>Ga0181524_10000059_pt1 | contig 121180 bp, 109 predicted proteins | sample PEATcosm2014_Bin_34_FD_119761 | JGI IMG/M metagenome (GOLD analysis project Ga0181524, IMG submission 119761) | Peatland microbial communities from MTU Mesocosm Facility, Houghton, MI, USA - PEATcosm2014_Bin05_60_metaG | ecosystem: Environmental > Terrestrial > Soil > Wetlands > Peat | place... | reverse complement strand
TTTCCACATTCCCACCGCCCCGGCTGCGGCTGTTAGATTGGTTCAGAATCTAAACCGGAAAGGAGCTTCCTCCACCACCGTCCAGACTCTTCCCCAGGCTCATCCTTCGATTGGAAAAGACTACAGATGCGCTTCAGCCGAGCGGTGCCAAACCCATGAGCGACGGACTCGATCGCCTCAAAGTGTTGATCAACTCTTCAACGCCCATCGTGGTGATGGAGACGTCAGAAGAAGTGCGTGCCATCAACATGGTGCGGGCTGCCTGCGCCGACCTGAACATGGCGACCTTCGAGTGGAGCATCGCCGACGGGCTGCTGCGCTCGGGAACGGGCGCTCCGCCGGAAGGGCAGAAAATCTCGCTGCAAGCCCGCATAGACCAAACCACGGTCTGGAATCAGAACAGCCGCAGCCAGACGCAGACCCGCACCGCGCTCAGTCCCGGCGGGGGGGAAGCCGACAGATTGGCGCGGGCAGTGATGTCATCCATGGGAGCCGATGCCGTGCCTGCCAGCGGCGGCGGTTCCATCTACAACACGCGCGAGCCGGTGCAGGCGCTGGCCAACATGGAATCCATGACGGTCGAGGCCGTCTTCATTCTTAAAGATTTTCACCGCCATATGGACGACCCGGTCGTGGTGCGGCGACTGCGCGATGTAGGGCAGAAATTCTCCAACAACCGGCGGACCGTGGTCATCACCGCCCCAGAAATTACCGTCCCGGCAGAACTGGCGACACTGGTGGAATATTTTGATCTGCCGCTGCCCGACCGCGAGCGGCTGCACGAAATTATCAAAGAGACCTTCACCCGGCTCTCCAAGAGTTACACACTGAAGCTGCAACTCGATGCGGCCGGCGTGGACGCGATGGCGGCAAACCTGCGCGGACTGACGGAAGAAGAGGCCGAGCGCGCCATTTCGCAGGCGCTGGTGGCGCGATACGCGCTGTGTCCTGAGAGCATCACCGATGTGCTGGAGGCGAAGAAACAACTCCTGCGGCATTCGGGGATGCTGGAGTTCATCGAAGCCGTCGACAACATGGCTAGCGTGGGTGGGTTGGAAAATCTGAAGCACTGGCTGCGGCAGCGCCGCGGAGCGTGGGAAGATTCGGCGCGCGAGTTTGGCCTGGAACCGCCACGTGGGATGATCATTCTCGGCGTGCAGGGATGCGGCAAGTCGCTCTGCGCGCGTGCAGTGGCCGGAGAGTGGAAGCTGCCGCTGGTGAAGTTCGACACGTCGGCGGTCTACGACAAATACATCGGCGAAACGGAAAAGCGGATTCGCAAAGTGTTTCAGGTCGCTGAGGGGCTTGCCCCGTGTGTGCTCTGGATTGACGAACTGGAAAAAGTCTTCGCCGGCAGCGGGCCTGATTCCGCTTCAGCGGACGCTGGAGTCTCGTCGCGCCTGCTGGCGTCGTTTCTCTCCTGGATGCAGGACCGCAAGGCTGCAGTGTTCGTCGCGGCAACCTGCAACAACGTGACGGTGCTCCCTCCGGAACTGATTCGCAAGGGCCGGTTCGACGAGTTGTTTTTCGTCGATCTACCCAATCAGGTTGAGCGCAAGCAGATCCTTGCTATTCAGCTGGCGAAACGGAAGCGGAATCCTGCGGAATTTGATCTGGAAAAAGTCGCGGCCGCCGCAAAGGGATATTCGGGAGCGGAGATTGATGCGGCGGTTCAGGGCGCGCTCTATGCAGCCTATTCCGAAAAGAAAACCCTGACCACGCAGTCGCTCATCGACGCCCTCGGCCAGACCGTGCCGCTTTCGACCACGCGGGCCGAGGAGATTGCCGCCCTGCGCGAGTGGGCAAGGACGAGAGCCGTCCTGGCAACGGCACGAGAGGCAAATTCCGCCAGTACGACTTAGGCTGGGAGTACCCGAGGGGCTAACCAAGGGCACATTGACTGTCTCTTCGCTCCGGGGTACGCTTTAACCAATGGTAGTTCCTCGCCCCAGGGGCGCGAACATTCCGGTTACTCCCGTCTCAGAGCAAAATTCTGCTTTGTCTGTGATGAAAAGCAGGTGTAGGTGTGCTCGACCAGCACAGGCCGCCGAGCGTTGCTCGGCCGGACAGCCGGGGGCGGCTGTCCCCATATGGTTCATGGACACTGCATGAAGAAGAATATCGGGATCAGTCCCAACATCGAGACGCTGTTCGGCACACGCGACGAGAATGTGCGGTTGCTGGAAGATGGGCTCAACATCACCATCAATTTGCGGTCGAACGCGATCGAACTGGAAGGCGCGGCCCGCGACGTGGCTCGCGCCGAGCAGGTTTTTGCCGACTACGAGAGCCTGCAGCGCTCCGGCTACAGCTTCAATAATGGCGATCTCAACAGCATGCTGCGCGTGCTGACTTCCGATCCCGCCACCACGCTTCGCGGGCTGGCCGATGCCGGGCGGCAGCGCTCGTTTGGCCGCCGCACCGTTCAACCCAAGAGCAGCAACCAGCGCCGGTACCTCGAAGCCATCGAGAAGCACGACATGGTATTCGGTATCGGTCCGGCCGGCACCGGCAAGACCTACCTCGCTGTGGCCATGGCCATCTCGGCACTGCTGGCCAAGCGCGTCAATCGCATCATCCTGGCGCGTCCGGCGGTGGAAGCGGGCGAGCGCCTGGGCTTTCTGCCAGGCACCTTGCAGGACAAGATTGATCCCTACCTGCGGCCGCTGTACGACGCGCTCTATGACATGCTGGATCCTGAGAAAGTGGATCGCTACCTGGAGAAGAACGTCATCGAGATTGCGCCCATCGCTTTCATGCGCGGGCGCACGCTGAACGATTCGTTCGTCATTCTCGACGAGGCACAGAACACGACTTCGGAGCAGATGAAGATGTTCGTGACCCGCCTGGGATTCAATTCGAAGGCCGTAATTACGGGCGATATCACGCAGATTGACTTGCCCAGCGCGCGTCGCAGCGGTTTGCTGGAAGCGATCGACGTCCTGCAACATGTGGACGGATTGGCGTTTGTGCACTTCGATGAAAGTGACGTAGTGCGGCATCACCTGGTGCAGCGCATTGTTCGAGCCTACGACGAGCACAAGGCGCGGATTGCCGAGCAGCAACTGCTCTTGCCCACGGAGGCCAAGGGTGCCGATGTGGCGAGCGCAAACGGAAAACCCACGCCGAACTCCAACGGAAAACCTGCGGCTGGGAACGGCCAGAAGTTGGCATCCGCGGAAGCTCAGGAATAAATAGTCAAACATCAGTCGGAGGGCCTGCAGACCGGCTCTCCCACTTGTCTTGGGATAGATCGGTCACAGAACCTCTCGGAGCCGTGCCGTGGTCATCTTGCGGAAGAAAGTCGCCGCCTTGAGCGAGACTTCGCTCGAGGGCTTTGCGCTGCGAGCGCGGCGCGCCGCAGGACTGCACGGTGTTGTCAATATTCTGGTGACCACGAGCGCTGCGCTGCGCTCGCTGAATCGCCAATTTCGAGGCAAGGATCAGGCCACGGACGTGCTGTCGTTTCCGGCTGCGGCTCGGTCTTCCCGAGGCCGCAGGGGAATGGCTGTAGCCGGGGAAATCGCCATCTCCGCCGACATCGCCGCGCAGAACGCCGCTCGTTTCGGCCATTCCCCGGGCGTAGAGGTCAAGATCTTAACCCTGCATGGCATACTGCATCTGGCCGGCTTTGACCACGAGCGCGATAATAGTCAAATGGCGCGCAAGGAGCTGAAACTGCGCCGGCAGCTGGGACTGCCGATTGCCCTGATTGAGCGAACGCAGCGGGCCACACCACGGACGCTAAAAAAGCGTAGCAAGACACGCCTGTCAGGAACGTGGAGGGAGCGATGAACCTCACTGTTCTTGCCGTGCTGTTCCTGTTGATGGGACTGCTGACTCTGGTCTCATATGTGGATCGCGTCTATCAGGAAGCTGGCAGGTTTCTTTCCCGCGAGTTTCAGGACAACATTGAGGTTTTCGAACAGAAGGTTGAGCCGGCCCTGGGCGTAAGCCGCACTCGCTCATCGCTCTCGATGGCGGTGCTCACGCAGTTGACCATGGCGGCGATCGCCTTGCTCGTAGGCTTCAGTGTCTTCAGCGAACAGCTCTGGAGCATTTACGAAATCCTGCAGGCAACGATCAGCCTGGTTCTGATTGTCATCCTGTGCAACCGCTTCCTTCCGTTCGTGTTCTTCTCGCGTACCAAGGGAGAGTGGCTGGTTCGCTGGATTCCAGTTCTAAAAGTTCTCATCTACCTTGTGTTGCCGGTAACGATCGCCCTGGGCTTCTTACAGTCGGTGGCATCGTTGACCAGGCAAGGCACGCCGGAGCAACAGGAGACCTCGGCTGAGGCTGTGGATGCTCTGATCGAGGCCGGGCAGGAAGAGGGAATCATTCAGGAGGGCGACCGCGATCTGATCCAGTCGGTGGTGGAATTCAGCGGCAAAACAGTGCGCGAAGCCATGAAGCCGCGCCCGGCCATGTTCGCCGTCCCCACCGAGACTACCGTAGAGCGTTTCGTCGAAATGCTGCGCACCAAGCACTATTCGCGCGTGCCGGTGTATGAAGGCAGCATCCACAACATCAAAGGAATTGTTTACGCCCAGGATGTGCTGCAGGTACCAGACAGCGAAGCGCACACGCGCACGCTCGATTCTCTGATGCGCCGCGATGTTTACTTCGTCCCCGAGAGCAAATTAGGCAGCGATCTGCTGCGCGAGATGCAGAAGCAGAATATCCGCATGGCTATCGTGGTGGATGAATACGGCGGCGTGGCGGGGCTGGTCACGATTGAAGACCTGGTGGAAGAGATCGTCGGTGAAATCCGCGACGAGCACGACAAGCCGGAGATTGTGCGGGAAGGCGACCGGTCCTTCATTGTTTCCGGCGGAATGGACGTGGATCGACTGGATGAACTCTTCGGCACCAAGCCCGAAGGCAAAGAATCCGCGACCATTGCCGGCCTGGTCAGCGAGTTGGCCGGGCGGATTCCGCGCAAAGGCGAGATCGTAGAAGAGGACGGCCTGCGCTTTGAAGTGCTGGAATCCACGGACCGCAAGGTGGAGCGAGTACGAGTGACGGCGGTGCAGCCGCAGCAGTTGAAACTGATATAACGGGTCTTGGGTGTTAGGTCTTGGGTCGTAGGTGTAGTCTGGGACACACCACACGAGTCCGGGCCTAAGACCCAAGAACTAAGACCGAACACCCGCCTATGCCCTTTCGCTCCGGTTTCGTTTGCATTCTCGGCCGCCCCAACGCGGGCAAGTCAACGCTGCTCAACGCGCTCGTCGGCGAAAAACTGGCCATCATCTCCCCCAAGCCGCAAACTACGCGCAACCGTATTCAGGGCATCGTTCATATTCCGAAACGCAAGGGCAAGGGCGGCGGACAGATTGTGCTCATCGATACTCCCGGCGTGCACAAACCAGACAGTTCTCTGGGCCGCAAGATGATGGTCGAGGTACGGGAAGCGCTCGAAGGCTGCAACCTTGTGCTGGTAATCATGGATGTCACGCACAAGTATGATCCGCGCGACCAGTTCGCGCTGGACCTGGTGAAACAGTCGGGGACAAAGACGTTCCTCCTGCTGAACAAGGTTGACTTGATCCCCGACAAAGCCCGACTGCTGCCGTTGATAGAGGAATACCGAAAGCTGTATGACTTCAGCGAAGTGATCCCGATCTCAGCGCTCAGGCGCAACGGTCTCGATCTGCTTCTCGATCTGGTGATGGCGGCGCTGCCCGCGGGCCCGGCATATTTTCCTGAGGATCAGGTTACGGACCAACCGGCGCGTTTCATGGCGGCAGAAATCGTTCGCGAACAGGTGCTGCTCAATACCAAGGAAGAGATCCCATATGCAACCACGGTGATCGTAGACAGCTTTGAAGAGGGTACGAAGCTGACGCGCATCGCGGCCACGATCTACTGCGAGCGCGGTGGGCAAAAGGGAATTCTGGTCGGTAAGGGGGGACAGATGCTCAAGAAGATCGGCACGGCGGCCCGGGTGCAGATCGAGCGCATGCTGCAGACTAAGGTCTTCCTCGAACTCTATGTCAAAGTCCATCCGGGATGGCGCGATTCGCGGGGCTTCGTCGAGGAGCTCGACTGGCGCAGGCAACTCGAGCACCGCATGCATGAGCAAGGTGCCGAGGCAGAGAGGTAGATGAGCCAGAAGACTGCGTGTCCTCGCACGGGATGGCTCGCGCGCCACGACCATTGTCCGATTTGCGGTTTATGGGTAGAATATCGCTACCCGCCTTCCACAAAGGGGTAAGGACAAACTAACCGACCATGGCATCTGGGGTTTCTCCCGAAGAACATCTGCCCGAATACGATTTTGATCCCGCAAGGCTAAGTCTGCGGGTGCGCGTCACACTTGCGGCCGACCGCGAGTCTGTGGGGCCGGTCGTGGATCAGGTGATGCAATCCGTCCGTCAGATGAAATGCGCTGACGGTAAAGAAGACGCCATCGAGCTAGCCCTGCAGGAGGCGCTGGCCAATGCCGTCGTCCACGGCGCCAAGGAAGATCCCAGCAAAGTTGTCGAATGTCTGGTGGCTTGCGATGAAGAGCGCGGGCTACTCATCATTGTGCGCGATCCGGGCGAGGGATTTGATCCCAGCGCGATTCCCGCTTGTACGCTGGGCGAGAATGTCTACTCCGGCCACGGCCGCGGAATCTTTCTGATCAACCAACTGATGGACGAGGTGAAGTTTCACAACAACGGCACCGAGATCCACATGGTGAAGCGGTAAAGGTCCGGCCTTTCCCGGCTGGATCCGGCGTCTATTCTTTCGCCGCGATCCCCAGCGCTTTCATCTTGCGGTAGAGGTGGCTGCGCTCCAGGCCCAGCACCTCGGCGGTACGGCTGACGTTGCCGTGGTTCTGGTCGAGCGTCTTGAGGATGTAATCGCGCTCGTAAGCATCGCGTGCCTGGTGCAGCGTGGAAAATTCTGTTCTGGATATGCGCCGGCTGCCTTCGCGGTAGACGAGCGGCGGCAGATGTTTGCTGTCGAATCGCATGGTGGTGGGGTTCATGATGACGATGCGCTCGATCACGTTGCGTAATTCGCGCACGTTACCCGGCCAGGAGTAACGCATGAGCACGTCGATGGCGTCATCGCTGATTTCCCGTGGGCGGCGCCCGTACCGTGGCGCCAGTTCCTTAAGAAAGTGCCGCGCCAGCAGCGGAACGTCTTCCCGGCGCTCGCGCAACGGAGGCACGAAAAAGGGGATGACGTTGAGCCGGTAGAACAGATCTTCGCGAAAGTTGCCCCGGGAAATCTCTTCCTCGAGATCCTTGTTGGTCGAGGCAATCACGCGAACGTCCACCGTGATCATCTCTTCGCTGCCGACTGGAGTGAAGCGCTGTTCCTCGAGCGTGCGCAACACTTTCGACTGCGTCTTCAGGCTCATATCGCCGACTTCATCGAGAAAGAGCGTGCCGCCGTGAGCCTTCTGAAACTTGCCTTCCTTGTCGGCCGCGGCACCCGGAAACGAACCCTTGTAGTGTCCGAACAACTCGCTCTCGATCAAGTCTTCGGGAATCGCGGCGCAATTGACCTCTACAAAGGTTTCGTCCTTGCGCAGGCTCTGGGCATGGATCGCGTGGGCGACGAGTTCCTTGCCCGTGCCCGACTCGCCGTAAATCAACACGCGGCCGTTGGTGGGAGCCATGAGGCCGATCTGCTGGCGCAGCGCCTTCATGGGGATGCTGTCGCCGACGATGACGCTTTTTGTCAGAAGCTGCTTCTTAAGCTCGAGGTTTTCCCGGCGCAACTTCTTTGACTCAATGGCGTTCTTGACCAGGATGAGCGTCTTTTCGAGCGAAAGTGGTTTTTCCAGGAAGTCGTAGGCGCCCAGTTTCGTTGCGCGCACGGCTGTCTCGATCGTGCCGTGGCCGGAGATCATAATGACTTCCGGCGGGTTGCCAAGTTCGCGGATCCTCTCCAGAGTTTCAAGACCATCCATGCCGGGCATCCAGATATCGAGGAGGACAACGTCAAACGCGGCCTTGCGCAACACATCGAGGCAAGCCTCGCCGCTTTCAGCGGAGGAGGCGGAGTAACCCTCGTCCGCCAGGATACCGGCCAAGGAGTCGCGAATGCCGGCTTCGTCGTCGACGATGAGGATGTTATGCATGTTGAGGTTCGGTCACTGTCGGCGCAGATTCGGGGACAACTGGCAGTTCAACGATGAAACGCGTGCCGACCGGACGGTTCTCCTCCACGCGGATCGACCCGTGGTGGTCTTCGATGATGCGGCTCACGATCGCCAGACCCAGCCCGGTGCCGCGCCTCTTGGTGGAAAAGTAGGGTAGGAAGAGTTTCTCCTTGAGTTCGCGGGTAACCCCGTGTCCGGTGTCGGCAACGGCGATCTCAACCGCGTCGCGGCTGGCTACCAATGCAGTCGAGATTTCGATTTCGCGTACGATGGAGTCTTGCAGGGCCTCGGCGGCGTTGTCTACCAGGTTCGCCACAGCCCGCTTCATTGCTTCGCTGTCCGCCATCACCTTGGGCAGATCCGCGGCCAGGGTACGGTGCAGGTTGATTCCGTCAAGCCTGCCGTTGAACATCGCCAACGCACCCTCGACGATCTCATTGAGGTCGGCCGGTTGGGGGTTGGCCACGGGGAAGCGGGCCAGGGTGGAGAATTCGTCGACCAGCCGGCGTACGGTCTCGACCGCTCCGGCGATTGTCTCGGCGCAAGACCGCAACAGGTTGAGCGACGCCGGCTCATCCGATGCGGCGCGATCCAGATGCCGCTGAATGCGCTCCGCCGATAGCGCGATCGGCGTCAACGGATTCTTGATTTCGTGGGCCACGCGCCGCGCCACCTCCCGCCACGCCGCCTGCTTTTGAGCCTTCAGCAGATCAGAGAGATCCTCAAACACGACCACATATCCTGAACGCTCGCCCTGATGCCGGAGCGTTGCCACGGTGACGGCGACATTCAGCGATGCGCGCGGCAGTTGCATCTCCAACTGGCTGGTGGTCACGCCCATGCGGTCGGCTCGCCGCAGCAAAGGCTCGAAATCCTCCAGAACATCGGCTGGGAACACGTCTGCCAGAGACGCTCCACGAACAATCCCGCTCGCCGCGTCGTGTCCAGCGTCGGGATGAAACATGCGCAGCAGCGCCTGATTGACATGAGTGACGCGACGATCGGCATCGAGCGAGAGCACACCGGTGGGAATGCTCTCGAGGATGGTTTCCATCTGGCGGCGGCGCTGGTCGAGTTCCGCATTCACCGCGCTGAGGTCGCGGCTGGATGCCTCGATTTGCCGCCGGCTGGCTTCCAGATCTTCGGCCATGCGGTTGAACGAGCGAACCAGGTCCCCGATTTCGTCAGCCGCTCGCACGTCTACCCGATAATCAAGGCGCCCGCGCGAGATTTCCTGGGTGGCTTCGGCCAGGGCCGCCAGCGGGCGCGTCACCAGTTTGGCCAGGAACAGGGCCAGCCAGGTGGTGACAAACAAGACGATCATGGTCAGCAAAAGAAGCAGGCCCATGTAAGTCTGACGGACCCGCCGACGTTCGCTGCTCAACTGGAAATAGCGCTTCTGGCTGGCTTCCACCTGGCGCACGGTCTGAGAGAATTCGCGAGGAAGTGGAATAGCTGCCAGAATTAGCCCTCCGCCCTCGACCGGAGCGCTACCCAGCGTGTAGTCGGTTTGCTGCCAGGTGAACTGCGCTGGACGTCCGGCGGCTGCGTCGGCCAGCGGCAGCTGGGATTTCAGGACCGGCCAGGGTGCGGGCGCATTAAAACTGGCCTCGGCGTTGCCGTCCCGGATGGCCAGGGCAAAACCGCCCTGCAGCGTTAACTCATGGCGCTGAAATTCGCTTACCACACCGGCAAAACCATGCCCGGAAAACGCCCGCTCGATTTCCGGCGAGACCGCGATAGCCGCGGCCTCGGCGCGCGCATTTTGCATGGCGTAGCCAGCCAGCGTCGAGGCCATGGCCTGCGTCTCTGACCGTACTTCTTCCACGGGTGTAGAGAACCATTTGTCAATCGAGCGGTTCATGAGGCCGTAAGCAAACCAATACATCACGATCACCGGCACAAACGACAGCAGCAGACCACCGGCCACCATGCGGGTGCGGAACTTCGATCCCAGCACTCCCATGCGCCGTTCGGCGATCACTTTCAGCAAATTGCGGATGAGGACGAAAAATAACGCCACGAACAGCAGCGAGATCAGCAGCGACAGCGCATAAAGTACAACAATTTGCTGGTTGTTCTCAGGCTGCAGAATGGTCGCGTTGAAGGCGGTTTGCGAAGCCAGAACGGCAAAGAGAACAAGTACCGTGATGCCCAGCAGGATGATGACCTGCTTTCGGTTCGGCCTTTTCGCGGGACGAGTTGGAGCAGACTGAAGCATGAGAATTCAATGAGGCGCGGGCCACTTTCGAACGATGGATGGCGCCTGTGCTGGTGGTCATTATAGATGCAGAAAGGGCGCCAGGGATGGTCGCCGGCCAGCGTTAGGGTTCCTTCGACGGTCGACCAGCCAACTCCTCGAGCATGGCATCGTAAGCCGGCTTGGGCTTGTAGGCGCGGTCGAAAGGCAGTGCTGCACCGCGCGTACCGTGGGAGTGCGAGCCAATCCACGAGTACTTGTCGGTGAATCCCCAGGTTTGAATCGCGGTGCAGCCCGGATTCTGCCGGCAGGCCCGGACCACTCCGCGGTAGACGTCCGCCTGCCGCAACAGATCGTCTTTGCGGACCTGACCGGTCGACGGGTCCAAGGGTAGGGCAACGTCGAGCTCGCTGATGTGAACCTGAACGCCTAGCGCAGTGAGGCGTGCGATATTGGCGCCGATGGCTGCCGTATCCAGGTCCAGCCGTGAAATGTGCAGCTGCAGTCCGACTCCGTCAATCGGCACGCCGCGCTGCCGGAAGTCTTTGACCATGGCGTAAATAGCATCGGACTTCCGGTTGAGTCCTTCGCCTTCCGCCTCGTGATAGAAAAGCAGTGCGTGCGGATCAGCCTGATGCGCCCAACGGAAAGCTTGTTCAACGTAGGCGGTACCTTTTTCGGCTAGTCCGATGCCGGGCTGGTTGTACCACAGAGAATCCTTGGGACGCCCGCCCTCATCCAGAGCTTCATTCACAACATCCCAGGCAAACACTTGGCCGGCGTAGTGTTTCATCACCGTGGTGATGTGCTCTTCGAGCAAATGGGACAACTGACCAGGCGTGAAACCGCCCTCGGTGAGCCACGCGGGATTGGCGTGATCCCAGACCAGACAGTGCCCGCGAACTTTCATTCCATGAGCCTGCGCAAAACGCACGACCTCGTCGCCCTCGCGGAAATCAAACTTCGAATCGCGGCGCACGACCCACCATTTCATGACATCCTCAGGCTCGACCATGTTGTATTCGCGAGCCAGAGTCTCTGAATAGGCAGCCTCGGAGAACAAGGACGGACGCACCGCAGCGCCCACCAGCACGCCAGCCCGGTCAGCGGCTTGGCGCAGGGTCACGGGCGGGGACGCGGCAGCCGCGACTAGCAGTATGACCAGGAGTGGGAGATGGACACGGAGAGTGGTCATAAAGTGCACTCTTCCTTTACTTAAACCCAGGCAGGAAGCGCTGTAAAGGGCATCCGTCACATTGAGGCTGTGATTTTCCACAATAGTGCCTGCCCACGCCGACCAGCAGCCCGTGCATCTCGTTGTAGACCTGGACCAGCGCCGGGCGCGCGGCCGTGCTCATGGCCGAGGGAGGATGGGCCGCGCCGCGAACGCCGGACTCAAGCTGGGTTGCTGGGTCTTGCGGTGTTTTCTGCTCATTCGCGAGGGGAACCAAAGCGCTCTGCATCCGTTGCCGGATTTCTTCGTAATCCGTTTTTTCCGACAAAATGTCATGGCGGGCCAGGATGCGCCGCGTGTAGGCGTCCACAACGAAAACAGGGTGATTTCCAGCGTAGAGCAGGATCGAATCCGCCGTCTCGGGCCCCACGCCGTTCAAGTTGAGCAACTCCTCGCGGAGCTTGTCTGTGGGCTGGGAAAAAAAACTATCCAGAGAGCCGTCGTACTCCTTGTCGACGAAAGCGACAAACGTCTTCAGCCGTTTCGCTTTTTGGCGAAAATACCCCGAAGGCCGAATGAGTCGCTCCAGTCGAGCCAGCGCTATTCCACGGATCCCCTTGACGCTTAATACGCCTGCCGCGCGCAGGTTGACCAGGGCGCGTTCCACATTTGTCCATGCAGTGTTCTGGGTCAGGTAAGCCCCGACAATGACCTCAAGCCGGGTCTCGGCGGGCCACCAGTGCTGTGCTCCCCATGCCTGATAGAGCACTCGGTAGTACTGGCGCAGTTCGTTTGCCTTGTCGGTCCGCGGCACGCTTGAGAATTCCCAAATGCCGAGTGTAACCGAGTCCCGGGCCGCGGTGTGCAAGGGACCTCAACGGACTCGCCGAGGCTTACTGAAGTGCATGTACCTGGGCTGTTTACTCCTGCTCGCCATTGCAAAAACCAGCATTTGGCGGGGAGTTCAGGGCAGTTGCCGGCGGGGAGCGGGATCCTGCGCTAGGTTCAAGTACCAAAGTTACTGGTAAGGTAATCCGCTTGCGTTGACAATTTGTGTCAACGCGAATGGACTGCATTCCTCTCCCAAAATCAGGCAGCCCTTCGTGTTACGCCTGTCCGAGTGTGAGGCGAAGTTCCACCTAGGTGGATAGGAGATCGACGTATGTCTCAACGGCTGGGTGATCTTCTTGTCAAAGAGAAGATCATTACCCCAGAGCAGTTGGAACAAGCGAATAAGGTCCAGAAAGAACAGAGCTGCCGCTTGGGCTCCGCCCTGGTGAAGCTCGGCTTTCTTACGGATGAGGACGTTACCAATTTCCTCTCCCGGCAGTATGGGGTTCCGGCCATCAATCTCTCCTATTTCGAAATTGACCCTGCGGTCGTCAAGCTGATTCCATTCGAGACCGCCAAGCGCTATCAGATTCTTCCTCTGAGCCGCGTGGGTGCGTCGCTGACCATCGCCATGGTGGATCCGACCAACGTCTTCGCCATGGACGACATCAAGTTCATGACCGGTTTCAACATCGAACCGGTCGTGGCTTCGGAAAGCTCCATCCTGGCCGGGATTGAGAAGGCCTACGGCACGACCAAGGAAGAAGAAGATCTTGAAACCGTAATGCAGTCGATGTCGGAACTGAACGAAGAAGACGTCGAACTGCAGGGGGAACAGCAGGAAATCGGGCTGTCGGAACTGGAGAAGGCCGCCGACGAAGCGCCCGTGGTCAAGCTGGTCAACGTCGTACTGAGCGATGCGGTAAAGCGGGGCGCCAGCGATATCCACATCGAACCATACGAAAAAGAATTCCGGGTGCGGTTCCGCATTGACGGCGTGCTGCAGTCCATCATGTCGCCGCCGATGAAGCTGAAAGACGCCATCACCTCCCGCCTGAAAATCATGGCCAAGCTCGACATCAGCGAGAAGCGGTTGCCGCAAGACGGCCGCATCATGCTGAAAATGAATATCGGCGGCCGCAAGAAGCAGCTCGATTTTCGTGTCAGCACCCTGCCCACGTTGTGGGGCGAGAAGATCGTGCTCCGCTTGCTCGACAAGGAAAACCTGCGCCTGGACATGACCAAGCTCGGCTTTGAGCCCGAGTCGCTGGTGAAGTTCGAAAAAGCCATTCTGAAGCCCTACGGCATGGTGCTGGTTACGGGGCCTACGGGTTCGGGCAAGACGAACACCCTGTACTCTTCGATTTCCCGCCTCAACCAGCCCGACACCAACATCATGACGGCGGAAGATCCGGTCGAGTTTCAGTTGCAGGGCGTCAACCAGGTGCAGATGAAGGAGCAGATCGGCTTGAACTTTGCCGCGGCGCTGCGATCGTTCCTGCGCCAGGACCCCAACATCATTCTGGTCGGCGAGATTCGAGACTTCGAGACGGCCGAAATCGCCATCAAGGCCGCGCTCACCGGCCACCTCGTGCTCTCAACGCTGCACACCAACGGCGCCCCGGAGACGATCACGCGACTCATGAACATGGGTATTGAACCCTTCCTGGTAGCGACCTCTGTCCACCTGATCTGCGCGCAGCGGCTGGTTCGCCGCGTCTGCAAGGACTGCGCCGAGGTGGTGGACGTTCCGGTGCAGACTCTGATTGACGCCGGCTATACACCCGAGGAGGCCAAAACCGTAAAGATTCAGAAGGGTAAGGGCTGCGGCGTCTGCAACAACACGGGATACAAGGGCCGCTGTGGTCTGTACGAAGTCATGGAAGTGGATGACGAAATCAAGGAATTGGTGCTGGTGGGAGCATCCGCCGTGGAGTTGAAGAAGAAAGCGATTGAGCACGGAATGCTGACCCTCCGCCGTAGCGGATTGATCAAGGTGGCCGCGGGCATGACGACCATGGAAGAAGTCGCCCGCGAAACGATTCACTAGTTGGCAACGCAAGTCGAGTTGAGAGAGGAAGGAACTGCTTATGGGTTTGTCGTTAAGCGATCTGCTCAAACGAATGCTGGAGATGAATGGCAGCGACCTGCATATCACCACGAACTCGCCGCCCCAGATTCGCGTGCATGGGCACCTGGTGCCGCTCGACCTGCCGCAATTGACTCCGGCCGAGACCAAGCAACTGGCCTACAGCGTCATGACCGACTCCCAGAAGCACCGCTTTGAGGAGAGTTTGGAACTGGACTTCTCGTTCGGCTTGAAGGGACTGGCCCGCTTCCGTGCCAACGTCTTCAATCAGCGCGGCGCCAGCGCGGCTGTCTTCCGCCTGATTCCTTTTGAGATCAAGTCCTTCAATCAGCTCGGCCTGCCCGCGGTGGTGAGCAAGCTTTGCGAGAAGCCGCGCGGCCTTGTGCTGGTCACCGGACCGACCGGTTCCGGCAAGTCCACCACGCTTGCGGCCATGATTGACAAGATCAACAGCGAGCGCCACGACCACATCCTGACCATCGAGGACCCGATCGAGTTCGTGCACATGAACAAGAACTGCGTGGTCAACCAGCGGGAGTTGCACGCCGACACCAAGAGCTTTGAAGACGCCTTGCGCGCCGCGCTCCGTGAAGACCCGGACGTGGTGCTGATCGGCGAAATGCGCGACCTGGTGACGATCGAATCGGCCCTGCGCATCGCAGAAACTGGCCACCTTACTTTCGGCACCCTGCATACGAACTCGGCCACTTCGACCATCAACCGCATCATCGACGTTTTCCCGGCACACCAGCAACCGCAGATCCGGGCGCAGCTGTCGCTGGTTCTGGAAGGCATTATGTGTCAAAGCCTGCTGCCGCGCATCGATGGCCGTGGCCGGGTCATGATCATGGAAGTCCTGGTGCCCAACGCCGCCGTGCGCAACCTGGTCCGCGAAGACAAAATCCACCAGATCTACTCCGCTATGCAATCGGGCCAGGAAAAATTCGGAATGCAGACGTTTAACCAGGCGCTGGCCACCGCCTACTTCCAGAAGCAGATTTCGTTGGAATTGGCTCTGCAGCGCTCCAGCAATGTGGATGAACTGCAGGAAATGATTAACCGGGGAGCGAGTCTGCTGAACCGCCCGACGGCGGGGGGGACGACTCTGGCCAGAGGAGCGGCTCCCTCCAAGCACTAGAGCACGAGATTGAAGCAATACAGCTGTGACGAAACAGGTACATCGTTGAGGAGAGGCTAACACCATGCCAGTCTTTACATTCTCAGGCAAGGACGCCAGCGGACAGAAGATTTCCGGGGAGCGGATGGCGCCCAACAAACAATCGTTGGCGCAGGCGCTGCGGCGCGAACGCATCACTCCGGGTGCGATTCGCGAAAAGGGCAAGGAGTTCTCCCTGCCCATGTTTGGCTCAGGCAAGGTCGCGGTCAAGGACATCGCGGTCTTCTTCCGCCAGTTCTCGGTCATGATCGATGCCGGTCTGCCGCTGGTGCAATGTCTGGAAATCCTGGCGTCCAACCAGGAGAATCAGAGTTTCCAGAAGACGCTGACCGGCGTGCGGACCACGGTAGAAGGCGGCGCAACCCTGGCCAATGCCATGCGCCAGTACCCCAACGTCTTCGATGATCTCACCACCAACATGATGGAGGCTGGCGAAACCGGCGGTATTCTCGACATCATTCTGCAGCGCCTGGCGACCTACGTGGAAAAGGCCGTCCGTCTGCGGGCTGCCGTGAAGTCGGCATTGATCTATCCCGTCGCCGTGGTCTCAATCGCCGCGCTGATTGTGGGTGCGCTGCTCAAGTGGGTCGTGCCGATCTTCAAGAACCTGTTTGCCGGACTGGGCGTCAACCTGCCTCTCCCTACCCGCATTGTCATGGGGCTCAGCGATTTTGTGGTGGGATTCTGGTGGATCTTCCTGTTGGGCGGCGTGGGCTTGGTCTTCGGCGTGAAGCAGATTCGCAAGCACCCCACGGGCCGCTACTACTTTGACAAAGGCCTGCTGTATCTGCCGGTGCTGGGCAACCTGCTGCGCAAGATCGCAGTCGGACGCTTCACCCGTACCCTGGGCACTTTGATCACCTCGGGCGTTCCCATTCTTGAAGGCCTCAGCATTACGGCCAAGACCTCGGGCAACGCCGTGCTGGAAGAAGCTCTGATGAAGGTGCGCAAGGCGATTGAAGAAGGCCGCACCATTGTCGATCCACTGCGCGAGTGCGGCGTCTTCCCCAACATGGTGACGCAGATGATCGGCGTGGGCGAAGCCACCGGCGCCATGGACTCCATGTTGCAGAAGATTGCTGACTTCTACGAAGAAGAAGTGGACGCAGCTACCAAGGACATGCTGGCCATGCTGGAACCGCTGATCATCGGAATGCTGGGCATCACCATCGGCGGCATCGTAATTTCGCTCTACATGCCGCTGTTCGCCATGATCGCCAAGCTGGCTGGCTAAGGGCAGGTTTCAAAGTGGAAAGGTTTCAGGGTTTCAAGGTGTGACGTGCGAGACTTTGAAACCTTGAAACTCTGAAAACTTTGTAACCTCGGGTTCTCAATGCATTCGACGTTCGATGAACGCAATTGGCTGGCCTGGCTCGTCCGGGTCCGCATCTTTATTCTGACCCTCCTCCTGGCCATCGAACTGGCAGTCGCCCAGTTCAGTCCGGCGCCGGTGCCTCTGCGCCTGTTTATCAGCACGATCCTGTTCTGGTACAGCCTTTCGTTGTTTTACGTGCTCCTTCTCTCCTTCTGGCAGGAGCACCGGCTGCAGGCGTCGTTGCAGGTTTTGACCGACCTGATTCTGGTCAGCCTGGTGGTGCACGAAACCGGAGGGTGGGACAGTTCGCTGAACTTCCTCTATCCCTTGGTCATTATCGTCGCCAGCGTTCTGCTGCCGCGAGTGTGGGCACAGCTGGTAGCGGCTCTAGCGTTCATTCTCTACGGTACAGTGCTGGAACTGAACTACTATGGTGTGGTTCCTTCCTACTGCGCTACCCATCCCGGCCTGAAGGCGTTACAGGCGATTATCTTCGTTAATCTCTTTGCTTTCCTGGCGGTGGCTTATCTGGCTGGGCTGCTAACGGCAAAGCTGCGCCAGGTAGGTGTGCAGTTGAAAGACACCAGCGGCGCACTGCAAAACCTGCAGGCCCTGCACGAGAACGTCATCCATTCGATCAGCAGCGGTCTCATCACCACCGGCCTGGACGGACGTATCACGCTGGTCAACGCGGCGGCACAGAGGCTCCTCGAGTGCACCACGGCAGAATTGCTGGGGATGCCCGTGCGGGAGCTGTTTTGCGATCCTTTGCCTAACGTGGAATCGCAGCAAACCCACGCCGAAGTTCGCTGTGATGCGCCGGGGAAGTTTCGCAAAACGTTCCGGGTGAGGGTGACCGCTTTGACCGTCGGAGACCGAGCGGAGCATGGATTTGTCTATGCCTTCGACGATCTCACCGAAATTCGCCGGCTGGAGCGCGAAGTCCGCATGCAGGACCGGCTTGCCGCTGTCGGCCGGCTGGCCGCGGCCATCGCTCACGAAATCCGCAATCCGCTTACCTCGATTGCCGGATCGGTCAGCATGCTCTCGGGTGTTCCTGAAATGAGCGACGAACACCGCCGCTTGCTTGACATTGTGACGCGCGAGTCCCAGCGGCTGAACAGCATCATTACCGACTTTCTGGCCTACTCCCGCCCCAAGCAGTATCACTTCGCGAAAGCGGATCTGATCCAGCTAGTGGAAGACACGCTGACGCTGATGGGGCACCGCATGGCCGCCGAGAAAACCGGGATCGCGATCGAGCGCGGGTTTGCCGTCCGTCAAGCGTGTGTCTTGGCGGACGGCGACAAGATCAAGCAGGTATTCTGGAACCTCTGTGAGAATGCGGTTCGCGCCATGAAGAACGGCGGAACACTCACCGTAAGCGTCGAGTCCCTGGGCGGTGATTGGCAGGTCGCGTTTAAAGACACAGGGACCGGCATGACGCCGCAGCAGATTGAAAAGGTTTTCGAGCCTTTCCAGTCCAAGTTCGAGGGCGGTACCGGACTGGGACTGGCCATCGTTTATCAGATCATGCAGGCGCATGAAGGCAAGGTGTGGGCGCGATCCAAGCCCGGCCGGGGAACGACCTTCGTTCTGCGCCTGCGCCGTCTCGAGGCCGAGCAGCACGCCTCGACACCCGCTGGCGCAAACCGCGGAACAAATCGGTCCGCAGCTGTAGCCGCGTTCATGGCCGCCGCAGCCGGAGGAAGGTCCGATGGCTAACATCCTGGTCTGCGACGACGAACGCTCGATTTGTGAAATGCTCGACATTTCTCTTCGGCGCGAGGGGCACCGGGTGGAGACGGTGCTGGGGGGACAGGCCGCAAAGAACAAGATTGACGGCGCGCTCTATGATGTCATCATCACCGACATCAAGATGCCCACCGTAGACGGCATTGAGGTGCTGCGCCACGCGCACGGCGTCTCACCCGACTCGGCCGTCATTCTCATGACCGCCGTCGACGACTACGAAGCCGCCGTGGAGGCCGTGAAAGCCGGGGGTGCTTCCGACTACATTCGCAAGAGTCCCGGACTGGTGGATGAGATCAAGCTCGCCATCAAGCGTTCCCTCGAGAAGCTGGTTCTCAGCCGGCAGAATTTCGCCCTGCGCCGCGATGCGGCCGCGCGCAACTCGCTCGACAACATCATCGGCTCCAGCCAGGCCATGGAAAAGCTCAAACAGACGGTGCGCATCGTCGCATCCACCGCCAGCACGGTTCTTGTCCACGGGGAAAGCGGAACCGGCAAGGAGCTTGTCGCCCGGGCCGTTCACGTGTGTTCACCGCGCGCCACCGAGGCGTTCGTTTCCGTAAACTGTGGTGCCTTCCCCGAAACCTTGCTGGAGAGCGAGCTATTCGGCTATCTCAAGGGAGCATTCACCGGCGCGAACCAGAACAAGCGCGGGCTGTTTGAAGTCGCCGATAGCGGCACCATTTTCCTCGACGAGATCAGCGAGATGACGCTCGCCATGCAGGTCAAGCTGCTGCGCGTGCTGCAGGAGCGTACCGTCCGGCCCGTCGGCGGTACCAGCGAGATTTCCATTGACGTGCGCGTGATCGCCGCCACCAACCGCGAACTCGACAAGGCCGTCGCGGAGAACCTGTTTCGTGAGGACCTTTACTACCGGCTCAACGTCATTCCCATCCGCGTGCCGCCCTTGCGCGAGCGCCGGGAAGACATTCCGCTGCTGGTCAACCATTTCCTGAAGAAGTACGCGACCGCTGCCGGCCGCAGCATCCTGCGCGTGCACGCGGCTTCTCTCGACGCTCTCTGCGGATACGACTGGCCCGGAAACGTACGCCAGCTGGAAAATACCGTGGAACGCGCCGTCGCGCTCGAAACCACTGACGAACTGCGCGTCGAACTGCCCGTCGAACGTCCCAAGGCTCGCGCTGCGGCCGCCTCGGCCGGCGCGGGAACTTTTCCGGAAACCGGCGCCGACGCAGTTCTTCCCCAAGGCCTGGGCATGGAAACCTACGTCGCCGGCATCGAGCGCTCACTTCTGCAGAGTGCGCTCAACCAGAGTGGCGGCGTGCAGACCAAAGCCGCCGACCTGCTCGGCATTTCCTACCGCTCCTTCCGGCATCTGATGAAGAAGTACGAGTTGTAGCTGTCAGCTATCAGCCGTCAGCTCTCAGCGATAGCGACGCTAATTTCGTCGAATTGTTATGACAAGTCGCACATGGAAAATCTGGTGCCTGATAGCGATGTCTCTCGTCGGTGTCATTCTTGGAATTTGGCTGACCTGGGCAGGATTTACTGTTCTCGGATCCTGCTTCGTAGGCGTATTTCTCTGGCGAGCACAGCAGTTTGCTCTTTGGCTAATTGTTCCGAGCAGAGTTCCGTCGGATGCCACGCTTTCCTTGAGTTCATCGTGGCAACGCCTCCTTCTGTCGATTGTTTGCCTTCTCGGAGCGGCAGTCTGCGGCGTAGGGGTCTATTTGTGGCGGCTGTGGCCAGAGGAATGGCAAGCTGGTCTGGTCTTCGTTCTTTTCGGGCTACTTGTATTGGCCCCGGTTACCGTTAGGGAGGTTCGGCTTCGCAGAAACTGCTAGCCTTTCTTCAACTGCTGTTTCCATCCCAGCACGCGCGCCTTGGCGCCTTCCGCCTCGGCCTCGGCGATCATCCCTCTTTTCTGGTACAGCACCGACAAGCTGGTGTGGGCGAGCACGTCATCGGGGTCGATCTCGGCAATTCGCTGCGCCACGGCGATGGCCTCGTCGTACCGTTCCAGATCCTGCAGCGCCCGCGCCAGTCCGTGCATCGCTTCGGTAAACGTCGGATCGGCGCTCAGAGACTCCTCATATTCAGCCACGGCTTTGGTCAGGTTCCCCTCGGCCACGAGATCAAGTGCCGAATAGTAGTGATCCTCAGCCTGCTGGCGGGTGTTTGCGTCGGACATGGGCGGAAATCCCCAGCGGAGACTGGATTCTAACACGGGCTATGTAGGGACGGCCGCCCTCGTCCGTCCAGTCGAGCGAAGCTCGGCAGCATTTCTCCCGTGCGCCTTGGCAGTCCTTGCCGTTATTATGGCTGCATGTGGTGCATCCTCCGCTTCCTGTGGAATGCTACGCGGGGTCATCGGCTGGCGCCCTGGCGCAGTCCCTATCTGCTGTGGCGCATCGAAACCTACACCGGGGTGAAGATGACGCAGATCGGATTTCTGGAATTCTGGGAATTCATGTGGCGTGAGCGCCGCGAACTCTGGCGTTTTCTCAAGTGGACAGGCGAGATGGAGCGCTACGCTCATCCCAAGCCGAAAAGCGCGTAACGGCAGACGTCAGACCTCGGCGACCGTCTGCCCGAAGTCTGAGGGCGGAGGTCTGAGGTCCGATCTTACGCGCCTGCGCCCGCGGCTTCGCCCAGGAGAATGCTGACCTCGCTGCCTTTGGCCGCTCCGGTGATTTGCGCCGCGGCGGCGCGGTTGGCGGCAATCTCCAGATAGCCCATGCTTCCGAGAATGCCAAAGACTTCTCCCGGAGAGCCTTCGGCATACGACTGGCGAATGTTGGTGATCTCGGTTTTCCCCACCACAATCTTGAAAGCGCCAGGCTGGCCCGCGAAAAGCACGGGGGCGTCGTCGGGCGTCACGTTGGTGATCAGATTGCCGAAACGGTCGACCTTCAGCACGACGCCTCGCAGGCGGTTCTCGCTGACGGCTTTCGGTTTGGGCGCAGCGAAGCGGACGTAGTCTTCAATCTCGTCCCCGAACTTGTGGGAGTCCACCTGCTTGGCCAGATAGGCCGCAACCGGAGCAAACACATCCCGCGCATGGAACGTGGCGCTCACCGGCTGCCGGAAATAATGTTCGGCGGTAATGTGCCGCACGTGTATGCGTTCTTCCCGCGCATAGACCATGGAGAGCACGCCATTGTCCGGCGCGACGAAGTGATAGCCGTCGCTGGAGGCCAGAATCGGCCGCCGCTCCGTGCCCACGCCGGGGTCGACCACAACAACGTGGATGGTCCCGTTAGGGAAGCACGCATACGCCTGCGAAATGGCCAGCGCGCCGTCAAGCACGTCGAAGGCCTGCACGGCGTGCGAAATATCCACAATGGCGGCCTCGGGCACGATGCCAAGGATGACTCCCTTCATCGCGCCCACAAAATGATCGTTGATTCCAAAATCAGTGGTGAGAGTAATGATCGGACGATGCGGCAACGTTTCCTCGCTGGGCTACAAAGATAACGAGAGACAGAATTCTCCGTGCATGCGAAGTTAATGCGCAGGCCAGCTGTGCGTCAAGGCACGGAGGTAATGGAGTTCGCAAAAGCTAAAACGCTTGCGGCCTAACCGAGAGGATTCTTTCTCTCAGCGACGATGCTTGAGCATGTGTGAGGCGAGCAAGGCCGTCCCGATAAGAGCTAGTAGGACGCATGGCGCCAGTCCATAAACCCATGGCACTAAACCCGCGGCCATGTAGATGTCGTCCAGTTGCCAATGGCTTGCATTTTGTGGAATCTGGCCTCGTAGAAAAGTTTGGCCCACGTCAGTAATTCCAAACAGGAAAAAGCACAGGAACAGTCCCGAAAGACCGAATGTCGCTTGTGCCCATCGCTTCATCGTAGTGACGCGTGTCTACTCGTACCTCAGCGCCTCAATCGGGTTCATCCGCGAAGCCTTCAGGGCAGGGAAGAAGCCCGACACGATCCCGACCATCGAAAGAATCACAAACGACACCATCATCACGCCCATCGAGGCGTGCAGGAAGATTGCACCCTCGTGGTCGGTGGTCTTGTAGAACTCGTCATACAGCGGCATCGGCGGAATCGCCCAGGTCAGGAATTCAGCCACTGCCATGCCGATCACTCCGCCGATAAACGTCAGCACCAGCGCTTCCAGCAGGAACTGCACCAGAATGTGCCGCGGCCGCGCTCCCAGAGCCTTGCGCATGCCGATTTCCCGCGTCCGCTCGGTCACGGAAACCAGCATGATATTCATCACGCCGATTCCACCCACGGCCAGGGTGCAGACCCCAATCAACCCCAGCACCGCCTGCAGCCCGAGCGAGAAAGCGTTAATCATCCCGCGGTCTTCGATCGTGTCCCACTCCGGCGTGGCCTTGTCATCTTTGGGATCGAAGTGATGCCGCCGCCCCAGTAATTCGCGCACCGCCGCCAGGGCCTTCTTGTTCAGTTCTGGTGCGGTCGGCTGAATGATGATCTCGTCAGGATCACGAATATTCTTCAGATCGCGCATCAGTCCGAAAGGAATGAACCCATCGGTGTTGTCCGGGCCCTCATACATCGAGTCCTGAATCTTGTTGCGCATGATTCCGATCACTTCAAAATCCAGCCCACCAATCTCCACGTGCTGGCCCACCCCGGGCGCGCCCTGAAAGACTTTCTTAGCCGCTTCGTAACCCAGGATCACAACCCGGCGGTGATCGGAAAAATCACTCTCACTGAAGTAGCGGCCGTCCTCCAGGTCGAGCTTGCGCATCTGCCCGTAAGGCATGTCCACGCCGCGCGTCTGGATCGAAACCACGCGGGTGCCGATCTTGTAACCGAAATCGCGGTCAATCTCGCCGCTCACCGCCCGCACGATCGGGACCTCGTCGCGAATAGCTTCGACGTCTTCGAGTTCGTACTTGACCGCTTTTCCTGCCCTCTGGCCGCCGGCCTGCATGCTGGTTTGGCCGGGCCAGATCACGATCACGTTGTTCCCCATGTTCAAGAAGGCGTTCAGCACGCAGCCGCCCAGGCCCTGCCCATAGGCCAGCAGCAACACGACCGAAGCCAGGCCCCACACAATGCCCAGCATGGTCAGCACGGAGCGCAAGCGATTGCGCATCAGCGACTGCCAGCCTTGCGAGATGAGCTCTTTGAAGAACATTGTTTCAAAGTTTCAGAGGTTTCAAAGTTTCAAAGATCAGGTTCGAAAGTCTCACGCCGTGTTCTGACCTTGAAACCTTGAAACTCTGAAACCTTGAAACTTGTCTTATTGAATATGTATGTCGCCTGATCCCGTCCGCACCGAGAGCAGCGGTCCGCCGCCGCGGACTTTGCCGCGAATTGACTTCCGTTCTTCCTGCACGCGCCCCTGCACCGTCATTTCAATCGGGGAATCGACATCGACAGTGCCGGAACTGGTAGAGATATCGGCGTCGAACGCGGCGTTGCCGGGCAGCCGCACATTCACGTCGCCCGAGCCGGTACGGAGTTCCCAGGTGCCGCCCTGCGTGCCTTCGGCCGTCACATCGCCACTGCCAGCCTCGGCATGAAACGCACCCTGAATCCCCCGCGCGCTAATGTCCCCCGCCCCAGTATGCAGGTCGATGTCGCCCGCAGCAGTTTCTTCGATCTCAATGTCGCCGCTTCCTGCGCCGCCTCTGACCGCGCCCGCGATCTCGCGCGCCCGCACGTCACCCGACCCCGTCTGCAGGTGAACATCGCCGGTGAGCTTCGCCAGCTTCACGTCGCCCGATCCGGTCTGCACGTCAACATTTCCATGCGTGCCTTCGATGATTTGATCTCCCGAGCCGCTATGGGCGCGGATGGCAGTATCGGCAGGCACGGTGATCTCGTAGTCCACGGAGATATCGTGCACATTGAGGTAGTCAATGTGAACACTGTTGCCTTCTTGCCGGATCGGCGGATGCTGCTCGATCTCCTGAACATCGCCTTGCCGGTTTCCTTTTAGCCAGCGATCACTCACGAAAATCTTGCCGCGGATCAAGACCGATCCCGACGAACCGGCCCGCACGGTGATATCGCCGGAATGGGTCAGCACCTCGAGATCAACCGGGCCGGTTACCTGGAGCGTTTTCTCGAAGGTTCCCTGGGGGGTGGAAGAAGCAATAGCCAGAGTGGATGCAAGAAGCACGACCAGCGCGATCGCCAACCAGGACCCGCTGGACACGAAGAGGGAGCGGAGAGTGCGAGTGTTATTCATAGCGTAGCGACTCCACAGGTGTCATATCCGCGGCGCGCTGGGCTGGATACACGCCCGCGGTCACGGTGATCAACGAAAGGGTCAGAATCGAAGCCACAATCGAAATCGGCGAAACAATGGGGTGGGGCACGAAGTCGGGCAGCGGCAACGCCTCCATCGCGACGCACGTCCCCATTCCGAACGTGAGTCCGAGGATCCCGCTCACCACCGTCAGCATGGCGGATTCGGCAAAGAACTGCCGCAGGATGTCGCGCTTGGTCGCACCCATCGCCTTGCGTGTGCCAATTTCGCGCGTGCGCTCCGTGACCGAGACCAGCATGATGTTCATCACGCCAATTCCGCCCAGGCACAGCGTGACGATGGCGACACACCCGAAGAACAGCGTAACCACAGCGAAGATCTTCGCCAGTTGCTTGGCGCCGTCCATCGTGTCCCAGATGAATAAGGCGTCCTTGTCGAGCGGGTCAAAGTGGCGCACTCGGCCGATCGTACGCCGGACCTGCAGTACAGCCGCTTCGTGCTGTTCCGGGTTGGCCACTTCGAAAACGATGTCGTCGAGATAGCCGCGCGTGATTCCCGCTCCCGGTTTCTCCGGCGGTGGAAAGTCGCGCGAGACCGCGGAGTAAGGCGCAAACAGATAATCATTGTCGGGGCCGCTGTAATTCGAGTTCTGCTTCTTTTCCTGCAGAACCCCGATCACGGAGTAGGGCATACTCTTTACCAGCACCGTCGCCCCAATCGCCGGCTGCCCGGGAAACAGCTGCCGGTAGGCCTTCGACCCCAGCACCAGCACGCGGCGGCCTTCACGCTCGTCGTCGTCGGTAATGAGACGTCCTTCCGAAATCAGCAGTGAGCGGAAACTCTGATACGAAGGCCACATCCCCACCACTCCGCGGTTGGCGGAGTTAAACTGGCTGACCTCCGGGATGGTCCGCCGCAACTCTGGGCTGACGTTCTTGACCAGATAGCATTCGTCGCGGATCAACTCGGCATCTTCCACATTGAGTTGAATCTCTCGCCCTGCAGCGCGGCCGCCCACCTGCGTGCTGGTGCGCCCGCCCCACATAATGACCAGGTCCTTGCCCAGCGCCTCCAAGTGCCTTTTCTGGTCAACCACAAAGCCCCGCCCCAGCCCCACCAGGATGATCACCGACGCGATTCCCCACACAATTCCGAACATGGTGAGGAAGGTTCGCATCTTGTGTGCCCGAAAAGTGGCAAACGCCTGGCGCAGAATCTCCGAGAGGGTCATGGATTCCACCGAAAAAACTTGGGTCTTAGGTGTTAGGTCTTAGGCTCATCACCCAGTACCCCAAGACCTAAGACCCAAGACCTAAGACCGCCGACCGTTACTGCAGTACCACCTGGTCGCCTTCCTTCAGACCGCTCAGCACTTCGGTCTTGGCGCCGTTCGAGATCCCGATGTTGACGGCGACCTTGTCTTTGCCATCCTTGCCCTTCAGGTCGGGAATCTCGACCGAGGCTTTCTTGTCCTTGTCGTAAAGGATGGCGCCTTCGGGAATCTGCAGCACGTTCTTGTGTTCTTCGAGGATGATCTCCGCGTTGGCGGTCATCTCGGCTTTCAGTTCGCCGCCCGGGTTCTGAATCGAGACCCGCACTTCAAAGGTCGTGACGTTGTCTTTCTCCACTCCCATGGGAGAAATCTTGGTCACCTTGCCGTCGAACGTCTTGTCCTTGAACGATTCCACCTTGATGCGAGCCCGTTGTCCCAGATACACCTTGCCGATGTCGCTCTCGTCCACTTTGCCCTTCACATACACTTCGCTGGTGTCGCCCAGCGTCATGACCAGGGTGGCCGATGAACCCAGCACCAGGATCGAACTGACCGCGTCGCCCATTTCCACATCGCGCGACAACACGATGCCGTCAATCGGCGAGACGATATCGGTGTAGCTGAGCTGTTCTTCGAGCTGCGTCAGGTTCGCCTGGTCCTGTGCGACGTTGGCCTGGGACTGCGCGATCTTGGCCTTAAGGACGGTGACTTGCGCCTTGGACACGTTCTGCTTGTTCAGCGCCATCTCGTAATTCTTCTCCGCGTCATCCAGCGCCGATGCCGAAACCACTCCATCCTTCGCCATACCCAGAGCGCGGTCGTAAGCTCGCTTCAACAGGGGGACATCCGGGCCTTCCGCATCGACCTTGGCCCGCTGAAAGTCTGCTTGAGAGCTCGTAAGATTCGCTTCTGCCGCTTCGAGGGCGGCCCTCGACTGCGCCACCTGTGCTTCGATCTCGATTTTGTCGAGCTGCGCCAGCAGTTGGCCCTTCTTCACGTGGTCGCCGTAGTCCACCAGCAGTTTCTTGACGATGCCGCTGGCCTTCGATTTCACTTCGACCTTCGTGATCGGCGTGACCTTGCCCGTGGCCACTACGCTCTTGGCCAGGTCGCCTTTTTCCACTTTGGCCAGCTTCGACGGATCAATCTTCGTCCCGCCGCTCTTGGCCGCAATGACTCCCACTGCGATCAGCAGAATTATGCCCAGTCCGACGCTGCTCCATATGATCAGTCTGCGGCGCTTCTTCTTATGGTTGTTTCCGTTACCGTTCACAACGCCTCCTCGGGGTACTGCCAGCTGGAGATTGGGAGCCATGGCGCCCTCACTCCCTTGTACGTGGCCAGAGCTGCTTTTGTTCCTGGCATCTCTAAGATTCGATGATCCATCCCAACGCTGCGATGCCTAAGGTGCGAAGCGGACTGCCGGACTTGCTAACCTGTCCGCCGCCCGCCAGTTAGACCCGCCATCTCGTAAAAGGATAGCGGATTGCCCAATCGAATTTTGTGACCCCACGCACCTAGAGTAGCGCCCCGTCTTGGCAGTAGCCATGTGGGGACAGCCGCCCTTGGCTGTCCTTCGGGCCGGAGGCGCGATGCCTATGCTCCTAACTGGCTGCAAGACCAGTCGAGCTGCGCTCGACGGACAGCCGAGGGCGGCTGCCCTACATAGGCTCAACTGCCTACGGCCTTCCAAATGTTAGAATTAGCCTTCCATGATCGCCTTTGTGCTGCTCCGGGTCTTGCTGATCCTGCTCCTGGTGGCAGCCAATGCGTTCTTCGCCGCCGCCGAATTCTCCTTGGTCAGCGTCCGCGACACGCGTATCCAGCAGCTTATCGAGGCCGGACGCATCGGCGCCCGCATCGTGCAGCGCCTCCATCAGCATCTCGACGAAGTCGTCAACGGTGTGCAACTCGGTATCACCATGGTCAGCCTGACCCTCGGCTGGATCGGCGAGCCCATGGTCGCCCGCCTGGTGGAAGGCATGCAGTTCGTCCATCGCGTTCCGCACGCTGCCATCTACGCGCACACCATCGCCATTGCCATCGCTTTCAGTCTGATCACCTACATGCACGTGCTTCTTGGCGAACTCGTGCCAAAGACCCTAGCCCTGCAGCGCGCCGAGCAAATCGCCCTCGCCGTGGCTGCGCCCATGGAGGCTTTCCTCACCGTCACCCGGCCCATCCTTTTCTTTATGCGGCGTTCCGGAGGCCTGGCTCTCCGCCTGTTCGGCGCGCAACCCGCACGCCGCGGCGGCGCTGTTCATTCTCCCGACGAACTCAAGCTCATCGTCACCGCCAGCCGCCAGTTCGGCCAGATTCCAGAGTTCCAGGAAGAGATGATCCACAGCGCCATCGAACTGGACAACATCACCGTCCGCGAGGTCATGGTCGCCCGCCCCGACATTTTTTCTCTGCCCTCCGACCTCTTGCTCGACGACGCTCTGGTCCGCGTCGTCGATGGCCAACACTCACGCATTCCTGTCTACGATTCGCAGCGTGGGCCGGAGCACATCGTGGGCGTGCTCTACTACAAAGACCTCATGCGCTGGATGCGTCTGCGTCTCAGTAATCTTGGCCAAACCAGCGCCACCCGCATTTCCCGCATGCAGATCTCCCAGATCATGCACGACGTGCTGGTCGTGCCGGAAACGAAGGTTCTCGCCGAGTTGCTCGCCGAATTCAAAGAACGACGCCGCCATCTGGCCGTCGTGGTTGACGAATTCGGCTCAACCGCCGGCGTCATCACGGTCGAAGACATCCTCGAACAGCTGGTCGGAAACATCGAAGACGAATTCGACGTTTCGCCCAGCGAGCCGGCGCTGGCAGATGAATCGGTCCTCGTGCTGGAAGGCGCAGTCAACATCCGCGACCTGGAAACCGAGTATGGTTTGACTCTGCCCCGCGACGCCGGTTTCGAAACCCTGGCCGGATTCATTCTGGCGCGCCTGCAGCGCATTCCGACCCTGCGCGACTCGTTTGAGTACGAAGGCCGCCGCTACACGGTCGAAGAATTGGAAGGCCACCGCATCGCCCGCGTAAGAATTGAGAAGGCCGCAAAGGTGGAAGGCGAGGCAGAAGCCGCCAAGGGGAGCGGGGACTGAACGATGCGAGTGAATGACGCTATTATCTACAAAATGCATTGTCATCCTGAGCGAAGCGAAGGACCTGTGCACTTTGCCCGCTGTGCCTTGCTGCAGGCAAGTTGCATAGATCCTTCGCTTCGCTCAGGATGACAACGCTTGAGGACTCACATACCGGCCCCTGGCCCCTGATCCCTGAACCGAGAACCGACCACTGAGAACTCTCCTCCAACGCGTCCTCTATACCCTGCCGGTCATCTGGCTGGTGGTCAGCCTTGTCTTTCTCCTCATCCACCTCGTCCCCGGAGACCCCATCCAACAGATGCTCGGCGAAGGCGCTCCGCCCGCCGACATCGCTGCCATCCGCCACGCCTATGGCCTCGACACCCCGCTCGGCGAGCAATACCTCCGCTACTGGAAAGGCGTCCTCCACGGCGATCTTGGGCGCTCGATCCGCTACAACCAGACCGTCGTCCGGCTTGTAGCTCAAAGATATCCCTACACGCTGCGCCTCACGCTGGCATCGCTGTTGGTGGCTATCGTGCTTTCCATCCCCGCCGGAGTCCGCTCCGCACGCCGCCGCAACCGCTGGGACGACCGCCTGCTCTCGATCGTCAGCCTTTTTGGCCTGTCGTTTCCCAACTTCGCGCTCGGCCCGATCCTGATTTTGCTTTTCGCTATCAAACTCGGCTGGCTGCCGGTCTCAGGCGCCGGCTCGTTCGCCAATCTTGTGCTGCCCGCCGTCACTATGGGATCGGCGCTCGCCGCTATCCTGACTCGCATGGTGCGCACTTCCATGCTCGAAGAGCTGAGCCAGGACTACATCCGCACCGCCCGCGCCAAAGGATTGCCCGAGCGCACCGTCGTCTACCGTCACGCGTTGCGCAATGCCATGATCCCCGTGCTGACGGTTCTAGGCCTGCAATTCGGAGCTTTGCTGGCCGGCGCCATAGTGACCGAAACGATCTTCGCCTGGCCCGGCATCGGCCGCCTCACCATCCAGGCCATCTCCAGCCGCGATTACTACCTGGTGCAAGGCTGCATACTGGCCATCGGATTGACCTACGTCGCCGTGAATTTCCTGACGGACGTGCTGTACTCGGTGGCGAACCCGAGGATCAGGCAATGAACAATTTTCTGCGCGAATTCTTTCAATCGCACCGTATATCCGTCCTCATCGGATTCTTTGCGGCTGGGAGTGTAGGCGTTTGGGCTCTAGTGAAAAGCAGGTTTGCCGCACAAGCGGCAAGTTGGCCAACTGTGTCAGCGGAAATCGAGAACGTTTTTGTTGACGTATCAAACAGCCTCAAACGGGTTCCAGTTAGCCACGCCGTCTTCGCGTATTCCTATTTTGTGGGTGGTTCCTATTACTCAGGACAAATACGGCTTGTGGCGGGCGAATCGAGTTTGGAAGCTCTCAGGCAGATGATCGGGCAGCAGATTGCAATTCAATATGACCCGACAAGTCCCGAAGTTCCCATTTTTCAGATGAACGAAATCCAAGGCTGGGACATTGAGAGGGATTCTCGCTTATCAATCTGGACATCAATCGGCGCGCTACTAGACAAGCTGCCATAACGTAGGCGCACCTACTTCACGTTGTTTCAAAAGGCTGAAGATTCGAACCAGAACGAGAATCACACCAGTTCAATCACCACCCGCGGGTGCCCCATCCTTCGCGTTCTCTGCGAAGGGTGGGATGGAATAAAGACGCGCTATAAGAAGCAGGGGCGTACGAGCACACCAGCTCTTCCGCCCCGACCTGCTGGTGATCAGGAAAATCTGTCGAGTCGCTTACCGGGCGGTTGCTCTGGCTGCGTCGATGGCCAGGCCCAACTCGCGCTCGGCGGCGCGCAAATGCTCTTCAGCCTTGGCTCCGTGGCCTTGCATGTCGTAGTGGTTGGCGGCGCGGGCGTTCTCCATCTCATGGATGGCTTCGATCACGTGTTTATGGCATTTGTCCAGGTCGTGCCAGTCGCGGACCTGCGCCGACAACGCGGCGCCGGCGACGAAAGACAGGGCGAGAGCGAAAACGGCAAGAACTTTCTTCATGGTTCTTCCTTGGGTGTGAAATTTCCCCGGTGCAAGACCGAGGGGTCATTGTACCTAACCCGCAACGTCTGAGAATGTTTCGCATTGCTGCAGCCTGGTAATAAGATTGGTGTGTCATGTCCAGCGCCGCCATCTCGTTCCGGCACCGAGTTGTGGTGAACGCCCGCCACAATCCGCTGGCCGCGACCGGCATCGTGCTCGTCATCATCTTCGGGATGTTTGCCTTGTTTGCTCCTTGGATCGCACCGCAAGATCCTGCCGCGATCAATCTGCCCGCGCGCCTCAACCTTCCATCGCATGCGCACTGGTTCGGCACTGACGAGCTGGGCCGCGACATTCTCTCGCGCGTCGTCTACGGTGCGCGCATCTCCCTGCAGGTCGGCAGCTCGGTGGTCGTCACTTCGCTGGTCCTCGGACTGATCATCGGCTCGATCGCCGGCTACTATGGCGGACGCATCGACCGCTTCGTCAACGTGGTGGTGATGAACGCTTTTCTCTCGTTCCCCGGAATTCTGCTGGCCATCGCGTTCGTCGCCTTTCGTGGCCCGGGCATCTTCAACCTCGTGCTGGCGCTTTCGCTCGGCGGATGGGTGGGCTACGCGCGCCTGGTCCGCGGACAAGTCCTGGCCGCGCGCGAGCGCGAATTCGTGGAGGCCGCCCGCGCCTTGGGCGCCAGCGACCTGCGCATCATCGTGCGCCACATTCTGCCGAACATCATTCAGCCGGTGATCGTGCAGGCCGCCATCGGCATGGCTGGAGCCGTTCTGGCGGAGGCGACCATGAGTTTTCTGGGGCTGGGCGTGCCGCCGCCCACGGCCAGCTGGGGAACCATGCTCAACGATGGCCGCGCCCATTTGTTTGACGCACCGCATCTTGTTCTCTTTCCTGCGCTGGCGGTGATGCTGGCGGTGCTGAGTTTCAACTTCATTGGCGACGCATTACGCGACTATCTCGATCCGAGCTCCCGCATCGAAGTTGGACTCTGAAGCTGTCAAAACCGCAAGATTCTTAGCGCCTCCCTTAACCCGCTGAAAACACGCCAAATCAAGATCTTGACACAAATCGCAAATTGCAATATAAATATCTCGATTTGAAATATACGGACGTTGAGGCGGGGCCGTGAAGCTGGGCGAGAAAATCCGTTACCTGCGCGAGGTGGAAGGGTCGCTGCGCGGGTTGGGACGGCCGATGACGCAACAGGAAATCGTTCGCGCCCTGCGCGAGGAACTGGGGCAAGGCAAGAGCATCAGCCAGTCCTACTTGTCACAGATCGAAAACGGTTCGCGCCCGCACATGACGCAGTCCTCGCGGGCGCTGCTGGCGAAGTTTTTCAAAGTCCATCCCGGATTTCTGGTGGATGACCCCGAGGGCTACCACGCCGAGTTGACCTCCGACCTGCGCACGGTGGAAGGCCAGCTTGACGTCTGGCTGCTGCAAGGATCGGAGCGTTTCGCCAGTGACCCGGAGGTCAGCAATGTGCTGATCAAAGCCGCGCGCGAAAAAAAAACGCGCCGCTGCCTGCTGTTGCTGGGTGCCATTCTCGACACGCCGGGACTGGCCGACCGTTTGCTCGAGGCGTTGCGGCCCGAACTCACGGCTGGAAGCGACCATCACCGTGCACCGCATGCAGAAGGGAGGCGAATCCGATGAACTCGGGAGGCTTTACCTGGGCGGATTTCTACCTGATCTGTTTTGCAGTCGGCTTTTGTTTCAGCTTCTTTTCGTTCGTGTTTGGAGGCCATCGTTTTGGCCGCCTGCACCTGCCGCATTTCCATGGGCACGGCATCGGGCATCTGCCTGCCGCGCACGGCCCAATCGGGCACGCACCGGCGGCGGGCGGTCACGCACCCGTAACGCACGGAGCAGGTGGCCCGCGTGGTGCGGCAACTCGTGGGAGTGTTTCGCCTCTCAACCCGCCGTCGATCGCTGCGTTCCTCGCCTGGTTTGGCGGCACGGGCTATTTGCTGACGCGCTTTTCCGCGATCTGGGTGGGCTTCGGGCTGATTCTGTCTGCAGGAGCCGGTCTGGTCGGGGGAGGAATCATCTTCTTGTTCCTGAGCAAAGTTCTGATGTCGGATCAAGAGTTTCTTAATGCGGCTGACTTCGAAATGGTCGGTGTGCTCGGCAAGCTTTCGGTTCCGATTCGCGAGGGCGGCACGGGCGAGTTGATCTATTCGCAGATGGGCACGCGGCGGGTCTGCGGAGCGCGCAGCGACGACGGTGCTGTGCTCGCCAAGGGCGCGGAGGTCGTGGTCACCCGTTATGAGAAGGGAATTGCCTTCGTTCGCCTCTGGAGTGAGTTGTCCGGCGAACTGGACGAGATCAGCAAGAGTGAAAGGCCGTTGGAGTAGGAACGGTCACAGGGCTTGACATGAATCGCAGCTGGTACAAAACGGCCGTCTTGCTGACGTGGCTGGCACTTCCCACTGCGGCGTGGAATTACTGGCGCGCCTGGGATCAGTTGCCCGCGCGCATGGCGGTGCACTTTGACGCCAACTGGCAGCCCAACGGCTACACCTCGCGCGAAGACGCTGTCGAGCTAGGACTCGGAATCATGGCGGTGATGCTGGTGCTGTTTACGGTGGCAACCCTGATCGTCCGTGCCCTGAAGCCGCGCGCCAGTTGGTCGGCGTTACTGCTGTCGTGCATCGTGTTGGGTTTTTGTTGGTACGGCAACTACTCGATTATCCGGTTCAACCTTAATCGGGTCGCGCCCCATCCGCCGCCGGTAAACATCACTGTTCCCGAGTGATGAACGAAACGAGACATGAATTCTTAACCTGCATTCGTAACAGGAGGCGTTATGTTCGATTTGTCCCACGTGATGGTGATTTGGATCTTTGTCGGGCTGGGGGTGATGGTCATTCTGTTCCTGATCAGCGGAATGGCCAGGATCTATCGCAAAGCGGGGCCGCACGAGGCCCTCATCGTGTACGGCCTGGGTGGAACACGAGTGGTCAAAGGCCACGGCACGATGGTGCTGCCAATGGTGCAGATCTGCAGGGAGCTATCGCTCGAACTGATGTCGTTCGATGTTGCGCCGCAGCAGGATCTGTACACCAAGCAGGGCGTGGCCGTGACGGTAGAGGCGGTAGCGCAAATCAAGGTGAAGTCAGACACGGAATCAATTCTGACCGCATCGGAGCAGTTCCTGACGAAAAGCGACGACGAGCGCCAGGGCCTGATCCGGCTGGTGATGGAAGGGCACCTGCGCGGCATCATCGGCCAGCTCACGGTGGAAGAAATCGTGAAGCAGCCGGAGATGGTGTCCGACCGCATGCGTTCCACCTGCGCCGACGACATGAACAAGATGGGCCTGGAAGTGATCTCGTTCACCATCAAGGAAGTCCGCGACAAGAACGAGTACATCACCAACATGGGCCGTCCGGACGTGGCGCGCATCAAGCGCGACGCGGATGTAGCGGCGGCGGAGGCGGATCGCGACACCGCGATTAAACGCGCGCTGGCGACGAGGGAATCAGCGGTCGCCAAAGCACAGGCCGATCAGGAGCGAGTGCTGGCTGAGACGCTGTCGCTGGCCAAACAGGCCGAGGCGCAGCGCGACCTGGAGGTAAAAAAGGCGCAATTCTTGGAAGTCACCAAGCGCCAGCAGGCGCAGGCCGATAAGGCCTATGACATCCAGACCAACATCATGCAACAGCAGGTGATCGCCGAGCAGGTGAAGGTGCAGCAGGTCGAGAAAGAGCAGCAGGTCAAGGTGCAGGAAGCGGAAATCAACCGCCGTGAGAAGGAACTGATCGCGACCGTGCTGAAGCAAGCCGAGATCGAGCGTCAGCGCATCGAAACTCTGGCCGAAGCTGAGAAGCAGAGGCTGATCGCGGAAGCCGAGGGACACGCGTCGTCGATCCGCGCGCAGGGCGAGGCCGAAGCCGAGATCATCTTCAAGAAGGGTGAAGCCGAAGCCAAGGCGATGAACGTGAAGGCCGAGGCTTTCCAGGAGTACAACCAGGCAGCGGTCATCGACAAGTTACTCACCGGTCTGCCCGAGGTGGTGAAGGCGCTGGCCAGCCCGCTGGCGAACGTCGACAAAATCACGGTCATCTCCACGGGCAATGGCGATGCCGCCGGCCTGAACAAGATCACCGGCGACATCACCAAGATGGCGGCGCAGGTGCCCGCGCTGTTCGAGACGCTCTCGGGCATGCCGCTGGCGGAGTTGCTCGGCAAAGTGCGGCAGATCGGCGACAAGTCGGCGAAACCGGCCGATCCGCCGAAGAAGTAGGAGGGGCACAACTGCTCGTGTGGGGACGGGCGCCTCGCCCGTCCCGCCGAGCGCAGCGAGGCGAAGGAATCGGAGTAGCGAGTTATGACGAGCAAACCAAGGCACACGGGACTGGGCATCGCCCTGGGCGCCGCGTTAGGCGTGGTGGCCGGACTTCTGGCCGGCAACTTAGGCGTCTGGATCGCCATCGGGGTCGCGATCGGTATCGTGATCGGGGCCTCGTCCCGGCGCAAGGCAGCGGAGTGTCCGGAATGCGCGCAAATCCATCGCGCACATGAATTGAAGAGGCAGATATGACAAGAAACAGGAAGCTCGGAACTGCCATCACGCTGGTCACTGCTGTAGGAGCGGCACTTGGCGTGCTCGCAGGCTATATCAGCATCACAACGGCGGTCGGCGCGGCAGTGATCGGAATCGTAATCGGAACTGCGGTGGCGCGCGGAAGGTTTTCGAGCGCGCCGGATGCAGAGAAGAGAGATTGATGAAGCCACCCCGGAACGGAGTGGCCAAGAGCTAAGAGCTAAAAGCTAAAAGCTAAAAGCTAAAAGCTAAAAGCTAGAAGCTAGAAGCTAGAAGCTAAAGAAGGGGGTTCACCATGGCATTACTGGAGCGTGTTGCAACGTTAGTTCGGGCTAATCTCAACGACCTGATTGATAAGGCCGAGGATCCCGAAAAGATGATCAAGCAGGTCATTCTCGACATGCAGAACCAGCTTTTGCAGGTTAAGACGCAGGTGGCGATCTCCATCGCCGACCAGCACCTGCTGGAAAAAAAGCAGAAAGAGAACGAGGACAAAGTGGCCGAGTGGATGCGCAAAGCTGAGCTGGCGGTGGACAAGAAGGAAGACGATCTGGCGCGCGCGTCGTTGCAGCGAGTGGAGAGCTATCGCGAGCTGAGCGAGAACTTCACCCAGCAGGTCGTCGATCAGAAGGCGCAAGTCGAAAACCTGAAGTCCGCGCTGCGGCAACTGGATCAGAAGCTGACCGAAGCCGAAGCCAAAGCCGACCTGCTGATCGCGCAGCATCGCCGCGCCCGCGCCGTGGGCAAGGCTAGCGACGCACGCTTGGCTTCCGGCGACGGCTCGAAGGCCGCAGCCTTCGACCGCATGAAGCGCAAGGTCGCGCATTCGGAGGCCGTGAGCCAGGCCAAGTCGGAGATCGCTGCCGATAACCTCGACGATCGTCTGGCCGCGCTGGAGAAGCAAGACCGCATCGAGCAGTTGCTTGCGGATCTGAAGCAGAAGCGCGGGGCGTAGTGTGGCGCGGGCACTCCCTTCGGCAGGCTCAGGGCAGGCTTTGCCCGCGCTTTGAATAACGATTTGCTTTCAGGGAGGAAGTGTGACTTGGCGGAAGACGAATCCCCTCATTCCGGTGGGTTTGCTGATGCTGTCGGCGGGCATCGCGTTGCACAACTGGACGCACGCTGGATATTCGCATTTCGCAGGCGGGTTCCTGCTGGGTGCCGGGATCGTTCTGCTAATCGCCGGCTTCACACGGCGGTCGCGGTCTGACTCCGAGTAAGTACTACGCCTCGGGAAGCAGAGGCTGCACCCCGCAAAACGGCCCACTAGCCTGAGCAAGCGGCGGGCTGTGGCGTCGGATGGCTTGATGACGCCCCACGGGAGGATAGAATTCAAATTGACCCACTACCGTGTCTTTACATCCATTGACGGCCCTGCCCGCATCTCTCTATTCTTAAGAGGAGTCAAAATTCAAGGACGTCCATGAAGAAAGTTGCAATCCTGACCCTATTGGCCCTGGCGGCGGCGGTTTCGAGCTGCGGCACCCGTACTCCCACCACCACGGTCGAGACGACGACCAGCGGAAACTGGGAAGCCCAACTCGTCGGAGGCATCGGTCCGGCCAGCCAGCTGAACTTTGTGACTCAGTTCACACTCGACAATGTCAATGGGGTGAGCGAGCCGTTCTACCCTGCCGGCTCCCCTACCGGCTTCAGCTTCATCAATTTAGGACCGTGTTTCGTTTCTACCAATCCCCCCACGGGTACAGCGTCGTTGAACACCAACTCTGCCAACCAGGTGACGGGCTCGATGACCTTTACCGTCACGTCGGCAACGCCCCCGGGAAACACACTTACGCTGACCACAGGTACCAGTGGCGGCGTTAGCGGCACGGCCAGCGGTACCCCGGGAACCGTCCTGGTCATGACGAATGGAGTTGTCTGGGGGGGCTGGACCCTGTCCACTACCAACAGCAGTTCCGGTTGCACGGGGATCGGCACTTTCCTCATGTGTCAGAGCGCTACCACCTGTACTGTTCCTTAGAACAGCGCTCTGCGCAGTGAGCCCGCCGGGCCGAGCTCTGTTCCTCGTCGTGCCTGCGCCATCCTGCTCGGCCCTTCCTTCCGCCCGCCCCGCTGCTATACAGTGTGAGCCATGGGTGGCCTAATCACGCCGCGCCAAGCCATACCGCGCGCACTGCACGAGATCGCTGAGGCCGTGGGATCCCGCCTGATTGGCGATGGCCGCGTCGCGGTGAGTAACGTTGCCAGCATCGACTCGGCTGGGCAGGAGAGTCTGGTTTTCGTCGAGGATGAGAAACATTTGGCCGCAGCTTTGCAGTCGAAGGCCGGCGCGGTCATTGCAGGAGAATTCGCCGCGGCTGCTTCTTGCAGCAAGCCCTTGCTCATCAGCGACCACCCCAAACTCGCTTTCGCCCGGGCAGCGCGGTTGCTCCGCGAGGGATCGCCCCTCGAAGTCGGTCAGCAGCAGGGGAAAATCCACGCGACGGCAGTGATTCATCCTTCCGCCGTATTGGGTACGGGCGTCTGTGTGGGAGAGCGAGCGGTGATCCGCGAACAGGCGCACATCGGGGAAAGAACACGGATCGGAGCAGGCTGCTCCATCGGAGTGGGCGTCATCCTGGGCCGCGACTGTGAAATCTATCCCAACGTCACCATTTATCCAGGAAGCACACTGGGCGACCGCGTGATCGTGCATGCGGGCGCGGTGCTCGGAAGCGACGGCTTCGGGTACGTGCGCGACCGCCAAACCGGCCACTACGAGAAATTCCCTCAGGTCGGGCGGCTCGTGATCGAGGACGACGTCGAGATCGGCGCCAATGCAACGATTGACCGCGGCGCGCTCGACGAAACCCGCATTCGGCGGGGAACGAAGATTGACAATCTTGTGCACGTCGGCCACAACTGCCAGATCGGCGAGGACGTCATCATTGCGGCGCAGACGGGCCTGTCGGGAAGCATCGTCATAGAAAACGGCGCAGTTCTGGGCGGTCAGGTGGGCATCGGCGAACACGCGACCATCGGCGAGGGAGTCATGCTCGGCGGGCAGGGCGGAGTCCTGCCCAACAAAATCCTGCGCGGCAAAGGCGTGGCGTTCTGGGGAACTCCGGCGCAACCGCTGCGGCAGTATCTGAAGCAGCTGGCGACGCTGGCACGGCTGGCGAAAAAGGACTAGCCAAGATCGTGGCACTCATCGTCATCGGCGGGCATTCGCGCAGCGTGGGCAAGACCAGCGTGGTGGCCGGGTTGATCTCTGCCCTGCCTGAGTTTGGCTGGACGGCGGTGAAGATTACCCAGTACGGCCATGGCATCTGCTCGGCCAGCGGCGGGGGATGCGACTGCGCGACTGCCGATCATTCCTGGGCAATTTCCGAAGAGCGCGACCGTTCAGGCGAGTCGGACACGTCGCGGTTCCTGCTGGCGGGAGCGGAGCGGGCGCTATGGGTGCGCACCGAACAAGGGCGGCTGGCCGAAGCCATACCCGAGCTGCGGACGAGAATTGCGGATGCGGGCAACGTGATCATCGAGTCCAACAGCGTGCTGAAGTTTCTGCGGCCGGATTTGTATCTGACGGTTCTCGATCCGGCCACGCCCGACTTCAAGAACTCGGCACGAGAGTTCCTGGATCGCGCCCATGCCGTGATTTTGCATAACGGCGGGGGCGGCGCTCAATGGCAGGCCGTTTCTTTGAAGCCGGTGGCGGAGCGGTCAGTCTTCCGTATCACGCCGCCGGTGTACGTCACGCCGGAGATCGTTGAGTTCGTTCGCCTTAATCTGGCGGCTCACGCCGGTGCGGGAAACCGATATGGTACGGAGCCGCACCGCCTCTGAAACAGGTTTCCCTCAGGGGCTAAAGCCCGTTATTTTCTTTCCTGTGGCGGCACGGCTGAAGCCGTGCCCTTCCCAAAACCTCTGCGAACTGGCAACCGGCAACTGAGTACTGAGTACTGAGAACTGAGTACTGAGAACTGACCACTGACCCCTGACCAGTGCTCTTTGCTATCCTTGCGCGTGCGGCAAATTCACTCCAGCGCTTGGCTTCTGGTTGTCTTGTCGGCAGTTCTGCAGGTACTGATCTTTCCCCTTCCCAGCATCTATATCTTCTCTTGGTTTGCGCTTACACCGCTGATTGTCGCGCTGCTGCGCGCGCGTCCGGCAGGCGAACTTGAAACTGCGGATGGGGTCAGATTGCGGCCCGCCGCACCCGGGCAGGCGTTCCTGCTAGCCTACGTCTGCGGAATCTTGTGGTACGCAGGGACCTGCTACTGGATCTACGACACGATGCGCCAGTACGGTGGACTCAGCGCGCCGATGGCGGCCCTGGCGCTGTTCTTGTTTTGCTGTTACCTCGGGATCTATCACGGATTATTCGGTCTGCTGCTGAGCCTGCTGGTCAAAGGATCGCGAGACTTTCGGCGCGCTCTGGCGACGGCGCCATTTCTCTGGGTAACGGTGGAGCTGGCCCGCACTCGCGTCACAGGGTTCCCGTGGAACTTGCTGGGAATCGCCCAGGTGGATAACGTTGCCCTGTGCCGCATCGCCGAATGGACGGGCGTCTACGGCATCTCTCTTGAAATTGCGCTGGTGAATGTTGCCTTCGCAGCGGTGTTTCTCGTTCCGAGGCAGAAGCGCGGCGCGATGTTGATGGCAGCGCTGGCTGCCGCTGCGGTCCTGCAGGCGGGGAAACTCATGGAAGCTCCGGCGGCGAGCGCCGACCATGCCGCGCTGCTGGTGCAGCAGAATATTCCGGTATCGGCTGACTGGACGCCTATGTATTTTCAGCGGACCCTAAACGAACTGGCGGAGCTAAGTGTGAGGTCAGCCGCCAGCCCTGGGGCCACGAAAGTCAACTTGGTCGTCTGGCCGGAGTCGCCCGCTCCCTTCTTTGACCACGATGCGAGATTTCGGAACGTGATCAGCGACGTGGCGCGCCAGAGCGGAGCCTGGATTGTGACTGGGGTCATTGGAACTGGATTGCCGCGCGCGAGCGGAAAGACTCCTCTGGCGTTCAACTCGGCTGTGTCAGTTAGCCCCACCGGTCAATGGACCGCCCGCTACGATAAGGTTCATCTGGTTCCTTTCGGAGAGTATCTACCCTATCCCAGCCTGTTCTCGTTTGCCGGAGGTCTAACCAAGGAAGTCGGCGAGTTTGGGCGGGGCACATCGCGCAAACCGCTCGACGCAGGCGGCGAGCAACTTGGCGTATTTATCTGTTACGAATCTGTCTTCCCAGATGAAGTGCGGCAGTTCGCCGCGCAGGGCGCGCAGGTTCTGGTCAACATTTCTAACGATGGCTGGTATGGAGACAGCGGCGCGTATGCGCAGCACTTGAACCAGACTCGCATGCGCGCCATCGAGAACCATCGCTGGCTGCTGAGCGCGGCTGATACTGGAGTTACGGCTTCGATCGATCCCTGGGGACGAGTTACGGCGCGGATTCCCCGCAAAGAGCGAACGGCGCTGATCGCTCCCTATGCCCCCACGTCCGTAACTACTCTTTACACTCGACGTGGCGACTGGTTCGCCTATGCGTGTGCGATAATCTCTCTGGGAGCGCTCGTGGCGCGCTTCGCACTTTCCAAGAAACCGCAGGAAGGCTGATCGGTCCTCATGAATCAAGAGTTGGAACAGTCCTACGAGAAGTTGCGCAAGAAAGTGCAAGAACTCCGGGAGTATCTTTGACGCGGAGAACCTCCGTCCGCAACTAGCCGAAATCGAAAAGCAGGCTGCCGACCCGGCACTTTGGTCGAATCCGCAAAGGTCGCAGCTCGTGATGCGCGAGAAGAAGCGGTTGGAGCACGTGTTCTCGACCGACGCCGACCTGGCACGACGCAGCGACGACATCGCCGCCTATTTTGAGCTTGCCAAAGAAGGCGAGAATGTGGACGCCGACTTGCAGCGCGAGATCGGCTCCCTGAGCGATCTGATTGACAAGCTTGAAACCGAAACCCTGCTCTCCGGCGAGAACGATTCCCGCAACGCCATCGTGACCATTCATCCCGGCGCGGGCGGCACTGAGTCCCAGGACTGGGCCGACATGCTGTTGCGCATGTATCTGCGCTGGGCCGAGCGCCAGGGATTTGAGACCGTACTCTACGACTATCAGCCGGGCGAGGAGGCTGGGCTGAAATCGGCGACGTTCGCGGTCAATGGCGAGTACGCGTACGGACTCCTCTCCAGCGAAATCGGTGTCCACCGGCTGGTGCGTATTTCCCCGTTCGATCAAGCCAAGCGGCGTCATACTTCGTTTGCCAGCGTATACGTGTCGCCAGAAATCGACGATACCATCGAGGTGGTCATCAAGCCGGAAGACATCCGCGTGGACACCTACCGCTCCAGCGGCAAGGGCGGACAGCACGTGAACACGACCGACTCGGCCGTGCGCATCACGCACATTACAACCGGCTTGGTGGCCAGTTGCCAGAACGAGCGTTCGCAGCACAAGAACCGCGACCGAGCCATGAGCATGCTGCGCTCGAAGCTCTACGAGTTTGAGATGGAGAAAAAGCGCGAAGCTACGAAAAAGATCGAGGATTCGAAACTCGACATCGATTTCGGATCGCAGATTCGTTCTTATGTGTTGCAGCCATACCGGATGATCAAAGACCATCGCACCAAGACGGAAGTCGGCGACGTGGACCGCGTGCTCGATGGCGACCTGCAGCCCTTCATCCGGGCGTATCTGCTGGCGCGGCGTGGAGAGAGACAGTGAAGAAGATCTCGATGAGGAAAACAACTAAACCACAGAGAGAACAGGGAACGCGGAGGGCCGTTAAGCTCGGCCCTCGCTTTCTTTGTGCTTTCTCGTTCGCTGCGGAGAAGCACCAAGGCCAGACGCGCAAGGCATCGACGATCCCCTACCTCGCGCACCTGATGGGTGTCGCGTCGCTGGTGCTGGAGGCCGGCGGCGATGAAGACCTGGCGATTGCGGCACTGCTGCACGATGTGGTCGAGGATTGTGGCGGAGCGCCGATGCTGAAGGAAATCCGCCGCCGCTTTGGCAACCGGGTCGCCAAAGTAGTAGACGGCTGCACCGACGCCGATACGTATCCCAAGCCACCGTGGCGCGAACGCAAGGAAGGGTACATCCGCCACCTGACGAAGGCGGATGCGGACACTCGACTGGTTTCGGCGGCTGATAAGCTGAATAACGTGCGCTCCATCCTCAGCGACTACCGCAAATTGGGCGAATTCGTCTGGTCACGGTTCCATGGTGGACGCGAGGGCACTCTTTGGTACTATCGCACTTTGCGGGACGAATTTCTGCGGAGCCAGCCGAATCGCGTTACCCGGCAATTCGATCTGGCGGTGAAAGAACTCGACTCGCTGGCGGAGCATCCGATCTCTGCCGGCCAGGAATCGCAACCCGTCGTCGGGGCCTGAAGCTATGGCGCGCACCATTGATCAAATTCGCGCTTCGAGACTTCCCTCCCACATGATGCAGTTTGCGGCCCGCGGCGCGCTCCAAGTGCCGCCGGCCGAGAACATCGAGATTCTGGTTCATCTTGCCCGCTACAACAAGGTCTTCGGCGAACTAGCACGTATGACCCTGGCAGGGTGGGATGAGAAGGCCTGCCTGGACTCCGCATCCGATCCCCAGACCTCGGCCGAGGTCCTCGAATACTTTATTTCGCCCGAGAACCTGCGCCCGAAGTTGCTGCCCGCGTTGCTCGAAAATCCGTCGGTGTCCGAGGGAGAACTGGCGAAGCTCGCCCTGGGTGCCCTGCGGGAGACCATCGCGGTCATGCTCAAGAGCGCGCGGGTGCGGTCGCTGCCCGGCGTTCTCACCATTCTCAAGACGAATCCATACTTGAAGAAAGAAGAAGCTGCCGAGATTGACCAGCTTCTTAGTGCGACCGCCTCTGCCAGCGCAGTCGCTGCGGCAGATGAGACGGCGGATGCCGGGCAGGTCGCCTCGGAAGCAGAACTGAGCGCGGAAGAAGTGGCAGGCGCTCAAGCGGACAGCGCAACCGAGCCAGCAGCCACTGGAGAACAGGATGAGAAGGTCTCCGCTTATCTCAAGGAACACGCCGATGAGATTGCCGCCGAGGGCGAGAAACCCTTTCAGTCGATTGGTGGGGTTGTCGAACTGCTTGGGCCCGACTATTTTCCCGTCACACAGCGCGCGGATGTCCCGGCGCCGGTGGCCGCATCCCCGGCCACGGCGGCACCGAAGTCGGGCGTCGCTGCGGCCAAGAGGGCGCGTCCAGGCGAATCCGAGCGCAAGAACACGCTGCAGAAGATCAATGCTCTCGACGTCAAAGGACGCATTCAGCTCGCTTTGAAAGGCAACAAAGAGGAGCGCTCCATTCTGATTCGTGACGGCACCAAGGTCGTGGCTCTCGCCGTGCTCGACGCGCCCAAGCTCTCCGATGGCGAAGTCGAGCAGATCGCCAGCCAGAAGAATGTGCTGGAGGCTGTGCTGCGCCAGATTCCGCTGAAGCGGCGCTTCGTCAAGAATTACATCGTGGTGCGGAACCTGGTTGCGAACCCGCGGACGCCGATCGATCTTGGTCTGGGTCTGATGAAATACCTGCTGGCCCAGGATCTGAAGAACCTTTCTGCCAACAAGGAAGTTTCCGATACCATCCGCAAACTGGCGCTGAAGATGTATAAGCAGAAAGTAGAATCTGCCAACAAGAAATAAGGGAGGAGTTCCCTTGGTTTCGTTGCAATCTGATCCCGTCGCCGATTTGCTCAGGTGCTCCAAGACAATCGCCGTGGTTGGCCTGTCCTGTAATCCCTTGCGCCCCAGCCACGGCGTCTCAGCCTATATGCAGAGCCACGGATATCGCATTATCCCGGTGAATCCTCAAATCGAGGAATGCCTGGGCGAGAAGGCCTATGCATCGCTGCTCGATATTCCGGAAAAAGATGTGCCGGAGAAAATTGACATCGTCGACATTTTCCGCCGGCGGGAGTTCGTGGAAGAGATTGTCGATCAGGTCATTCAGCTCAAAGTCCCAGCCATCTGGATGCAGGAGGACGTAATCCACGAAAAAGCTGCCGAGAAGGCGCGCCAGGCCGGGATCTTCGTAGTGATGGACCGCTGCATTTTGAAGGAACACAAGGCGCGATTGGGCTAGCTGCATCTAAGGTTTTTCCGTCCGCTGCGCAGGAGCGCCGCTCGTCTGAAGGCGCAGGCGTTTGATTTCTTCCAGCCGTTCCCGAATACGCTTCTCGATTCCCTCATTCGTCGGGTGGTAATACACGCGTCCGCGCAGGTTATCGGGCAAGCACTGCATATCGGTGACTTTTTCTTCAAAGTCGTGCGCGTACTGATATCCCCGGCCGTAGCCCAGGCCTTTCATCAGTGTGGTGGGCGCATTGCGCAGGTGCAGCGGAACCGGATCGGCTGCAGTCTGCTCAACGTCCTGCTTCACCTCGCCATAGGCCGTGTATAACGCATTTGATTTCGGCGCGGCGGAAAGATAAACCACAGCTTGAGCCAGCGCCAGATTGCCTTCCGGCATGCCGATGAAATCCACCGCGTCTCGCGCGGCCATGCACAGCGACAGCGCGTTGGGATCGGCCAGGCCGATGTCTTCCACCGCCATGCGCACCACCCGGCGGGCAATGTAAAGCGGATCTTCTCCGGCTTCGAGCATGCGGCCGAGCCAGTAGAGTGCGGCGTCGGGGTCGCTGTTGCGCACGGACTTGTGCAGTGCAGAGATCAGGTTGTAGTGCTCTTCGCCGGTTTTGTCGTACAGCAGGATGCGCTTCTGCAGCGCATCGCGGACGATGTCGTCCGTGATCTCGCGCCTTTCGCTTTCCGCGGATTTCGCCAGCCCGGCGGCTACTTCCAGCACGTTGTAAGCGCTGCGGGCATCGCCGCTGGTATAGCTGGCAATCTTCTTGAGCACGTCGTCCGAGGCGGTCAGATTCATTTCGCCCAGGCCGCGTTTGCCGTCGCTGAGAGCGCGCCTCAGCAGCAGCACGACTTGATCTTCGGTGAGGGGCTGCAAAACGTAAACGCGACAGCGCGAAAGCAACGCTGAGTTGATCTCGAACGACGGATTTTCGGTCGTCGCGCCGATGAGCCGGATATTGCCCTTCTCCACGTGGGGTAAGAAGGCGTCCTGCTGCGCCTTGTTGAAACGGTGAATTTCGTCGATGAAGACGATCGTCCGCGTGCCGTACTGGCGGGCGCGTTCGGCGTCAGCCATGACCTGCTTGATTTCTTTGATTCCCGCGAGCACAGCGGAGAATTCAATGAACTCCGCCTTGGTCATGTTGGCGATGATCTTGGCGAGCGTGGTTTTGCCTGTCCCCGGAGGACCCCAGAAAATGAGCGAACCCATGTCGTCACGCTCGATCTGCGTGCGGAGCGGCTTGCCGGGATTGATCAGTTGCTCCTGCCCGACGAACTCGTCGAGTGTGCGCGGACGCATGCGGTCCGCCAGCGGTCGCGTCGCATCGGGGGCACTGCCGGCGTTCGGGATGGGCTGAAACAGGCTCACAGTCGCCACGGCGCCAAGGGGCGCACGCTTCAGCTTAACTCATAGGGAGGGGTCGCGGGTGTCGAACGGACTAGCGCCTGAAGACGACTTCCCGGGTTGCCTCAACGAAGCGCAACTCCGGCGCTGCGGGCAGAGCGCCGGTCTCCGCTGCGTAACGGTAAAAGAGTTGTAGGCCCTCCAGGCAGTCCGCATCCAATTGGTAGTAAATGTTTTCGGTCAAATAGGCACGGACATCAGGCTCACTGAGACCGAGGCGCGGCGCCCATTCGCGTGCAATCTGGTTGACGTTCGAGGGTTCGAGCCCATGATCGCGGGAATCACGAAATATCGCCGCTACGTCCAGCAACGGATCGGCCTCTCGCAGCGCCGCTCCGCGGATCGCCCAGAAAGCGAAAACGAAAGGCTTACCCGTGTAGCGGATCCATTCTTCGGCCAAATCGAGCGTCTGATACCGCGAGCGATCAATTCTTAGCGCTGGATCGCCAATCACCAAGCCGGCGTCGTGCTCGGCCAGCATCTTCTCGAGGTTTGGCTCCATCGGGAAGAAAGTACGTCCCCCTCCCAGCCACTTCTCGAAGAGAATTTTCGTCAGTGCCACCGAAGTCATCGAAGAGGTGTCGAGCGCGACGGTGTGAACCTGAGTGATCGGCACGTTGCTCACCAGCAAGATGGACTGTACGGCGCGGCGCGAGGCGATCGCAATCTCAGGCAGCACCTGGAGTCCGGGGATCTGGGCATACGCCGCCGCAGGGATGATTCCTATATCCGCTGTTCCCTCCGCCAGCGCACGGGCGCAGGCCGAAGGCAAGGTGTAGGAAACATCGAAGTGGCGTCCGGCCTCGCCGTGCTCGAAGTCCCACATGAGCGGGGCCGTATTGAGGTAGGAAATCGCGGAAATGCGTAAAAGTCTCATTCTTTGTTCGATATCCACAATATTAACAAACCATTGTGACGGATGACCTTGACTCGGCGCTTTGCCGCTAAGTACAGTCCGCTCGGAGTACAACTTTGCCCACTGTCGCCGCATCGCCCGGCGCCACTCATCTTCTGGACTGGCTGGCCCTGGCCTTGACGCCGGGCCTCGGGCCTACGAAATCCCGGAAGCTGGTCGAGCATTTTGGGACTCCCGAGGCCGTCTTCCGCGCTTCGCTCACCGAACTTGAAGCGACCGGGATTCAGGCTGTTTCGGCACAATCCCTGGCCACAGGGAAGTCAGCCGAGTTAGCGCGCGAAGAACTGGCGCGCGCCGCCGCTGCCGGCGTGACCGTGATCTCCATGGACGACCCCGCCTATCCGCCTCGTCTGAAGGAAATCTACGATCCGCCCCTTACACTTTATGTTCGCGGCAGTCTGGAAGTGTTAACCATGCCCGGCGTCGCCATGGTGGGAACGAGACATCCCACGCCTTACGGTTCGGGCATGGCCGAACGGCTGGCTTGCGATCTCGCGACACACGGACTGGTCATCATCAGCGGCATGGCGCGCGGCGTCGATACTGCCAGCCATCGCGGGGCAATTGCCGCCAAAGGCAAAACTCTTGCGGTGTTTGGCACGGGCGTCGACGTGATCTATCCGAAGGAAAACTCACGTCTGTCGGAACAGATTCTGGCGCTCGGTGGCGCGCACATCTCGGAATTTCCTCTGGGAACGTTCGCCGCGCCGCAGAATTTTCCCATCCGCAACCGCATTCTCAGCGGCATGTCGGTGGGAGTGCTGGTGGTCGAAGCCGCGGAATACTCGGGCACGCGCATCACCGCGCGCTGCGCGCTGGAGCAGAATCGGGACGTTTTCGCCGTGCCCGGCAACGTCACCAACAAGAATTCCTGGGGGCCGAACACACTGATCAAACAGGGCGCCAAGCTGGTCGCAACCTGGGAAGACGTGTGGGAGGAACTCCCGACAGAAGTACGACTTGCATTGACTCCTGCCACCTCACCTGAATCCCCAGGCGCTTCCTCTGCATCTCTATTCCCGGACGAAGGCCTCCCTCCTCACGAAAAGCGAATCCTGAGCCTGCTGAAAGCCGACGAAACCACTCACATTGACGAACTGGTCGAGCGCCTGGAAACGGAAATGTCGTCTTCAGAGATCTTCGCCGCGCTGTTCGAGCTGGAGCTGGCGGGCAAGATTCGCCAAATGCCGGGGAAGAATTTTGTGAAGAGCTTTTGAAAGCTGTCAGCTATCAGCCATCAGCTTTCAGCTTGCTTGTCGTGAAGGAGGCAGTGTGCAGGACTTTAGGAATCTTAAGGTTTGGGAGAAGGCGCATGCGTTAACTCTTGATGTCTACAGAGCTAGCAAGTTTCTTCCGCGTGAAGAGGTGTACGGTATGACAAGTCAGATGCGGAGAGCCTCAGTTTCTATCGGCGCCAACATCGCTGAGGGAGCGTGCCGAAGAGGGGACGTGGATTTTGCTCGATTCCTCCAGATCGCCGTGGGTTCGGCCAGCGAACTGGAGTAGCACCTGCAGCTTGCGCGTGACTTGGAGTTGATGAAGGCCGCCGATTATCGGCGACTCTCGGGAGAGGCTGTGGAGGTAAAACGGATGCTCGCAGCGCTCATGCAAAAGCTGAGAGCTGACAGCTGATAGCTGACAGCTTTCTTCCCGTAACTTGTTGCTTTCCGCCCATTCGTGCTAGCTTCGAAAAACGAATACCAACGTCATGAGGGTCAATTGTCAAAAGGTTTAGTCATTGTTGAATCGCCGGCCAAGGCGAAGACCATCCAGAAGTATCTGGGCAAGGGCTTCACGGTCGAGGCTTCGCTCGGCCACGTGAAGGACCTGCCCAAGAGCATCCTGGGCGTGGACACCAGCAACGATTTCGAGACCGACTACGTTGTCATCCCGGGCAAAGAAAAAGTTGTGGCCAGGCTGAAGAAGCTGGCGGCCTCGGCGGACGCGATCTATCTGGCGCCTGATCCGGATCGCGAAGGGGAAGCGATCGCAGCCCATCTCGCCGCTGAACTCGACGGGAACGGCGGCAAGCGGAAAAAGGCGAAGAAGGCGAAGAAAGGGGAACCACCGGCGCCGCCGCGCATTCAGCGTGTCACCTTCAACGAAATCACCAAGCGTGCGGTGCAAGCAGCGTTCGAGCATCCGCGTACGATCGATCAGAACCTGGTGGACGCGCAGCAGGCCCGCCGCGTGCTCGATCGGTTGGTCGGTTATCAGGTTTCTCCGCTGCTCTGGGATAAGGTTCGCCGCGGCTTGTCGGCCGGCCGGGTGCAGACGGTTGCGCTGCGCCTGATCGTCGAGCGCGAGCGTGAGATCAAGGCGTTCGAAAAGAAAGAATACTGGACGATCGATGCCCATCTCGCCGCCGCGAAACCCCCGGCGTTCGACGCGCGATTCCTGGGCAAGGGCGAGGAAAAAATAGAAATTCCCAACGGGGAAGAAGCCGAGAAAATTCGCGCTGCCCTGGAGAAATCCGACTGGGTCGTTCGGGCCGTCGACAAGAAAGAACGCCGCCGTAACGCCGCTGCTCCGTTCACGACCAGCAAGCTGCAGCAGGATTCCTCCCGCAAGCTGCGCTTCAGCGTGAAGCGGACCATGATGATCGCGCAGCGCCTGTATGAAGGCGTGGAACTCGGGGAAGAAGGATCCGTCGGCCTCATCACCTATATGCGTACGGATTCCGTGCGCGTTGCGCCCGAGGCGATTCAGGAAGTTCGGGAATACGTGGGCCAAGAATACGGCGCTGTCTATCTGCCCGAGTCGCCGAACGCCTACAAAGAGAAAAAAGAAGCGCAGGCTGCTCACGAGGCAATTCGGCCCACGTCTGCCCTCCGCCATCCCGACCAGATCAAGCAGTATTTGAAGGAAGACGAATTCAAGGTCTACAAGCTGATTTGGCAGCGCTTCGTCGCATCGCAGATGAATCCCGCCGTCTTCGATCAGACCACAGTGGATATCGACGCCAGGACCCGCGATGACGTTTTCTGGTTCCGCGTGACCGGCTCGGTTCTCAAGTTCGACGGTTTCTTGAAGATCTACGAGGAAGCGAAGGAGGGCAAGGACGAGGAAGACGAGGAACTGAAACACAAACTGCCCGCGCTGGAAGCCGGACAGAAGCTCACCCTCAAGCAACTGAAGCCGGAGCAGCATTTCACCGAGCCGCCGCCGCGCTATAACGAAGCTTCGCTGGTGAAGGAACTGGAGGAGCGCGGCATTGGCCGGCCCTCAACCTACTCGGCAATTCTTTCGACCATCCAGGAGCGGCAGTACGTCCAAAAACTGGGCGGGAAGTTCGTTCCCACCGAGATTGGGTTGGTCGTCACCGATCTGCTGGTGGAAAACTTCCGCGACATATTCGATGTGCAGTACACGGCGCGTCTGGAAGAAGAACTCGACGAGATTGAAGAGGGCAAGGAAAAGTGGACCGATGCGCTCGCCGAGTTCTACAAGAAGTTCCAGAAGGATCTCAAATATGCCGCCAAGCATATGGAGAACATCAAGCGGATGGAGAAGCCCACAGACGAAAAGTGCGAACTCTGTGGCTCGCCGCTGGTGATCAAGTGGGGCAAGCACGGGTCCTTCTATGCCTGCAGCACGTATGACAAAGACGATCCCAACACCTGCAAGTTCACCAAGGAGAATCCGATTAACCTTCCCGACCTTGACTCGGCCGACATGCAGGAGACTACGCAGGAAGAATACTGCGAAAACTGCGGCCGGGTGATGGTGCTCAAGCGCGGGCGCTTCGGCCAGTTCATGGCGTGCACAGGATATCCGGACTGCAAGACCACGCGACGTCTGGATCAAGGTAAGAGAGTTCCTGACATCCCGCTCGACGAGCTTTGTCCAAAGTGCGGGCGGAACATGATGATCCGCCATGGCCGTTATGGCGAATTTACGTCCTGCAGCGGCTATCCCGAATGCAAATACGTTAAGCAGAATTTCATCGGCGTGAAGTGCCCGGAGTGTAAGGAAGGCGATCTGGTCGAAAAGCGCGCGCGCAAGGGCAACACTTTTTACGGTTGCGGGAATTATCCGAAGTGCAAGTTTACTTCGGCGCACAAGCCCATCGCCGAGAAGTGCCCGAGCTGCGGCAGCGAGTATCTGGTGGAGAAAAATCTGAAGGCGGGGCCGGTGATCGCTTGCCCGAACAAGGAATGCGACTACGAGCGGCCCGCGCCTCCACCGGAAGCGGCGGCGACCACGGCGTAGTAAATTGAGTAATTGTGTAATTTGGTAATTGAGTAATTTGCGGAAGCCGAAGCGCATTAGGTGACCCAATTACACAATTACTCAATTACAAAATTGCTCAATTACCCACTGGAGCGTGATCTGACCCATGGCCAAGAAACCGACCACAGCCGATGCTCATCTGATTCTCGAACTCTACGACCTGCGCCGCGAACCGGAGATGCGCAAAGCCCGCACCTGGTGGGCGATGGAGTTCTTCCCGCGGAACGCCGACGATTTCCTCAAGGTGTCCTCGGCCATGGGCACACAAGAAAATGCCTGGCTGCGGCAGGTGGGCGGTTATTGGGGGATCGTTGCGTCGTTTGTCCTGCAGGGCGTGTTGAACGAAGACCTGTTTCTGCAACCAGGCTTCAGTGGCGAACTGTTTCTGATCTACGCCAAGATCCACCCTTTCGTCAAAGAACTGCGGGAAAAACTGGGTGACCCGGAAGCCTTCCGCAACCTCGAGAAGGCGATCACGCGCACGAAGTGGGGAAGGGACCGGCTGCAGTTCATGATCAAGCGAGTCGAGGTCATGCGGCAGAAGCTGAAAGGCAGCTCCTAGCTTCTAGCTCTTGGCTTCTAGCTCACAACCCCAAGGCTTCGAGATACGGGGGCCCTTCCCCTCAGTGCGCGTTACGAGACTCCTGAAAGTTCCCAACGCGCTACCTCGCTTTGGCTAGGAGCTAGGAGCTAGGAGCTTCGCTTCTGTTATCCTAATCGGCTGTGCGGATGATCTGGTGGTTCCTGATCCTGGGTGTCAGTACGCTGGTGGTCGTGTGCGTGGCGATTGCTCTGTATATCCACTTGCGGCGCAGCCTGCAACGTTCTCACCCCTCGCAGGAAGAGACTCTGACTGAGGCGGTGCGCCAGACCGACCGCATCGAACGCTGAATGTCATTGGTTACAACTGGGGGATCAACATGGCCAAGGCGGCAGTTCTAGCCACACCGCAGGAGCGGGCGATCGAGACCGGGCGACAAGTCGCGCTGGTGGCAGGGGCGAGCTTGTTTGTCGCGCTCTGTGCGCGTGTCACCATTCCGTTGATGCCGCTCACACTCGTCCCACTGACCGTGCAGAACTTCGGCGTGCTGCTGGTGGGTCTGCTGCTCGGGAGTCGCCGCGGGTTCGCCGCATTGCTGCTGTACTTGATCGAAGGCGCAGCCGGATTGCCCGTGTTCAATCCCACTGGTCCCGGCGGAATCGCGCAGTTGCTCGGGCCGACCGGCGGATTTCTGATGATCTACCCCTTCGTTGCCTTCCTTGCCGGCTACATCTTTGAGCGCGGGATAAAGAGTTTCGCCCGTGCGGCGATCGCGGGTATCCTGGCTGAGATTTCACTTTTTGTTGGTGGACTGGCCTGGCTCTATCTGTTCACCCATTCCCTCGCGAAAGCAGCTTATTTAGGTCTTTACTGGTTTCTGGCTGCGGAAGTCATCAAAGTAATGTTCGCCGCCGCCATTGCTTCGCGCTGGTGCCGCAGCCGCAATGAAACAGCGGCATGGCAGTAGAATTCCTGGAGTTCACAAGACGATGACTGCAGTACCAGAAACAGTGAAATCCGCCAGCAGCAATTCATCAAGCCAGGCGCGCGAAATCGCCGTAGCCCACAGCCCGGATTCCGACGATGCCTTCATGTTCTACGGCTTGGCCACGAACAAAGTGCGCACGCCAGGCCTGCGCTTCACGCATACTCTCTTCGACATCGAGACTCTGAACCAGAAGGCCCGCGAAGCTGTCTATGACGTTACCGCAATTTCGTTCCACGCCTATCCCTACGTGCAGGACCAATACGCGCTGATGACGTGCGGCGGCAGCGTGGGCGAGGGCTACGGCCCCATGATCGTGTCGCCCCGCTCCTTCACGCAAAGTGAAATCAAGACCAAGCGCATTGCTGTGCCGGGCACGCTGACCACCGCCTATCTCGCGCTGCAGCTTTTTGCCCCCGGAGTGGAAACCGAAGTTGTCCCCTTCGATCAGATCATCCCCCAGGTGCTCGAGGGTAAGTTCGAAGCGGGGCTCATCATCCACGAGGGGCAGCTGACCTACGACAGGTCCGGCCTGCACCGCGTCGTGGATCTAGGCAAGTGGTGGCGAAAAGTCACCGGCCTGCTACTGCCGCTCGGCGGCAATGCGATTCGCCGCGCTCTCGGACCGCAACTCATGCCCGCAGTGACCGCCGCGCTACGCGAAAGCATCCAGTACGGACTCGATCACCGCGAGGAAGCCCTCGCCTATGCCATGCAGTTTGCGCGCGATCTCGACGCACAGTCGGCGGACAAGTTCGTCGGCATGTACGTGAATGAGCGCACGCTCGACTACGGCCCCGACGGCCGCGAAGCCGTCCGCCGCCTGCTCGACATGGGCCACAAGGCGGGGATCATCGGCCCGGAAGCAAAGGTGGAGTGGGTGGGGTGAGGAAGCTTCTAGCTGCTAGCTACTAGCTTCTAGCGAAACCTCAGTGAAGCAGTCCTTTTCATTGAACTCATGCCATGCCGTGAGGACACCAGGTACGCATTTCCCAGTTTGTGTTTAGCTTAGTAGCCAGGAGCTAGCAGCTTGCCTTCCCAAACCCTCCTCATCGACGCCGACGACACGCTCTGGGAGAACAACGTCTACTTTGAACGTGCCATCGCACGCTTCATCTCGTTTCTGAATCATCACGAGTTCTCACCCGAGCAGGTGCGCGAGGTGCTGAACGAAGTAGAGGGCGAATGCATCGTGAAGCACGGCTATGGCCTGCACAGCTTCGCCCACGCCCTGGTGGACACCTTCGAGCGCCTGAGCGTTTCGCCGGTCACGCCGGAGCTGCACGCCCAGATCAACAGCTTTGCTCACTCCATCGAGGATCATCCGGTCGAATTTCTTTCCGAAGTGCCCGAGACCCTCGCCTACCTGTCTGAACGCCATCACCTGATCCTGATGACCAAGGGGGCAATTGCCGAACAAACGGGAAAAATCGAGCGCTCTGGACTGAGACAATATTTTGCCGAGGTCGAGATCGTGGCCGAGAAAAACGCCGCTACCTATACGCGGGTGGTAGAGAAATTCAGCTTGAATCCCGATACTACGTGGATGGTCGGCAACAGCCCGAAATCCGACATTAACCCCGCCCTGGCTGCGGGCCTGCATGCGGTCTTTGTGCCGCACGGCGACACCTGGATCCTGGAGCATGAAGAACTGAACCCGGCTCCGCCTGAGCAGAAACTTCTTATCGTCGGTCGTTTCGCCGAACTGCGTGAGCACTTCTAGAGCCGTTCCAGCCAGGAATCATCCTGGTCAAGATGCTCTCCGCTGGGCCCACGACCGCATCAAACTAACCAACACAGTGGTCTCGCGCCCGGCATTTCCCGCGTGTTACCCTCATCCTGCTCGGCGATCTGGCTCCCACTTCGTCAGTGGCGATTCAGACCAACAATTTCCGTAGGCTGTTGCATACGGTAGAAGCGCTGTCGGAACTCGGTCCCGCGCTGGCGGCGGAGCATGAGTTCTCCGAGACGGCGCGCCGCATGCTGGCTGCTGTTCTGGACGCGGCGGGCGCCCGCGAAGGCGTGCTGTTCCTGTTCAACGACAAGCCCGCCATGCTGACCTCCGCGGCGGCGCAGGGATTCGCCCTGATGCCCGATCCCGGCTTTATTCCTCTCCTTCCCAAGCACGTCCATGCGCTCACCGCGGCGCGCGGTCCGATTGTTCTGAACTCATCTACCTACTCGGTGTTCCTCAGCTCCAACGGCAACGTTGCTCCCGAGCTGTTCAAGTGCATCGCTCCGCTCCGGACGGCCGGTCGTCTGGCTGGCGTCATCGCGCTGGGCCGGCGTCCCGGCGACGCCCTCTATGAAGACAGCGAACTCGACGCGCTGGAAATGCTGTGCAGCTATGTGGCGCTGGCCGTGCACAATCACGCGCTGACCCAGACCATCGCGCAGCGTGTCTCCGAAAATCTGCGGCTCATGGCCTCTCTGCATGGCTTCTATGACAACGCCCTTGAAGCTTTCGCCACCGCTATTGACGTGAAGCACGTGGCCATTCACGGACACTCGTTGCGCGTCGGACGCTACGCCGCCGCCATTGGCGAGGCCATGGGCATGGAGCCGAGCGAGGTTGCGGCCCTGCGCAGCGCGGGGTATCTGCACGACATCGGAAAGGTTGCCGTCGACCGCCGTCTGTTCGGTAAGCCCAGCGCGCTCGATCCCGAGGAATTCCGCGAAATGGCGGACCACACCGTGGTCGGCCACCAGATCGTCAGCAGCGTGCAGTTTCCCTGGCCCAGGATTCCCGAAGCGGTGCGCTGGCACCACGAGCGCAGCGACGGCTCCGGCTATCCCGACCGGCTCGGCCTGGACGACCTGCCCATGGCGGTGCGCATTGTCGGCGTAGCCGATTCCTTCGATGCCATGACGAGTGTGCGCCCCTATCGCGGTCCGCTTTCGGTGGGCAGCGCCCTCAGCGACCTGGTGCGAATTGCTCCTCAAAAACTCGACCCCAACGTCGTTCAGGCCCTTTTGATTCAAGTACGTCGCGACGTGGTGGGAAGCAGCCGGACTCCGCTGCTCGACGGCGTGCCCGTCAACATCGCTGCCGCCGACATTGATCAGCTCGCCGCCACTCTCCAGCACAAAGTCTCGCGCGGAAAGGCGTATTCGACGTAAAAGACCGGCCCCGGTTCTTAGCTCGCAGCCAGTTCCAGCGATTTTTCTACCTGCCTCGGAACCCCTTGCCCTGCAATCACTTCAAGGCCCTCGGAACCACGTTCGCCAGCAACTTTTTCTGCCTCCAGGGTTCATAATCTGGAGAGCCTTTGTCCTTCCGGGAGCCTGCATGAGATCCGGCGTCATCAAACTTGTGCTGTTGGCTGTCACCCTGAGCCTCGCCTGCGCGGCTCCGCAATTGCTCGCCAAGAAGAAGGAAAAAGTCGCAGATTCCGGCCTGGACGAACAGAAACGCGCGCTGCACGCGCTCAATCGCCTGACCTTTGGCCCGCGCCCCGGCGATGTCCAGCAAGTCATGGCTATGGGCGTTGACCAGTGGATTGATCTGCAGCTTCACCCGGAAAAAATCCCCAATGCCGCGATGGAATCCCGCCTTGCACCCTTCCGCACCCTGCGCATGAGTTCGCGGGAAATGGTCGAGAACTTTCCCGACAACCCGATGCTCAAGCAGGTGATGGACGGCAAACGGCCGATGCCCTCCGATCCGGCAAAGCGCGCAATCTATCAGGTGCAAATCGCGCGCATGCTGGAGAAGAAAGAGGCGCGGGAAGAGCGCAAGGCGGACACTGCGACTGCTTCCGCTCCACCTCCTGCGGCTGACACCGCGAAAACTGCCGAAGAGCTTGCCGCCGCAGCCAACACCGCTGGCGGCGCGGCCGACAGTGCCAAGACCCAGGAAGAACTCGCCGCGGCGGCAGCCGCCAGTCCTGACGCCATGCCGGCCACTCCGGCGGGTGGCAATTCCATGAACGCGATGAGCACCGGGAACTCCGAAGCGACCTCAAACAACGCGCAGGGCGGTGAGACGTCCATGGCCCCGCCGGCCGAAAGCGCTTCAGCCGCCCCGGTTGCGGCACAGTCGGCGCCGATGGACGATTTCGAAGCTCGCCGCCGGGAAGAGCGACTTTACGCCGATCTGGAAGTGCAGACGCTGCTCGATCTTCCTCTCGACCAGCGCTACAAGAAGGTGCTCTCCATGTCCTCCGACCAGCAAGTGGCTTTCGCCGAAACGCTGCGCGGCGGCAAGGGGCAGGAGTTTCTCGCCGGGCTCGATCCCAAGCAGAAAGAAACGCTGCAGGCGATGAACAACCCGCAGAGCGTCATCACCGACGAACTGGTGCAGGCTAAGCTGCTGCGGGCCACGTACAGCGAGCGCCAACTGGAAGAAGTGATGACCGATTTCTGGTTCAACCATTTCAACGTCTTCATCGGCAAAGGCGCCGACCGCGTTCTCGTCACCAGCTACGAGCAGGACGTAATCCGCCCGCACGCGCTCGGCAAGTTTGAAGATCTCCTCCTGGCCACGGCCAGGAGTCCGGCCATGCTGTTCTATCTGGATAACTGGATGAGCATGGGCCCGAATTCCATGCAGGCGCTGGGCATTCCAGACCGTCCCGGCTTCAACGGGCCTTACGGCCATCCGCGGCGGAATCCGAATGCAAAACCCAAGCAGAACAGTGGCCTGAACGAAAACTACGGTCGCGAACTGCTCGAACTGCACACCCTCAGCGTGAACGGGGGCTACTCGCAACGCGACGTCACCGAAGTCGCCAAAGTGTTTACCGGCTGGACCATCGACCAGCCCAACAACGGCGGAGACTTTCACTACGATCCGCGGCGCCATGAACCGGGACCGAAGTTTGTGCTCGGACATCGCATCAAGCCCAAGGGCGAAGACGAAGGCAGGGAAGTGCTGCACATGCTGGTGACTAGTCCGCAGACGGCACATTTCATTTCGCTGAAACTGGCGCAGCGTTTTGTGGCGGACGATCCGCCACCGGCTCTGGTCGACCGCATGGCGAAGACGTTTCTGAAGAAGAAGGGCGACATCCGCGAGGTGCTGAGCGCGCTCTTCCATTCGCCGGAATTTTGGGACGAAAGTACGTACCGGGCCAAGGTGAAGACACCACTGGAATTTGTGGCGTCGGCCGTGCGCGCCACAGGGGCCAACGTGGAAGACGCCATGCCGTTGGCGCGCCAGCTGAACAACATGGGCATGCCGCTCTATGGTGCGCAGCCGCCCACCGGGTATTCGATGAAGGCCGAGACTTGGGTGAGTTCGTCCGCACTGCTCAACCGCATGAACTTCGCGCTGGCGCTAACCGGTGGCAAGGTCCGCGGGGTGAAAGTGGATGCGGTGCAACTTGCAGGAGGCCCGCCCCCGCCGGACCCGGCCATGGCTCTTTCTGTGATGGAAGGCAAACTGCTCGCTGCGGACGTGTCGCCGCAGACTCATAACTCGATCGTGGCGCAGATCGAAGCGCCGGCGAAGGCTATCGCAGCGGGGCAGCCGGATAAGGATCAGCTGGGGAAAAATGGTTCGCAGCGCAAGCCGGCTGACGCCGCTCGTCCGCCCGACGCAAGCATGATCGCCGGGCTGCTGCTGGGTTCGCCAGAGTTTCAGAGGAGATAGCTGCTAGCTACTAGCTTCTAGCTCCTAGCTAAAACGGATTGACAACGATTCAGAAGGAGCACAGCTGGAAGGGCAGGGCTGGCGCCGCCAGTAAGGGAGCGATAAGAATCTGGGCTTCGGTTCTTGAGGGATGCTTCCCAAGAGCCATCGACAAGAGAGCTAGAAGCTAGCAGCTAGGAGCTGTTCTTATGATCACCCGCCGCATTTTTCTTCGCAACAGCGCACTCGCCGTCGTCGGCACGGCGGCCGTGCCGAGCTTCCTGACTCGTGCTGCCTTTGGCGTGGCGGAAACGAACGGGCGCAACAAGCGTCTGGTCGTCATCTTCCAGCGGGGCGCAGCCGATGGCCTGAACATCGTCGTGCCTCACGCCGAGCCGCAGTACTACGCTATGCGGCCCAGCATCAACATTCCGCGCAATGCGGTGCTCGACCTCAACGGATTCTTCGGCCTGCATCCATCGCTGAGCGCGTTTCAGCCGCTCTGGCAGCAGCGCCACCTGGCCATCGTTCACGCAGCCGGATCGCCGGACACAACCCGTTCGCACTTCGACGCGCAGGACTTCATGGAAACCGGAACTCCCGGCGTGAAAGCCACCGAGGACGGATGGCTGAACCGCTCTCTCCGCAGCCTGCCGTCGGAAGCGCAGGCGTCGGCTTTCCGCGCCATTGCGCTAGGGCCGTCGCTGCCCCGCATCCTGAGCGGAAACGAGCCTGCCGTGGCCATGAACAACATCAACGACTTTACGGTCGGCGGAAGAAATCCGAGAGGCTCTTCTGTCGCGTCTGCGTTTGAGGCCATGTACGACCACTCGTCCGACAGCGTGCTTCATACCACCGGCGAGGAAACCTTCGACGCAGTGAAGATGCTGAAAGCCGCCGATCCGGCGAAATACACTCCCGCCCCGGACGCGAACTATCCTAAGGGACGCTTCAGCGACAGCCTGCGCCAGCTCGCGCAACTGATCAAAGCCAACTTGGGCGTGCAGGTCGCGTTCGCCGATATCGGCGGCTGGGATCACCACGTCAACGAAGGCGCGAGCGAGGGCCAACTGGCGAACGTGCTAACCGATTTTTCGCAGTCGCTGGCCGCGTTCTGGACCGATCTTGGCGATCTCGGCGAAGACACGGTCGTGATCACGATGTCGGAGTTCGGCCGCACCGCGCGCGAGAATGGCAACCGCGGCACCGACCACGGCCACGCCAACGTCATGTTCGTGCTGGGCGGGCGGGTGAAAGGCGGCAGGGTTTACGGCCGCTGGCCGGGCCTCGATCAGTCACAACTCTACGAAGGCCGTGATCTCGCCCTGACCACGGATTTCCGCCAAGTGATCGGAGAAGCGGTGGCCCGCCACATGGGAAACAAGAATCTGGCGGAAGTTTTCCCAGGCTACGACAATCAGCCGGGAAGGTTTCTGAGGTTCCTGGGATAACGTGGAAGAGCGGCGCTTCAGCGCCGCGTAAGTGGCTTTCGGGAAGGGCACGGCTTCAGCCGTGCCGTAACGGCCGTGTGATCAGAGCCGGCTTTAGCCGCTGAGGTTGGCTCGTTCGAACCGACGCGGTTCCAGAAGACCTCAGGGGCTGAAGCCCAGGACCAGTCGGCGGTTACGCGGCACGACTAGAAGTCGTGCCCTTTCCGGTTGTTGCCGCTCTGGCAACCTTCCGGCCGTCGGAAGCGCCGACGCAGCGTTCCCACGAAAGCAGCGTCCGCTTTTGCGGAAATCATTTCCAGCGGCGAGAATCCACGCCACCAAGCCAGCCCCAGCGTCACCAACAGGAGCGCAATCGTGATGGCCACGTTCGGCCATCCGTTCAGCGCCCACTCTCCCCGCCAGGCGAACTGCAACGAATGCGAAAAAGGTTGCAGGTAGGGAATCGGCCACTGATAGCCGTCTGGTCCGCGCGAGCCCAGAACGTCCTCGAGCAGGTGCAGATGAAAACTCAGCAGGGCGAGGAGCCCCGTCTTCCATCGTTGCCGCGCCAGCGCGAATGCAACAACCGCCGCCACCAACGCGAACGCCAGAGTATGCAGTGAGTGGTGATAGAGCGTAAACCACAACAGAGGATGGGCGGAGTTGCGCGTGAGCAGTTCAGGAATAATGCCGAGGCCGTCCACGTCAGGGATAACGCAGGCCAGCGTGACCAGGGCGCGGTCTTCGCGTTCCAGTCTTGCACAATTCGCGAAGACCCATCCGGTCAGGAAGTGCGTGACTGGGCTCATGAGTCAGCAATTCGAGCGTGTTTCATAAATCGGTTTTGGGTAGGGCACGGCTTCAGCCGTGCCGTCCAGGGGCAAGAAAAACGTGGGCTTTGGCCCCTGAGGGATGCGAATTCCGAAATGAAAGTTGTTATGAAACACGCTAACACGCTCTAGCACTTAGCCCGATCGGCTTCGTGGCATCCAGGCCGCGTTGCGCCATGCGATCGTCAAATTTCTATCAGCACGTCACCGTTTTCAATCTTCAGCGGATAGACGGCAACCTTCGCGTGCGCGTCGTGCACGCCGGTCTGCGGGTCCCACTCCCAGCCATGCCATGGACAGACGACTTTGCCATTGAGAATCACGCCCTCGCCGAGCGGCCCACCGCGGTGCAGGCAGACGTTGTCCATAGCACTGTAGGCGCCGTTCACATTGGCGACGCAGATGATCTTGTCGCCGCAGGGGAATTCTTTGGCGTTGTTAGCGGCGGGGAGTTCGGCTGGCGTGGTGAGTTTGATGAAGCTCGACATGCGTTTTGTGTCCTGGAGAGAAGCTGCCGAGCTTTGCTCGGCCGGACAGCCGGGGGCGGCTGTCCCCACATATGAACTTGTTATGGCTCGCTTCGCTTCGCGGGACGGACGAATGCGTCCGTCCCTACGTGGGCTTATTTCGGCTGCAGCGTCTGCGCGATCATCACCTGGCGCTTGAAATTCTCCACCATGTTCGGCTCCAGCCGCACGGCGGTGGGCTTCCTGGCAATGGTCATGGTGTCAATCTTGTCCTGCAGCTTGAGCAGCGCGTAGAAAAGGTTCTCCGGCCGCGGCGGGCATCCGGTCACATAAACATCTACGGGGACGATCTTGTCCACGCCCTGCAACACGGCGTACGTATTGAACGGCCCGCCCACCGACGAGCACGCGCCCATCGAGATTACCCACTTCGGATCAGGCATCTGTTCGTAGATGCGCTGCACAACCGGCGCCATCTTCAGCGTGACCGTCCCGGAAACAATCATCAGGTCACTTTGCCGCGGGCTGGGACGGAACACCTCCGCGCCGAAGCGTGCAATGTCAAAGCGCGAGGTGGAGGCGGCGATCATTTCGATGGCGCAGCAGGCCAAGCCAAACGTCATCGGCCACAGCGCCGACTTGCGCGCCCAGTTGAAGACGTAGTCCACCGTCGAGATCATGAAATTCTTTTCGAACTTGTTTTGCAGCCAGCCCATGAGTCATCCTCGTTTGGTCAAACCTCGCAGAACCCTACTCTGGCAGTTTAGGTAGGGCGGGAAACGGTGTCAAACGGGGCGGGGGGATAGCTATACAGGCGGGAAGGCTGCGGGTGCCCCAGAGCCTGCCCTGAGCGGAGTCGAAGGGTCTCGCGGTTGTTGCGAGACCTGGGATGTTCAGAATCGTGCTATCCCAGAATCTGGACAAAAGGACCCCCACTCCCATGTCTCGCAAACCGGCGAGACATGGGGCACCCGCATATGGGGCACCCGCAGTGGAAGGGTCGGACTCACTCAGCTAAAATGAAAGAGTTCTGTGGATCCCTCATGTCCCTGACCAAGGCTCAAGCCCTGGAGATGTTTCGCTCCGATGACCTGATCGGCATCGGGATGGAAGCCGGCGCGGTGCGCCGCAAGCTTCATCCCGAGGGCACCGTCACCTACATCATTGACCGGAACATCAACTACACCAACTTCTGCACCGAGTACTGCACCTTCTGCGCGTTCTATCGTCCGCTGAAGGGGCCTGCGGCGCGAATGCAAGAAGGCTACATTCTCGACTTCGACACGATTTACGACAAGATTCGAGAGACGGTCGAACTTGGCGGCACGGGCGTGCTCATGCAGGGCGGGCTGCATCCCGACCTCAAGATTGACTGGCACGAGAAGATGCTGCGCGGCATCAAGCAGCGCTTTCCGCAGGTTCATCTGCATTGCTATTCGGCGTCGGAGATTATTGCGATTGCGGAGTATAGCGGACTCTCCATCCGCGACACGATTCTGCGCCTGCGCGATGCCGGGCTAGATTCGATTCCCGGCGGCGGGGCCGAAATTTTGGACGACGAAGTCCGCTACAAAATCGCCCGCCTGAAGTGCCTGACCGATGATTGGATCAACGTGCACCGCACCGCGCACCAGATCGGTATGCGGACGACGGCGACCATGATGTTCGGTGTCGGCGAAAAGTATGAGCACCGCGTCAACCACTTCCAGCGGCTCTACGATCTGCAGGAAGAAACCGGCGGGTTTACCGCGTTCATCCCCTGGACGTTTCAGCCCGCCAACACCGCGCTCGGCGGCCGCCATTGGGACGAATCCACCGCGGTCGAGTACCTGAAAGTCCTCGCCATTTCTCGGCTGTATCTGTCGAACTTCGTCAACGTGCAATCGAGCTGGGTAACGCAGGGATTAAAAGTCTGCCAGATGGGGCTGCGCTTCGGCGGGAACGACGTGGGCTCAGTGATGCTTGAAGAAAACGTGGTGCGGGCGGCAGGCGTGACCAACTGCACGACGGAAGAGGAGTTGCGGCGGATTATCCGCGATGCGGGATTCCGTCCGGCGCAGCGGGATACGTTGTATCGGCAGTATTTCTTGAATTAGTACACAGGCGCGACGGTGGCGCCATCGGGCTTCGCCCGACGGACAGCCCCTTCGGCTTCGCTCAGGGCAGGCTTGGGCGGCTGTCCCCACAAAATCAAGCTACTGCTTTCCAATCCAGCTCGCCATTTTTTCCAGCGCGACCGGCGACATGGTTTCTTCGATCTCGGCGTACTCCGCGGGAGCGCCGGTCTCCGCCCTCTGGAACAAATGATTCAGGCCGGGCAGTTCGTCAATTTCAAAATGCTGGTTGCCAGCTTCTTCGAGCGCTTTGCGGATCGCCGGCAGATTCTGGCTGGGCAGCACCTGCTTGTCTTTTTCTCCGTTGAGCACCAGCACCGGGCAGGTCACTCTGCGCAGCGCCGTCGCCGGATCGTAGGTCAGAAAGTAGCGGAGCCAGGGCGAGGTGATCTCGCTGATCTGCAGTCCGATCTGCGCTTCCGGAACCTCGCCCGCCATCTTCTCTTTCAATTCTTTTTCCAGCACTGCCTGATCTTTTTCGGTCTCGACCAGCGTGAGGATCTGACGTTCCTTCGCCGCATTTTTCGCGGCTTCTTCTGGATTCTTTCCGCTGGCGATCTGAATCGCCTCGCCCTGCGCCACTAGAACCTGATCTCCCGGCACACCCGTTCCCGCCATCATCACGATGAAGGCGACATCTTGGTTGCGAGCCGCGACCATGGGCGCGATCACTGCGCCTTCGCTGTGCCCGATCAGTCCAATCTTGTGCGGATTCACTTCCGCTCGTGTCTTGAGATAGGCAACGCCGGCCTCGGTATCCGTCGCGAAGTCGGCGGTCGTGGCCTGGGCAAAGACTCCGGTGGACTTGCCCACGCCGCGATCGTCGGCGCGCAGCACGGCGATGCCGTGGCGGGTGAGATAGTCTGACAAAACCAGGAACGGCTTGTGCCCCAACAGGCTCTCGTTGCGGTCCTGCGGGCCGGAACCGGTGATCAGCAAAACCGCAGGGAACGGGCCGGTTCCCTGCGGAATGGTGAACGTCGCGGCCAGCGTGACGTTCTGGATTTTGTTGTCGTAAGTGATTTCGTCCTCGCGATACGGATACGGCTTCACCGGATTCTGCGGCCGCTTCAGTTCCAATTCCGCCTGATCCTTCACTCGCTTCAGCACGAGCGGCATGGTGTTGCCCATCTGGGTCCATTTACCGTCGATGGAGGAGAGATCAGCGGCGATCTTGCCCTCAAAAACACCGCCGATCCCTTTGGCCTCGATTTTCAGCGACGCGCCATCGCGAGTGACCGAGGCTGTCGGCAAGCCTTTGGCGCCCTGGTCGGGGCTGTCCATGGTAGCGATGAGGCCGTCTTCGGTGTTGACGAGGTGGAAGACGACGCGCAGCTTGACCGCACCGGTTTCGAGCGTACCCATCCATGTGCCGTCAATGTCGGAAGGTTTGGCGGGCTTGTGTTCGGTCTTGACTGGCGCTGTCCCGCGCTTGAAGTCGAGCGGCAACGACTGGCCCTGCGTCCACGTGCCCGAAATGGTGTTGCCGTCGGCTGCGACCTTGCCTTCGTAAGTGCCGTGGACGGCGGTCACCTCGAGACTGAGTTTGGAATCCTTGAGGGTGACGGAATTGACAGGAATGCCGTCGGCTCCCTGATCCACACTATCGAGCGTGGCTGTGAGTGAGCCGTCTGCGGCCTTTGTGAGGTGCAGCACAAGGCGGAGTTGGGCTCCGTCCGCGTTGAGTGTTCCTTGCCAGTCGCCGGCGATGTCTTGCGCTCGCGCCAAGCTCACGCCGGCCAACAAAAACGCTGGCAACACTATGAAAACCAGAATGCGTTTCATGCGGTTCGCCCTCCTTGGGCGAGCTTTCTTCTAGGGGCCCAAAGTCAGAAATCACAGCTATAATTCACCGCGACTTTCCATCTTCTTGTACAGCACCAGGGAATAAACTGCCGGAACCAGCGAGGCGGTCATGACGATTGCGATGGGGAGCCAGAATGGGGCTCTCAGAATCGCGGCCATCAGACCCAGAACTCCGCCGCCAAACATCGTCTTGGCGGCGAAGCGGTGCGTCGCGTTCCAGACCTGCTCATTGGCGATGGTCCAGGGAGTGCGAATGCCTACGTAAAAGTTACGCCGCACCTTGCCCATGACGTTTCCCAACAGCGCGATCAGCAGGCAGACTCCGCCCTCGATGGCGCGGCTCATGTCAATGGCCCACGACAATCCTGCCGCGAGAATCAACCCGTGCATGTAGGCCAGCATGGCCAGGATGGCGACCATGATGTAAAGATACGTGGAGCGGAACGAATCTACTTCAAAGTGCTTCGGCGAGAGCCAGGGCAGCACCGCGAACATCGCGAGAAGCGCGGCCATGATGCCGGGGTCAATCACGAACAGAGTCCACCTGGCGCTCCAGCCGTTGACGTTGCCATGGGCATCCCAGTGAGTGGGAATGGTGGCGGGCAGGTGCGGATAAGTGACCAACGTGGCCGCAAGCACGGCTGCGATTAGGCCAGCGGCAATGATGTAGTAGGCGCGCGTCATGACTGTTCGTCCCCTGGTGGCTTGCTTTCCGGCGAGGGCCTGGCGCCGGTCGCCTTTTCAGACTGGCCCCGAATCAGGTCGATGGCCCAGGCCAGCAAGTCCTGCACGACGGTGGTGTTCAACCCGTACCAGATCTGCTGGCCGTCGCGTCGACTGGTGAGCAGGTCGGCTTCTTTCAAGACAGCGAAGTGGTGGGACATGGTGGGCTTGGTCATGTCAAAGTGCTCGGCCAGGTCGCCGGCCGTCATCTCACCCTGCCGCAGCAGGTTCAGAATCTCGCGACGGGTGGGATCGGCCAGAGCCTTGAAGGCATTGTTAGAAGAATGGGCCATAATTAGACATTCATATAATTAGATAATGATCGAAATATAGCCCGCAGCTTATTGTTTGTCAAGCCCCTGGAATCTCCTCAGCCCGTGGTCAATCGGGGGTGCAAAGCGTGCTTCAAACATGCCGAAAGCGGGCTGAAACTGTGCTTGGGCGGGGGGCAAATTCAAGATAAAATAAGGACTGTGCGGCCGGTCCCCACGGCCGCAGTTGACCTCCCAGCCTTTCGAACCGAGCCCATGAAACCGGTTCTTGCATGTCTCGCGATTGTTCTCGTCGCCTCCACTGCGGCGGCCCAGATTCCATCCAATGGGGCAAAACCCGCGAGCACCGCCGTGATCGAGGGAATCGTCACCAAAGAGCCGGACAGCGAGCCGGTCAAGAAAGCGGTGATCGAGCTGATTGCCGAGAGCCAGACCGAAGGCGGGAACTGCACCGCGGTAACCGGCGCAGACGGAGTCTTCCGGATTGAGGGTATTGTTCCCGGACGTTATCGTTTGTTTGCCGAGCGTACTGGACTTCTGGAATCGGACAAACATCACGCCCGGAGCGACGGGCGGGTACTGACTCTGGCAGCCGGGCAGGACCTCAAGGACCTGCAAATCCGCATGCAAGCCGCAGCCGTAGTGCGCGGCCGGATTACGGATGAAGATGGGGAAGCGTTGCTCAACGCGACCGTCTCGGTGCTGCGGCAGACGTTTGCGTCGGGACACAGCCGCTGGGAACAGGCGGGTTCAGAACACACCAATGATCTGGGCGAATACCGCATCGCCAGCCTGCCTGCGGGGAACTACTACGTATCGGTGACTCCGCCGCCGGATTTCAAGAGCCTGATCGAAGAGGCGAGGGGTGGGCGAGCGGAAGCGGGCGGCGCAAGCGCGCCGGAGAAGCCTGCGACGAGCTACCAGGCGACGTACTATCCCGGCACGACCGATCGCAGCCAGGCGGCGGCGATCCAGTTGCGAGCGGGAGACGAATTTCCCGTGAACCTGTCGCTCACGCCCAGTCCCGGCCTGAGCATTCGCGGCTCGGTGGTGAATCTGCCGCCGCACTCTTCGGCTTCGATCCTGCTGCAGTCGCGTGATTTCGGCCTGATGCTGAATGGGGCTGAGATGCACCGGGACGGTAGCTTCGTGATCCGCGATGTGGCGCCCGGGGCGTACACGATCATGGCGACGGTGGAAAATGCGACCGTGCCGATGATGGCGCGGCAATCGCTGCAGGTGGCCGGGAACAGCGTGGAGGGCCTGCGCCTGGCGCCGCAGCCGGGAGCCGTGGTTCGTGGGCGGCTGCGTCTGGAAGCGAAAGGCAACGTGAACCGGTTCGATCCCAGCCAGATTTTTCTCGCGCTCCAATCAGGCGAGCCGGAGGACGATGTCGGCGTGTTAACACTCGGGCAAGGGTTTTCGAATCTCGCGCAGCTCGCGCCCGACGGGAGTTTTGAGTGGAAAGAAGTTCCTCCGGGGAACTACTACGTGCAACTGGTCGGCGAGAGCGGCGCGAACCAGGGCTGGTTTGTGAAGTCGGAGTTGGTCGGCGGTCGCGCTGCAGACGAAGTCGGCTTCAGCGTGAATGGCGGCGCGGTTGTGCTCGATCTGGTACTAAGCGCGAATGGAGCCGTGGTTGAGGGCCTGGTCACTGACCGAAAAGGCGAGACGGTCGCGAATGCCGTGATTGTGGTTGTGCCCGAGGCCCGGCTGCGCGGGCGGATGGACCATTATCGTAAGACGGTCAGCGATCAGAGCGGACGATTCACCTTGCGCGGAATTCCTCCGGGCGATTACACGCTGCTCGGGTGGGAGAGCGTGGACGGCGCGCCTTATTACGATCCGGAATTTCTGAAAAGCTGCGAGGCGCAGGGAAGCACGCTGCACCTGAATGAGGGCGACCGGAAAAGTGTGCAGGTGCAGGCCATCGCCGAGGCGGAAGAGCAGGAGTAGGCGGATCAAACCCACAGAGGAGTTGCTGCCGGGCGCTGCCGAAAAATTTCGATATCAATCACAATCCCGCTGTTGGTGCTAGAGGCCTGACCTACAATCAACAGCCGCAAGAGGAGTTGTCTGTCTTCAGCCGAATTTGCCCGCCAGGTATCTAATCCCGGCAGTCCGCTTGCACCTTGCCTTCCGGTAAAATCGAATCCTTATGGCTACCTTTGAAGAAATCGCAGAACGGGAGCAGCAGTTTTTGCTGCAGACTTATAACCGCTATCCGGTCGTGCTGGCGCGCGGCAAGGGAGTGTTTGTGTATGACATCGAGGGCAGGCGCTATCTCGACTTTGTTTCGGGATTGGGCGTGAACGCGCTGGGGCACGCGCATCCGCGGATCGTGAAGGCGATACGCGAGCAGGCGGCGAAGCTGCTGCACGTTTCGAATCTCTACTACCACGAGTATCAGGGGCGGCTGGCGGAAAAGTTGTGCCAGCTTTCCGGGCTGAATCGGGCGTTTTTCTCAAACAGCGGGACGGAGGCGATCGAGGGCTCGATCAAGCTGGCGCGGCTGGCGGGACATCGCGCGGGCGGGGCGGCGAAGTGCCGACTGGTGGCGCTGGAAGGTTCGTATCACGGGCGGACGTTTGGGGCATTGTCGCTGACCGGGCAGGATAAGCATCGCAAGGGATTCGAACCGCTGCTCGAAGACGTCACTTTCGTGAAGCAGAACGATGTCGAAGGCTTGCGGGCGGCGGTGAACGACAATACCTGCGCCATCGTCCTGGAGCCGATCTTCGGCGAAGGCGGAATCTATGAGTGTTCGGCCGAGTTTCTCGGGGAATGCAGGGCGCTGGCCGACCGGCACCGGGCGGCGCTGATCTTTGACGAGATTCAGTGTGGGCTGGGCCGGACGGGAACGATTTTTGCCTTTCAGAATTTTGGGGTCACGCCTGACATGGTGGCGATCGCCAAGCCGATTGCGGCGGGGCTGCCGCTGGGGGCCTTCCTGGCGAAGGAAGAATTTGCGTCGGCGATTTCGCCGGGACAGCATGGCACGACCTTTGGCGGCGGGCCGCTGGCGTGTCGCATCGCGCTGGAGTTTCTGGCGATTGTGGAGGACGAGAAGCTGCTGGAAAACGTGAATCGCGTCGGCGGGTATCTGCGGCAGGAGTTAAACGGAGTGGTGGAGAAACGCGCAGCGGCGAAGGAAGTGCGCGGGCGGGGATTCATTCAGGGCATTCAACTCGACATTCCGGCACGTCCGATTGTAGATGCAGGCCTGGCGGAGGGCGTGCTGTTCAACAGCACGCAGGATACGGTGGTGCGGTTCCTGCCGCCGTTTCTGCTGGAGGAAAAGCATGTGGACAAAGGGATTCGCGTGCTGAAGAAGCTGTTGGGGAAGAAGCAGAAAACGGCGGCGTAGGCGGACTGCGGACCTCAGACCTCAGACGTCGGACCCTGGCCTGGTGCGATGCGGTGTGGAGGTTGCGGCCAAAGTCAAAATCCCCACCCTATCTCGCCAAAAGAGCGGCGAGACAAGGATGGGGCACCCGCACCCACTTCTCGCAAAGAACGCGAGAAATGGGGCACCCGGCTGATCGCTGGCTACTGACCACTGATTCCAAGAAAGCGGGGAGCCGAAGCTCCCCAAAGTGAAGTGACAGAGGCGTTGTTTCACTTAAATAGAATCCTGCAGAGAGAAAATAGTTGTCCTTGAGCGGGAGGATTTTCTTTGGCGGAATGCAGTCCAGATGAATGAAGTCGAGATGAATCAGGCTGAGATGAAGGAATCGCGAGCAATCGGGGCGGGCGTGGTGAACGGGGTCGGCCCGGGAGTGGAAGAGTGCTGGATGGACTTGGACGGCGCGCGGATGCGATATCTGCGCACGGGGTCGGGGCCGGCGCTGATCTTGCTGCACGGGCTGCTGGGGTATTCATACTCGTGGCGCTACGCCATGCCGGCGCTGGCGCCCTACCGCACCGTTTATGCGCCGGACATGCTGGGCGCGGGATTTTCCGACCGGCCGAAGGGGATCGATCACTCCATGCACGGGACCGCGCTGCGCGTGCTGCGGTTTGCCCGGAATCTTGGGCTGGAGTCGTTTGACTTGTTGGGAACGTCGCGCGGAGGGCCGGTGGCGATGGCGGCGGCTGCCGAGTGCGTGGACGGCGGCAAATTGCGTGTGCGCCGGCTGGTGCTGGTTTGCCCGGTCAATTTTTACTCGCCGCACGGGCGCTGGCTGGCGCCGTTGGCCGGGACTCGTGCCGGAGCCGCAGTGGTCCGCGTGGTGCTCAAGCGCGTGCCGGCGCTTTATCCTTACTGGCACGGGCGCATGTTCGGGGACCGCAGCAAGATTCCTCCGGGAAGCCTGGAGGGTTACAAGGCGCCTCTGGCCAGACCTGGATTGTTTGAGCACGCGCTCTCAATCGTCAGGACCTGGACTGCTGATTTGCGGGAATTAGAGGCATTGCTGCCGAAGCTGGCGCAAATTTCCACGCTGCTGATGTGGGGAAGCAAAGACCCGGCAGTGTACGCTTCGTCCATGGAGCCGCTGGCGCGGCACTTTGCGAAGGTGCAGACGGTCGTTTTCCCCGGGGTTGGGCACCTTCCGTATGAAGAATGTCAGGAAGAGTTCAACCGGGCGCTGATCGAATTCCTGGCCGGGGTCAGGGGCTAGGGGTCAGGGGCCAGAGGGCGGTGGTCAGTGGCTCGCGAAGATGGGTGTTCTGCTTTGCGACGCCGGTAACTGCGTTCCAGCTTTACGAGGATTCGCTGACCACTGATCACTGACAACTGGCCCCTGATCCCTGGCCCCTACGATTCAACATGAGCCACTCCATCCTCGACATGTTACGGACCGCGCTAGTGCACTACGGCTACTGGGCTGTGGCCGTGGCCCTCCTGGTGGAGAACGCCGGCGCGCCGGTGCCGGGGGAGACAGTTCTTCTGTTGGCGAGCTTTCTGGCCTATGCCGAGCACGAACTGCAACTGGGCTGGATCATTGCGGTGGGGACGATCGCCGCTACGCTGGGGGACAATCTGGGCTTTGCCCTCGGCTACTACGGCGGACGGCCGCTCATGAATCGCTACCAGTCTGTGTTTCGCATTCAACGGAGGACTCTGGAGCGGGGAGAAAACCTGTTTGCGCGGTTTGGCGCGGTGACGGTGTTTTTTGCGCGCTTCATTTTCGGCATGCGGATCATCGCGGGGCCGTTGGCCGGCGTGTTGCGCATGCCCTGGCGGAAATTCCTGGCCTTCAACTTCCTGGGTGCGATCGTATGGGTGACGGCGATTTCCGGAGTGGGCTATCTGTTCGGACAGCACTGGGAAAGGCTGCAGCGAGGAGTAAAGCGGGTTGACCTCGGGGTCGCGATCGTGGTGCTGGTGGTGGCGGCGTTTTTGTGGTGGCGAAGCCGGCGGGAGAGCTGACTGGCATCTGCGGAGTTACTTTTGCACAGGTCCCGGCAGCGAGTCTGGAGCTATACTGAGCGAGCATCGCGCGGCACCACGTGCGACGTAGCATGATGTGGCAGTCGAAACAAATCACACCGGTTGCGTCCGAGCCGGAAGTCGGACGAGGAGGAACAAATGAAAAAGATCGGTTTTCTGACCCTGCTCATCCTGGCAGCAGTTCTGGTTACACTGGCCTTCTCGGTGGCCGCAGCCGGACCCAAGGCAGCGGCAGCGCCGGCTCCAGCGGTGGCCCCGGTTCCCGCCGCACCGCCGGCGGCAGCGATGCCGGCGCCTCATCCCCACATCCACGAAGCTCTGGAAGCCATGCGCAATGCCAAGCATGAACTGGAAACGGCGGAGCATGATTTCCACGGTCATCGCGTCAAGTCGATCGAGCACCTGGATCAGGCAATTCACGAAGCGGAGATCTGCGAACAGGAGCCGTAGCCAGAGGGATACAGAGAGAACGGAAGGCAGCGTCAAAGTGACGCTGCCTTTTTTCTTTCAGGGGAACTTCCCCGATCAGCGCGAGAAGCTACTTGCGGCCGAAGCTGTATCCGATCGAGGCTCCGAGTCGCAAAATGTTGCCGGAGTGGAACTGATCGATATTGCCAACGATATAGTAATAATGCGCCTCGGGACGGACGAAGAAGTGTCGCCAGAAGTAGTAACGCACGCCTGCCCCGGCGTGCAGCAGGAAATGATGGCTGCTGATGAAGGTGGGGCAGAGTCCGTTGCAGTTGACGAATTGGTTATAAAAAGACAGATTCTCGAGTCCGAAACCGGTCATAAAATCGACGCTGGTCCTGGGGCCAAGGCGCGGTGCGAACACGCCATTGACATCGGACAAGACGGGGCGGAAGTGCTGATAGCCGTTGTAGAAGGCCTCGTGGTAGCGGAATGCCACTTCGGCGTTCAGGCCAAAATGATTCTTGAAAATGGCCTCGGCGCCGACGCTGGGATAAGTTCCTCCTTTTTCTGGCGGAGGTATGTACGCCTGAGAGGAACTGGTGGACTTGGAAGAGAACAGCGTGCCGCCGCCGGCCATAATGTCAATTTCCTGGGCACGGGCGAAGCTGGCCAGTGCTACGGCCGCACATCCCAAGACGAGCAATCGGAGCTTTCTCAACACACCTCCTTCGAAACCTGATTGTTCTTTGAGCACGCGGCCCGGTCTGCGGCGGACAGGCGAGTTACAGGCGAACGGGCCGCCCGAATGGATCTATGTTAGCGCATCCGCGAACTTACGCCCGAGTACCCGTGATTTGCGATCACTGGTAAAGCCGGCGGTTAGTCTGGACCGCCAATGGTATATCCAATCGAAGCTCCGATGCGGACAATGTTCCCGGAGTTAAAGTCGGCAGTGTTGTTGTGAATCCAGTAGTAGTGCGCCTCAGGGCGAATGAAGACGTGGTGCCAGAAGTAGTAGCGAAGCCCGCCGCCAACGTCCACCAGGAAATGGTCGGAACTGGAGAAACACGCGCCGAAGTAGATACAGTTGCTCGTGTTCTGGAAACTGTAATAGCGGGTGTCCTGCCAGCCGATGCCCCCAAAGAGGTCAGCGCCGACTTTCTTGCCCAGGCGCGGCTGAAACACGGCATTGAAGTCGTTGAGAATCGGACGATACGGCTGTCCGCCGCTATTGCCGTAAGCGCCCACGCCGCCCCTCCAGCTAACGTCGTAGCCGAAGCCAATGCGGCGATGGAAGATGACATCGACACCCACGCTGGGGTACAGGCCACCCTTTTCCGGGCACCCAGTGGTCGGGTTGCAGCCAGCAGCTCCAGGTGCCATGACCGTGCCGAACCCGAGGGCAACGTCTCCCTGCTGGGCGGAAGCCAGGCTAGCCAAAAGCGCAAATGCAAAGAGGGTCGCGAAACCGGCAAACTTTCTCAAGTGGAACCTCCTGTACGTTTCGTTTCTTGCAGTTAAGATGCCTCCGCCTGGATGTTGGATGCAGGCGAATGGGCGTGTCACTCATCATAATTCCGGCAGTAGCCATATTCAAACTGAGGGAACCAGCCAGCGAAACAGCCTCGGCTCAGCCCTCTAGCCTGCATTATTCATGAAAAATCTGCTTTGAAAGGGCGCGGCTTCCAGCCGCGCCGCCGTGGCACACCTGAAAATTGAGGCTTCAGCCCCTGAGGACAAATGCGTTGCCATCTTCCTTTCCAACACCGCAGATGCTTCCAAACGGCTCACCGCAGCGGGCTAAAGCCGGACTTGTTTTTGTCCGTTTCGGCGCGGCTGGAAGCCGCGCCTTTTCAAAACCGCGACAATCCTCATGAATAATCCGGGCTAGCGTGCTGACACCGCATCCGCAGTAAGCCGCACACAGCTCCGCCTTCTCCACACAAACCCCTCGCGGCGCGATAAGTTGCTCCCGAAAAACATTTTTTACGCGGAGTGGGCGAGCACCTGGGGTACGCCGCTCATGATCGTTTGGACGCACCCCCGCCGCCGCGCAGGATGTGATCGATGGAGATTGGGCCCGCACCGAAAAAGATAAGAGCAAAGGCAATAGCTGCGGCGGCGAGGGGAAACTCATACCCGTGCTCGCCGGTGAGGCCGTTGTGCCAGTGCGCTTTCCAGATAGCAACCGAGAGGTCGATGCAGATGGCCAAGGCCGCGGGGCGCGTAAAGAATCCTGCCAAGATGAGGAGGCCGCCGAGGAACTCGGTAAAGGAGGCGACGTAAGCCAGCCAGTGCGGTATGCCTAAGCCCGCCATAAAGTTGGCGGTCTGGTGCAAGTTGAGAACCTTCTGATAGCCGTGGGCAACCATGATGGCGCCCAGGGCCAGACGCATGAGGAGAAGAGCGAGCGGTTGAAACCGGTCGAGGTAGCGCAAGGATTCCTCCGTGCCCAATAGGGTACCGCAAGGCAAGGAAACACCGAAAGGGGGTGCGGTCGCAGGTAGCGTCCTAATTCGCCTTTCTTCACCACGGAGGCACGGAGTCACAGAGAAGACCTCGAAAACCTGTAAAAGCCAGAAGCGGAGGACTTTGCCAAGCAGTTGGGTTTCTCTGTGACTCCGTGGTGAAAAAAACTAAATTAGGACATGACCCGGTCGCAAGGCAGACTTGCTGGTCTCGCTTGCGCTCTTCTGAGTTAGACCCCGTCCGGCCCGGAAAACGCTTGACCTGGCTGCGGGCGAGCGATAGTCTTTCGGCGCGGCACCTACCTCTAGGGTTCGAGAAAAAATCCTTCACCGTTCGCGGATGGAGCCTGGCATGCGTAAACAACTCTGGTTGCGACTTCTCCTCACAGGAGTGCTGTTCTCGCTCGCTATTCCGGCTGGCCTGGCCCAGCACAAGAAGCGCGTGGCTGTGCTGAATTTCGATTACGCCACGGTGCAGTCGTCGGCGTCGGCAATTTTTGGAACCAATGTTGACGTGGGCAAGGGCATCTCTGACCTGTTGGTGCAGCAGTTGGTGACCGATGCCAAGTATTCCCTGATTGAGCGCAACGCCATTGACAAGATTCTGAACGAGCAGAACTTCGCCAACAGCGACCGGGTGGATTCATCGACCGCCGCCAAGATCGGCAAGATCCTGGGCGTGGACGCGGTCATCATGGGCAGCATCACGCAGTTTGGACGGGATGATCAGAACAAGACATACGGTGGGGGCGCGGTCGGCGGCCTCACGCAGAAGTTTGGGGTCGGTGGTGTGCAGAAGCGCGAGGCCAAGGCGGTGGTGGGGATTACGGCGCGCATGGTGGATACGACGACGGGAGAGATTCTAGCCGCAGTCACCGGGACGGGAGAGTCGACGCGCAAGGGAACGTCGCTGGTGGGCGCCGGCGGAGGAGGCGGGAACGCGGCCGGCGGCGGTTATGACATGACCAGCAAGAACTTTGGCGATACGATTTTGGGGGAAGCCGTTCACCAGGCGGTGACGCAAATGGCGACCCAACTGGACGAGAAAGCCGACGCCCTGCCCGCGCGCAAGGCAGAGTTTTCCGGGCTGGTGGCCGACGTCAGCGGTAATAGTCTCATTCTCAACATTGGCCGCAATTCCGGAGTGCAAGTGGGCGACACGATCGAGATCAGCCGTCCGGTGCGGACGGTGAAAGATCCAGCGACGGGCAAGGTCATCAAGACCATCACCAACCAGATGGGAACGGCGACGATCACCGAAGTGGATGCAGACTCGGCAACGGCGAACTATACGGGCAGCGCGCCGGCCAAAGTGGGAGACACGGCCAAGAGCCAGTAAGTCTGCAAGCGGCCCAGCCGCGAAAGCCACGGCTTGCCCGATAGAAACTGCTGGCTCCAGCCAGTGAGTGCTCGTTTCCCAGGGGCTTGGCCCGCCGACATAGTACCTCCGTACCGTCTCTAGTACTTCAGTTACCGTTCTCCGGGTGACCAGTCGTCGGCTGCACAGGCACTACATCTGATTGTGTTAAAGATTTGCCAGACCACAATATATAGTTGCCGACCCTAAAGGCCGCTTTCTTCGATTCCAGAAAACAGGCAAAAAACCCCAAGAAACCGGGAGATTCACTTCGAGCCGGGGCTTTTCCGGGCTGATATATGCTCAGGACACCGAAAGCCCTCGGAGCCGATATTAGAGGGCGAGGCAGTCTCCCACTAGCAAGCCGTGCGTGCCGGAGAATCCGGAGCGGGCGAAGGATCTGGGGAATGGCAAAGGAACTATGGCCGACTCGCGAGAAGTAATGAATATTCGCCAGGCGTCGCAATATCTGGGCGTGAGTCCGGACACGCTTTACAAGTACGTGGGCGAACAAAGGATTCCCGCGTTCAAGCTGGGCAATCGCTGGCGCTTCAAGAAATCGAAGCTGGACCAGTGGATGGAAGAGAAGTCGAGTCAGATGGAACCGGCGGCCAGGCGCAAACCCAAGGCAGCGGGGAAAGCAGCCGGGCAAGTTTAGGAAAAACGTCGCGGGCAGCAATGCCCGCGCCACACAAAAAGGTGGGCACATGTTTGGAATGGGATCAAAGTCCATAGTAGGCCTCGATGTAGGCTCCTCGAGCATCAAGGCGGTGGAGCTGAGAAAAAAGGGCGGGCAGATTGAAGTGGCGCACCTGGGGCTGGAACCGCTGTCTTCCGACATCGTGGTGGATTCGATGATCGTGGACTCGGGCACAGTTTCGAGCGCGATTTCCAAGCTGTTCCTCGACAACCAGATCAAGACCAAGGCGGTGGCCACGGCGGTGAGCGGGCACTCGGTGATCGTGAAAAAGATCTCGCTGCCCTCCATGAGCGACCAGGAGCTGGCCGAGACCATCGAGAAAGAAGCGGCGCAACACATCCCCTTCGATCTGGCCGACGTGAGCCTGGACTACCAGATTCTCTCCGACGAAGTGGGCAGTCCGCAGATGGATGTTCTTCTGGTGGCGGTGAAGAAGGACAAGATTCTGAACTACACCAACGTACTCTCGATGGCGGGACGCACCCCGGCTATTGTGGACATTGACGCGCTGGCCCTGCAGAACTGCTACGAGTACAACTACCAGCCGTCGCCCGGGCAGGTGGTGGCGCTGCTGAACCTGGGCGCGAGCGTGATGAACATCAATATTGTGAAGGGCACGACGCCCCTGTTCCCGCGCGACGTCAGCGTGGGCGGCCACCAGTACACCGACTCGCTGCAGAAGGAACTGGACCTGAGCTTCGATGACGCCGAGGCGCTGAAGCTGGGGCGCAAGGTGGGTACGGTGAGCGAGGACGCCAAGCAGCCGATTCTGCAGCAGGTGACCGAGATCATCGTGCTGGAAATTCAGAAGACGTTTGACTTCTTCCGCGCCAGCGCCGCCGGCGAGCACATCGAGAAGATTTACCTGGCGGGGGGCTCGTCGAAGGTGCCGGGGCTGGTAGAAGCGTTGCGGCAGGAGTTTTCCATGCCGGTGGAGCTGTTGAATCCGTTCCAGCGGGTGACGCCGCCGGCGGAAGGGCTGGGGGCGGAACTGGTGGAACAAAACCCCGGCCAGATGGCGGTGGCGGTGGGCTTGGCCCTGAGGAGCTTTGAATCCCTATGATCAGAATCAATCTGCTCGAAACAGCCAAAAGCAAGGGCAAGCGCGCAGGCAGCGGCCCGTCGCTTCCCACGATGGAAATGGGCGATATGGGATCGCCCAAGCTGAAGGTTCTGGTGGTGCTGGTGCTGGCGGGGTTGTTCAACCTGGGCTACTGGTACCGGCTGGACCACGTGTCAAAAGATCTGGCGGCGAAGATGAAGGTGGCAGAGCAGAAGAATCGCGAACTGGCGGATGTGAAAGCGCGGTTCCTCGAACGCCAGAACCAGGCCAACGCCTACAAGCGCCGCGTGGACGTCATTGACGGACTGCGCAACAGCCAGACCAGCCCGGTGAACCTGCTGGCCATGTTGGGCGAGACGGTGAACAACACCGAAGCGGTATGGCTGAGCAAGATGGACGACACCGGGACGAGCGTGAATCTGGAAGGCACGGCGTTGTCGACCGATGCGGTCGCGACCCTGATCGCCAACCTGCAGAAGACCGGGTTCTTCAAGAGTGTGGAGATCAAGGAGACGTGGCAGGACGATAGCTTTAAAGACATGCAGGCGTTCCAGTTCACCCTGACCTGCGATAAAACGAAGTCGTAAAGGTGGAACTATGGCGATGAATTTTAGTGAGCTGTCGGGCATCAAGCAGTGGGGAGCGGTCATCCTCGGGGGAGCGCTGGTGACAGGGGCGCTGTACTTCACGGTGTTCAAGACCCAAACCGAGAAGAACGCCACTGCGCAGCATGCCCTGGACGAAAAGATTCGGGAGAACAACGAACTCGAGTCGTACCGCCCCAAGCTGAAGCTGATCGAACAGCAACTGGCAGAGCTGAAACAGCAACTGGAAATCGAGGGCCGCATTGTGCCCGATGAAAAGCAGATCGACCAGTTCATCACCATGATGGGCGGCGAGGCCCAAAAGGCCGGAGTAGAAGTGCGGCGCTATACGGCGAAGGAAACCAAGTCGCAGCAGTACTACACGGAAGTTCCCTTCGAAATGGACCTGGACGGACCGTACTACTCGATGCTGAACTTCTTCGACCGGGTGGGCAAGCTGGAACGGATCGTCAATATTAGCAACCTGCTGGTTTCGACGACCAAGAACCCGGGCGGCGCGAAAGCCAAGCACACGTACACATACGCACCCAACGAGAGTGTGGTGGCGTCGTTCACGGCGACCACATACTTCAGTCACGACACGCAACCTTCAGCGGCCAGCACCGGGGCAAAGCCCGGAACGCCGGCGGCGAAGTAGGGATGGCTATGAAGCTGACGACAGGCATTCTGGCAATGGCAATCACGATGACGGCGGGCGCGGCTTTCTCTGCGAGAGCTGTGGCGCAGAATCCGGACGCCATCGATAACGCGCGCAGCATCGCCAAATCGCTGCAGCAGAAGCAAGCCAACGATAGCAACGCGGCGCTGAACCCGGCGGGATCCGCCGCCAAGCCAGCTCCCGGGGCTCCGGCGCCGGCGGTCAAGCCGGCGGTCATTCCGGGGAGCGAAGCGGTGGCAGCGGCACCGGCGTCGAAGCCGGCTCCAGCGGCCAAGCCAGCTCCGGCGAGCGGCCAGCACAACCAGCTCCAGCGGGTGAACGTGGTGCAGGGGACGGACAGCATCCGGATCGAGATCAGCTCCAGTGGAGCGGTGACGCCCCGGGTGACCAAACTGGACTCGCCGGCCCGCATCCTGGTGGCGCTGCCGGAAACGACCGACGTTACGCCCAAGAATCACATTGCGGTGGGCAGTGGCGGGGTCAAGGAAGTGCGCATCGGCATGGATGGACAGACGCCTCCGACGACGAGCGTGGTGGTCGATCTGGAGAAGGCATTGGCCTTTGAGTTGACGCCCGGTCCATCGGACAAACTGGTGCTGACCGTGCATGGGCAGGCGGTAGCGAAGAGCAGTCCGACTCCGGCTCCGGCGACAGCGAAGACCGCGGCGCCGGCGGCCCAACCGCAGACGGTGGCCAAGGCCGCCCCGGCGGCAGCCAAAGCGCAACCCGCCCCGGCAGCCAAAGCGCAACCCGCCCCGGCGGTAGCGAAGAGCAGCCCGGCTCCGGCGAAGGTGCCCGAGATCCAGCTGGTAGCGAAGACGACTCCGCCGGAGGCCAAGGCACCGGTTGCGTCGAACGCCGCTCCGGCCAAGCCAGCGGTTACCGCGAACGCGCCCGCTAAGCCGGCAGAGAAGCAGCCCGCGGCCAAGGACACCAAGGCCGCCGCTACGGTTCTGGCACCTGCACCTGCGGACGCGACCAAGAGCGCAGATGCTGCCAAGGCGCAGCCCAAGCCGGAAGACAAGAAGTGGGCAATGACGGGGAAGCGCGATCCGTTCTTTAGCCCGGTCGTACAGCAGCCCGGTGGTTCCGGCTGCTCGACGGGGAAGAAATGCCTGGAGATCGGCAACATCAATCTGCGGGGTGTGGTGAAGTCGGACAGCGGCTTTATCGCGGTGGTGACCAACAGCCTGAACAAGGCTTATTTCCTGCGGGAGAACGATCCGGTATTCAACGGCTATGTGGTGAAGATCACGGGTGATTCGGTGGTGTTTCAGGAGACGGTGGAAGACAAGCTGGGCAAACCGTTCACGCGGGAAGTGGTCAAGCGGATCTTCACGCCGGCGGTTTAGGCAAGACGGCGGCGACCGGAAACGGGGCTGCCGAAATCAAGTTCGAAAGAAGGACACGCGGGCCCGGCCCGCGGGTTGGGGAGAGGCGAAATGCGAAAGCAACAACTGGCACTTTTCGGATCGTTGCTGGTCTTAGTAATCGCGGCGGTGGCTGCGGCTGCCCAGACACCGAGCCAGCTCGATCGAGTCAAGGTAGTCCGGAGCACGGACGACATCCGGGTCGAGATCAGCTCGCACGGCGCAGTGGCGCCGAAGCTCAGCAGTCTGGACTCGCCCGCCCGCGTGGTGGTGGATCTGCCGGCGACAGTGATGGCGACCGGGCAGAGTCACATCGCGGTGGGCGCCGCCGGGGTGAAGGGCGTGCGCATCGGCATGGATCGACAGACGCCTCCGACCACTCGCATCGTCGTCGACCTCGACCAGGCGTGCAGCTATGAATTGACGCCCGGCCCGGCCGGCAAGCTGGTGCTGACGCTGCACGGGAACGCAGTGGCCAAGGCGGCTCCAGCGATTCCGGACACCGAGGCGAAGCCGGTGGCGACGAATGAGCCGGCCAGCCATCCCATGTCGCCGTTCTCGCCGCGAGTAATGGACATGCAGGCTGCACCCCAGCCGAAGGCTGAGAGCAAGCCCGTTGCCCAGGATTCGGCTTCGGCCAACGAGTTCGTAATGGTCGAACCGGCCTATGAGGCAAAGAGTCAAACGGTGGATGAGCCAAAGGCTCGCGCCCAGGAAGCGGCGGCGCGGTTTGCCGACAAGACTGCGGCGGAACTGCTTGCGCTGAGCGAGAATGCAGCTCAGGCTCAGAATCCGGCCGGCACGCAGATGCAGCCGGCAGTGAATCTGGCGGCCGAGCAGAAAGCCCAAGCTGGACAACAGCCTGCTTCCACCGGGCCCAAGTACACGGGCGAGCCGATCTCGGTCAACCTGAAGGATGTTGATCTGAAGGATTTCTTCCGCCTCATTCATGAAATCAGCGGTTTGAACGTTGTGCTGGATCCGAATGTGCACGGCACACTGACCGTGGTTCTGGATGACGTGCCGTGGGATCAGGCGCTCGACATCGTGCTCAAGAACAACGATCTGGCGCGCGAACTGGAAGGTAACGTTCTGCGCATCGCCACCGTGGAAACTCTGAAGCACGAAGCCGATGGCCGCCGGGCGCAGATCGAATCGGAAGCGCTGGCGGTGGAGAAGGTCTCGGTGACGCGCTTCCTGAGCTATGCCAAGGCGAAAGACGTCATCATCACCGTCAAGAAGTTCCTGTCGCAGCGTGGCGATGTCGTGGCCGATGACCGTACCAACGCCGTGATCGTCAACGACATTCCCAAGGTGATCCCGACCATCGACCGGCTGCTGACGCAGCTCGACCGCAAGACGCAGGAAGTCGAAATCGAAGCGCGCGTGGTAGCAGCGACGCGGCAGTTTGCCCGCGACATTGGCACGCAGCTCGGTTTTGGCTGGGGCAACGGCCACACCGCGGTGGGCGGAAACCAGGCCGTCGGCTCAACCCCGACGACGGTCGGCGGTCTTACCCCGAATTACATTGTGACGCCGGGAACAGGTTCCACCACGGGATTCACCATTCCGCTGTTCTCAAACCTGGGATCCACGTCGCCCTCGAGCGGTTTGCAGTTCGTCAACGCCAGCAATAACGTGCGGATTGATGCCATCCTCTCCCTGGCGGAGTCGCGGGGCTTGCTGAAAGTGCTCTCGCGGCCGCGAGTGGTGACCCAGAACAACATCCAGGCTCTGGTAAAGCAGGGCGTGCGCGTGCCGATCGTGACCCAGGCGCAGTTGGGCGGTCCTCCGACGGTGACATACGTGGACGCCTTCCTGCGGCTGACCGTGACTCCGCAGATCACATCCGAGAACACGATCTTCCTGAACGTGGACGTGGAAAACACCACGCCGAACTTCGGTCAGGAAGTGCAGGGCAACCCGGAATTGATCACGCAGCAGGCCACCACGCAAGTCCTGGTGACCGATGGCGGCACGGTGGTGATCGGCGGCGTCATCCAGACGCAGAACTCGATCAACATCTCGCAGGTGCCCGTGCTCGGCAACATTCCCTATCTCGGCAACCTGTTCAAGCACACGCAGGTGCAGACTTCCAACCAGGAGCTGATTTTCTTCATCACGCCGCGAATCATTCAGACGTAACAGCGTCAGACATAGCAGCGCGGTCGAAGATTGAGCCGCCGGCCTGAAGAACCTGTCAGGTCGGCGGTTTTGTTTCAGCTTCGAGCTACGAGTAGCGAACCCCGAGCCACGAGCGTGCACCCCGCACCAGCATTCCAATCTTCCAATCATCACTCAGGGCTCACGGCTTTCCTGCTACACTCCCTGCGATGGACTTCGTTGCGCGCCAGACGAAACTCCGCGAACACCTCGCCACGACAAGGTTCGATGGGCTGCTCATCAGCCATCTGCCCAACATCCGATACCTTTGCGGCTTTACCGGAAGCGCCGGGTTTCTGCTGGTGGAAGAACCGGGGAGCGTGTTCTTCACCGACGTGCGCTACGACACGCAGGCGCACGACGAGGTCAAGGCGGCAAAGGTTGTGGTCGCCCGCAAGTCGGTTCTCCAATGCGTCGGGGAGTGGTTGAGCGGGCGGCGAAAGCGGGCACGGGGATGGACGTTCGGCGTCGAGGCCGAGCATTTTACCCTGGCCGACAAGAAGCGGTTGAAGGATCTGCTGCCTTCCGGCACGCGGCTGCAGGCCGGACCGTCGGTGGTCGAGCGAGCGCGCATGGTGAAGGACGCCGATGAGTTGCGGCGAATCCGAGACGCGGTCAACCTGGGGGCCAAGTTGTTCGACCGGGCGGTGGAGGTGATGCGTCCAGGAGTGAGAGAGGCCGAGGTAGCGGCGGAAATGGAGTATGCGGCACGGCGGGCCGGGGCGGAAGAGATGTCATTCCCCACCATCGTGGCTTCAGGTGCGAGGTCGGCGCTGCCGCACGGCCGGGCTTCGAACCGGCCCATCGAGCCGGGAGGGTTCGTCGTCTGCGACTTCGGTGTTATACTCGCAGGTTATTGTTCCGATCAGACCCGCACTGTATGGGTGGGCTCGGTGTCAGACGAAGCCCGCCGCGCCTACGAGGCGGTGCGGGAGGCGCAGCAGGCGGCCGTGGATGCCGTGCGGCCGGGCATCGCCGTCGGTGAGGTTGACGCGGCAGCCCGCAAAGTATTGCGTAAGGCTGGTTTAGGGCGCTATTTTACCCACTCGACAGGCCACGGCGTGGGGTTGGAGATCCACGAAGCGCCACGCGTCGCCGCCGGGCAGCAGGAAAGGCTGCAAGCGGAGATGGTCATCACGATCGAACCGGGAGTATACTTCCCCGGCAAATGGGGCGTGAGGATCGAGGATATGGTGGCGGTCACGGCCGCAGGCTGCGAAGTGCTGACGCCAACGAGCAAAGATTTTCTGGCAGTCCAGTCTTCTTAACGTTTTAACGTTCAGCAGGGCAGGATCCATGCCCGGCTTTTTCGCGCGCGGGTTTCGAGCGTAGCGGGAGTGAAAAACGGTCCCACCGTAAACGAATGAATCAAAAAGAGCTGAAGGAACTGATTGAGTTCTTAATTGAAAAGGACATTGCCGAGTTCGAACTGGAACGCGGCGATGTGAAGGTGCGCATCAAGCGGGGTGGAGAGCATGCCTTCCATGCCCACAGCGAGCCGCGGTTTTTCTCGGTGCCCGCCGCCCCGCCAGCCGCTCCGGAACTGGGTGCGGTACCGGTTGTGCCTCCGGCGGCAGCGGCCGAACCGACTCCCGAGGAAGGGCTGCACATGGTGAAGTCCCCGATCGTGGGGACGTTTTACGAAGCACCTTCGCCGGGGGCGCCACCCTTCGTGAAGGTTGGGGACTCGGTAGAAGTCGGTCAGGTGCTTTGCATTGTGGAGGCCATGAAGCTGCTCAACGAGATTGAGTCGGACGTGGCCGGCGAAATTGTCAAGAAGCTGACCACAAACGGCCAGCCCATTGAATACGGCCAGGAATTGTTTGCCATAAGGCCGAGGAAGTGAGAGCGAGATTTACGGGTGCCCTCTCAATTGTTGATTGTTGATTTTTGATTGTTGAATGAAGGTCCGCATGACATGTGATTTCCATTCAACAATCAACAATCATCAATCAACATTTTTTTTGACGGCTGAAGGCTGGATTTCATGCTCAATAAGATTCTAGTCGCCAATCGGGGGGAGATTGCCTTGCGCGTCATTTGCGCGTGCAAGGAACTGGGCATCCGCACGGTCGCCATCTACAGCGAGGCTGACCGCAACTCGCTGCACGTGCGTTTTGCCGACGAGGCCATCTGCATTGGGCCGCCGCAACTGGCGCAAAGTTACCTCAATATTCCCGCGGTGATCAGCGCGGCCGAGATCGCGAATGTGGATGCGGTGCATCCCGGCTACGGGCTGCTGGCGGAGAACGCCAACTTCGCCGAGGTGTGCGAGACCAGCGGCCTCAAGTTCATTGGGCCCCGTCCGGAAGTGATCCGCTTGATGGGGGAAAAGGAAAAGGCGCGCGCGGCAATGAAAGAGGCGGGCGTGCCGATTCTGCCGGGATCGGAAGGGATTGTAGCCTCAGACGGCGAAGCGCTGGAGTGGGCGCGGCAAGTTGGGTTTCCGGTGATCGTGAAGGCCTCGGCGGGCGGCGGCGGGCGGGGCATGCGCATCGTCCGCAACGAAGAGGAACTGCCCGGACTGTTCAAGGCGGCGCAGGCGGAGGCGGCGGGAGCCTTCGGCAACGGCGATCTCTACATGGAAAAGTACGTGGAGCATCCCCGGCACATCGAGTTTCAAGTCCTGGCCGACGAGCATGGCAACGTAGTGAGCCTGGGCGAGCGCGAGTGCTCCATCCAGCGGCGGCACCAGAAATTGCTGGAGGAATCGCCTTCGACGCAGGTGACGCCGGAATTGCGCGAGCAGATCGGGTCGGCGCTGTGTCAGGCGCTGGGGGCAATTGGCTACACCAACGCGGGGACGGTCGAGTTCCTGATGGACCAGGAGCGGCGCCTGCATTTCATCGAGATGAATACGCGCATTCAGGTGGAGCATCCGGTGACGGAGATGGTGACCGACGTGGACCTGGTCAAAAGCCAGATCATGATCGCCGCCGGAGCGAACATGAGCGAAGTGCTGCTCGGCCCGGTCGTGCACCGCGGGCATTCAATCGAATGCCGCATCAACGCCGAGCATCCGGAGAAGTTCACGCCGTCGGCGGGGAAGATTACCGCCTTTCATCCCCCGGGAGGGACGGGCGTGCGCGTGGATACCGCGGCGTACGCCGAGGGAGTGATCCCTCCGTATTACGATTCCCTGATCGCCAAGCTGATCGTGCGCGCCAAGGACCGCAACGAGGCGATTTCGCGCATGGCGCGGGCGCTGGAGATGTTCATTGTCGAGGGCGTGTACACGACCATTCCCCTGCACCGGAAGATCCTGGCAGACCCGGATTTCCGGGCAGGGAAGATTGATACGGGATTCATTGAGAGATTTCTGAGGAAGAACGGAGGGTAAGTGGTCGTTGGGATTACTTTCAACTTTGCCTAGGGTAGATCGGCGGGACGCGCCACACTTCAGGGCAATTGGCGCTCAGCGCGGCTGGAGTGATCAACTCCACCCTTATGCCGAGACGGTCAGATGTGCCCGCAAACGGGGCGCTGTTTACGGTATCGATCGCATCCGCCACCATCTGAAAGGGGACATCGTCGTCAGCAAGAAGATAAAGTGTGCGGTCTACCCGAGCGCTGTAAATCTGTGACAGGCGATAAGCCAGCTTGTTCCAACTTTCCTCTTCTGTGTTGATAAGAACTTTGCCGCTCCCAGTGACGTGTAGAACGATAACTCGTTCATAGAACTGAGAGGCGCAGGGGTTCGGAGCAATGCCCACGCGGAGGCCTCTGGCGATCCTGAACGAAGCGAGCGTCATGTACCCCGCTATGGAAAGGGCCAGCACAGGCACTGCGATTGCGGCGAAGGGGAGTTTGTAGAGGCGGGGGGCTAGTGGGAGCGTTTGAGCAACTCGAAATCCTCGCGCGCCGCACTTCCCCAGTTTGCTACTTACTTCAAGTTTAAGTAACTCGATGCGCGTGCGAAGGAAATTGTAGAAGCACGTTGCGGTCATAGCCACGAGCAGTCCCGCTGCCGTTGACAAGGGAGCTGCGCCTAGCTCTGAGGCCTCCATTGCCAAGGCAGCAGATTTTGACATTACAATGGCGTGGAACATGCCCAGAATGCCAACACATGTGCCTACCAGCCCGAGGTACGGAGCGGTGGCGGCGACTGATTTGAGACCCTGCACCGAGAGGCTGAGTTCAGCGATGAGCTTATTCCGGGCACGCCTGAACTCATCGCTGGCGGCGTCAACCGGCTCCGCTCGTCGAGCCGAGTAGCGGTAGGAGACTCGGGCAACAACGGCCACGACATACGCGAGCATGACTGCAAGCGCAAGGAGAGCCCAACGCTCCCACGAGTCGGTCCATCGCCAGAGGTACTCGATCGTCGACTCACACCCACCGAAGTACCACGGGTTCGGGCAGAGTTCAGGCATTGAGACAGGCTGTATCGATTGTAGCCTTCATTGAACAAGGACACCGTAGCCTCTGGCGGTGTTCCGTTGGCTCGAGTGGGAACTCGTGGGCTGGCCGCGCTTTCGCAACCATTGTCATCTTGGGGACGTATCCCAGGACCGTCTCCGAACGAGGGCGTCCGGGGCTCCGCCAGCCGTGCTTGCTGACGATGCTTTCCGAAAACCGATAGACTGGCCAGCACATGATTTCGCTTCCCCGCCTCTACGCCATCCTCGATGCCGGTTGCTTTCCGAATGCTCAAGCCCTGTTCGCCGCGGCCGAGGAACTTGCGGGTGGTGGCTGTACGCTGCTGCAGTACCGAAATAAGTCCGGGAATGCGCGCGTGATGCTCGAGCAGGCGCGGGAACTCAAGAAACGTCTTGGATTGTGGAGCGGCGGACGCCCTCGTCCGCTGGTTTCATCCGAGAGCGTTCCCCGGACGGGGGCGTCCGGGGCTCCACAATCTGTCCGACTCATCATGAATGACCGGGCCGACCTGTGCCTGGCCGCTGACATCGACGGCGTGCACGTCGGGCAGGAGGACTTGTCGCCGGAGTCGGTGCGAAAGATCATCGAGCCGGATCGCTGGCTGGGGGTCTCAACGCATAATCCGGAGCAGATACGAGAGGCCGACCAGACTTCGGCGGATTATCTCGCCATCGGGCCGGTATTTCCGACTTCCAGCAAGGAGAGGCCAGACCCCGTTGTGGGCCTTGATGGCGTGCGCCGGGCGCGGGCTTTGACCCACAAGCCGCTGGTCGCGATTGGCGGAATTACGCGGGCGAATGCTCGGTCGGTGATCGAGGCGGGGGCGGACTCTGTCGCGCTGATATCTGACTTGTTGCGGGATCCGCGGAAATCAGCAGAGGAATTTTTCCGCGTGTTGCGGTAAAGTCGGGAGGCCCGAAGGCGACGGCGGGACCTCGGCGCTACGGGTACGAATGCAGAATGAAGAAGTCAGAAGGCAGAAGTAGATCTTGACTTAACTTCTGCATTCTGACTTCTGCCTTCTGATTTACACAGGAGGAAGCTCTGAGCATACCGGTAACTTCGACAGCGACCAGCGACTGGGAGATTCACACTCACCAGGATCAGGAACTGGTCAAGGCACTGGGCCTGACCAGCGCCACCATGCTGGTCATGGGTTCGATGATCGGCTCCGGCATCTTTATTGTGTCAGCCGAAATTGCGCGTGAGGTGGATTCGCCCGCGCTGCTGATCGGGGCATGGGCTGTGGCCGGATTCATGACCATTGTGGCCGCGCTCAGCTATGGCGAACTGGCGGCTATGATGCCGCGAGCCGGCGGGCAGTATGTTTATCTGCGCGAGGCCCTGGGGCCGCTGTGGGGCTTTCTCTATGGCTGGACGCTGTTTCTGGTGATTCAGACCGGGACGATTGCAGCCGTGGGCGTGGCCTTCGGCAAGTTTCTGGGCGTGTTTTTCCCGTCAGTTTCCTCCACCCACTGGATTCTGCATCTGTGGAAAGTGCCGCCGATTCCGATCGGCCCCATGGTCCTGGGGAATATGGATGTGGGCATCAACACGCAGAACCTGGCGGCGATTCTGCTGGTGATTTTTCTGTCGGTGGTGAACATCTTCGGCGTGAAGACGGGGGCGGCGATTCAGAACGTCTTCACCGCGGCGAAAGTCTCGGCTCTGCTCGGACTCGCCGTTTTCGGATTGGCGCTGGGGCGCAGTCCGCAGGCTCTGGCCGCGAACTTCGGGGCAAACTTTTGGCACAACGCGGGTTTGGCGACAAGACATGCGGTGCAGGTGGGAGTGGGCGGGCCTATCGTCATGGTGGGGACGCTGACCATCCTGGCGGGGGCTCAAGTTGGATCGTTGTTTTCGGCCGATGCATGGAATAACGTAACTTTCACCGCCGGCGAAGTGAAGAATCCGAGCCGCAACCTGCCGCTATCGCTGGCGCTGGGAACGGGCGTGGTCATCGCGCTTTACATCGCCTGCAACTTCATTTATCTGAGCGCGCTGCCGCTGGATGGGGTCGAGGGTGGTATTACAACTCTGGCGCGTGGAATCAAGCACGCTGCGGAAGATCGTGTGGGAACGGCAGTCATGACGCAGATGTTCGGTTCTGTCGGGGGGTTGCTGATGGCGGCGGCGATCATGATTTCCGGCTTCGGCTGCAATAACGGGCTGATTCTCTCCGGGGCGCGCGTCTATTACGCCATGGCGAAAGACGGCTTGTTCTTCGGCAGCGTCGCCCGATTGCATCCTCAATACAAGACGCCTGCGGTTTCGCTGATGGTGCAGATGGTGTGGACGTGCGTACTGTGCATCTCGGGCAGTTACGGGCAACTGCTCGACTACATCATTTTTGCCGTGCTGGTGTTTTACATTCTGACGATTGTCGGCTTGTTTGTGCTGCGGCGGACACATCCGGATGCCGAGCGGCCGTACCGGGCGGTGGGTTATCCGGTACTGCCGGCAATTTATATTGTGATGGCATTGTTCATTGATGTCGTACTATTGCGCTACAAGCCGCAATATACGTGGCCGGGGCTGATTGTGGTGCTGCTGGGGATTCCGGTCTACTATGCGTGGTCGCGCCGAAAGGCGCGGGAATCGACTCGAACTACTTAACATTCAAGGAGAAACAATCGCATGGCCAATCTTCTGGCTACCAAACCCCTGGATATGCTGATGAAGGAGGCAACGGACGAAGGTGGGCACGGTCTCAGGCGTGCCCTCGGTCCGGTAAACCTCGTCACGCTGGGCATCGGTGCCATCATCGGGGCTGGTATTTTCGTGCTAACGGGCTCCGCCGCAGCCAAGTATGCCGGGCCCGCGATTGTGCTTTCCTTCGTGCTGGCCGGCATCGCCTGTGTGTTCGCGGGACTCTGCTACGCCGAGTTCGCGTCCTTGATTCCTATTGCGGGCTCCGCTTACACATACGGATACGCGACCCTGGGCGAGATCTTCGCCTGGATCATCGGTTGGGACCTGATCCTCGAATACGCATTTGGCGCAGCCACCGTGGCTTCTGGATGGAGCGGATACATGTTGAGCTTCCTGCAGGACTTCGGCATTCGCATCCCGCCTCGTCTGACGGCAGCCCCGAGCGAGATGCTGGTTTTCTTCAATGGACACTGGGAGCACTATGACCGCGTGAAAGACTCGCTGCTGGCCAGCGGCATCGACTGGCATACGCTGCCTCAGATGAGTGGTTTGTTTAATCTGGTCGCTTTTCTGGCGATTCTGGGAGTCACCACGATCCTGGTGATCGGCATCAAGGAGTCAGCGAACTTCAATTCTGGCATCGTGATCATCAAAGTCGCGATCGTACTGATGTTCATTGGCATTGCGGGGGCTTATGCTTTCGGGCACATGGCGCAGCTCAAGGCCAACTGGACGCCCTTCATCCCGCCCAATGCAGGCACGTTCGGCAAGTACGGCTGGTCGGGAATCGCGCGGGGCGCAAGCGTGATTTTCTTCGCTTATATCGGCTTCGACGCTGTCTCCACCGCTGCCCAGGAATCCAGAAATCCGCAGAAAGACATGCCGATCGGGATACTGGGTTCACTTGTGATCTGTACCGTTTTATACATTCTTGTGTCCGGGTTGCTGACTGGGGTCGTGCCGTACACCTCGTTAAACGTTTCTGACCCGGTCGCGGTCGGCATCGACGCTACTGGCGTGAAGTGGGCGAGCTTCCTCGTAAAGCTGGGGGCGATTTTCGGCCTGGCGACGGTAATGTTGGTTATGTTGCTGGGCCAGTCGCGAGTGTTTTTCTCGATGTCTCGCGACGGGCTCCTGCCCCAGTGGTGCGGCGCGATTCATCCTCGTTTTCGCACTCCCTGGATATCCACGATTTTTGTCGGCGTTTGCGTTGCCTTCTTCGCGGCGTTCGTTCCGATTGATGTCCTAGGTGAACTGGTCAGCATCGGAACGTTGTTGGCATTCGTCATTGTTTCAGCAGGGACCTGGGTCCTGCGTCGTAGACGACCGGACCTCGCGCGACCCTTCAAGACTCCCTGGGTGCCATTTGTTCCGATCATGGGAGTTCTGGTTTCGGCGGGTCTAATGGCCAGCCTGCCGGCGGCAACGTGGATTCGCCTGGTGGTGTGGTTGATCGTCGGAATGGCAGTGTACTTCGGGTATGGCCGTGGTCACAGCAGGGTGCAAAACGCAATTTCGGGTCCCAAGGTGATGGCGGACTGAGTTCTTGCTTAGGAAACATGAAAACGGACCCTCCGTACTGCGCGGAGGGCCTTTTTGTTTTAAGATCGGTCGTTGGTCGTTAGTCGTTCGTCGTTCGCGAATGCCTTTCGCGCCAGTCATCATATAGACGAGGACGAACGACCAACGACGAACGACCCGCATGAAAGCCTTCCGCAATCTCCGAGTGATCGGAGCGCTCCTGCTGCTGGTCATGGCAGTGGGCACTGCCGGATATCACTACATCGAAGGCTGGCCGTGGTTTGACGGCTTCTACATGGTGGTGACCACGCTGACCACCATCGGTTACCAGGAAGTGCATCCGCTCTCGCACGCGGGCCGCGTGTTCAATGTGTTCGTGATTCTTTCGGGAGTGTCGCTGTTGTTGCTGGGAGTGGGGTCGCTGAGCCAGGCTTTGTTAGAATTCGAGCTGCACAACTTCTTCGGAAGGCGGCGCATGGAGCGCGAGATCGGCCGTCTCGACGGCCACTACATCATCTGCGGCATGGGGCGGGTGGGACGGAGCGTGGCGCGGGAACTGGCGCAGAAGCCGGTGCCGTTTGTGATCATCGAGAATGCTGAGGCCAAGCGCCAGCGCTATGCCTCAGAGAACTGGCTGGCCATCGCAGGCGACGCGACCCAAGAGCAAACGCTGCGCCAGGCGCAGATTGAGCGGGCCCGCGGCCTGATTGCCGCCACGACCACCGACGCCACCAATCTCTACATCGTGCTCACCGCGCGCGGATTGAATCCGCGTTTGACAATCATTGCGCGGGTCAGCGAAGACAACGCAGAAAAACATCTGCTGACGGCGGGCGCAGATTCTGTCGTCTCGCCGTATTCGTTTGCCGGACGGCGCATCGCGCAGTCGCTGCTGCGGCCGCACGTGGTCAGTTTTCTTGACACCGCGACCACGCACCTGGGCATGGATCTGGAGATCGGCGAGATTCAGATCACGCCGAATTCTGTATTTGCCGGCAAGACTATCGAGAGTTCGCACATCCGGCAGGAGCGCGGAGTGATTGTGCTGGCCATCAAACGGCGCGAGGGCATGCGCTTCAATCCCGCGCCGGATGAGCGGATCGAACCGGACGACTGTCTCATCGCCATGGGCGAGCCGGCACAATTGCGGCAACTCGAACAGATGGCTGCCTCTTCATGAAGATCGGAATCCCATGAAAATCGTGACCGCGGCGGAAATGCGGGCCATTGACAGCGCCACCAGCGAACGCTTCGGTGTGCCTTCGCTTATGCTGATGGAAAACGCCGGGACGGCGGTTGCCGAGCACGTTCTCGCGCATCACGCCGCTGCGCGGCGGATCGTGATTTTCTGCGGCAAAGGCAACAACGGGGGCGATGGGTTCGTGGCAGCGCGGCGCCTGCATCAGAAAGGCAAGGCGGTGCAGGTCATTCTCCTGGCCGACCCGTCGGAACTGAAGGGCGACGCTGCTGCCATGTACGGCAAGCTTCCCGTTGCTGCCATCATCGTCCACTCTAGTGAAGAGTTGAAGAGCGACCGCGTGCGCCTCTCCCTGCCGGCCGACTTGTACCTTGACGCGATTCTCGGCACGGGCTTCAAGCCGCCGGTGAGCGGGCTTTATGCCGACGCGATTGCGGTTCTGAACGCGGCGCGGGCGCCGGTCATCGCGGTGGACATTCCTTCGGGCGCGGACGCCGATGCGATGACTCCGCAGAAGGGAATCGTGGCGCGCGCGGATTCCATCGTTACCTTCACGGCAGCGCGCCCGGCACACGTTTTCAGTCTGCTTACGAACGGGCCAACTTATGTGGCAGGCATTGGGTCGCCAGAGGAGGCAATCGTTTCCTCGCTGAATCTGAACGTGATTACGGTGCGCGATTTCGCACCGCTGCTCGATCCGCGTCCGGCAGAATCGAACAAGGGTAACTACGGGCACGTGCTGGTGATTGGTGGATCGGTGGGCAAGGCAGGAGCGGCCGCGATGGCGGGGATGTCCGCGTTGCGGGCAGGCGCGGGGCTGGCGACTGTCGCTACGCCGAAGTCGGTGCTGTCCACGGTGGCGGGATTTCATCCGGAAGTGATGACGGAGCCGCTGCCGGAAACCGACACGGGCACAATTTCAGCCGCGGCAATCGAGCGGCTCGATGCACTGGCAAAAGGGAAATCCGTTCTCGCCATTGGGCCGGGGATCTCGCGTTTCCCTACTACGTCGGGGCTGGTGCGAACACTGGTGAGCAAAAGCGAGCTTCCCATTGTTCTGGATGCTGATGGCCTCAACGCCTTCGAAGGGCACGCCGGCGAACTGAACGGCAAAGGGCGGTTGCTGGTGATTACTCCGCATCCCGGCGAAATGGCGCGGCTGGCGGGGTGTTCGATCGCGGATGTGCAGAGAGATCGCCTGGGAGTAGCGCGCAAATTCGCGCGCCAGCATGATGTCATCGTAGTGCTCAAGGGGCACCGCACTCTTGTGGTGCAGCAGGATGGCGAGGCCTGGGCCAACACCACGGGCAATCCCGGCATGGCGACGGGAGGCACGGGCGACATCCTGACAGGCATGATTGCGGCCATGATTGCCCAGCATCCGAAGGACGCGCTGCTGGCCGTGCTGGCGGCGGTTCATCTGCACGGACTGGCGGGCGACGAGATGCGCGAGATCGTGGGCGAGCATTCGCTGGTCGCCACCGACCTGCTGCGGGGACTGCCGGATGCGTTCGAGAGCGCTCGACAAACGGTGCGGGAAAAGTTCGTGTGCTGGGAAGGGTAAGGGCGGCTGTACTCCAGTCCATTATTCAACCAGTAAACAGCACGCTATGTGCTTCATAGCGCAGGGTCTGGGTATCGTCAGTTCAGGCTTGCAGTGCGGAATTCGGACGAGGGGCTTCAGTAATCTGTTACGCAACCGGGGATGGTGCCATAGTGCAGCTGGCTTATGACCCATTTCCCCCAACCGCATCCGTCGCGGCGCGCGGCCCGGGTCCAGCTAGGAGATTCAGTCCTGGCTGCGATCCGTCTGGAAGACGGCCGGCGCACCAAAGGCAAACTCCAAACCATCTCCGTGACCGGGGGCCTGCTGCGTTTGGCCCAATCGCTGGGACAGGGCGACTTCGTTGAAGTTGCGTTCCAGACGCAGGCTGGCCCGGTGCACGGCATGGCCGAAGTTCTCAGCCCCATGCGGAAGCTGGACGACAGCGTACTGCAGCCGTTCCGTTTCGTGGCGCTTGAGGACGACGACCATCGCCGCCTGCGCACCTCGCTCGATTACGTGGTGGAGCGGAATTTGCTGGGCATGAAGTCGAGCGCGTTCTCGACGTACTAGTTGAGTATGTGGGGACAGCCGCCCTCGGCTGTCCGGGCGAGCGCAGCTCGCCGAGGCCGCCGTTCAGCCGCCGCGATAGGAAGAGAGCTCTCGCTATACTGGTCGTGTGACCAGGCAGGCCGGAGCTCGCGCTGTGACCCGAGAGATCGTCACGCACTCGGCGGAAGAGACGATCGCCTTCGGCCATACGCTTGCCGAGTTGCTCGCGCCGCCGAAACTGGTGCTGCTGCGCGGCGATCTCGGCGCGGGCAAGACTACGCTGGTCAAAGGAATCGCAGCCGCGTTCGAAGCAGCCGCAGAAGAAGACGTCACCAGTCCCACCTTCACGCTGGTGCACGAATATCGGGGGCCGCGGGCCAATCTCTACCACATTGATCTTTACCGCGTGGACACGCCGCGCGAACTGGAAACCCTCGGCCTCGATGACCTGTGCTCCGACGACAGCGTTCTGCTGATCGAGTGGGGAGAGAAATTTCCTCGGCTGGTTCGCGAGCGGGATATGGAGATTGTGCTGGAGCGAGTGGGGGAGAGTGAGCGGAGGATCCGAGTAAGCGAACGATTGTCCGTTGAACCGTCAACTTGGCGGTGACAAGAAGGCAATGGCTCGATCCAGAGCGGCGTCGCGCCCCTTGGAAAGGTCATCGGAAGAATAGGAGGGAACACGAATGTCAGGAGGAACACCCTCCCCGTCGAATGATCTCCCATCCCGCGTCAGATAAATTTCATTCGGCAAGCCGAAGCGCCAGCCGTTGGGAAGACTCCGAATCAACACATCAGAGAACACTCCCTGCGTGTTTTCGCCGATTCTCGTGACCGCTGGCTCACGGCCCATCAAAGCCATCGCAAACGTTTCGCCCGCACTGACCGTATCCGGTCCGGTCAACAGCACAACTTTGCCCCGGTAGAGTGACCGTTTCGATGGGATGCCCCAGCACTTTTGCGGCGAACTGAAATGTAATCCTGAGCCCGCATCATTGCGGGCTATCTTTGAATATGCCAGGTACCTCGCTTTGGTCAGGCGCGAAGCGATTTCGATGCCGAGAGGATCGTCACCGCCCTTGTTCAAGCGAACATCGATGATCAGCCCGATCAGCGATTCGGCGCTCTGAAAAATGGAATCGAGCGCCTGTTCGAGCGCAATAAGGGCATCGCCGTAGCCCTCCTGATCGGAGTAGCCATAAAAAGTCGTGATCCTCAGATAGCCTATGTTGTGGGGGAGAATGCCAAACTCGACGTGACCATTGCAAAAGGACCGCAAGCCGCCTTGAACATATCGTGAGTTGACGATGGCGTGCGCCTTCTCCCAGTCCGCATCTTCCAGATTATTCGGGTCAGGCCTCCAGCCTTCGAATTCCTGGCGAAGGTCCTCAGCATCGATCTCTGTATGTGCGTCCTGAAGCGGCTCGATCATGCTCCGGAAAATCCGGAACAAATCCTCTGGCTTCGTGGACGCCGTTACCTGCGGGCGAAATTTCCGGCCGACGGCCTGCCAGTCCAAATGCCGCAAGCCGAAGAAGGCATAGTTCTCGGCGAAGGTCTGCCAGAAGATGGCATAGTTCTCCTCGGGAGTATTCGGAGGAAGCTGAGCGCATGGTTCCGGCCTGGAAGCGCTGCGGTGCAAAACGATGTCGGATGCGTTCCCATCGTAGTGCAGGCGCGCAGAGTCGCGGCCCACCGGAGCGATCCGCACAACCATTGCACCCTCGTGAAAGGTGACTTCACCTCCGGCGGAGAGCTCGGGCTGGTGAGTCAGGGTTCGGGACGGAATGCAACTGATTGCGGTTAGCTCAAAAGTGCTAAGCGTTTTTCCCCGGATCTCGACCAACAAGCCATAGCCATCAGAAAGCCAGAAACCCTCAAGTGTGGTCCGGGCAGGTTGCTGAGCTTCGAGTGATGGTGGGAGGACCGACAGCAGAAGTGCCAAAACCGCTACGGCCGACGAGCCCCATCGTGTCCGCGATTCTGGATAGGTCTTCATTTCCCACAAGATGGTTAGAATCCCATGATGTTATACCCGCAATCGACGTAGATGACTTCGCCGGTGATGCCGCTGCTGGCGTCGGAAGCGAGGAAGACTCCCGTCGAGCCGACTTCTGCTACATCCACGTTGCGGCCGAGCGGGGCGCGCTCCTCGTGTCCCTTGAGCATGTCGCTGAGACCGGAGATGCCGCGAGCGGCAAGGGTTTTGATCGGTCCGGCGGAAATGGCGTTCACCCGAATCTTCTTCTTCCCCAGTTCGTAAGCGAGATAGCGCACCGAGCATTCCAGACCGGCCTTGGCCACGGCCATCACGTTGTAGCGAGGCACGACTTTGTCGGCCGCGTAGTAAGTCATGGTGATGATCGAGCCGCCGTCTTCCATGAGCGGGGCGGCGGCACGCGCGACCGCAACCAGCGAGTAAACGCTGACGTCGAGCGCGATGCGGAAGCCTTCCCGCGACGTATTGACAAAATCGCCCTTCAGTTCGTCGGCCGGAGCGTAGGCGACCGAATGCACCAGAACGTGCAGTTTGCCGTAGCGTTCCTTTAACGTGGCGAAGAGGCGGGCGATTTCTTCGTCTTTCGAGACATCGCACATGTAGCCTTCGGCGCCCGGCAAAGAAAGGATAAGGTCCCTGGCTTCCTGCTCCAGGCGCTCGTTCTGATAGGTGATGGCCAGCTTCATGCCGGCGGCATGCAATCCCTGGGCGATGGACCACGCGATCGAGCGCTTGTTGGCGACTCCGAAAACGACCGCGTTTCGCCCCTGCAAGTCGTAGGACATGGTTGCTCCTTGGGGAATGGGAAGAATAACAGCAGTGGCGTGATCTTTACTATTCGAGGGTGGACGACTTTAATTTTCAATTGCCGATTGCCGATTTGCGATTGAATGCAGCTGTTTCTCAATCGGCAATTGGCAATCGAAAATCGGAAATAGGTCTACTCCACCGCGATTTCTTCCGCAGCCGATTTGCTCTCCACCGGCCAGCTTGCCGCCACGAAGGAAAGTCCGTACACGCAGGCGACGAGAGCGTAGGCGGCGACCAGGCTCAGGTTGTGTGCCACCCAGCCGACGCAGAGGGCGAGGACGAACTGCAGGGAGATTCCCGTGAAGTTGATGGTGGTCTGCACCCGTCCCATGAGATGTTTCGGGACCATCTCCATGAGGCCGGAATTCATCGTCACGCCGCCCACGCCCCGCGCCGAGCCCATGACGAAATAGGTTGCAATGGCGGCGAAGAGGAATCGTGAAACCGGAGCGAAGGCCATACTAACCGACAGCAGCGCCATGGAGAAGGCAATGGCGCGGCGGCCGCCGAGGAGCGCGATGGCCGGAGCGACGTACAAGGCGCTGAGGAATGCCCCTGTACCCCATCCGGCGCTGAGCCAACCGTAACCCTGGGCTCCGGCGTGAAAGACGCGGTCGCTCAGTGACGGACTCAGGATTCCACCCGTCATCATGGCTCCCAGGAATAGCGCCCAACTCGCTCCCAGTAGCACGACCGCGCGCTGGCCATGCAGAAAGCGCACGGCTTCGCGCATGTCGCGCCAGAAGCGTTGCAATTGGTTCTCGGCGGCTACCAGGTCGGCGTGCAGTTCCTCGGGGCGCAGCACGACATGGCGTCCTTTGCGCACGGCGAAGTAGCAGAGGAACGAAACGACATAGGTCGAGACGTCGATCAGCAGCACGCCCCCGAGTCCGATGTGGTTGTACATAAAGCCGACGACCGAGCCGGCGATCAGCCAGCCACCCTGCACGCCCGCCAGCAGGAAAGTATTGGAATGCACAAACTGGCCCTCGGGCGTGAGTTCCTGAATGAGCGCGGTGACGGTCGGCCAGAACATCCAGAAGCCGGCGGCGACCAGGATGCTCATCAAGTAGAGCTGCCAGACGTGCACACGATGCTGGAAGGCCAGGATGGCCACGGTCAAAATGATCAGGCCGCGCAGCGCGTCGAGCCACATTACCAGGAGCCGGCGATCCTCGCGGTCAATGACGACTCCAGAGAATGGCAGCAGCAGCATGGCCGGAACGGTCTGCAGAACGACGAGCATTCCCAGCGCCATCTCGTTGTGCGTAGCCTGCAGGATGTGCCAGGCCACGGCGGCGGAGTTCATCCCGCTGCCGAACATGGAAATCATGTTGGCGGCAAAGACGAAGCGCAGGGGGCGCCGGCCGAGGATTTCACGCATGGTTCTACTTTAGCCGACCGGCGGGCGAATCTGCCACGGAGGTGCAGAGTTTCCATTTTCGATTGCCGATTGCCGACTTGCGATTGGATCATCACCCGAAGGTCAGATTTTCAATCGGCAATTGAAAATTGCAAATCGACAATTTCGGGTTCCACCCGGGAGTATCCCGATCAATGTGTTGTGATTCCCGCCCTTGCGCGGAGCGGCGTTCAGAGCTACGATTCGCCTGCTACTCGAAATTGAAGTCCTATTCTCGCGTGCACCGGAGGCGGACTATGAAACGCGGTTACAGTTCATTCCTGCTGTTTGTCCTAATCTCTTTTGCAATTCTCATCCCGGCGGCTTTCATTCCTCAGGCATGGGCTCAGGTTGATCACATCGTGATTGCAGCGGGTACCGATGAAGACCACGCGCTGCAAGCCATCTCCAATGAGCAAGACCCGCAAAAGAGGCTGGCGATGTATGAGGACTTTGTGCAGAAGTTCTCTTCGAATCCAGCCGCGGTGGCCTATGGAAACTGGCAGATTTCGCAGGCATACCAGACCGCGGGCGACTTGCAAAAGGCGCTCGACTACGGTGACAAGGCGCTGGCGGGATCTCCGCATAACCTCGACATCGTGGTATCGCAGGCGAACGTAGCGCAGCAGGCCAAGAACAACGCCAAGCTGATGGACTACGCCGCAAAGGGAGGCGAGATCTGCGCCTCGATCGCCAAGGAGCCGAAGCCCGAGGGGATGAGCGACGAAGACTTCGCCCGGAAGCTGGCCGAGGACAAGGAGTCCAGCAAGAGCAGCTGCGACTTCCTGGAAACGTCGGCCGTGAACGTCATCTCCAGCGAAAACGATGCCAAGACGCGCATGGCGTACATTGAGCGGTTTAGTGCAGTGTTTCCGGACTCCAAGTACCAGGAAACCATCGGCAGTCTGGCCCTCGATGCGCTTAGCGAGATGAAGGACAATGCGCGGTTAGTGGCATACGGAGAGAAGACTCTGGCGGCAAATCCCAAGTCGCTTCCGGCGCTGCTGCTACTGGCCAACTTTTATGCCGAGGACACAAAACCGGGCAGCGCGGCCAAGGCGATTACTTACTCGCAGAAGGCCATTGAAGTCGCGAATGCCGACGCCCCCGACGCCGACAAGGCGCGGAAAATTTCAGCTGGAGTGGCCCACGACACGATAGGTTGGGCCTACCTGAAGCAGGAAAAGAGTGGAGCCGCAATTCCCGAACTGAAAGCTGCCGCAACCCTGCTCAAAGGGCAGGACGATCAGCAATATGCCCGGGCGCTGTATGGTCTGGGTTTCGCGTGCGCTAAAGAGAATCGACTGGCCGAGGCGCGGGAGGTCCTCACTGAGGCGGTGAAGATTCCGGGGCCATTGCAGGCCATGTCGCAAGATCTGCTGAATAAGGTTAACGGCACGCGGGCCAAGGGAAAATGAGTACCGCGTTGCGCCGATGATGGCGTAACGACTTACTCCTGCCTTCGCGGGATCGAAGTTACTTCTTCTCCGCACCCGTCAGTTCTTCGGAAAGCAGTTGAGCCTTCCACGCCAGGGTGCGGGCGCGGTCGAGGTCTCCGGCTGCCGTGGCAGCCTTGGACTGTTCCATGAACTGGCGGACTTGCTTGACCATGTCCTGTTGGTTAGCAGTGAGTTGGCGGCCGGCCATTTTCTTGAGGTTCTCGTCGGCAGCGGCCAGCATCTGATTGGCGGAGTTCCGTTGCTGAGTGGCCTGGTCGCCGGCCGGTCCACCCGCCAGTTGAATGGCCGGTTCTGAAGCTCCCCCCTGCCGCACAATTACCTTCGAAGGAGGGCAATTGGCTGCAGCACGGGCGGCACTCGTACTTGCGCCGGCAGACACCGTGCTCGGTCCCGAACTGGATGGAGCTGAGCCCGAACCAGTGGCGGCCGGGGCAGGGTTGCAATTGGGTGGACTTACCTTCTTTTTTTTCGGCGGGTGCTTTGCGACGGAGGGGTTGTGTCCGGAGGGAGCCTGCGCGGAGCCCTGCTTTGGCGACGCCGGTTTGGACTCAACTGAGGAAGTCTGGTTCTGCGACGTGCTTCCTTGATCCTGCGGTTTGCTGGTGGTTGCAGGTGGCTGGGCTGGCGCAGCCTGCGGTGCGTCCTGCCGGATAGCCGCCGCCGGCGACGCTGAAACCGACGCTGATGCTGTTAGGGAAATGCTGACGAGGATTACGGCCAGAGTCATACCGGGGTCCGGAACGGCAGGCAGCCCAAACATTGATTTTACGCCTTCAGCCACGAGTGCCGGAGAAGACCAGTCGCCATTGTTTTTGGATTGCGGCTCAATCTCCGCGTTCGAATGTCGCCGCGCCTGCCGTATGTTCCTGGCCGGATACCGCTGCCGGTCCGGCAGCGGGAATATGGAAGCGGAACGTCGTGCCCGCCTCGTCTGCCGATTCGAAATCCACCGAGCCGTAGTGCCACTGCAGAATCTGATAAGTCTGAGCCAGGCCGATGCCGCTGCCGTCCTTTTTTGTCGTGAAATAAAGTTCGAAAATCTTATCCCGCATGTCTTGCGGGATGCCGCTGCCCTGGTCGCGAACCTCGGCGACGATCACGTTGTTCTCCCGGCGGGCGGAGATGACCAGCGGCCCGCCGTGGGGCATGGCCTGAACTCCGTTAATCACCACATTGAGAATGGCTTGCTTCATCAGATCGAGGTCCACCTTGACCGGCAGCCGTTCGTCGGGCATTTGCCGCTCGATGGTGACCCCGTGCTGCTCGGCATCCGGAGCAGCGAGCTGTGCCGCGTCTTCCAGAAGACGGCGCATGTCGGTCTCTTCCAGGTGAAGGTCGCGCGGCCGGGTGAAATCCACGAGAGTCTGCACGACGCGATCCAGCCGTCGAATCTCGCTGTCAATAATGTCCATGTGGCGCTGAGTGTCGGGCTCCTGCTCGGCCAGCTTGTTGCGCAGCAGTTGCAGGTGCAGCACGATGGCGTTGATGGGATTCTTGACTTCGTGGGCGACGCCGCGGGTGAGGCGTCCGCTGGCGGAGAGGCGGCGCGACATTTCGATCTCGTCGCCGATACGCTCGACCGATTCGGTGTCGCGCATGATCAGCAGAGCGCCGATCTGGGAGTTCTTCTCCTGCACGAAGTCGAGCGACACCTGCACGCGCTTTCCGCCAGCTGCCTCGAACTCGCGTTCCGTGAGCGGCCGGCGGCGCTCGAAAGCGTCGAGCAGAGCCGCCCCCAGGCGCGAATAGCGGTCAAATATTTCCTGAACCGTATGACCAAGCAGTTCGGCGCGAGGGCGGCCGAGAAAAGTCTCCACCGGAGCGCTGACCAGGACCACGCGGGAATCGCGGGCAAAAAGCATGAGGCCATCCTGCAGTTTGGCCATAAGCTGATCCACGTTGTCCTTGAGGGCGGAGAAGATTTCTTTGCTATCGCGAATTTGCCGACCCAGATTGGCAATCTTCAAGGTGACCAGCCCGTACTCATCGTAGCCGGAAGAAGCGGAGTCGAGTTCGCCGGTGTCGCCCGCGACCACGCTGTCGAGATTGCGGTTGATTTCTTTCAAAGGGCCGAAGGCGAGGTTGGAGATGCCGGCGGAAAGGAGCAGGGAGAGGAAGATGGCAACGATCGAGAAATAGACAGAATGCATCAGCTTTACGTTGATCTCGCGCTTCAGAAAGACCGGCGATACGCCAATGCGGATGCTGACAAAAGGCTCGCCGTTCAGCCGCACGTCATAATTGACGTCATAGACCGCGGGCGGACCGTAAACCAGACGAAGCTGGTCGCGGAAACGCGCGCTCTGCACCTGCTGGAAATCCGGCCGCGCCGGAACGACTTTACCGACCATGGCGGCATCCGTGTGGAGCAGAGCCTTGTCGTCGGCCCCAACAATGGCAGCGTCCATAACGAAGACCCAACTGCCCCGGGCGTATTGCAGCATGTTGTTCAGATCAGGATCGGTCTGCAAGTACTCGATCAGGGCGCGCCGGACTGCGACCGGGTTGCTGGTGTCAATGTTTGTGCTGCTGAAATCGGGCGATTCGCTTTCCACGGCATAAGCCAACTGGTGGGCGAGTTGTCTGGCGGTCTCGTGAGCGTTCTCGATGCGCAGCCGCAGAATCTGGGAGATGTAGAGATAGGAAAACGCCGACACCATCAGCGTCACCATGAAGGTGATGGTCAAGACGATGATGGTTTTTCGGCGCAACATGGAAGAGATTGGCTCTTTCCGAGTTTCGATTGCCGATTGAAAATTCCTTCGGGTCCGGTAGTCAGCAATCCGAGATCAATCGGAAATCGAAAATCGGCAATCGAAGATTGAGCAGCCTAGGCGTCCTCCTTTATCGGCGTCGCGTCCGCGGCCACGCTGCCGTACTCTTTCAGTTTGTTATGCAGCGTCTTCAAACTGATGCCGAGGATTTCGGCGGCCCTGGTCTTGTTGTTGCTGGTGGCCTCCAGAGTCTTCAGGATCAGCATTTTTTCGGCTTCTTCCACAGTCGTGCCCACGCCCAGGCGAACCGCATCGGGATCGCTCGCGGCGGTACGGAGCGGGGCCTGTCCGAAGCCCGGAGGCAGATGCTTGGTCTCAATCACGCCGGCTTCACAGACGATGATTGCGCGCTCGATGGTGTTGCGCAACTCCCGTACGTTTCCCGGCCAGCAATAGCCGTTGAACTGGTTTAACACTGCTTCGCTGACGGCGCCGACCCGGCGAGAATGCTTGTTGCTCATCTCGGCCAGCAGCAGTTCCACCAGGCCGGGGATGTCCTCCTTGTGCTCGCGCAGCGGCGGCATGTGGATGTTGAAGACGTTGAGCCGGTAATAAAGATCGCTGCGGAGTTCACCGCGAGCGACGGCTTCGTCCGGAACCTTGTTGGTGGAGGCGAGCACGCGCACGTCCACGGGCGTTTCGACCTTGCTTCCGAGGCGGCGAACTTTGCGGTCTTCCAGCACGCGCAGCAGCTTGGCTTGGGTGCCAACCGGCATTTCGCCGATTTCGTCCAGCAGGAGGGTGCCTCCTTCGGCGAGTTCGAAGCAGCCGGTACGGCGCTCCAGAGCGCCCGTGAACGCGCCTTTCTCGTGGCCGAAGATTTCACTCTCCATCAGCGTCTCGGGAATCGCCGCACAGTTGATGGCGACGAAGGTCCGATCCTTCCGCGGGCTGAGATCGTGAATAGTACGAGCCACCAGTTCTTTTCCTGTGCCGCTGGCGCCGGTGATCAGTACAGACGCCGTGCTGGGCGCGACCATTTCGATCAGCCGGAATATTTCCTGCATTTTGCGAGAGGAGCCGGTCAGGCGCCCGAGGGATCCTGCGTCCCGCAGTCTGCGCCGGGTGGCCTCGAGTTCTGCGCGCGTGCCCAGAAGAGCAGAAGCGTTGGCAAGAATGGTGCGCAGGCGGTTCGTGTCAATGGGCTTGGTGATGTAGTCGTAGGCCCCCATGCGCATGGCCTGCACCGCGCTGTCAATCGTTCCCTGAGCAGTGACCAGGATAACGGCAATGGTCTGAGCGTTCTCGGCGAGCTGGCCCAAATGCCCCAGCAGTTCGATTCCGCCCATGCGCGGCATCTTGAGATCGGTGATGACAATCGAAGGGGACCAGTGGGTTGCCTTCTGCAGTCCGTCAGCCCCGTCGCGGGCGGTCTCCACACGGTAGCCCCAGGAAGAGACCAGTTCCGCTAAACCCGTGCGTTCGTTTTCCTCGTCCTCGACGATCAACACCTTTTCCTGATTCATTGCTTTGCTCAGACTTTCCTGTTGCCTGGCGGCGGCCGCAGAAGGCCTGCAATAGTTGGCCTCCGCAGCCTGAACGCAATCTCCACGATACGCGGCTAGCTTGTTGCCCGGCAAGGTCCCGAGGGGCCCCGAGGCGGACATGGCCTAGGTTTCAATTTCAAGTTGCGGTGGAAGCAGCAAGCCGTAGTGCAGATCGGCAATACGCGGGGTTTCGCGCTTTTGCTTTAAGCTTCAGTGCGATAGAATTTCACTTCCCAGGGTAAAGTTTCGATCCATCAGTGCTGCCACATCCTTGCCAAATAGCCGTGTGCTGGTACGGGCCGGCGAATGAGTACACATTGGAGGATTTATGTTAGTTGCCTACGCCCGCAAGTCCGGTTTGTTCGTGACCGGGGTTTTTGTGATTCTCGCCCTGGTTTTGATTTCTTCTAGGGCCTTTGCGCAGAGTGATTCCACCCCCAAGTGGGACCTGTTTGTTGGCTACCAGTATTTGCATCCAGGTGCGACCGTCCCGGCCGCTTTTGGCGACCCCAACAATCCCACCGCGTACAAGGTGCCGGACATGGCAGCCGGGTTCGGTTCGGCCTTGACTTACAACTTCGATCCCCATTGGGGGGGCGAATTCGACTTCGGCCACAACTGGGGCAGCAGCAATTATGAGACGACGGTTTCGATTGGGCCTCGATTCATCTGGCGCACCGACACGGCGAATTACTTTCTGCATACTTTGGTCAGCTTTAACCGGCTCGCGGTGAATGGGTTGAACGGGAACAACGGCGTGGGAACGATCTTGGGCGGCGGAATGGACTTGCCGATCACCAAATCCATCGCCTTCCGTCTGTTTGAAGCGGACTACGTTTGGGCACATCACAACTTCGCCGATTATGCTTCTCCGGATTTTCCGTCCCTACGGCGTCCTTCGCTCGAGGGTGTCCGGCTGCGCACCGGCCTGGTGTTCAGCTGGGGTGGGGCGCCGCCGCTGGTTCCGACGGCGTCTTGTTCGGTGCAGCCGACCGAAGTCATGGTGGGCGAGCCGATTACGGCTACGGTCACAGCCGGCAATTTCAATCCCAAGCACAGCGTGACTTACGCCTGGAGCGGCAACGGCGGACAGGTAACGGGAAAAGATACCACGGCCAGCATTGACACCAACAACGCCGCGCCCGGCAGCTATACGGTTACGGCGCACGTGACCGATCCTAAAGCGAACAAGAACAACGAAGCGAGCTGCTCGGCGAGCTATACGGTGAAGCCGTTACCTCCGAAGAATCCCCCGACCGTTTCCTTGTCAGCCAGCCCGGCCAGCGTGGTCACTGGCGGAAGCGTGAATGTGATGGCCTCTTGCACCAGCCCGGACAGCGTTCCGGTTTCGGTTGCCAACTGGACGTCTACGGCGGGTACGGTTTCCGGCAGCGGTACTTCGGCCACTCTGAACACCGCCGGAGTTCCGGCTGGAACGGTAACGGTGACCGCGACATGCACTGATTCGCGTGGATTGACTGGACAAGCCACGACCCAAGTCGGGATAGAAAATCCCCCGCCACCGCCGGTGAATCCCGAGGTCGTACGACTGGAAGCCCGGCTCGCGTTGCACAGCATTTACTTTGTGGTTGACCAGCCCCGGCCCACGGATCTCAAGGGCGGTCTGCTGGCCAGTCAACAGAAGACGTTGATCGCGCTGGCTGCCGACTTCAAGAAGTATCTTGAAGCCAAGCCGGACGCGCACTTGATTCTCGGAGGTCACGCTGATGTGCGTGGCTCCGTGGAATACAATCAGGCACTCTCCGAGCGTCGCGTCAACCGCGTCAAGAGCTTCCTGGTTGAACAAGGCGTTCCCGAGGCAAACATCGAGACCAAAGGGTTCGGCAAGGGAGACAACCTGACCGATGCCGAGGTGAAGGATGCGGTGGAGCGTAACCCGGAGCTCAGCACAGAAGAACGTCAGCGGGTTCTCAGGAACATTGTGACGATCAGGATGGCGAGCAATCGCCGGGTAGACGTCACTCTGAGTACGACCGGGCAATCGTCGGTTCGCCAGTTCCCATTCAACGCTGAGGATGCCCTGACGCTGATTGGCGGCAGGACACCGGTCAAGAAAGCGGCGCCGGCCAAGAAAGCGGCTCCCAAGAACAAGTAACCGGAAAATCGCGGGGCGAAGAAGCCCGGAACCAGTTAGCGCGGAGAGCAACTCGAGGCTCTCCGCGTTTTTCTTGCCTGGCTGCACTCCACTAGCGCCGGCTCAACCTCTGGCGGGGTGATAACTTCTACTCGAACGGCCCGAAAGTGCCATCCCAAAGCTATGGATTTCATGAGAATGTGGCTGGTATTCAGGACGCCACTTCCGGGCGGCGATGGTCCGGGCGAGGATGATGCTGATGAGCCGGTTTTCCTGGCCGAGAGATCTAGCCGTGTGGCCCGTTCTGGTTGCCCTGCTTCCGCTGGCGTGTTCTCGACCGTTCGACACGGCTCGGGCGGACAATCAGAATCTGAGGCCTGATTCCAGTCTCCCCTTCCGGGATTCGCAGAGTTTGCCGTCCGGCACGCTGATCACCGTGCGGCTGAAAAGCCTAATCGCTGCCGACGGTTCAGGCTTCAGCGGAGCCTTTGATGCAATCGTAGATGAACCCGTCCTGGTCGAAGGGAGCGCGCTTCTGCCCCGCGGCGCGAGCGTCGCCGGCCGGGTAGAATCAGCCCGCGCCTCGGGACTGAGGCGCAACCGTGGCTATGTTCGGCTAAGGTTGGAATCAGTGAATGTTGGTGGGCGCAACTTGCCCATCCAAACCTCGAGCCTTTTTGTGCGCGGAAGTGCCAGCGAAACTCCAGCGTCAGGCGGCACACCTTCCCCGCAAGTCGTTCGTCTGGAAGGCGGCCGAAGGTTGACTTTCCGACTGGCCGAACCTGTCTCTATCCCCAATTCGCCCGACATGCCGATCCACTGACGTTCCCTGCTCGTGTTTCTCCTGAGTTTTCCACAGAAGATTTCCCATTTTAGTGACGAGTGTCCTAAGCAAACACAGGGGCAGTTCTCTATAGTGCATTCGGAAATAGTGAACTCGGAATTTGGGGCAGAGCCGATTCCCATTTTGGGGAAACGAAGGGCTCTGGATGCTGAATGTCGGGTTCCTTCCGGGAAGTATCCCGTTCAGAGTATTTCTATGAGCGCTGCTACTGAGTTTTCGTGGAGGCCGCAAGAGGCGAGGACGGAAGGGCGCCCGCTGTTCGCCAATGCGCCGGTCGGTGTGGCGGAGTGCTAGGGTGAAGGGAACATCGTCGCCATGAATCCCACCCTGGAGCGAATGCTCGGTGGGCATCCCAGGATGGCGCGATTGCTGCGTCTGGCCGACCTCATTACCCTTGAAGAGCATCCCGAAAGCGAACGTTTGCTGCGCGAGTTGTTCGAGGGTGATCGCGACAGCATCCAGATCGAAGCGAAGGGGGAAACGGAAATGGCCGGCCGCTGCGCTGGATCGCATGGCGGGTGCCAGGCGCAAACGGCATGCCCGATTCTGTGCTGGCCCTAGCCCAAGAAATCACGGCGGATCGGGAGGTCATGCAGCGCCTGCGCCAGGCCGAGAGGCTGGAAGCGGTGGGACGCCTGGCTGGAGGCGTGGCGCACGACTTCAACAATCTTCTGACCGGGTTGCTTTTGTACTGCGACCTGCTCATGGCCAGCCTGGAGCCGGGGCATAAGGTACGCAAATACGCCGAGGAAATCCGCAGCGCCAGTATGCAGGCCACCGGCCTGGTGAGACAGCTGCTGGCGGTGGCCCGCCCCGCCACGTGCCCACCTCGGCTGCTGTCACTCAACGAGGTCAGCGAAGGCATGAGCAACCTGCTGACTCGGCTAATCGGCGAAAACATCGAACTGAAGTCGCATCTGGATCCGAATCTGGGTCTGGTCCGGATGGATCCCGCACAGGCCCAGCAGGTACTGCTGAACCTGGTGTTGAATGCGCGGGACGCCATGCCCGGGGGCGGCGAGATCACCATCAAGACCAGCAACTGCAAGGTGCAAGTGCTCGCCGAATCAGGTTTCGAGAGCGGACGCAACTCGTCGATTCCCTGCGCCCTTCTGGTGGTGGGAGACACCGGCTGCGGCATGGACGCCGAAACCCGGGCTCATCTGTTTGAAGCTTTCTTCACCACCAAAGCCGGGGGCCGGGGCACGGGGCTAGGATTGGCGACGGTCTACCACATTGTGACCAGCAACGGTGGCCTGATTCACGTGGATAGCGCACCGGGATGCGGCACCCGGTTTACTGTGCTTCTGCCGCTCGTGCCGAACGCTGCCGCAACGTTTCAGCAACCGAACTGCCCCACAACCGAGTTACAACCCGAAAGAAACGAGGGGGCATTTCAACCCAAAGAAAAGGAATAACGCCATGACGTCAGCAGTCTTGAGTTCGACTCTTAGCACGCCACAACTGGAACCAGCCAATTTCCTCAACCTTCTGATCGTGGACGACGAACGGTCAGTCCGCGAAGCCTGCCGTGAGGTGGCCATGTCGCTCGGCTTTGCCGCTCTTGTTGCCGACTCCGCCGAACACGCCTACCGACTGCTCGATACCCAGGCATTCGACGCGGTCCTGCTCGACCTGCGCCTACCCGGTGCAGGGGGTCTGGAAGCCCTGCGCCGCATCAAGGAGCGGCGCCCGGATGCTATCGTCATTGTCGTGACCGGATATGGGACGGTGCAGTCAGCGGTCCAGGCTATGAAGAACGGCGCTTACGACTATGTGACCAAGCCTTTTAGCGTGGACGAACTGAAGCTGCTGCTGGAGCGCGTAGCCAGCCATCTGAAGCTGAGGTCAGAAAACCGTCTGCTGCGCGAGAAGGTGAAATCAAAGCAGGGGTTCGGCGGCATCGTCGGGCGCTCTCCGGAGATGGAAAAGCTGTATCGCATCATAGCCAAGGCTGCGAACAGCGTGCACCCGGTTCTGATTCTGGGGGAGAGCGGCACCGGCAAGGAGATGGTCGCGCGTTCCATCCATTACTGTGGCCCCTTCCGCGACAAGCCGTTCATCCCGGTCGATTGCGGGTCCCTGGTGCCCACGCTGATCGAAAGCGAGCTGTTTGGGCACGTGAAGGGCGCATTCACCGGAGCCAACCAGGCCAAAGACGGCCTGATGGCCATGGCCGAGGGTGGAACCATTTTTCTCGATGAGGTGGGCGAACTGCCGGTGGACCTGCAAGCCAAGCTGCTGCGGGCGATTCAGGAAAAAGAGATTCGCCCCGTAGGCAGCACGCGCCGGGTAGCGATCAATGTGCGCATCCTGGCCGCCACCAACCGCGATCTGGAACAGGCCGTGATGCAAGGCGCCTTTCGCCGCGACCTGTACTTCCGCCTCAACGTGCTGAGCCTGCGCATCCCAGCGCTGCGCGAGCGCAGGCAGGATGTTCCTCTCTTGATTGCGCATTTTCTGGAACGCATGGCGCACAGCTCCGGACAGGAAAAGACGCTCGACGACACGGCCCTTAAAGCGTTGCTGGCTTATGATTGGCCGGGAAATGTCCGGGAGCTGGAGAATTGTCTGGAGCGCACGTATGCGTTCACCAGTGGTCCACTGATCCAGCTCACTGATCTGCCCCGCGAGATTGCCAATCTGCCGGCTCCGCCGTCTGTGCCGGGGAATGGCAACGGACACGGAAAGATCATTCCTATGGCAGAACCGGAGAAGCGGACGATTTTGGGCGCGATCGCAGAACTGAACGGCGACAAGCTGCAAGCCGCCCGGTTGTTGGGGATCGGGAAGACGACGCTCTACCGCAAGCTCAAGGATTACTCGGCGGAGGGATGCCAGTCGTGAGGGTTCAGTTCTGAACTCGCTCGAGACGCGGCAGGTTCCGCAATGGGAAGCCGTCTTCGTCGCCGATTTCGCTAAGCCCAGCATTTTCAGGGCACGGCGCTGTGGCGGCAGACGTGCTATGGAAAGGGCATGATTCTACTCATTACACCGTCAGCACGCGGCCAACAGTGCGCCGAGTCCTTGCATTCCGCCACGGGTAAGGAAACGCGCTGGGCCCAGAACCTGCAGCAGGCCGTCACCCTCCTGCGCGAACAGGCCTACTCGGCGGCAGTCATTGATCAGTTCCTGCTCGAAACCGAACCGCAGGAGAGCGAGCAGATGCTGGAACATCTGGGCACTCCCTTCCCCGTCTACCTGAACTTTGCGGTGACGGGAATGGAACGCCTGGTGCGCGAGACCCGCTCGGCGCTGCACCGCCGCCAGCGCGAGGAGTTTGCCGCCAAGCGGGCCGTCAAGGAACAGATGCGCAGCGAAATGTGCGAGACCCTGACGGCAATGCTGCTGTCCTGCGAACTGGCGATGTCGGTGCCCGACGTCCCGGTCCCGGCAGTGGAGAAAATCCGTGCCATTGACAGCCTGGCGCGGGAATTGAGACTCCGCCTGCAAGTAAACTGATTGTCCGCTGAGCAGGAAACCTGGCATTTCTTCGACTGCAAGAGAATCGGTAACGGTTGTTGAACTGGTGGCTCGAAGCGAACCCCGCAGATTCGGCGGCGGGGATGTCGAGCGCTTGAGAGCCGCAACACAGGATCAGTCCTTATCGCAAGTTACTCCCCGACCGGCGGCTCTGTTAGAATCTTGTGATCTTCGCCAGGAGCCTGCCGCATGGGCCGAAGCCTCGCCATTTTGTTTCCGCTCGGTTTGATCACGATCGTTCTGTTGGTTTCTGCGACTTCTCCTCGTGCTGCCATTGCTCCGAGCGAATTGCAGGGATCTTACCGCCTTCCCGCGAACAGCGGTTGGACCTATGTGCATCTGCAAGGCACACCCCATGAGATCGGATTTCAGAACGGCTATCTGCTGGCGCCCGAGATCGCCGACATGCTGAAGGTCGTCATCCTGGAATCCGAGCACGACTATAAGAAGGACTGGTCGTTCTTCCGCGACGCCGCTGCGAACTTCATGTGGCCTCACATCGAGCAAGAATACCGCGAGGAACTGCAAGGAATCGCGGACGGCGCTGCCGCGCGGGGGGTCAAAATCGACGTGTGGGACGTTGTGGGCCTGAACGCCGAAACCGAATGGGGATACTACAACGCGCAATATGACAAGGAGCACGGCATCAAGACGGCAGCGCGGGCTGTGCCCGAGCATTGCAGCGCGTTTGTCACGACGGGCAGGTATACGAGAGACGGCAAGGCGGTGATCGCGCACAACAACTGGTCGTCCTATCTTGAAGGCGAGCGCTGGACCATTATCTACGACATCGTTCCGGCGAGCGGCTATCGCATGCTGATGGACGGCCTGCCGGGAGTGATTCACAGCGCCGACGACTTTGTCATCAACACGGCGGGAATGGCGATCACCGAAACCACGATCAGCCACTTCTACGGATTTGATACGGCCGGCATTCCAGAGTTCGTGCGGGCGCGAAAGGCGGCTCAGTACTCGGCGTCGATTGACGATTTCACGCGCATCATGAAGGACGGTAATAACGGCGGCTATGCCAACGCGTGGCTGCTGGCCGATAGCCGCAAGAACGAAATCGGACGGGTTGAGCTTGGGTTGAAAAACGTCACGCTGGAGCGGACGAGCGACGGATATTTCGTGGGCTCGAATTTTCCGATCAACGAGAAACTTATCCGCGAAGAGACCGACTTCGATCCTGCGGACCTGGGCCAAAGCTCGGTTGCCCGGCACATACGCTGGGAACAGTTGATGGCGGAGAACAAGGGCAAGATCGACGTAGCCGCCGCGCAGCGCTTCCTCGCCGACCACTACGACACGTTCGAAAAGAAAGAAGACGCCGACGAACGAACCCTCGACGGGCACATTGATCTCTCGCCGCGCGGCTCGAGCGGCTGGGTGGGACCGTACGCGACGGCTGGCGCGGTACAGAACAAAGCTGCTGACGCCAACATGATCGCCAAGATGACTTTCACGGCTGCCGCGGGTCATGCGTGCGGCAAGAGCTTCAAGGCGGTTGAACATCTGAACGCGCATCCGGAGTACGGCTGGCAAAAGCCTCTGCAGCGGGACATGGACGCGTATCCGTGGACGGTTTTCGGCGCGGCGAGGTAGTTAGGAGATTTCAGGGCCGCGGATTGCAAAAATTATTCACCCTTTTCGACTATCCCCACTAGAATAGGTGTACGGAAGGGAGATGCCGCGCTGCAAGCGGGATCTCACCGGTTCTCCCCGGAGGTTCTGTGCACGTCCTGGTTACGGCCGACACGCTGTCGGGATCGTGGACCTACACCCGCGAACTGGTCGCAGGCCTGGTCACGCGCGGCGTGCGGGTCACCCTGGTCAGTTTCGGCGAAATCCCGCTGCCGGATCAGACTGCGTGGATGGACCACCTGCACGGCCTCGACTACCGGCCCACGGCGTTTCGCCTGGAATGGATGCAGGCGGCGGAAGAGGACTTCTCCGACTCGTCTGAGTTCCTGTTCGCCCTGGTTCGCGAATTGCGGCCCGATGTCCTGCACCTCAATCAGTTCTGCTACGGCAATCTGCCCGTCGACGTGCCGAAGGTGGTGATGGCACACGGCGACCTGATTACCTGGAGACAGGCGGTTCAGGACCAGGTGCCGCGACGCGGTCCGACGAAGTGGTATCGCGATACAGTTTCCCGCGGGATTGCCGGGGCCGACGTCGTGGTTGCTGCTTCAGCCTGGATGCTTGACCAGATTTGCCAGTGCTACCTACAGCCGCGCCGCGGGGAAGTAGTCTATCCCGGGCGCAATCCCATTTTCTTTAACCCTTACATCAGCAAAGACGATTCGGTGCTGGCAGTCGGTCGCCTGGTGGACGCCGGCAAGCAGGTGTTCCTGCTCACCCAGCACGAGCATCCGGTGCCAGTGTGCATTGTCGGCGCGGAGCAGACGGTCGCCATGCCCCGGATTCCAATCCGGGCCGATGTCAAGGTCGCGGTGGCTGAGACTTCCGTCGCCATCTGCGGCCCACAGACCGAAGCGCAACTGCGCGCCCTCTACAGCCGTGCATCCATCTTTGCCGCTACGGCACGTTACGATCCCCTGGGCATGCAGGCAGTGGAGGCCGCTCTCTCACGGTGTGCGATCGTGGCCAACGACATCCCCAGCTTCCGTGAAATCTGGGGAGATGCGGTTCTCTACTTCCGCACCAACGATGCCGCGAGCCTTGCGGCTGGCATTCGCCGGCTCAACGAAGATCGAGCCATGCGCCGCGCTTACGCCGACCTCGCCTACAATCGCGCCCGCGAGCGCTTTACCACCAAGCGCATGATCGAAGACTACATGCACTTGTACCGCGACCTGCGTTCAGTTCGTGCTGCCGCAGCATAGTGCTGCGTAATGCACGACTCGCCGTTGTCATGGTATCTTCTTATGCCTACTAGAAACCAGTAAGGTTGGAGGATTTGACTCATGGCTCAAGTGAAGATCACCGTCAGGCCCAATGGCCCGCTCCGCGTCGAAGCTCCCGAAGGCACTGTCGAACTGGTGGACGCCAACGGCAACCATTTCGACCTTACCGGCAAGCCCGCATTTTCGCTCTGCCGTTGCGGCGGGTCGGTCAATAAGCCCTTCTGCGACGGAACCCACAGCCGCATCGGATTCCAGGGCGCGGAACTGGCAGTGAAGAAGGCCGAGGGCGGCTCGTAGTCTCAGCCGGGGAGAAATCGTGCGCGATTCACGGGATCGGGAACTGGGGATGCATCGCAGGATCACGCGCCGTGATTTCATCAACGGCGTCGCGGTGACGGCTGGCGCGACGATGATGCCATGGCATCTTCTTGGTGCCGGTGATTCCCGAGGCCCTGAGAATTCCCCCAACTATTACCCGCCTGCCCTTACTGGCATGCGCGGCAACCATCCCGGGTCGTTCGAGGCCGCCCACAGCCTGCGCGATGGCACCTTCTGGGATTCGGCGGGCAAGCCGGAAGACACTGGTGAAACCTACGATCTGATCATCGTCGGCGGCGGCATCAGCGGCCTGGCTGCGGCCCATTTCTACCGCAAGACGGTGGGCACAAAAGCCCGCATTCTGATCCTCGATAACCACGACGATTTCGGCGGACACGCCAAGCGCAACGAATTCCGTGTGGGCAACAAAACGCTGATTGGTTACGGTGGGACCTACTCGATCGAGAGCCCGGAGCCCTACAGCGAAGTCGCCACGAAGGTGATCGAAGAACTGGGCATTGATGTAACCAGCTTTCCAAAGTATCTGGACCGGGCTTTCTACGGATCCCTGGGCCGGGTTCCCAAGATCTTCTTCGACAAAGAGACCTTCGGCACCGACAAACTGGTGGACGATCCTTACCCATTTCCCGGGGGCGAGACGTACGACCTCAATGTGGCGGGCGCTGATGCCTGGGAGCACTTCCTGGCTGAGGCGCCGATTGCGGAACAGGCGCGCAAAGACGTATCGCGGTTGTGCCGGGACAAGAAAGATTATCTTCCAGGACTCAACTTCGAGCAGAAGAAGGCTCGTCTGGTGCGCACCAGTTACGCCAGCTTCCTGACGGAACTAGTCGGTGTGCACCCGGATGTCGTCCGCCTTTACCAGACCGCTTCCCAGCCGCTGTTCGGCGTCGGCGTTGATGCGGTCCCGGCACTCGATGCATCGGAGACAGGATATCCCGGCTTTAGTGGAATGGGGTTGGAAGCCTCCGATCTGAGCAACGAACGGAAGTATTTCTTCCACTTCCCTGATGGTAATGCCACGATCGCCCGTCTGCTGGTGCGTAAGCTGATCCCGGAGGCTGTGCCGGGAAATTCGGTGACGAACGTAGTCACTGCCAAGGCCAACTACGCGAAGTTGGACGACGCGCCTTCGGCTGTGCGTATCCGCCTGAACAGCACGGTCGTGCGGGTCAAGCATATCGGTGGCGCGGCTAACGCGAAGGAAGTCGAAGTTGCTTACACTCGCGGTGACAAAGTGTACACGGCCAAAGCCGGCCATTGCATTTTGGCCTGCTGGAACATGATGATTCCGTATTTGTGTGAAGAACTGCCCGCCTCTCAGAAAGAGGCGCTGGCCTTCGAGACCAAGGTGCCGTTGCTCTACACCAACGTGCTGTTGCGCGCTTGGACCGCGTTTCAAAAGCTGGGGGCGAATTCAATCTATGCTCCGGGCGGTTACCATACCCATGTAGACATGGATTTACCGGTCAGCATCGGCGAGTATCGTCACCCGAGCTCGCCCGAGGAGCCGGCCGTGTTGCACATGAGCAAGGCTCCGTGCCATGCCGGCCGCCCAGCCCGCGAGCAGCACCGCCTGGGGCGCGTTGAGCTGTTTACTACCAGCTTCGAAGACCTGGAGCGCGAGATTCGCGAACAACTGGCGCGGACGCTTGGGCCAGGCGGCTTCGATCCTGCGCGTGACATCCTGGCGATTACCGTGAACCGCTGGCCCCACGGTTACGCCTACGAGTACAACAGTCTGTTCGACAAATTCGTGCTGGAAGGTGGCGAAACGCCGTGTGAGAAGGCGCGCAAGCCTTATGGCCGGATCTCAATCGCGAACTGCGATGCGGGCGCCTACTCCTACACAGACGAGTCCATCAATCAGGCGTGGCGTGCGGTCGGGGAAATCACCAAGGCGTAAGGCCCGATTTTGTCAGCTAATGGTCTTGCTCGCCCGCCAATTGCGCAGCCCTGGTTCGAGCCTCCTCAGCCTGTTGCGTCATGCCTTTGGCCTGGTACGCCTCGGCTAGAGCATTTTCGAGATCAGGATTGTCACCGCTCCTCTCCTTCTCTTTGAGATAAGCGGCGATGGCCTCGTCGTACATCTTGAGCTTTGCGTAAGATCGGCCCATTTCGCGATAGAGACCGGCAAACGGCGCACCCAATCGACCAGCAGTCTGGAACTCCTCGATTGCAGCCTGATCTTTGTCTTCGTCGGCCAGCGCTAAAGCGATCCCGTAGTTGCCATAAACGTCGTCAGAATCTTGAGCGAGAACCTGCTTGAACGTGGCCTCGGCGTCCTGAGGACGCTTCTCGGCCAGATACACCATCCCGAGTTCCACCCGAGCGTGAGGATACTGCGGTTGCAGGTCAAGTACTTTCTTGAACTCCGCCTCGGCTTCAGAAAACTGTCCTGCGCTGAAGAAGGCGTTCCCAAGCGCGTGGCGCGCCGGCACAAGATTGGGTTGTTGCCGGACGACTGCCTGCAGTTGGGCGAGGGAACGGTCGGGTCTGTTGGATAGCGAGTCGATGGCTCGAAAAGGAGCACCGCGCCAATGCTGGACCCAGAGCACACTTCCCGCTACGGCGAAAGCGGCCACGGCAAGAATACTCATGCGGCGCAGGGGAGCGTCGTGTTGCGGCGCCAGGCGGGCGATCAGTGCACCGAGGATCAAGCCGCTGACCAGTCCTCCGGCGTGGCAAGCATTGTCGATGCCGGGAAACATGCTGCCGAAGAAGACGTTGAAGCCGACGAAAAAGACAAGACTTCTCAGCGTGCCGCGTATCGCGATGCTGGGCAGCGAGAATTCGCCCAGGTAGAAAGAGGCGATGAGCGCGCCGGCCAGGCCGAAGATCGCCCCTGAGGCGCCAACACTCAGCACCCCGGGATTCCAAGCCACACTGGCAATACCGCCGGCGACTCCCGTAATGAGATAGATGGCAGCGAAGGTCCAGCGCCCGTAGAGGGATTCGCACAGCGTGCCCAGATCCCACAGGCACCACATGTTGAAGGCAATGTGCATGAGGCCGCCATGCAGAAACATGTAGGTCAGCAATCGCCACCACTGCCCCGACAAAGTAAAGGGACCGTAATTGGCGCCGAAGTGCACAAGCACTTGCCCCGTGAAGTCCATGACAGATCCGCTCGCGAGCACCATCGCCAGAAAGACCGCCACGTTGGCGCCAAACAGGACGTGGGTGAGGCTGATGCTGGCCTCGCGGCGGACCCACGGCGCAGGCATCACAACTTGCTTAGCATCCTCGCCGCCCTCGTCGCGCTGCGCGGCCTCGTGCTGCTTACACCACCGACAAATCTTCCCGAACGTGAGCGGAGGAAGCTGTCGGCCACATCGAATACAGTTCGCCATACTTAAGAAAAGAGTATCAGCAGTTGGCCAAGTTTTGGGAAGACACGGCTCTGTCGGTGCTAAAGCCGCCGTGGAAGAGCAGCGCTTTAGTAGCCTGCCCCGAGCCTGCCGAATGCGCCGCGTACGACGCGAGAAAGAACGCGGCTTTAGCCGTCGAGGGGCTGTCGGCTCAGTGAATCGTCTTTGTCTTCCGCGACATGTAGTCCATCAGCAGATATTGCCCCAGCGTGTAGGGCGTGGTGAAGTAGGCTTTGCCGCGGCACATCTCAGTGACCTTCTGCACGAACTGCACTAACCCATAATCCGACGCCAGCATGAATGTATTGATGAGCACTCCGGCGCGCTTGCATTTCGAAACTTCTTCGAGTGTCTGGCTCACGACCAGCGGGTCGAGGCCGAACGCGTTCTTGTAGATCCGGCCGTCTTCGAGCGTGAGCGCGGAAGGCTTGCCGTCGGTGATCATTACGATCTGCTTCATGTCTTTTCGTTGCCGCTGCAAAATTCTCTGCGCCAGCCGCAGTCCTTCGCGCGTGTTGGTGTAGTAAGGGCCGACCTGCACCCGCGCTAACTGCGACAAAGGCATCTCTTCCGCAGAATCGTGGAAGAGCACCAGCGACAGCGAGTCGCCCGGGTACTGGGTGCGAATGAGATGCGACAGCGCCATCGCAACCTTCTTCGCCGGAGTGAAGCGGTCTTCGCCATAGAGAATCATCGAGTGCGAGCAGTCAAGCATGAGCACCGTGGCGCACGACGACTGGTATTCGCACTGGTGTACTTGCAGGTCGGGATATTCGATGTTCAGCGGCAGGGTGAGCCCTTCGCGCTGGATGGCGCTGGAGAGTGTCGCGGTGATGTCGAGATTCAGCGTGTCGCCGAACTCGTAGGTCTTCGACGATCCGCTGGCCTCGATGCCGGTCGCCAGATCGCGCGTGTCGTGGCGTCCGAAGCTCGATTTGCCGAGCGATCCGAGCAGGTTGCGCAGGGCCTTGAATCCGAGGAAATCCAGACTCTTGTCGGTAACCTCGAACCGGGCCTGCTGGGCTTCGCCAGTCTGACCTCCGACGCTGGAGGGCCGCAACGGGTCCGGCGGTTCATCCACGGAAATGTAATCTTCCTGCTGCATGCGCTCGATGAGCTTTTCGATCAGTTCATCAAGTTTCCCTTCCATCTGCATCTGCTCGATCTGCTCGCGCAGATTCTCGTCGAACAATTCTCCGCTCAGCAGCGCCTGTTCGATCGCCCGTTTTAGTTCGTCGAGCGTGCGTTCTCCCTCTGGCATTTCGTACCACATGGACTCATGGAAGCCACTCTGCAGGAAATAGTCGGAAAGCGCGTTTAGCAGGTCCTCCAGGCTCATTTCGCTGGCCGGGTCGGGCACGTATTTGGAGTAGCGGATGCGCTTCATGATAGCTTCGAGTCTCGAGTCCTGAGTTGCGAGCCCCTCGAGGTTTTGATTCGCAGCTCCGGACTCGGGACTCGCGACTAGTTAAACTGTCTTCTCTGCCGGTAGGGCCTTTCTTCCGGCTCAAAAGATCTCTCCCGCACAGGCTCCGGCCTTTTCTCTTCCGCCCTGAACACGCGCTCTTCGCTGCGCCCGATGCGCTTATGCGCGTGCAGGCCTTCGAGGATGAATTCCGCCGCCGAAACCTGCGGTTCCGGACCGTCCTTCTGCGAAACCCCCAGCGGACCGAGCTTTTCGACCAGTCCCTGGATCTCCTTCAAATTCTTCAGCGCTTCCACCGCAGAAAACGAGTCCGGCAGCTGAATCTCTCCGCCCAGGTCGAACCACTGCACGATCTGCTGCATGTTGGCGCCGGTGAAGTACTCGTCGTAGGTTTTGGCGATGGCGGTGCGGATCAATTCACGGCCCACATGGTCAGCTCCCTTCATCTCGCCTTCGTATTCCAATTCCAGCTTGCCGGTAATCGCCGGCAACGCAGCATAGACGTCGCTGATGCGGGGCACGACCAGCTTCTCGTCGTTGCGAATCGCCCTCCGCTCGGCGTTCGAGATCACGTTCTCCATCGCGCTGATCGGCAACCGCTGGCTCACGCCGGAACGCTTGTCGATTTTCTTGTCCTCGCGCGCGGCGAAAGCTACATGTTCGATGACTTCCTGCACGTATTTGGGCAAGTGCAGAGCATGGCCGTTGCGGTGGGTCCAGGCTTCCTGCGCCGTGATGGCAATACCTTCTTCCACCGTTGCCGGGTAATGCGTGCGAATCTCAGAGCCGATGCGATCTTTGAGCGGCGTAATAATTTTGCCGCGCGCCGTGTAGTCTTCGGGATTCGCGCTGAACACGAGAGCGACGTCGAGCGGCAGCCGCACGGGGTATCCCTTAATCTGCACGTCGCCTTCCTGCATGATGTTGAACAGGCCCACCTGGATTTTTCCAGCCAGGTCGGGAAGTTCGTTGATGGCGAAGATGCCGCGATTGGCGCGGGGCAGCAGGCCATAGTGAACCGTCAGCTCGCTCGACAATTGGTGGCCGCCGCGCGCCGCTTTGATGGGATCGATGTCTCCGATGAGATCGGCGATGGTCACGTCGGGCGTGGCCAGCTTCTCCACGTAGCGCTCGTCGGGAGTGAGGTATGCGATGGGAGCCGCATCGCCCAGGCGCGCCACTTCTTCCCGGCAGCGGCGGCAGATCGGCGAATAGGGGTTGTCGTGAATCTCGCATCCCTCAAGGTACGGCAGGTGGGGATCGAGCAGCGTCGTCAGGGCACGCAGGATGCGGCTCTTGGCCTGGCCACGCAATCCCAGCAGGATGAAATTGTGGCGCGAAAGAATCGCGTTGATGATCTGGGGCACGACCGTGTCGTCATAGCCCACGATGCCGGGAAACACGGGCGCATCGGCATTGCGCCGCAGGCGAGCGATGAGATTCTCGCGCACTTCGTCCTTGACGCGGCGTTCCCGCAAATGCTCCTCGGAAAATATGCTGCGGCGCAGATCCCCCAGCGTGCGCGGAAGACTCATGGAAACAACCCCCACGGAACCGATTTCCCCGATTATACGCGCCCAGGCGGCCGGCGTTTTCCGGAGTCCGAGATTTCCCGTCAGTGTCAAGCTCGCGTGCATCGATGGCGCGGCATCTTGACTTGAAGCGAGACACAGAATACAACGCGAACATGACACTTAACGGAAAGGTCGTTGTGGTGACGGGCGCCTCCATGGGCATCGGCGAGGCGGTCGCCAGGGTTTTTGCCGAAGCAGGAGCGAGCGTGGTTCTGCTGTCGCGCGATGCGAGCCGGGCCGAGGCGGCACGCTTGCGGCTGGGGTTCCCGGAGCGAACCGCCGCCTTTTCCTGCGATGTGCGTCACTCCGAGGAAATCGAGCGCGTTCTCAGCCTCACCCTGCACCACTTTCAACGCGTCGACGTCTGGGTCAACAACGCCGGTCATGGTTTGCTCGATTCGGTTGCGCAAGTGCAGATGCCCGCCTTCCGCGAGCTCTTCGAAACCAACCTGTTCGGTGCCGTTTCAGCCATGGGGACGATAATACCCATCATGCGGCAACAGGGTGGAGGAACAATCATCAATGTTTCCAGCGTCGCCGGGCACATCCCCCTGCCGTTTCACGCCGCCTACAGTGCCAGCAAGTTCGCGCTCAACGCCATCGGCAAGGCGGCACGCGTTGAATTGAGAAAAGACGGCATCCACGTGCTGACTGTCTGTCCCGGCTACGTGCGGACAGCATTCGGAGAACATGCCATCCGGGGAAGGGAACTCAAGCAAGTGCTGCCGGGTCCTGTGCGTGGCATTACAGCCCAGCGGGTAGCCCGGGCTACGCTGCGCGGGTACCTGAAGCGAAAGCGAGAAGTGATCGTTCCGTGGACCATGCACCTGCCCGTGAAGCTCTACCAATTATTCCCAGCCGCAGTGGAGTGGGGAATGGAGAGGATGGCGTAGTAGGCAAGGTTTCAGAGTTTCAAGGTTTCGAAGTTTCAAAGTGAAGCGCGGTCACCTCTAAGCTCGAAACCTTGAAACCTTGAAACCTTGAAACCTTTAAACCTTTAAACCTTTAAACCTTTAAACCTTTAAACCTTTAAACCTTTAAACCTTTAAACCTTTAAACCTTTAAACCTTTAAACCTTTAAACCTTTAAACCTTTAAACCTTTAAA
>Ga0181524_10000056_pt1 | contig 122699 bp, 94 predicted proteins | sample PEATcosm2014_Bin_34_FD_119761 | JGI IMG/M metagenome (GOLD analysis project Ga0181524, IMG submission 119761) | Peatland microbial communities from MTU Mesocosm Facility, Houghton, MI, USA - PEATcosm2014_Bin05_60_metaG | ecosystem: Environmental > Terrestrial > Soil > Wetlands > Peat | place... | reverse complement strand
GGCGCCGGAACTCGACGCCTTGGAAGTTTCCGCGGAGGAAAAGGGGATGCTGGATGAGCGATGGGCGGCGTTTCTCAAAGACCCGGCCTCAGCGCTCACGCTCCAACAATTCCAGGAGCGGCTGAAGACGCGTCGCGCATGAAGGAGCTTCGTCTTCTGCCGGCGGTTCTGGAAGACACAGCGCAAGCGGCCCGGTGGTACGGTGAAGCGGGATACGCCGGATTAGGGGAGCGTTTTCTGGCGGTCTTTTACTCGACATTCCGCGCAGAGCCGGTAAATTTGAGCTTATGAACCGAGAATTCTTTGTCGTGATCGAGAAGGACGAAGATGGTTTCTTCGTAGGCGAGGTCCCGCAGCTCAAGGCCTGCTACTCCCAAGGCAAGACCATTGATGAACTCCTGGAAAACATGAAGGAAGCCATTGCCCTTGCGCTGGAGGACCAGGAGGACGTGGAACCGACCGAATTTGTGGGGGTTCAAAAGCTCCTCCTCAATGTCTAGACTCCGGCCAGTCAGGTCCGGCGAAGTCCTTTCCGCTCTGACGCGAGCCGGTTTCCAAAGCGTACGCCAGCGCGGCAGCCACGTCCGGCTGCGCCACCCGGACGGTCGAGTCGTTACCGTGCCGGAGCATGGCTCCCAAGATATTGGCCGCGGCTTGCTGCGCAAAATCCTCCGCGATGCTGAGTTGAGCGTGGATGACTTTCTGAACCTTCTCTGACGCCTTTTGATCGTGTCGCCCTCGGTGGTCCCGTAGTCCCATTTCTGCTTTCTGCTTTCTTAATTTCTGCTTTGTTTTTGCCGCTTTCCAAATTTCTGCTTTTCCCCCGCCGAGGCCCCGTTTCCGCTTTGTCCGTGCCCTTTCTGCTTTCTGCTTTCGAGATTTCTGCTTTTCCCCGTGCCCCTTTGGCATGAGATCTGCCCCCTATATACTTGATGAAATGCCTTTGGCTGCGGCTCGCCGCGTTCGGTTTCAGCCCTGCTGCAATTCTGGGGGCCTCATCTGTCGCATGCCACGCAGCCGATTTTTACGTTGCCACCAACGGAAATGACTCAAATCTGGGCACGATTGCCCAGCCTTTTGCCACCGTTGGCGCCGCTGTGAGCGCGGCGCGAGTGCTCGGCACCAACACGACCAGGAACATCATCATTCGCGGTGGCGAATATTTCAACGTGGCGGTGCTGCTGCAAAGGTCCCCCGGCGCAGATGATTCAGGGCTCACGATTCAGGGCTGCCCCAACGAAGTGGCCAAGCTCTACGGCGGAATGCTGATAACCAACTGGTCGAGCGTGAGCAACGGGTGGTATGCCGCACCGCTGCCGACGTATCCCGCGTCGCTGGTCTCCGCGGTAAGTGATCTGTCCGACTGGCAGGTGCGCATGCTCTTGGTTGACGGCAACATGGCTGTTCGCGCCCAGTATCCGACCAACGCCTATTCCCTGTTTTACACCGACACTAACGGCACAGCGACCTTGCACTACAGCGGCACCGACCTCGGGCAATGGCTCGTACTAACTAACGCGGAAATTCAGGTCGACTTCTCATGGGACCAGCAGACCACTGGCGCAACGGCCATAGATACCAATAATAAGGCGGTCACACTATTTCCTGTTATATCGAATGAAAGCGGTTTGAACACCGGGCAAAATGGCGGAGTGAACAGCTACCGGGTTTACAATATTGCCCAGGGCATGAGTTCTCCAGGCCAGTTCTTTTACGACCGCGGGAGCAGGAGCATCGTTTATTGGCCGATTGGCGGGAAGGACCCGAACATCTCCGAGTGCATCGTTCCCACAACGACGAGGGTCTTTTACATTGCCGGGGAACCGTGGTCCCGACCTTGGGGCATCACCTTCTCCAATTTGACCATAGCCGTTTCGACGATGGACATCATAGCAGAGGGCGGTGTTGGCCAGTTCCAGGGCAACAGCAGTCTGATAAACGCCTTTTATTGCGACGGCCTTGTGATGGACGAAATCACGCTCGGTCCAACGGCCGGAAATGGCCTTGGAATGGACTGGACATTTTCAACCAACACAATTTTGAGAAACAGCGAGATTTACAATTGCGGAGCATGGGGCGCCAGCATCGCGGGCGGGCCGTTTGTCATTAGCAACAACGTAATTCATTCCATTGGCAATATCTGCTATCAGTCACCGGGAATCTACATGATTGGCGACGCCCCCGCCGTGGTAACTCACAACACCATATTCGATTGCAAGATGTCTGGCATCGACGGCTATTTAGTCTCACACTGTGCTATGACATACAACAGTTTCAGTAACTGTATGCAAGTGTTGCGAGACCACGCAGCCATATATACCAGCACATCCACCAACAACGTCATAGCCTGGAATCTCTTTCAGCATATTGGAGGACATGCTAATACAGGCGCAGACCCCAGAGATTGGGGCCGGTTCGGTATTTACTGCGACGATTTTACGAGTGGCTATCAAATATTCAATAACGTGACACTCGATGTTCCACGACCGCTTTTGCTGAATGACTGCTACCTTCATAACATAACCAACAACTTTTTCATAGACACTTCGGACATTGTCAAGCTCACTTTTGTGAGCCTGCCGGCAAACTGGAGCACCACGAACATTACCTTTACAAGAAACGTGATCTACAGCATTACGAATGTGTATGTGGAATACCTCATAAATCTCGATGATGCGGACAACAATAACTTTCTGAACTGGAGCAGTAATATCCTGTACTCCGCCACCGGGGGTTACATCGGCCTGACCGGCATACCTACGAACGCCGTCACCTTGGACCCCGAGTTTGTCAGTTTGTCGCCGTTAAATCCCTCATTCCAGGCAGGCTCTCCCGCCCCGGGGCTTGGCATTCTGCCCCTCGTCAATGGCGGAATCGGCAGCGTCGCTTCTCTCCGACCGCCTCCTCCGACAAACCTGAGGTTCATGCCCAGATAGAGCGCGCTGGCTGGCCGCTCTCGAGTCACAGCGGGCCGCAGCTTGAAAAAGCGGCCCGGCTGGCCATGGGCGCAAAGGTGGTTCAGGGTTGGCGTAGAAGATGCGCAACGGGCCGCTCGATTGCGGGGTCGGCTGAAGCCTTGTTGCAACCTGTGAAGCGCTTAGTGCGAAGGGTGAGATCCAGGCCCGACCCGACGCGCAAGCCTAAGCCTGATACGAACGGCCGGCTGCATCGCAGGAAAGCCCCGAACTCCCGTTAAGGTGCCCCAGTAGAGACGCCCCGTACGGGATGCAAGGCCGCTCCTCATCGTCATTTCCGACGGCGATATTGCGTGAAACCAAATAGCGATTCCTACCGCACAATCTTGAAGTCGTCCTCTCTGATCGGGGGTGCATCCGCTATCAACATCCTCCTGGGGGCGGTGCGGACCAAGTTCATGGCGGTGTTGCTAGGACCGGAAGGTGTCGGTTTAATAGGGACGTACGCGACGATTACCACAATGGCCACCACGGTTGCTGGTTTTGGGATCGGCAGCGGCGCCGTTCGCTCGGTTGCGGAGGCCGCCGGAGCGGGCGATTTGGAGAGGGTCGCCAGGACCGCCGCCGCACTGCGCCGCACAACTAGAGTCCTTGGCGCCGTCGGGGCCGTTGTTCTTGCACTCCTAAGTTGGCCGATTTCCAGCTTCACCTTCAAAAGCTCACGGCACGCGTGGCCGCTTGTCATCCTGGCTGTGACCGTTTTCACCGGACTAGTTTCTGCCGGCCAGACATCGCTGGTACAGGGAATGCGCCGCATCGGCGATTTATCACGCTTAAACGTGGTAGGCGGATTACTCGGCACCCTGGCCGCGGTCCCTCTGCTGATCTGCCTCGGCCAAACAGCCATCCTTCCACTTATACTGGCGTGCTCGCTCATAACGATGCTGGCCTCATGGTGGTATGCGCGCAAGCTCTCGCTGGAGACCCTACGGTTGACGTGGCGCGAAACATGGGCGGAAACGCGTGGGATGCTCCAAATGGGGGTGGCATTTCTTGTCACCGGTATTCTGGCCGCACTTGTGGCTTACGTTATCCGAGCGCTCGTTGTGCGGGACCTTGGCATGGAGGCCGCCGGTCACTACCAGGCCGCGTTTAGCCTCGCTGGCGTGTACGCCGGATTTGTGCTGCAAGCAATGGGTGCAGATTTCTTTCCACGCCTCACCGCGATGGCCCATGATAATCTGCAGTGCAACCGGTTGGTTAATGAGCAATCGGAGGTTTCGCTTCTCCTGGTCGGCCCAGGAGTCCTATTCACTTTGGCCTTCGCGCCCGTCGTCATTCACGTGTTTTACGCCGCCAGTTTCCAGCCTGCCGTCGAGTTGCTGCGCTGGTTTGCAATTGGTTTGCTGCTGCGGGTCATTTCGTGGCCTTTGGGCTTCATCCTCGTGGCCAAGGGTCTGGCCTGCCTGTTCATGTGGACCGAACTTGTTTCCAATATGGTGTATGTGGCGTTGCTGTTCGTAGGGGTTCATTATGTCGGGTTGGTTGGAACCGCACTTGGGTTCATTGGGTATTACGCATTTTATCTCGCTATGATCGCCACCATAGCTTGGAGGATTAGCGGTTTTCGGTGGTCGGAAAGCAACTTGCGCTACGGAGTCAGCGTCATCGGAGTGGCCCTGGGCCTGCTTGGCCTTTCCTTCGCAATAAAGGAGACTGTGGTGGCTGTCATCGGAAGCGGCGGAGCACTGGCCTTCGGGTTCTTTTCCCTGAGGCGTCTCTCCGTCACCTTACGGGGCACCAGATTCGAGCCTTATCTGGCCCGGGTTGCGCCCAGCTGGCTGTACTCCTCTTCCACGATGTGAGCGAACCCTCGTTCAAGCCGGTTATGACACTTGGCTTAACCGGCTACAATCAGGAACGCTACATCCGCGAGGCAGTGGATGGCGCTTTGTCTCAGGATTTTTCGCCCTTGGAAATAATAATGTCGGACGATTGTTCCTCTGACGCGACTTATCGAATCATGGTCAAGCTAACGGAGCGCTATAGTGGGCCTCACCGCATCCGCTTGAATCGAAACGAACGTAATCTGGGGCTGGCTGGGAACATAAACAGAATCGTCGATCTTTCCAGCAGCGACTGGATCTTCATTGCGGCTGGTGATGACGTTTCCCTGCCAAGGCGAGCACGCGCCACCTGGGAAGCCATTCAGGCAAATCCGACCGCATACTCGATCTACTTCGACCTCGACTACATTCGCGACGATCCGAACAACCGCTTCACGTTCACACCCGACACTACGACCCATGATTTGCCGCGGATGATTGAGTGCCTTGGCCCTAATGTGGCTGGGGCATCACACGCATTCCGGCGCGAGAGCTTTCGTGTTTTCGGACCGCTCCCGCGCAATGTGGTCGCTGAGGACCGCGCCATCCCGTTTCGTTCAGCCCTGTTAGGCTCGCTGGTATATGTTCCCGAGAAAGTGGTCAAGTACAGATTGCACGCCACGAGTACAACGGCGGTGGCGCACACAACGAGCGCATCAGCGTATCGCCAGCGCAGGGTATCAATAATCAGGATCAACCAGCCTACGCTTGCGTCATTTGCGGCGGACCTCCTTACGGCGCAGGAAACGGGCCTGATCTCACCGGCGCGCTACTCGGAACTAGCGCGGGCAATTCAACGGCGGCAGGTGATTCTTAAGAACTACTTGGATGCATGGGAAGGCACATATTGGCGGCGCATTTACGGGTCCATCGCGACGCTTCTAACTTCCCGCGGAATCGCACCGAACTCGATCAAGCTGAAGGCTGCGCTCCTGCTCAACAGTTTGTGCCCATTTCTCGACGCGGCCTACCACAAGCTCGCCCGAAATAGACGCCGATAGCGCGTACAACGGCGGCGCCATTTGCGCTCGTCCATGACACGAACTCCAGGAACTCCGAATAGCCTCGCTGGTCGAATGCATCGCCAGAGGCCGCCCAGGTAGAGGCTCTTTTCAAGCTTGCGGTCCTCCCACCCTGTGAGACCCTGTCCTGCAACACGCGGTCGTTGGCAAGTCTGAAGATCCTCGATCACAGTCCCTATGAATGCGCGTTTGTTAGAGGATGAAATCCCGGTTCGGCGGCCGCATTTCCACCTGAAATCTGACAAATTGACTTTTCTCATATCACGGAGACCCTATGCCACTCTCTCCAGCGAAGAGCAGGCTATTTGGAAAGCAATTGACGGCGCCGCACCCATCGGCCACCTACGCCAGTGCCTTGGAGACGGGGCCGAAGCGGTTCTGCAGCGTTTTGCCGATCTGGCCGTATGCGAGGTACTGCCCCCCTCATTTCCCGCCAATCGCCGGCGCATTGTCATCATCGAGCCGCACATGGACGATGCCGCATTGAGCGTGGGGGGAATTATGTGGATGCGGCGCACCGAATGTGAATTCATAGTAGTGACTTTGGCTGGGATAAGCAACTTCACTAGTTATTATAACCTCGACCGCGAATACTTCGACGTGAAGGGCGTCTCTGCTCTTCGCCGAGCCGAGTCCGAGCTTTTCCTTCGTCATGTCGGCGGTCGTCACATCGCGCTCGACCTGCTCGAGGCACCCCTCCGCTACCGGAACGGCGACTGGACGCTGGGTTGGTTTCAGCAGCACAAGAGGTCCATTTCCGGCTTTTATGAGCACTCTCCACGACCTCAGGAACTCGATTTGTGGTCATCCAAAGTTGCCCGGGCCCTCGGCCCGCTGAAGCCACAGGAAATCTGGATGCCCCTCGGTATCGGACGACACGTCGATCACCAATTGACCCGTGATGCTTGCCTGCGCGTCGTGGGCGCCGATCCTGGACTCCCGGAGCGTCCCGCCATTAGCCTTTATCAGGATGTACCATACGCAAGCTTGTTTCCGAATCATACACCCGACCTGATCAGAGCGCTCGAAGGCGCGGGTGCTCGCCTCGAGGAGAAGAGAGTTGATGTTGGCCACGTCATGGCCAAGAAACTTGAGCTGTTGTCGATCTTCGCTTCACAGTTCAAGATGAGTTTCATGGGTCCACGCGTGGAGGCCTGTGCCAGGCAGGCTGGGGCTGGTTCGTTTGAATACGCTGAACTACTGTATAAAATCAATGTAACGCGTCTTGCCGGACTCGAAGGGCTCTCGCGTTGCGCCGGCCGGGCCGCCATCGACGCACTATCAGAGAACATTGTGCCATGGTTGCGTCGGAATCGCTCCGCATCATTGATCCGACTTCTCCTCGCAACCGCAGCGGGCAGGTGGGCCGAAGACATGCAGTTCTTGTTAGAGATCTTCCCCAGAGCGACCTTTGAGGTGCACGTCGGCTCCGCGTGGTTGGCAGAAACCGAGACACTCGCCTCGCCTCGGATACGTATAAAGGTCGTCGGTCGTGGCTGGCGGTCCTGGCTTCTGGATGCGGTTCGCACGCTCGCCAGCCGCCCGAATCCCCTCGTAATCATTGCACCCCAAGAGGCGCACCGTCGCGCACGCTTGGTTAGTGGTCTGAGCATCGGCTCCGACTCCATTATAGCGCCTAGCATGAGTGAGTTTCTCCTTACGCTTCGCGAGGCGTGCCACGGCACAGTCTAAGCCAATAGCATCGGCCCTCAGGCCTCGTCATTTTGACTCGACGCCTCCGGTTCCTCGGTTCGTGGCAGAAACTCTTTGAGGACCGCGGTTTGCGCCAGGGCAACCTACATTAAAATGATGCATGCGCATAACAAAAAGCACGTCCTCTTGTGCTGCTATTACTTCGAATTCGGCGGGAACTCTACACATACCGTGTCGATAGGAGGCGCCCTTCGCAGAAGAGGATACAAAGTCGGTGCATTAGTTCAAGAACCGTTTGGTGAATGCTACGGAGATTTTGTAACGCAACTCGATTATGTCGAGATCATCAGGCGCGGCCTGGAGACCCGTACGCAATATCTGCAGCGCATGGTCCAGCGCATTAATTCGCTCCAGCCGAGCATTATCATAAATAGCAACGTACATTTTGTACAGGCCGCGCTGCCATTCCTGTCGGACGATTGCATTCGCATCTCCGCCATGCATAGCATCATGAAATGTGAGCTCGCGCTTTGCACCAGTAACTGCCAATTCCTCGATCACATCGTGACGGTCTCCGATAACGCCAAAAGCCTGCTCGAACGTGCCGGCCAGGGCGGTGATCGGATCAGGACAATTCCGGTTGCGATTGAAATGAATGCAGGCATTGTCCCTCGCGAGAAACCACAGTTGCCGCTGCGATTAATCTCCGTGGGTCGTCTGTCGCCTGAAAAGGACCTGGCAGGCATCGTGAGTATTCTGAAGCTCCTGGCCGCAGGGTCCGTGCCGTTTTCAATTTCAATTGTCGGAACCGGACCGGACCTCCAGTCGATTCGCTCAAAGGTGGAGACGTCGCCGTTTCGCCGACAGGTGCGGTTTCTAGGCTTTCGCACGCAGAAGGAAATCAGGCCACTTCTTCAGGAAAGCGATTTTTTTCTCCTGACGTCGCATTACGAAGGAACGCCGCACGCGGTCCTCGAGGCCATGGCAGAAGGCGCAGTCGTGTTGGCGAACCGGATACCTGGCTCGACCGACAAAATAATTACTGACGGTGTTGACGGATTCCTATGTGACCGACAACGCCCGGAGACATACGTAAGCGTGTTGCAACGCTTGCTCGTGCAGCCTTCGGAGTTCCGCGCGGTGTCGCTGGCCGCACAGAAGGTCGCTCGGTCCCGGTACTCACTGGAAGCAGTCGTGCCGCAATATGAAGCTCTCTTCTGGAGGAGGCGCCCGCCCGTGAAAAAGCCGGCTCAGAGAGCTTCGCTGCCGCCCGAACTGCTGCCCTTCTGCCCCGGCTTTCTGCGGCAGTGCGCCCACCGCTTAGGGGATCTGTGGCGCCGATGCGCTACGAATAAGCGCACAGTAATATGATGCAGGAGTTGCCTTCCGGTCCTCCGGCGTGCCCCAACTCCACCCGGCGCGAAGGGGTGATCGGCTCGGACTGCCGCATGATTCGCCCGAAATCGCAATGAACCTCATACGGCGACAATTTGCCTACAGGCACACTTCGGCGTCATCGAGGACGCCTTGGCATGGCGGTACATCGCGAGCGCTCAGACTGCTCGCAATACCTCAGCAGGTTGGATGCTCCGGCCTTCCGTTCGCCGAGTTGGGAATGGGGTTGGTTATCGTCACGACAAGCCACATGCTCGCGGTTGGCGACTCCTACTCCTTCGGGCGTGCAACGGTATTGATGGCACTCTGTGGAATGGTGATCGCATACGGGTTTTTCCGAAATCCGTACGCACCTTTCTATTGTTACGCGTTCGTAAACCCTCTTTTTCCAGCCTTCGGCACAAACATTGCCCTAATTCTAGGCAGCTTCCTGCTGGTTTTGTCGCGAGCGGAGCAATTAAAGTGGCGGTGGAGTTACTCGAACGCGGGCCTGGCTTTCTGTTTGTGGAGCATCGCCAGCCTTGGGTGGGCCGAACATGTCGATTGCGGCTGGACGGGCTTCCTCGCGCTGGTTTTAGGACCAATGATAATGTCTTTTATCATCGCCGGTTTGCACGACAAAGCATTTGCCAAGAACCTGGTCTTCATGATCCTGACTGCCTGCCTGATAGGCAGCGCTGCGACGTTCTGGACGTGGTACAGTGGAAAGGTTACAGACTTCACTGGGAACGGACGCGTGGATTCCTTGATAAGACCTGACATCTTCGCAGGCTGGACCGTGTTTGGCTTTCTTGGCGCGCTTGCCTGGGTTTTGTCTGGTGAAGCATCCGCAAAGCTGCGCTGGCTCCTCGTCCCCAGCGCGGGTGTAGTGGTTATTGGCATGGGGCTTTCCGGGTTCCGAAGCAGTATTGTGGTGGCCGGTCTAGGCCTTTTCGCCGTCGCGGTTATCCAAAAGCGGTTTTGTCGAGGTGTTCTTGTTGTTTGCCTGGTGGTTGTAATCGCGATCGCCACCAACGCCGTGCAGCCCGAGCTCTTCAGGCCCGTGCTGGCGCGTTTCATGACGATGAAAGAGGATCGCGGATCGGAGCGGCTCGATGTCTGGGAGAGCGCGCTGGCAGTTTTCCCGGAGAAGCCAATCGTAGGGACTGGATGGGACGGGTTCCTCACTGCATCGGAGCGCTACTTCCGTCATCAGGTGGCGTCGCACAGTGTTTATATTGGGGCTCTGGTGGAATTAGGAATAGTTGGGTTTAGTTTACTCCTCGCCTGGTTCGCTATTCTCTTGAGCAAGGCCTGGCGTGCAGAGAATCGACTTTGGATCTTTCCCCTGCTTTTGGCCTACGAGGTCCAGGGCCTGCTGCTCCATGAGTTCAATTTTCCGTTTTTCTGGATCGTTATCGGCTTGGTCGAAGGCGCTAACCCAGCACCCCGGCGTGCGCTCCATGCAGTGCTTGGGCGTAAGAGCGCGAATGAAAGTCCAACACGCCGATGGCTCCAGTTCCATTACCGCTTCCCGAAGAAGGGGTAAGAACCTGATGGCCACGCCGAATGCTGGGGACATCCGAGTCTTTCAATACGCCCGACCATGGCTCGTTGACCCCATGCCGGACCGGGCCCGTGAGTTGTGGAACCGATGCGAAATGTGTCTAGCTTCATATATGCACAGTAGCTCAAAAAGTCCCAAGGTGGATTGTCGGCATTACTGTGGTGACCGTCCATGCACGCCACACAAGCGGGAGGGAGTGGTGTGCAATGACTGCCGTCGTTACGATCCGTGCTGGCATCGCATTCTGATTATTAAGCTGGCGGCCGATGGGGACGTACTGCGCACTACCTGCTTGCTGCCCTCCCTGCGGATGAAATACCCGAGCGCGCACATCACCTGGGTTACGGAAAGGTCCGCCGAACCCTTGCTGAGGAACAATCCCCTCGTTGACCGGATTTGGGCCCCGCCAGAAAAGTTCTTGCTCAACCTGACAGGCGAGCAGTTTGACCTGGTGCTCAACAGCGACACGGACCCATCGTCGTGTCATTTGGCTGGCGCCGCGCGCGGGCGGAGGAAGTTGGGTTTCATCGCCGGAGCGCACGGTGAGCCTCTGGCTCGGGGCCGCGCCGCTGAATGTTGGCACCAAATGGGGATTTGGGACCACCTTAAGCAGGCCAATCGCAAGACGTACCCGACAATCATCCACGAGATCGCGGGCGTCTCCGATTCAGGCTCCCGTCCGCTGCTCAGTCTGACTGCAGAGGAAATCATCGAGGCCCAACGAGCATTAGCCAGGAAAGGATGGAGGCCATCGCCAGGAAGGACGGTCGTTGGCATCAACACCGGCGCGGGCGTGCGCTGGCCGGAGAAGTCCTTGCCTATGGAAACCTTGGAGGGGGTGGTTGGCCAGCTCGCGAAAAGGAAGGATTTGGGCAGAATGCTCTTGTTCGGGGGTCCTTCGGAACGGGAGCGTAATCAGCACCTGTCGAAGAAATTCGGCGCCCACGTGGTTGACACCGGCACTGAAAACTCTGTGCGCCAGTTCGCCGCTCTGATGTCGCAGGCCGACGTGCTTCTGGTGGCAGACACGCTCGCCCTGCACGTCGGCTTGGCTCTAAGGAAATATGTGGTCGCGCACTTTGGACCGACTTCGCCTTGGGAGATCGACCTGTACGGCTTCGGCGAGAAAATCGTCCCGGCCACGGACAGCGTCGGCTGCTACTGCAACGGCTGCGTGAAAACGCCAAAATGCAACGAACTGATCAGTTCCACGACCGTAACCGAAGCAATCTTCCGGGGACTCGCAGCGAGCTGCAGCGCTCCCCGGGCGGCACCGGGCACTCCGTGAGGGTGGCACGGCATTGTAGTAATCATGCTGGAGGTCCCATTGTTCTCGGTGGCGACCCAGCCCATCTGGGGCCGGTTCACGGCCCTGGCGGTGGTCGCTATGGTTTATTGCGTGATTTGCTGCAAGGCGGGCATTTTGGACGGGTCCGATCGTGAGGGCTTGGCACGGATGAGCTGGAACGTCGTCAAGCCATTTCGCTGGCGCCGAGCCAGACCAGGTGATTGGCGCTGATGCGAGTCGTTTATTATACGCACGTGTGCTTTCTGGACCATGCGTTGGAGCTGGCCCGGGAGCTGTCGAGGCGATGCGAGCTCCACTTAATGATTCAAATGGTTCCGCAGTTTGCCAGGTCAATTCTGCTTGACTCCCGCCCGCTGCTTGACGGTAGAGGCGGTCTGCGCGACGCGCGCACTTGCTTCGACGCCCGGGAGGACGCCGTTGTCCTTGATTATTTGTCGGAAGCAAGCAGCGTGACGGCGGTCGTTCATCGCAGCCGGAGCGGCGCGTCTGTGCGCTCCTGGCTGACCAGCTACCGAGCCGTGCAGCACGTGCAGAGGCTGAGACCCGACGTGGTTCATTTGGAAGATCCAACCTTGCGGCTGGCGCCTCTGGTCTGGCTGCTGCGGCGTTTTCCGGTCGTAGCCGACACCCACGATGCAAGAGTGCGGCGCGGCGAGGAGAACTGGAAGGTTTCGCTGGCGCGCGGGATCACGTTGCCCCTCGCGCGCAGGGTGATCGTCCACTCCGAATACTGCCTGAAGGCGCTGCGAAACGACTGGCCGGCGGTTGGAGCGCGCGCCGAGCATGTGCCACTGGGGGTCCTCAACACTTTCCGGGGCTTTTCTGAAGGGGGGCGGACGCTCCCGGCAGGCGCGACTGTGCTGCTTCTGGGCCGTCTGGCGCCGTACAAGGGCCTGGATCTCCTCTACGCTGCGGCGCCGCTGGTGGCCGCCCAGATTCCAAAGGTGGAGTTCGTCATCGCCGGGCGGCCTGAGAGGGGCTACCGTGTCCCGTCGTCTCCCCCGCTCCCCAATGGCGGCGCCATCAGGCTGATCGTGGAACACGTTGATACACGAACGCTGGCGCGCTTCTACGAGCAGGCGCGGGTGGTCGTGTGCCCATATGCTCAGGCAACCCAAAGTGGCGTGGTCCTCACGGCCTACGCCTTTGGCAAGCCCGTCGTCGCCACGGACGTCGGCGGGATCGCGGAGTACGTGCATGACGGCAAAACGGGCCTCTTAGTGCCGGCGGGCGATCCCCAGGCCCTGGCGAATGCAATCGTCAGGGTTCTCTCAGACCAAGTGCTATACTCGCAGCTCTGTGCCGGGATCCAGGAGTTTGCCGCCTCGGACAACGCCTGGGAGCGAGTCGCAGTGCGAACGCTCCAGGTTTACGAACATGCGATGCGAACAGGAGCATAGTCGAATCGCTCCGCGAGCCCATTGCTGCGTCCGAGACGGACATGCCGCGAGCCGTAAACCCGCTCCTCCAGCCGGGACGTCGAGGCAAAGCGACAAGGAGGCTCCCCTTTGCCTCCGGTGGCACAGCCTGCGGAAAATCCAAATGCATACCCCCATCGAAAGGGAACCCTGATATCACTAAGCGAGAGGACGCCGAAAGCTGCTTGCGACCAGGCGGCGGACAGGGCGCAAAGCGTTGCGGAAAAACCGATGCAGAAATCCACTCTTTTGCGGACGGCTTAAACAAAAGACATTCTCGCGCCTTCGACGAGGCGCTATCGGCAGTACCAGCATATTCTGCAAATCTCGGCTTTGGACCCACAACAAACCCAGGATACGGCGATGGACAACGTAAATGACGAGAAAATCAGGATACTGTTGCTTGGACCGCAAAGCCTGCTCATCAGCGGAACCAGGATTCTCTTCCGGCAATTGCGGAAATGTCTTAATGAGCGCAGCGACGTTGAAGTGCTCGTCTTGGACACAGACAGAGTCCGGGGCGCCGGCGTGAAAGCGCTGCCCCGCTTCGTCAAGCTAGTTATCAAACTATTCCTATTGACGCGAAAGTGCGATGTCATTTCGTTCCACTTCACGGTGACGGGAATTCCATTCTTAGGGCCATTTGTCCTGCTCGCCTCGCGTTTCTGGGGCAAGCCGCTCATGAGCCGTCAGTTCGGGGGGATGCCCTACAGCCAGCTTTCTCGTGTCAAAGCGGCGTTGACTCGCTCGTTCATCAATCAAAGCGACGTTTACATGGTCGAGAGCAAGAGATTAATGCGTTTATTGGAGGCTGACGGGATCAAACATTTGCGATGGTATCCCAATAGCCGACCGTTCGCCCAGAACAGGCCGCAGCCGGCGCTCCGCTCGCAGTGCAACGGCAAGTTCGTTTTTGTCGGCCAGTTATACGTCGAAAAGGGCTTGAAAGTGCTGGTGGAAGCCGTTGAGGCGTCCAATTTGAAGGCGGTCGTGGACGTCTATGGCCCTTGGTACAACTTGCCCCGCGACACCTTTGACGGCTGCAAGCGGGTGTTTTATAAAGGAGAGTTGATGCCGGAGGATGTGTTGTCGACGATTGAGCAGTACGAAGCGCTTGTGATACCAACATTCCTCCCGGATGAGGGGTATTCAGGCGTGATCATAGAAGCTTACCAAGTAGGCCGGCCGGTGATCGGCACCCGGTGGAATGCGCTGCCCGAAATTATAATTCACCAAGAGACAGGGCTTTTGGTCGATCCCCGTAACGCGGTGTCGCTGCGAAACGCCCTTGCGCGGTTGATGGGATCCCCGGAGTTATACCAGCAATTGGCCCGCGGCGCGTTGGAATTCGGCAAGCAATTCTCGGCCGAGGCGCGCGCCGATGAATTGGTAAATCTGTGCCGAGGCCTCGTTTCGGACAAATGACACCAAAACTGGCGTGGGAAGCCGGGAGAGTTTGCTCGGGATGTTGCCACTGCGGGCCGCTGGTCTTGACCATTTTATGGCAATACCGTTTGTCAAGTGAGCGCAATTTGGCCGACGCTGTCATCGCCACCGGCTTGATCAGCTCGCGGGCCGCCAACTTCCCTGGCGCTTCCCTTGGCCTGCTCACCCGACCGCTATTCAACGAGATCTTCATGCAATCCACTGCGCGCAGCTCCCGATGGGGACTCAGAGGCACTTCACTGCGGGGGAGACCTGGCGGCCGGAAGAACATTGTGGGGGCTCAGGCGCGAGCACTACGACGTGGGTCTCAACGATGCGGTCAGCACCCCGCACGTGTTGATGCGCTTTCGCCCGCCTAAACCTACCAGTCCTATGGCCAAGACCGGTCCCGCCAAAGCGACCGGGCCACCGCGCCCCGCTGACGCTCCTGAGGTCGCCGTAGTTTGCCAGCTCTTTTACCCCGAACTGGTCAGCACCGGGCAGAGCTTGACGGAATTGATAGAGGAGCTATCATCGCACGGCTTGGGCATCACCGTGCTCGCCAGCCAGCCAACGGTGATCCCCGGCAGCAAGCCAGTGGCTCGGGTTATCGAACACCACGGGTTCAAGGTCCAGCGAACCTGGTCCACCAGGTTCTCCAAGACCAGTTTTCTCGGAAAGCTAATGAACCTGTCCACGTTTTTCCTGTCCGCCACATGGGAGGTGCTGCGCCGGCACCGCGGGGCTCAACTGCTCCTCCTGACCAACCCCCCCTACCTGCCCATGCTGGGTTGGCTGTGCCATCTCCTGCGCCAGCAGACTTTTGGCGTGATCATGTACGACATCATGCCCGAACAGGCTGAGTTGCTGAATTTCATCAAGCCAAACGGCTTAGCCGCCCGGGCCTGGCGCCGCTTGAACGGCGCCTGGTATCGGCGCGCGGCCTTCACCGTTGTAATTAGCCATGATATGCTCGACGGGGCCATTCGAAATGCCGACCTTGGCGGCACGGCTGCCGAGCCGGCGTGCCGAGCTAAGACGCATATCATTTACGTGTGGTCAGATGATCGGCACATCGTCCCGATTCCCAAGAGCGCCTCCCGGGAGGCGCAGCGCCTGCGCGTGACGGATCGGTTTGTTGTCCAGTATTCCGGCAACCACGCGCGGTTTCACGACATCGAGACCTTGTTAGGCATTGCAAAAACATTTGCCAGGGACCAGCGGTTTGCCTTCCAATTCATCGGCGAGGGCCAGAAAAAGAGGGTGGTGGACTCTTACGCCAAATCCGAGCGGCCCGCTGTTGTCTATTCCAGCACCTACGTGCCCAAGGAGTTGCTCTCCGACTCCCTGGCCATGGCCGACGTCGGTGTCGTAGCCCAGATGCCCGGACAGGAGAGGGTGTGCTACCCCTCGAAGCTGCTGGGCGTCATGGCCGCGGGCCGGGCCATACTGGCCATCTGCTCGCCAGACTGCGAAATGGCACGGATGATTCTTGAACACGAGCTCGGCTGGGTGGTTCCCAACGGGGACATCGAAGGCGGGCGGCGGTCGCTGCTGGAGGCCTTTTCGGATCCCTCGCGCGTGGCGCGCATGGGGGAGAATGGGGCTCGATTGCTGCGCGAAAGATTCACCCTGGCGAAGGCTGCCCACGCTTACTATCAGTTGATAATGCGGTACCAAACCAAGGGTCCATGAAGAATCTGTGCTTACGTGTGGCTCGGAAAATACTTCAGCCGCGGTGACTACCGCCACCGTTAATGCCTTGATTGCTTAGAGATGCACACGTCCCCAAATGCTCCGGCTTCCTGGCCTCTGGTTGTGGTCACCCTCGTGGCGGTCACGACCTCCACTCTCACTTGGTTCCTCAGCTTCAGTTCACCAGACCCGCTTTTCCTCGCTCCTTTCCGCGAATCGCAGACAGCCATTTCGGCAGAATACTTGATCCGCGAACCCTGTCCCGTGCTGGAGTGGCAACTGCCCGTTCTCGGGAGTCCCTGGCGGATTCCTTTCGAGTTTCCCCTGCACCAGCTTCTGTCCTCTTCGATATCTCATTTTGGGTTGGGCGTGGAACAAGCGGGTCGCCTCGTCAGCCTGACTGCCTTCTTCGGATGCATAGTGGTGTCTTTTCGTTTGATATGCGTGTGGGGTCTGCCGCGTGAAGTAGCCAAGGTCGGTGTTGCTCTCTTCCTTACTTCTCCGCTCTTAATCTGCTATGCTACGGCCAACATGATCGAATCATTAACCCTGGTGTTCGCTCTCCTTTACTTGTGGGCAACCCTGCATTATGCCTCAGGAGGAGGATGCGCTTGGTTCGCTGTAGCCCTGGGGGCTGGTATCGCGGCGGCTTTGGTGAAGGTCACGACGTGGCTTCCTGTTGGGTTCATGCTGAGTCTCGTGCTCCTGGGGAAAGTCAATCGGGCCTGCCGCGCTGACGGATGGCTACCGGCGTGTCAGGTCAACACGCTGGCCTTTGCTGCCTTGCTGTTCTTGCCGTTCCTCGTCGGACTCCTCTGGTCCAGGTGGTGCGAAGGGATTCGCTGTCAGAACGCCTTGGCTTCAGTCGTATGGCAGCACGAGGGCACGAAGCAGTGGATGTTCGGCACTCTTGCGCAACGTCTTTCCTTGAGGAATTGGCTTATGGTCTTGTCCAAACACATTCTCCTTGTGTTCGGACCGATCGGTTTCCTGGCCCCGCTGGTTTGGTTCGCGGCGTGGCGGGTCGGCGGCGGCCTTGCTCATCCGTGGAACCGAAGCATGGGGCTTTGCTTGGCCGGTTACGGCTGTCATCTCATGGCTTTTTTCCCTCTGCACCTGCGCCACGACTACTATGTTTATGGTTCAGGGGCCTATTTAATCATCGCCATGCTCTTCGGTTTTTCCATCCTCATGCAGAAGCACCGGAGTTTTTGGGTTCGTCGATTTCTTCCAGCTATGTGCGTCTCGATGCTTTTAGGGAGCCTCGTCTACGTCACTTGCAAGCGCGGCTATCACGACCTCGCGGTGGAACAGGCGATTCGTGTCTTGAAAACCGTGCCGGGGGATGAGCCGGTGGTCTTTTTTGGGTTTGATTATTCGCCCCGGGTCCCGCTGGCCACAAAGCGCAAGGCCCTGATGTTCCCGGACGGATGCGACGATGAAAGGACAGTGGCGTCCGTCTTGTTGGCAAATAGAGGTGTGCCTTATTGTGCCGTGATGGTTATGGGCGCGGCGAGAGACGAGGCTGCAAAGCGTTCGGCCGAGTACCTCGGCTTAGACGCGGCCAACCGCCTGCAGTTTTGGCCGGGCGGGTATTGGTATTCTCGGCACGTACCACCTGCCATCGAGACCATGCCATCGGCCGGCGATCAGCAGGTATTTGCGGAGTTGGCGAAGCGCGTGCCGCGCGATTTGAAGGCGCCGGACGGATTGGTGTTCCTCAGGACGCCTTTTTATCCCGGGAAAGGCGATTTGTTTGAAGTCGTCGCAAAACGTGGGTCCAGCGCGTTCTTTTATCGTTCGCACGGCCATCGGTTAGTCAGGGTTCGCGGCTATTTCGCCGATACATTATAACTTGCCCGGCGCCAGCCGCCGTCGCTGCCCTTGCAGAGACTCAGCGTGTTGTGAGAAAGCTTTTCATGGGCGGTGACAGCGATCACTTGGCGGAATGGCACTTTTCCCGTGGCACATCTCGGTATCAAACAAATAGGGTGCCGTTACTTTCACATCTGCGTGGAGCGAGTTCGTTTTACCTTTCAGAAAAAGCCATCGGAAACCCGGTTTGTTTTCGGTGGTCGGGCTCAGGACAAGAACTACCGGTAGGTATCATCCATGGAGAAGACAATGGCCAGCATGTTAAACACCGTGAAAAGGGCAGTACCTATGCCCGTAAAACAGGCCCTAAGGCGTGCCGTCTATCGCCTGCGCAACAGGCATTTCAGGCCGTACATCAAGGTCAAGAACATCGAGGGAGTAGCCTTCGAGTTTTGGATTGGTGATTGCGACGGGCGTGACTGGTATGATCTTAAATGCACCGATCCCGTTTGGATCGAGATGCGATTCATAAGGGATCACCTAATTACACAAGGGGATGTTGTCTTCGAGTGCGGTGGTCATCATGGGTGCACGGCTATACTTATGTCCAACTGGGTTGGAGCTGCCGGAAAAGTCGTGACGTTTGAGCCGTTACCGGCGAATTGTGACATTATCGAGAAGAACATCCGACAGAATGGACTGACAAATGTCCGCCTTGAAAGGAAAGCAGTTGGTGCCAGGCGGGGGATAATTACTATCAACGATGTATCGAATTCCTCGGTCAGGATGTCAGGCAAAGGAGTAGAAGTTCAAGCGACCTGCTTGGATGACTATGAGAATTTGAACCCCACCTTTCTCAAGATCGATGTCGAAGGGTTTGAGGCGCATATCTTGCAGGGAGCCAAGAGGATACTGTCAACGCGCCCAAAGCTGGATATCGAGATTCATACTAATTTGCTTTCTCAGTATGGAACCCCTGTGCCGGATCTCCTCCGTTTGATTGACGTCGAAAACTACAAACTGTGGATTCAGTGGGAGGACAACCAAGAGCCTGAGGAATACGATAGGAACACCCCCATCGATGGACGTGTCCACCTTTTTGGCATTCCGCTTGGAAGTAAGCCCGTCTGAGACCCGATGAATCGGCTTCCTTACGTCCGCGCCCGCCGGGGGCAGGGGTCGGAGGCGGGGCGTCGTCAGGGGTCGGAGGGCCAAAGGGCGGTGAGGATTTCGAGATGATGCGAGGTTCACCAATTGTGGTAGCGCGGCTGGGGCCATCCCCGGCTTTGGAAGGGGCGAAGTGCCGCCCAACCGACCTGTGCCGGACCGTCGGGGGCGGGTCCAGTGGGCATGCCGACGGGCGGCAGGGGCGGCTGGCGCGTCAGTCGCTGGTGGCGAAGCTATCCACCATGGCGATCGGGGTGGATTTCCTGATGGTTGTGTCGGGCTTCCTGTGCGCGTATTGGCTTCGCTTTTCGAGCGGCCTCATTCCGCGGTACACGGAGCAAGAAGGCCCTGTGCCGCCCTCGGGCTATTTGGCCTCGGGCTATTGGAAGTTGATCCTGCTTGGGTCATTGGTTGTGCTCCTGGGCCTGTTAAGCAAGGACATGTCGCGCCTCGAGGACCTCCTTTGTCCCAGGAGGATCCGGGCGAGGCTGGCCGGCGTGGTGACCACTTGCCTGGCGGCGTTCCTTGGTTTGAGTCTGGCGGTGCGGACGTCGCCGCCCCTCTCGAGGATGTTTGTCCTGTGCGCGGCCGCGTGCGTCCCCTTGGCCGTTTACGCGTGGCGGGCCCTGCTGGCGGCGGCGTTGCGGAGGTCGTTGTTGTCGAAATACCTCCGGCAGCGGGTGCTGCTGGTGGGGTGCAACGCGGAAGTGTGCCGGATTCACAAAAGCGTGCTCGCAGACGCCAGGGGGTCTGTCGAGTTCGTGGGGTGCCTCCGAGGGCGGAAGGCCAATGGGAATGGGAACGGAGCGTGCCCGTACGCGCGCGGTGCAATCCGTGACATCGGAGCGGCGTTGGAACAGGAGTCCGTGGACGCTGTGGTGGTGGCGGACCGGACAATTGCCGAGCGCGAGGTAAGGCGCGTAGCCAGGATTTGCGAGCAGCAGCAGGTGGCGTTCAAGATGGTGCCACGCTACTTCCAGGCATTGGTTTCGGGCCTGAGGCCGGCCACGATCGGAGATGTGCCGGTCCTTGGGGTTGAGGCGCTGCCCTTGAACCGGCTCGAGAACCAATTGCTCAAGCGAGCGGTGGACTTGGCGGGGGCGGCGGTCGGGCTGGCACTTTCCGCTCCGCTGATCGCCGCGTTTGGAGCGCTGGTTTACTGGGAGTCGCCGGGACCCATTCTCTATCGGCAGGTGCGGATGGGACGGCACGGGCGGCTGTTCTCCATGTTCAAGATACGGAGCATGAGGCCGGACGCCGAGGAGAACGGCGGCGCGCAATGGGCGCAGAAGAACGATTCGCGCCGGCTGCGCATCGGGGCCTTCATGAGGAAGTGGAATATTGACGAGCTTCCGCAGTTTTGGAACGTCCTCAGAGGGGACATGAGCCTGGTAGGGCCGCGCCCGGAGCGGCCGGAGCTGATCGAGAAGTTCAAGTGGCGGGTGCCGCATTACAGCGTGCGGCACAGTTGCCCGCCGGGGCTGACGGGCTGGGCGCAGGTGAACGGGTGGCGGGGCAATACCAGCCTAAAGGAGCGGATTCGCCATGATATATGGTACGTGGAGAACTGGAGCCTTTGGCTTGACATCCGCATTCTCATGATGACGCTTTTCCGGTTTGACAATGCGTGCTGATCGCGAGCCTGTGCGCGCGGAAAGTCTGATTCCCGAATAGAAAAACAGGATTCTCCTTCGCAACGGCCTGCGCCCCTCCGGCGCAGGCCGTTCGTTTTTATGAATTATGAGGGATGAAGGATGAGGGATGAATTATGAATTATGAATTATGAGGGATGAAGAAGGATGCGCCCAGCAGCGTAGCGGCGTCTCGGCAGAGCGCCCGCTGCTTTCTGCTTTCCGCTTTCCACATTTCTGCTTCTGGTCAATGCGTGTTTCTATTAGCGCAGATTAGCGCCGATTCGCGGTTCGTCCTGCCTTGCATTCGCGGATGAGCGGGCATATCTGCCCAGCCATGAAAACTTTTGCTCAGGTGCTCGATTGGGCCGACGAACTGGGCGTCGAAGAACAGGAATCGCTTGTGGAGGTTCTGCAACGCCGCCTGGCAGAACGCCGCCGCGAGGCCCTTCTCCAAGTGGTGGCATGGGCGCGCCAGGAATTTCGCAGAGGCCGCTGCCGTCCTGCGACGCCCAAACAAATCGTTAAACGCATCCTTGCTTGAAACGGCTGCTCGCAACTGATCGCCTTTCAATTTGTAACCCACAGCGGACTGCCTTGCCTATTTCTGCTTTCCGCTTTCCCAATTTCAGCTTTGAAATGAGCGCCCCCGTGGTATAATTGAACTATGACGCTGACTGATTTTCCAGGAGTGCGGGCCCTGTCGGCCCGAGAGAAACTGCAATTGGTGGACGAGCTCTGGGCGTCTGTGGCGCCGGAACTCGACGCCTTGGAAGTTTCCGCGGAGGAAAAGGGGATGCTGGATGAGAGATGGGCGGCGTTTCTCAAAGACCCGGCCTCAGCGCTCACGCTCCAACAATTCCAGGAGCGGTTGAAGACGCGTCGCGCATGAAGGAGCTTCGTCTTCTGCCGGCGGTTCTGGAAGACACAGCGCAAGCGGCCCGGTGGTACGATGAAGCGGGATACGCCGGATTAGGGGAGCGTTTTCTGGCGGTCTTTTACTCGACCCTTGCCCAAATCCAGCAACAGGGCGAGATTTGCCGGCCAGTTTACGAGGATTTTCGGCGGATATTGCTCAACCCATTTCCCTACGCGGTCTATTACAGATATCACGGCAATCGGGTCGTCGTGTCACTGGTCATCCATGCGGCACGCGACCCCCGGCTGCTGCGAAAGCTGCTCCGACAAAGAAGACCCGGTCCCTAGTCCGTCGTCCCGCGGTCCGTGGTCCCGTGGTCCCATTTCTGCTTTCCGCTTTCCCAATTTCAGCTTTGAAATGAGCGCCGTCCCTCGTCACTCATTGCGGCCACCACACCAAGTCCAGCCAATTCCAGCCGATCCCAACCAATTCCAAGTGTTAAGTTTTAACCCATCGCCCGGAAGCGGACAGGATGCTGCAGTAAAGAAGGAACAGGGTAGCTATCGAATGCACGCCGAACGGGAAGTCAAATCGCGCATGGACCAGGCACCCGGCCAGGGCAATCCAGAGCGTTATGGCAAGAAGGTTCGGCAGCGGCAGGCCCCGCCCCCAAAAACGGTGCAGCAAAGCTCCCCCGAGCAGTGCCAGCACCATGCCAAGGCCGGTCCACCCCAGCGTGATTCGCAGCTCCAGCCAGTCATTGTGCAAGAAAGCGGCACGTTCCTGGCTGGGGTCCCTCCGATAAAGATGATACGCAGATTCGAATGTCCCGGCCCCGCAGCCGAACACCGCAAAGTCCTGTGCCATTGCCTCCGCGTTTTTGTAAATGACCAGGCGGCCGCTCAGGTCGTCGGTGAAAACCGTTGCAAAGCGTTCCTGGAGATAGCCCCAACTGAAAATGACGGACAACTCGAGAGCGGCGGCGAACAGAAGACACAGGCCGATCTTGCCGCTCACAGAAAGCGCGCGCGGCACGGCCAGCATGACTGCCAATACCACCGGCGCCATGGCCATTGCGATGAGCGCGCCGCCGCGGCTGCCCGAGATGAGCGGGCAGGCGCCCATCACTACGGCCCCTCCCGTCAGCCATAGAGGGCTCCGACCCGGCTTGCGCGCTCCTTCCCGCCTCGCCCGCCTGGCGGCTTGGGCCGACACAAAGGCAAATCCGGCGCACACCGGCCAAAGCAGGTTAAAATACTCGGCGGCGTTGTTCCGGTTGGCGTAGGGACCAAAATGGGCTTTCCCGCTTGGCCTGTAGCGTGGCTGGATCATGAACAGGACCTTGTCGGCGCCCGCCGCGCGCTGCGCCATGCCCTCCAAACCAACCAAAGCGCCAGTCAAACACAGGACCAGGAGCAGGCGCTTCAGTCTTTGCGAAATCACATCCCGGCCCAATTGCGCGCCCCCCGCCGCTCGCCCGGGGGCATAATCGTCCTGCCAGCTACGGCCCGGCATGCCGCGCCGCTCCTCGCCGGACATCCCCAGCAGCCAGTCGCGCGCGGCCCAAAACACGCACGCCAGGCCAAGCCACTGCCAAAAAACAAACCATGTGGCCGTCCGGTCGTAGCTATGGGGCAGCCACGCTATGCACTGAAAGTACGTGAATACTTGCGCGTCGTAAAAGAACGAGGCGCGCGCGTTCACCGCGCCGAGCAGCACGTAGCCCAGGAACAGCGCCGTCATCACGGCCATGCCGCGCACCAGCCCGCGCCCGCGCCCGCGCTCCTGCCCAGCCCGTCGGTCCCAGCGCGCCGGCGAAAACCCTTTCGCCCAACCAATGATCCACTTCGCCGCCAGGAGTGTTCCAAGCGCGTAGCCGGCGGCATTCATCACCCGGATGGCCCAAGGTTGTGTCGTGCCAAACACCCACGGATTGAAAACTATCGTGAAGTATAAAATCGCCTCGGTGAGCCCCTCGCAAACCTTGTATGCCGGCGGCGTTCGCCACTGGGGTCGTCCCCAGGCGCCTCGAGAATCTGAGCCCGGCCTCTCCCTGTCCCCCGTCTTGACGAGACTTGCGGCGGTCTCCGGGCTTTCGTCGGGCTTCATATCCGGTCCCATACTACGCCGAACCCACCCCTGCCGCGCAAGTAACTATCGCCCTCCCCTCTTGTATCTCCCCCTCCTCCGACCTCCGGCCATTGCCCAAGTCTCAACTCGGATCGAGATGCTACAGCTCAAGCCCGGCCAGGAAAAGCGCGTCGCCAGCCGCCTGGCGCGGGGCTGCAAAGGCTCACCACAACGTCTCCAGATCAGGAATTAACAAGGACGCTCGTAATGGCCGGGGGGAGGCGGAGGCGGAGGCTGATGGGGAGGCGGAGGCGGAGGTTGATGGGGAGGCGGGGGCGGAGGCGGAGGCTCATGGGGAGGCGGAGGCGAAGGTTGGTGACATCTGGCTGCAAAAGCGGCCGCCTCATGGATCGCGTCTTTTCGCACGGGCAGCAGTTTGTCCGCCGTGGCGACGATCTCATTACCCACGGACGGAGTCTGCATGATGATAGCGCCGACGACAGTAGGCATCGCGACCGGCCTCAAACGCGCCACCGCCTGAATGACCAAGTCGGCAACCGATGACTGGTTCTTGGCACTGGAAACTATGCTGGCAGCTTCAGCCGGCAAGTCGATTGCTTTGGCATTCGACAAGCTCTTCTTGATGCTGGCGAGCGTTGGATCGTTTCCGGCGTTCAGGCTTTGCGCAGATAACAACCCCACTGCCAGCGCCAACCCCGTCGAAAGCATGCAGAGACTCGTTTTCATAAATAATCTGTTTAGAATCCTATCAAAGGCCGGTGTGCTGTCAAGCCTTTTCGCCTTTCTTTTCAGCCTTTTTTTCCGCTTTAACCTGCACTTTTCGGACTCCCGAGAACCATTTTTCCGCCGCCGAAAAGCAGCCCCCCTGGCCCTGGTGTTGGCAATGATTCCATCCTTCAGCCGGAAAGGCGCAAGAGCTGGGCAACTCTGGCGCCTTTTCCTGGCTTTGATGTCTGAGGGTTCTCTAGGCGCTTAGGAAACGCCTCCTTAAAACCTCCCGCAAGACCAGTTCCTGGACCCACACCCTGCCAGGCTGAAAGTGATATTCGTCTTCGCTCTCGAAGACGTAATGTCCCGCCTGCCCGTCAACCTCGGCGTCATCTCCGGGCTCAACCCCGCATTTGGGTGAGATTTCGGTGATCCGGTAGGCGCCGCCTTCCGTTCGCAGCATGTCCACCACGAGCATTGGGAACCGAAGGCGCTGGTTCATCGCCCGGGCCAGCTTCATGGCCTCCGGCGGCAGTGGCCGCTGCTCCTGCAAATGCATGCCGGATGCCCGGAAGTCCCCGTCGGGGACTCTCCGGTAATATCCGGAGACAACATTGCCCACGACGATGATTCTCAGGTCATAGCCGTCGTTTTTCTCGAAGGGCTGAAGATAGACGTAGTTCTTTTGGCGCAGGTATCTTGCGTGCGTCAACCGCCCGCCGGGAGAAAAGGCGCGCTTGAACATCCGCCGGCAAGCGCCGGCGGTTTTCACCAACTCCACGCCGACCGAGCCGGAGCTTGGAGTTATTTTGCTGACAAGCGGGAAAGGCAAGCTCGGGATGGAGGCGAAGGCCTCTCTTAGGTCGTGGGTGACAAAAGTGCTGACGAACGGAAAGGCATAGATGCCGGACAGATACGCTTCGAGGACCTTGTCCTCATAGAGGAGGCATTCTTCAAAGCTGGGGTAGCAAGCGATGCCCATGTGCCTCTCCAGAACGTAATACTTCCGGCGGACCTCCTCCAAATGATAAGCCAGGCAGGAGGGCACGCCAACGATGAGTTGGTACTGGCGCGCGTCCTCCAGCCAGGTGGACACGTGAAGGTTGAACAGGCCAAAATCGAAGCCGTTCGTTTTTAGAAACCGCGCAAACCTCGTCCACCAGGGGTTCTCGTCCCAATCTCGCACGATTCCCACACGAGGCTTGGGAACCCTTTGAGGCCAATCCATCAGGACCGGCGGAGCGCACCTCGAAACCACGGCGCTGTCGTCGACATATCGAGGAACCCCGTCACAGGGTCCGAAGAGCGCGCGCAACCTGGAGTAGCGCATCGTCTTGCGGAGACGCTTCACCCAGGACCAGTCTTTCACTTGTTGAGCCAGCCGCATCTCCTGGCTTCCTCCTCGATTACCTCCCTGGCAAGACGCCTCTCGGCGGGGTAAAGCAAGGCCTCGTGCCTAAGGATCATTTCGGGGGTCCAACGAAACCGGACGACCCTGGCCGGTACTCCGGCGGCGATCGCGTATGGAGGAACGTCCCTGGTGACAACGGCGCCGGCGCCGATAATGGCGCCGCGGTGGATAGTGACCCCTTTCAAGATGATCGCTCTCGTGCCGACCCAGACATCGTCCTCAATCACCACGTCGGCGTCATCCTCCGGTCTCTTTTCCTTTTCCCTCACGTCATGAATATAACGTCCAGGCAGGGTCGACGTGTGATTGCCTCCATGAATCACCACCTCCGGGCCAAAGATAACCTTGTTGCCGATCAGAATCTTGGAATGAACAGCCTGTAATGTGGGACGACGGCCCAAATGGACGTCATTGCCGACATGAATAGTACGATACGAGTAGTCGCCTCCCGGGTCGAAACGAAAGTTGCGCCCATAGCTCGCAAAGAGGGGCCGATACATGAGCATTCGCAATCGCGCGCAGGCCCTGCCCACTAACAGGCCACAGCGATGCAGCAGCGAAATTGCAAACTTGAAGGCAGAGGTTCCCGGGGACCGTGAAGAAACAGGGCCGCGCACCTTCATTGATGAGTCTGCACCGGCAGGAGGGGACGGGCAATGCCTCACCGCGATTCGTCGCTGCGAGAGAGCGGCCTCGAGCAACTCCGCGTATGCGGCGGCCGCGCGTTCCGGCGCGAACAGGAGTTCCGCCATCCGCCGGGATTCGACTCCCATCGCCGCGCGGCGGCCAGCCGGAAGGTGACAAAAGGCCAAGATGGCTCCCGCGATGGATTCGGCCATCGCCGGGTTGAACAGGAAGCCGTTGCGTCCGGGTTCCACCAGCCTCGGGGCGTCGCCAATATCGCTGGCCAAGACCGGGCGGCCGCAGGCCATCCCCTCGCAGACCGCGTTTGGCAGCCCCTCTGCGAAGGAAGGCAGAACCACGGCGTCGGCGGCTTGATAGCGGCGCACGATGTCATTCTCCGGCGGATGCAACCGGAAGACCCGCGACAAGCCGAGTTGGTCGATTACACTTTGAGCGCTGTCCCTGTAAACCGTGTCGGGTGTATTCCGGGGCAGCAACACCGGGTCCCCTCCGTACCAGTCGACCTCAATCTCGAGCCCCGGGTCTTTCTCCCGGGCCAGGGCCAATGCCTTGGCCAACCCCAGCGTGTTCTTTCTCCGCAGGTAACTCGCCATCACCACGAGTTTGATTGTGTCCGGCGTATGACTTGGTGACGCCTCGGCCGGGCAAAAGGCGGACAGGTCGAGGCAGTTGTAAATCGTGGCAACCCGCCCGCCCAGCGACGGAACCATTCGTTCCAACGCCAGCCGGTTGGCGTGGGAGTTGGTCGTAACATAATCGGCCCGCAGATGCATGACCCGCTTCCAATCGTGGGGAGGCCTCTTCGCATGGATTTGAAGCCTCTCCGAGACCACCAGGCCCCAGCGCCGAAACGGCAGACTGGCGATTTCGGCGTAAAAGCAGGGGCCTTCCAAGAAGGCTAATACTGCATGGGGGCGCTCAAATCGGAGCGCCTTTCGGATGGCTATGGCGCGCAGAAGTTTATGCCTTGGCCTCACGCGCCGAATTGGAATCCCGGCTTGCTCCAACTGGCGTTGGAAGAATTCCCCGTCGTGGTAAGTCACGAAGGAAACGTCATGGCCCATCCGCTTCAAAAAAAGGCCCAGGCTGACCAACTGGCGCTGGGCCCCGCCCGGCTCCAAATAGTCGATAAGACAGGTGATCTTCACGAGGGCCGCAGACAACCCGGGAGCAACTCCCGAGGAGATTCGCAAGCCGCCGGCATGGCTTCAAGCGCGCGCCGCGGCACGGCTCCTCCGCAGCCGGACGGCGACATAGCCCACGAACGCTGCGTTGAAGAACGCTCCCACCAAACTGAAGGCAATAATCGTGTGCAGCGGCTGGAGCCAGACACCACCCAGCACAAGCGCAGCCGCGCGGGCGCAGAGCAACGTGACGTCAAACCAAAAGAGGCCGCGCTGGAGGCGCAGGACCCGCCCCACAAGGGTGGAAGGGACATTGCAGAACGCGGGGATAAGCCAGAAAACGAGCCAGCGGGCAAATTCGCCGGCTTCGCGCCACCGCGCCCCGAAAATGAAGGCGAAGACGCGCGGGGCGGCCAGGAATGCGACGCAACAGGGCGGAAGGCTGATGGCGAAGAGCACGCCGGTGGACTTGAGAAAGGAGGGGAGCAGGTCGCCACCGGCCGAGCAGACACGGCTCAGCCGCTGGTAAAGCACCTGCCGAACTGGAGTCAGAATGAAGTTCATCGGAGCGAGCAGCAGCCTGAGGCCGAAGGCATACGACCCAGCTACCGCCGCGCCGTAGTAGTGGGCCAAGCTCAGCACCGGGATACCCTGTGAGAGGGCGTTGATGACGTTCTGAGGGCAACCATAGACGGCGAATTGGCGGTACTCCCACGCCATGCGCCGAAGGACTGGCCAGCGGGCGCAGGGCGCAAACAGGGCCCGGCCTTGAACCAACGCGCCTCGCGCGAGAAAGACGGCTGCCAGGCTGTCTGCCAGGATTGCGCCCCCAACCAGTCCCGCACCGCCGAGGCCCGCGACGCCTCCGCCCGTCTGTGAGGCGCAAACGACTGTCGAGCGAATGACCTGCGCCTGAGAAGTGGTCTTGAACGCCTTCAGTCGCGAGCACCAGGAGGTCAGCGACTGGCCCAGTCCGTCCACGAGCACCGAGACAGGCAAGAGCCATAGGTACCAGCCCGGGTGATCCGTACGCAACAGCCTCAGAAACCAGTCGGGAGCCAGGAGACAACAGGCAACCGTTGCCAGCGTGATGACTGCCGTGGACAGACACGCAAGGAGGAAAAGCGGGGCAGCCTTGTCCTCGCCTGGGGGAAGCATGAGAGCGTCCGCGTAATTCAGGGTCGCGGCCGCACTCAGCACGCCCTGGATGGACGCGAAGGCGCCGAACCCCGCGAAGTCCGCCGGTCCGTATAAACGGCTCAGGAGGGGAGAGAAGGCAAATCCGATGAGTTGAGCGGCCGCGGTTCCCGTCATGACGACGAGCACATTCCTAAGGAAGCCATGCGCGCGCAACCGGTTGGGGTGCAGCGTGGCCAGGGTCTCTCTCCACAATACACCAGGGTCCTTGATACTCAATGAATCCTCTCCGGCAAATTCGGTCGCCGGGCTGGTCTGAGGCTCCGCCTCGTCAGGGCTTATCGAGGCCGTGGGACGGCTCAGGCAAGGCGTGTGAGCGGCCATTCTCGATGGCGCCGATCGAAGGGCGCCGGCCGCGGGGAAAGCCAAAAAAGTCCACTGGCACGGCGGGCAGGGCCTGAGCGGCCGACTTTGCCGGGGAGCCGGCAAGGGGCTGAAAATAGTCTGCCTCGAGCTGCCCCGGCCCGATTGGCCCGGCCGCGCGCAACCTGGGACCGCCGACCACATCACCCTCGCCTCGCAGGTTCAATGGCGGGGTCTCGGACCAGAGGTTGTGAGAAAAAGAAATTCCGTTAGTGAGGGCGGCCAGGGCAATGGGGATGGAGCCGGCCTGGGAGACGATGTTGTTCTGAACGGCGGAGCGGGCGTGAACACCGATGCCGAGCTTCAAGTTGGCGTCTCCCGCGGCGTCAACAAAGGTGTTGTTTGCAATGATCACGTTGATCAAGCCGCCCCCTTTGACTCCCTGCCAGTAATAGAGACTATTATGGCACCCCATTACCAGGTTATTGACTACAGTATTGTCCGAGGAGGGGGGAGTGTATTTCTCGTCTCCCAGCATGATGCCAACCTGGGAGCCGCCATTGCTCCAGAGGTTGCCCGGCGTCGCATAAATCAAATTGCCCTCCAACCGGACGCCCCTGGCGTCGGATAAATAGACGTTGCACTGGTTATCAAAGACCGTGTTGCCCGTGATGAGGGTGTTGGAGCATTCGTAGGTCGACAGCCCCTCGCCCCAATTGTTCCAGACCCTGTTGTCCGCCAGGGTGGAGTTGAAGCCGCCGCGAGCGGCGCTAAGGCCGGACGACCAGGAGGTGTTTGTGAAATTCTGGTTGTTGCAGCAATTGAAATAAACGGCGCAACCCCGAACCAGGCTGTGATCCGCGCTGCCCAAGACCAGTATGCCGTTTTCCAGATTTGACTGGCTGGTGACTGAAAGGGCCTGGTCACCGGGCCCTTCCAGCGCCAGTCCCATGCCGTAGCTGCGTTGAATCGTGATGCCGCTGACGACCACGTTGCTTCCCTGGACGAGAAAAAGAGCCGACCCCGATGCGGCCGGATTCGTATATGCGCCGTCGAGAATGGGATCCTCTCCGGCGTAGCCGGCAATCGTGATCGGAGAGTAGGGCGTCCCCGAGTTGGGCGCCCAGGCCTGCTGGTAATAGGCCCCCCCCCGGAGGCAAAGCGTGTCGCCGGGCGAGAGCTTCTGGATTGCCTGGCTGATTGTGGCAAACGGCCGAGCCAAAGTTCCGGGGTTGGCGTCACTTCCATCGGGAGCGGCATAATAAGTGGCCGCGGGCGAAAGGGTTCCGACCGCAAGCCAAGTGGCGGCCACGACGGCCGGCCAAGGACGGCGCCTTTTTGCCAACCGGCGGATGCCACATTTTTCACCGCGGTTTTTGAACAGCCTCAAGAGCGGGAGGATCATGTTTTTCGAGGGGCGGCACACTCAGCCGCCCAGAACGAAGCGCCGGGGCCTCGGCTTGATGCGTTTGAGGAGCCTCGCGCCGTGTCCCCTGCCCTGCCCCATGCCGTGCGCTGCGCCGCGCGGTGTTGATGGCTCCGCCTCGCGCACAGCATACTTCGAACCGGTCGTGACCGCCAGCAGGACCATCAGAATCATGACCGACTGCTTTCGGTCATAGCTGACGTACCCCATGTCGGCGGCCAGCATCAGCAGGAGGAACACCCGGCAACAAAGCCTGAGAGATTTGTGCAAATGGCTCGCGCAAATAAGAGCCTGGGCGTGGATCGCATAGAATAGGAGCGTCCCCAGAAGGCCAAGGTCGCACAGCAGCTCGACGTAGTTGTTGTGCGCGTAAGTGTCCTCGCTTGCAAGGCCGCGGAATGCATCCAGGCCATGGCCCAACAGCGGAGCGGCTTCCCACAACCGGAGACCCTCCTCGACCAGGTTCGCGCGCGTCTGAAAAGAATGATCCTCATAATCCAGAGACCGTTGAACGGCAAGGATGTCCCGAGCCTGCTCGGCAATCCGGGGCGCCAGACAGAGACCCATCAGGCAAAGGCCCACAATAGCCAGCGCCCCAAGCAGCCCACGGCGCTTCTTGGGCGCCTTTTCAAGCGCATGGACGACGACCAGTGCGATGAAGAACACCGCGATCAAAATGGCTTTTCTCGAGCCGGTCGCGGCCACCGCAAATGCGACGAAGCCGAACGCGCAGAGGCAGGGCACGAGGCCGGCCCTCTTGGGCATGAGCCAGATCAGGCACGCGCCGAGGGTCAATTGGAGGGCGAGTTCGTTGGCGTTCCCGGTGATGCCGGCATAACGGAAGGTGTCTGCCCCAGGCGGTGGTTCGGGACCAATGCCCAGGAGAATGATGGCGATCTGCAAAACGTTGCTCGCCAACAGCCCATAAACCAATGACCTGAACCTCACCCCCGCCTCGAGCGCCGCGGCTATGGAGATTCCGCCCAGGAACGCGCTCAGCAGGGAGGCGAATGCCTCCCAGGGATGTGAGTCCTTGACCCCCGAAAAACTCCGCAGCAGGCAATAGCATAGGAACACGATTGGGACCCGGGTCCATTTCCTCACCTCGGGTTGCCAAACCCCGAACAGGCTGCCGGCCGCGATAAGGCCGGCAAGCGACACCCCCAATCCGAAGGCCATATAGGACCATCCGGCAACGTCAACCAGAACCTGGGAGGCGACGATGTAGCCCACGGCCAGAGCCTTGGCCGCGCGCAACCACCAGGGGTGTGACGCGTTTGGGTGTTGGAGCATCGAATTCGTTGGGCTTTTGACTGAGAACTATCCGCCTTACTTTGTCCACCCTCCGGCGAGCTCAACGGGAGTCATACACGCCCTTTTTGCCGTACTTGCCGTGGTAGCCGTAATCGTAGTAGGCGCGGTGTCCGAAGCGCCGTCGGTGAGGCATGCGGTTGAGGATGATGCCCGACAGGGGCCCCTGCGCGCCCTGGAGGAGCTGCACACAGCGGAGCACATACCGGGCCGAAGTGCTCGCCGCGCGCACAACCAGGCACACCGTCTGAACACTCTTCAACATCAGGAGCGTGTCGCTGACAGCGTTAATCGGCGCGGAATCCAGCACCACCCGGTCATAGTGCAGCAGGGCCTCCTTAATGATGCGCTCCAGACCGTCTTTAGCCAGCAACTCGGCCGGACTTGCGGCGACGGCGCCTCCGGAGACGAAGAACAGGTTCTCAACCTTCGTGGGCTGGGCTACTTCCTCGAATTTCTTTTGGCCGGTCAGGTAATCGGTTAAACCGGGCTGCTTGGTATCCCGGCCCATGAGGGTGGCTTCGATTGAAGGCCGGCGCATGTCCGCGTCGATGAGCAGGGTTTTCAGGCCAAGTTGGGCGAGGCTGGCCGAGTAATTGAGCGAGCAGAACGTTTTGCCTTCCGAGGGCATGGCGCTGGTGAACAGAAAAACCCGGCGCTCTTCGGCTTTGCCGAGCATCGAGAGGGAGGTTCGAAGTGTGCGGAAAGCCTCGGCCCCGGAGGACCTGGCTCTTTCCACGACGACCAGGTGAGTCTTGACCCTTTTGACGCCGCGCACCTGCGGGACGGCGCTGAAGACCGAAAGATGGAGCCTGGTCTCCGCGTCATCCACGGTCTTGATCGACGTGTCGGAAACGCTCAGGCCCATGATGATGAGCAGGCCGAAGAAGATGCCAGCCAGGCCGCTGATGGCCAGGACGGCGGCTCTCTTGGGCCAGACGGGCAAATCGGGCGTAATCGCAGGCTCGACGACATGCACGATGCCGGTCTGCTGGGTCTCCTTGGTAACGTCGGCTTCCTTCATGCCTTTGAGGACGGCATCGTAGAGGGCGCGGTCGGACTCGAGCTCGCGGGTCAGGACGCTGTATTGAATGGACAGCTTGCTCAGTTCGAGCGCGGCAGTTTCCTGGGTCTTCATCGCCTCGTTGAGGGACTCTTCGGCAGCGCGGGCGCTGTCGAGGCCGGCCTTGAGGGTTTGAACCGAGCTGAGGACCGCCTTGGTGATATCGCCCTTGAGTTCGCCGATCAGGGTGGTGGATTGGATGTACTTGGGATGCTTCTCCTTGTAGCGTTTGCACAGGGCGGCGAAGTCATCCTGGGCCTTGGTCAGATTGAGCTGCAAAGCCAGCACAACTGAGTCCTTTGCGATGGAGGGAACCTTGAGGAGCGCCTCGACGTTTTTCCCGAGGCTCAGGGCCTGGTTGTATTCGGTCTCAGTCTTGATGCGGTCGGATTTGGCTTCGGTGGCCTTGGTGCTGAGTTCCTTGAGCTTGGCGACCACCGTATTCTCACGGTCATCGAGGGAGGATGCCTGGGTCTCTTCCTTGTATGCCTGGAGGGCGTTTTCAGATTCCTCGAGTTTTTTGCGGAGCAGATCGGCCTCCTTGGCGAGGCTCTGGCTGGCCAGGCCGATGGTAGTGTCTTCGCGCTGGGCGGTTTCCTTTAAGTATTCACTGACGATGGAGTTGGCGACTGCGTCGGTGAGCTCGGGCACGCGGTGGGTGACGGTGATATCGATGAGCCGAGTGCCGCGTCGGAGCTTGACCTTCACCATCTTTCCAAGCGCGCCCAGGACCCGGGCGCGGATGGGATTGGCATTGGTGTCAGAGGCCAATGGGAGGGTCGCCGGCATGCCGTTAGTGAAACGAGGGTCGGCCCAGAGGTTGTTCGTGTCCGCCACCCGTTCGAGCAGGGGGCGGCTGGTAAGGGTCTGGGCGACGGTCTGCAGATAATCCACGGCCTCGAGGTCCTTGATTTGGACCATCTGCATCTTAAGGATGTTCGGCTGGTCCTGCTCGGCTTGAATAGTGGTCGTGGCGCAGTAGAGGACGGGGGCGTGCCTGAGATAGAAAAAGCCGAGGCCGATCGAGAGGGCGGCGCAAAGGGCGATGACCCAGGATTTTTCGAGAACCATGTGCCAGGTGCGGGCCAGGTCGGCGGCGTTATGGCCGGCGCCGCCATAGCCGTAACCATAACCGTAGCCCTGGCCGTAGCCGTAGCCCTGGCCATAGCCTTGGCCGTAGCCTCGGCGGGGCGCGGGACTGGCGGCGGGATCAACAGGGGATGGGGGAATTGCCGGAGGCATAACAGGAGGTGGTGTTTAGAGCCATTTTTCGCCCACGACAATGACGTCATCGGGCAGAACCTCAAAAGGTTTCTGTGATTTTTTTAAGGCCATCGCTTCGGCATCCAGCCGGATCAGTTTGTTTTCCGTTCCGACCGTCCGCTGGACGGTGATTCTGTGGGAATTGGCGATTCGTGTGTAGCCCCCTGCGGTGGCGATGGCCTGGAGGAGGCAGACCGAGTCGTCGGCGGGCATATCATAAGTGCTCGGGTGCTGGACCTGGCCGAGCACGGTGAAGCGGCGTTTGGCGAATTCGGTCACGTTGAGGGTGACCTGGGGGTCGACCAGGTAATCTTTGGCCAGAAGGTCGCGAACGATGACGGTAGCCTTTTCCAGGGTATTGCTGACGACGGTGACCGAGCCCAGGAGCGGCATGGTGATGGCGCCCTCTTTGCCGATCCGGGACACGGAGGTGAGGTCTTCTTCCTGGTAAACCTTCACCTGCACGACGTCGCCCTGGCGCAGGACATACTGCGGGGAGGTGGCTATGGGGGCGGCCAGTTCAGGCGGCGGTTTCGCCGGCGATACGCCTGGCGGCGCAGGGGTGTCTTGGGTTTGAGCGAACGTGGTTCCAGCCAGGAGCGCGGCGAGGGTGGTCGGGAGGAGTTTCATTGTCATGGGTTCCAGTCAAAGGTGAGATAGCCTTTGGATCACAGGCGCCAGGAGAGTTGGACGCCGATTAAGTTGTTGTAATACGTGTAATTCTGGATAGTCGAGATGTTTTGCTGCCGAGTGTAAAACAGGCCGGCGGTCGAGCGGGTGTTGAACTCGTAATCCAGGCCGAGGCGCGCGGACAAGCAGCCGTCCGAACGGCTGTGGCTGGGGCTGTCGCCCAGCAGGGTATAAACGACACTGTTGTAGCCGAAATCCAGTCCGGCGAAGAGGTGTCCGGATAGTTGCTGGCTCACACCGGCGTTGAAGCCCATCAGCGTGTAATTGTAGGCGCCCGTGCAAGAAGGTTCCACACGGTCATGGCCTTCGAGCGTGACGGTGGTGGATGGCCGCGGCAGATAAACGGCAGCCAGGCTGAAAACCGGAGTGAGGGTGTCGCCGGAGCCGGAACTGTATTCGCGGAACTGGATGCCGACGAAGGTGCGGAGATCGATCTTGCCGGTCAGGCGGTATATCCCGCGCAGCAACACCTCCTGGTAGGTCTGGGCGGGGCTAAACTCGGGATAGACAAAGCCGAAGGCTGCGCCGGCACCGGCCTCGAGCCGGGCGCCCACCAGACGGCTAAACCAGTCTTCATTTCGCACCTCCTGGTAGCCCTGGTACACCGGGTTCTGGTAGTCGAGCCGGCAGTACCGGCTATTCACCTCCAAGGCGCTCCGGTCGGTCAGCTCGTACCGGCTATGGAGTCTGGTTTCGTAAACCGACTCGGTGATAAGGTTGCCGACGTTGTTGTCCTTGACGGCCAGGCGGGAGAAGTCCTCATCCAGCCCGAGGACGAGGCGGGAGAAGTTGTAACCGGCGGAGAGACCGGCGACGCTATCGACGTTGTCGTACCGATCGTGGCCGGTGTAGATGTTGAAGCTTGGGGTGTAATCGAGGCCGAGAAATCGCTGGGGTTTGGCGCTGTCCTCCACTGGCGAGTAGTTCAGCAGCCCTCGCAACTGGCTGAGGGTGACGGAGCCGGGGAAGGCGGTGCTGACGTCCCCGGCCACGATGGTGAGTCCGGGAGAAAAGGTCCACTTGACGTCGCTGAGGGCGTTGGTGTGAGCGATGAGGATGTTGTCATCGTAGAGGACGGTGGCGGCGGCGTGGGGGAAGAGGTCCAGACCGCCGAGGCGCAGAGTGGCGCGGCCGGCGGATTGGTTCACGGCGTCCTGGGAGGCATTCTCGGGGGGCAGGACTACATCGCCCGGGGTGAGATAATCGGCGCCGCGCGCAAGGGCGACGAACCCGAATGAGACGAGGGCCAGGGCAAAGTTGCTCAGATGGATTTGCGGAGGCGTACCTCAGTCCTGGGTCACAAAGGATTCGGACCGGCGGTCCACTGTCTGCTGTCCGCCAGCCTTCGCCGGCCTGGGGCCGGCCATGGCTGGCAGGTCGTCTTCCGTTCTCCTGGCCTCGATCCACATGCCCCAGCCGTACTGCCAGACGCAGAGACGGAGGGAGGCGCAGATGCGGCAGTACTCGTTGGGCTCGGCCTCGGCGGCGGGGCCTTGCGCCCGGGGGCAATGGCTGGTCTTTTCAAAGCTCCGGGTTTTCGGGCGCGTATCGGGGGCTTTCTTTCCAGAGGACAAATGCGGGGTGTATTCCGCCAGGATGTCTTTGAGCATGAGCTTGAGATCGTCGACACTGGCGGTGAGGTGGGCCTTCTGCATCTGGCTCAACTGGCGGGTCACCTGTTCGAGGGGGATCGGCTCGCCGGCCAGCCGCTTGATGCGCGGATGGGCGGTGTCGGCGCAGTTGGCGCGCAGATGGCGGAGTTCTTCGAAGATTTTTTCGCCGGGGCGCAGTCCGATGAATTTGATCTCGATGTCGCGGCCGGGCTGCAAGCCAGAGAGCCTGATCATCTGCCGGGCGAGGTCGGCGATTTTGACGGGTTTGCCCACGTCGAGCACGAAAATCTCGCCGCCCTGGCCTTGGGCGCAGCTTTGAAGGACCAGGCCGACGGCTTCAGGGATGGTCATGAAGAAGCGCACGACTTCGGGATGAGTGACGGTGACGGGGCCGCCTTCGGCGATTTGGCGTTCGAAGATGGGGACGACGCTGCCGGAGGAGCCAAGGACGTTGCCGAAGCGGACGGCGACGAATTTGGTTTGGCCGGGGTTGGCCTTGGCGAGGGCCTGGAGGTAAACCTCGGCGAGGCGTTTGCTGGCGCCCATGACGCTGGTGGGGTTGACGGCTTTGTCGGTCGAGATCAGGATGAAGCGTGCGACGTGATGTTCGAGGGCGAGCCGGGCCAGGCGGGCGGTGGCAATCGAGTTGTTCTTGATCGCCTCGCCGGGCTGCGATTCCATCATGCCCACGTGTTTATGGGCGGCGGCGTGGAAGAGGACCGCCGGCTGATGCTCGCCAAGCACGGAAACCATGCGGGGGCGGTCCAGGACATCGGCAATGACGGGCACGATTAAGCCGCCATGGCCAAGCTTGATGAGCTCCTGTTCGATCTGGAACAACTGGACTTCCGATTGATCCAGGAGGACCAGGCGCCGGGGATGGAAGGCGGCGACCTGCCGGCAGAGCTCGCCGCCGATGCTCCCGCCGGCGCCAGTGACCAGGACGACGCGGCTGTTGAGGACATTCTCGATTTGGTTGAGCCGCAGGTCGATGGCTTCGCGTCCGAGCAGGTCCTCGATGTTGACGGGCCGCAACCGGCTGATGGACGGAGTGCCGGAGGCGCGCTGGTCAATGCTGGGAACGGTGACGTGTTTGAGGCGGGCCTCTTGGAGGAGGGTGACGACTTCGCCGAGGCGGCGGGCCGGGGCGGAGGGCATGGCAATGACCACCTCCTCGATGCCGAGTTTGGCCGCTCTGCGTTCGAGCGTCTCCGGCGGGCCGATGACGGGGATGCCGTGGATATTGGAACGCCATTTGTGGGGTGCATCATCGAAGAAGGCGACGGGGACCATGCCGAGATTGGGGCGGGAAAAGAGCTCGCGGACGAGGCTGGCGCCGACATCGCCGGCGCCGATGACGGCCACCTTGCGTTGGCGGAGGCCGCGGTGGTTCAGGCGGGGGTAAACGCGCTCAAGGGTGAGGCGCCAGGCCGAGCGCATGGCGCCGATGGCCAGGAACCCAAGGAGGCACTGCACGACAATGACTCCCTTGGGAGGGGAAAAGCCGATATCCAGGTATCGCAGGCCGTAGAGGGCAAGGCCGGAACAGGCCGTGGCATAGGCCAACCGCCGGACATCGGGCAGGCTGAAGTACTTGTAGATTCCGGAGAACTGGCGGAAGACCAGGAGGCAGCCCAGTTGGAGCCAGACGACCCAGTACCAATGGCGGTCCAACTGGACCTGGTATCGCTCCGGCACATCGAAATCGAAGCGGAGTTGGTAGGCGAGCCAGCGGCAGAGCAGGAGCATGGAGGCGGCCAGGAGCATGATGAGGCCGCGGCGGAGGAAGGTGGACAGTCGGGCGGGCGGTGCGGCCAGTGACGAGTGACGAGTGACGGGTGACGAGTGTCGAGTGTCGAGGGGCTGGTTCTTTCCCATGGTTTTCCCTTTGGATGACGGCTTAGCGCGTGGTCCGTGGTCCTTCCCCCCCGGCACTGCGATTCAGGAAGGGGAGAAGCGTGCGGAGGATGATCACGAGGTCGGTCCGCACATTAGCCCGGGCGGCGTAGGCGAGACTGAGTTCGATCTTGCGAGGCAGACAATGCTCGATGTAGAATTGCTCTACGCCGTCCTCCACCCGCTGCTGCAACAGGTCTTCTTCGTGGCGGAAGTCCAGCGTGGCGGCGTCGGTGATGCCGGGTTTGAGCGCCAGGACGCGCCTTTGGCTGGGGGTGTATTTCTCGACGTAACCGGGGACCTCGGGGCGGGGGCCGACGAAGCTCATTTGGCCAATGAGGACATTCCAGAGCTGAGGCAGTTCATCCAGCTTGAATTTGCGGAGGAACCGGCCCAGGCGGGTGATGCGCGGGTCGCCGTTCCTGGTCACACGGGGGCCTGCTTCTTGCGCATCCACCGCCATGGACCGGAATTTGAGGATGAAAAAGGCCTTGCCCCCTTGCCCGACTCGCAGTTGACGAAAGAAGACCGGGCCGGCGTCGGAGAGCTTGATCGCCAGGGCGAGCAGGAGGAAGAGCGGGCTCAGCGCCGCCAGGCCGAGGGCCGCAAAGGTAATATCGAAAGCCCGTTTCAGGCGGTCGGACGGTCGGGCAAGCGGCCAGGGGCGAGTGGCGAGGGACCGAGGGCGGGTTGGATGCCGGCCCAGGCGGCAAAGCACGAGGGCCTTTCGCCAATAATCACTTTCCGGGTGTCTCCTCCAGGCCCACTCGACGGCGAGCCTTCCGCCCAGCGCCAGGAACGCGTGAAGCAGAGGATGCAGAACCATGAGATCGTCAAAAGGCCGGATGGAAAACCCCATTCTCAGCTTGAAGTGTTCCAGCCCGGGCGTCTGCTCGACAGACTTGAGTCCGTAGCAAACCAGGTCCACTGCGGGCTGTTGGAGGGCCCTCTTGGTGACGGAAAAGACCAGCGCATTATTGGGGCAATGCTGCAACAGTCTGCGGCTGGAACTCTGATAGAGAATGTGGCAGCACCGCTCGACGACGGCGCAGACCGCGAAGGCGGCGAGGCGCCCCTGGAAGAACACGCCCCAGGCCTCCATGTCGGGCGTATCCGCAGCGGCTTGGCAATACTGCCGCCAATGTTGCGGCGTAAGACCGGTCTCGTTGCGCTCCTGCCGTTGCCAGGTATCCTCGTTCAAGTGATACCCGATCTCGGCCAGGACGCCGAACTCGATGCGCTGGAGCGCGCATTCCCGCAGCCCCTTGCGGGTTTGGTTTCGCGCCTTCTGGTGCAGGGCGTCCAAGTCGTATCCCTTGCGCTCGCAGACGAACGCGCCGCCGGCGCACCAGGGGCAGGACGGTTTGGACGGGTAGCGCAACACCAGGGCCGGGGTCAAGCTAAACAACCTGAGCAACTCCAGACGGGTCGGTTGGACCGGACGGTCATAAGGGAGGCTCAGAAACACCCGCCGATGCACCGCGTACCAGAACGTCCCGGCGCCTTTGGCGGTCCGGCAACCCTGGCGGCTCCAGAAGCCTGCAAATTCCTCAACGGTCATGTTGTGCGCCCGCTCAGGGCGCCGGACCTACAGGGCTTTCCGAACGGAAGACAAAACCACGTCGGCAAGCGCGCCAACGCGGACAGACTTTGAGTAATGGGCCGAGGCGTAGGCGCGGCCAAGCTGCCCGAGCCGCTCGATCTCAGCCATGGGCATCGCTTGAACCTCGCGCATCCTGCGAGCCAAGGCCTGAACGTCTTCAGGCTCCTCGACCCACCCACACCGCGCCTCGGCGACGGCCCTGGCCGTATCACTCCGGCTGTCGACTGAGGCAAGCACAGGCTTGGCGGAGAACATGTAGGCCGCCAATTTCGAGGGAATCGAACTCATCGCGGCTCCCCGCTTGAGCGGGAGCAGGCAGACGTGCGCCAGGCTCTGAAGCAGGGGAACATTCTCTGCTTCGGAGTCCGAGATAAAACGAATATTCTGGTCCCCGAGCCTGGCCGCCACCCCTTCGGCCTCCGCTTTCCTGGAACCGCCGCCGATAACCAGCAACTGGGCGTCCTTGAGACCGGCCTGGCAAAAGGCCTCCATCAGGACCTCGACTCCTGCGGCCGGGCCGATGTTGCCCAGGTAGAGGAAGGTGAAGAGGCCCTCCGGCACACCGTACTCGCGAAGAGCGTCTCGCCCGGATGGGAGTCGGGCAAAGAGTTGCTCGTCGTGCCAGTCATTGATCGTGAGGACCCGCTCGGAGTCGATGCCGCGGTCCCGGACATAGATGCGCCGCATGTTCTCTGAAATGGTCAACACCGCCGCCGCCCGGCGGGCGGTTCGCCGGTCCAGCGCGGTCAGGAGAAACCGCGGCGCGCCCCGGAGCGCCGGCGGGAGCTTGAGCAACATGGAGTCCGGATAGACATCCTTTATGTGAAGCACCATCGGTATCCGCAACTGCCGAGCGCATCGGGCCAAAAGGGCTTGGCTAAGCAACGGCCACGAATTGACATAAAGGGCGTCGAACCGCAAACCGGAGTGTTTCAGGTAGCGGCAGGCGTGCCGGCCGAAACTCCAACTCTCGAGCGCGCGTCCGGCCAAACCCGATGCCGCCGCCGCAAAGGAGGCAAGGCGAACCACCCGCACACCCTCTTCCTGTGCGACCATTGGCGCTCGAGACCGCTTGAACGCGGAGTAATCGGCCCCGATGGGCCGTGAGGGCCGTGGACAGAGGACCGTCACATCGCAGGACCTCCGGGTCAACTCCCGCGCCAGGTCCTGTCCCATGCTTGCGGAAACCACAGGCTCGGGCGGGTAAACCGCGGTGATTATGGCGACTGAGGACATGGGCGGAGATTAGGAGCAGGCGTCAAGTCTCAGCGAGTTGGGGGAGGCCAACGCACGAGTATAAGCGGCGCAGGCTGGCGAGGTAGGTTCCCACAGCATAATGTCTGGCCACCCGCTCCTGGCCGGCGCGGCCCATCTGGACGCGCAGCAGCGGAGTTTCGATCAGCCGGGCCAGGGCCTCGGCCAGCGCCTCGACATCCCCCGGCCGAATCAAGAAGCCCTCCACCCCGTCGGCGACAGTTTCCGGGATACCCCCAACCCGGGTTACGACCACCGGGATGCCGTGGGCCATGGCCTCAAGCAGCGAGACCGGGACGCCCTCCCCGTAGGACGGCAGGGCGAAGATGTCCGCCTCGCCCAGGGCTTGCGCCCTTGCCCGGCCGGTGACCTGGCCGAGGAATCGCACGCGGTCCCTCAGCCCAAGTCGAGCGACCAGCGCCGAGATTTGGCTTTCCTCTTCGGAGGATTCGACCGGGCCGGCGAACACGACGGCGAACGGTATCGTGCAGCGGTGCGCAGTTCTTTCGGCGGCTTGCACCAGGTCGCAGGCCCCTTTTTCCCTGGCGACGTTGCCCAGAAACAGAACCCTCACGGGCGCGATTGGGGCCTGACGCTCGGGGCGGGGCCCGGCCAGTTCAGTGAAGTTCCGCAGCATCACGGCTTTCGCGCGAAAGCGCGCCGCGCGCCGCGGCGGCAGCATCCGGGCCAGGTCATCAATCACGGATTGCGCGGGGAAGGCCACCCGGTCGCAACTCGCCATCAGCAGCCCCAGTTCCGCCCGGCGCCAGAAGGGCGGCCTGGGCAGGAGGATCATCCCGGCAACGGCATTGTGGACCTGCAAAACCACATGGCGTCCCCAGACCCACCGGACCCACCACGCCAGCGCCATGTCCTTCAACAAGGCCAACTCGACACTCGAATGGAAATGCGCCACCACCGGGCGGCGGCGCAGGATGGCCCAGGAGAGTCGAACGGCGTTCACGAGGAAAGCCAGGAGGTTCTCGAGCCGGAACCGGCCTGTCTCGCCGGGACGCCGCGCCCGCAATTCCGTATTGAAGTGCCCGACGGAGACGGGCAGGTCCCAACGGGCCAGTTGAGTGGTTAGCAGCACCGCGATGCCCCCGACGTAAGAGCGCGGGTGCGGCACGGGGCCGACGATTAGGACATCCACTTTGCCGGTTGGGTTCATTTCGATTATAGGAGATAGGAGACAGGAGCTGGAGGATGGGAACGCCCTTCCGTCTGCTATCTTTCATCTTCCGTCTTCCGCGCCGAGACTGCCCTGTGCACCGTCTCACAGACGTAGGCCAACTCGGGCTCGGACAGGCCCGGATAGACCGGCAGGGAGAGGCAGCCGCGCCAATGTTTTTCGGCATTCGGGAAATCCTCCGCCTTCAACCCATACCGGTCCCGGTAATACGTCATCCGATGCAGCGGCTTGTAATGCACCGAGGCGCCGATGCCGGCCTCCGCCAACCGCTCGATAAGACGATCCCGCGGCGAGGCCCCGTCCTTCCGTCGTCCGTGGTCTTTCAATGTGATCCAGAACAGATGGCAGGAATGGTCTTCGAGCGAGCCGCGGATGGCCGGCAAATCGATGCCCTCAATGTCCGCCAGGTGCCCGAGGTAATACTCGAAACACCGCTGCCGGCCCAGCCGCAACGATTCCGCCCGCTCCAATTGCGCCAGGCCGATGGCCGCGTTGATGTCCGGCATGTTATATTTGAACCCCGGGGCCACCACGTCGTACTCCCACCCCGCACCCCGGGTCGCGAACCGATTCCAGATGTCCCGGTCGATGCCGTGTAGCCGCATGACCTTCGCGCGCTCGTGAATCGCATCGTCATTGGTCGCCAGCATCCCCCCCTCGCCGGTCGTAATCGTTTTGTTCGCGTAAAAACTGAAACAAGTCGCATCCCCGAAACTCCCCACCATCCGCCCATTCAGCCTGGTGGGAAACGCATGCGCGGCGTCCTCGATCACGCGGACGTTGTGCCGCCGGCAGACGGCCAGCAGGCCGGAGGACTCAGGACTGAGAACTGTGGACCGTGGACTGTGGACTGTCATTTCGGCGGCTTGCCCGCCGAAATGGACGACCATCACGGCTTTAATGTCCGGGCGCCGGCAGAGCGCCTCCTCGACAATCTCCGGGGTCAGCAAGCCGGAACCATATTCAACGTCGGCAAAGACCGGGTCGGCGCCCAAATACCGTATGACTTCAGCGGTCGCCGTGAAGGTCAGTGTCGGCACCAACACCTTGTCCCCCGGCCCGACGCCGGCGGCCTCCAGGGCCAGGTGCAGCGCCGCGGTGCAGGAATTGACTGCGCACGCGCGTCTCGCCCCGACAGCCTCCGCAAACCGCTTCTCAAACTCCAATGCCCTTCCCGCCGTCGTAAGCCAGCCGCTCTGGAGTGCCTGGCGCACGTACTCCAGCTCGTTCCCATTACAAAGGACCTTGGCAAACGGTATCTGCATCTGTTGCTTTCTATGGGGTCCTATTGTCGTGTAATTGGGGGTCGGTTACCGGCAGGCGGCAGCCCCAGCGGCCAGACCGTCTTGTAGCCCTTGGTTCCGCACAGAAACTGTGGGAGCCGGCCGATGCCGATCAGGGTCCCGAGACCGTAGGCGAGGTGCATCAAAAAGAAAACGGGGGGGAGGCAGACCAAAAAGGGCCACTGAGGGCCGCGCTCTGACCGGGCCGCCGAGAAGCTGTGGGCCGCCGCGCAGGACGCGTAGCAAGTGAGAATGACCGCCAGGCATGAGGCCCCGCAGGACCTGGCTGCATGCGTAACGAGGCAGGCCAGGGAAGCGAGGACCCCGAGGGCGAAGATGAGCGGGACTACGTGGCGCCACGCGAAGGCCCTCGGTTCAATCCCGAGTCCGAGGCCGACCCACAGGCCGTTCAGGAACTTCTGCCTCAAGAGTCCCCCCGGTGTGCGCCGCGCGTGATGGAAGCTGTGTATCGCCGGGTCGTAGTATATCTCAAAGCCTGCCTTCCTCACCCTGAAGTGGAACTCGTTGTCCTCGGTGCGGAGGAGGCGCTCGTCGAAACCGCCGACCGTCTCAAACACCCTTCGCCTATAGGCGCCGTGGGCGACTGTGTCCACTACTCCCGCGGCGGCCCGGTTGCGGTACTGCGCGGCGCTCGCGCCGAAACGCGACCTCTCGGCCAGGAACGCGAGCTTGCCTTGGAAGCCGGGTGCGCAAACAGACTCGCGATATCCCCCGCACACATCGTGGCCGCGTGAAATGCACTCGGCGTTTCGCCTGAGAAAGTCTATGGGAAGCCGGGCGTGGGCGTCGACTCGGATGACAATGTCTCCCGTGCTGGCCGCCAGGCCAGCGTTCCAACCGGCCCCCAAATAGCGCTTCTGATTCGTGAGCACCCTGACGCTCAGCCGCGGGTGCGCGTCCCTGAATCGCTGGAACGCCCCTGCCGTGCCGTCGGTGGAGCAGCCATCGACGAAAACGATCTGAAGCATTTGCAGGTCGAAATCCTGCTTGATCACGTCGTCCAGGAGCGCGGGAAGCGCCCCGGCGGCGTCGCGAGCCACTATCAGCAAAGATATCTTCAGCGACTTCATTGGCCGCCGGGGTCAAGACGCAGCGGCCCGGGAATGTCCTTCGCAACTCTTTGGATTTGCTCCAGGTAGGCGCTCTCGAGTTGTGCGCCAAAACGGACCTTGGGCCGGTTCGTTGTGAAGCCCACCAGCATGTTCAGCAGGTACGCCGTGCGGAGAAAGAGAGCGGCCCACACCCTGCTGGCATCCCGCTTCGTTTGCCACAGGACAGGGAGGTAAAGGAGAGTGACCATGGCGAGGGCGGCCGCCGGAAGAAGCAGGGTCCCTGTGTGGCAGAACTGCGCCGCTAACAACCAGGCCGTAGAGGCAAGCCAGAGCCCGTGGAGGATCAGGTCGCGCTTAAAGCTCCATAGATAGACCCCGGCCCAGTGCTGGTGGAAAAGGGCACGGCGCAAAATCACGCCGGGAACGGTCGCCCGGCGGTTCCACACCAGGTGCCGGAGCGCCCGGCCGGGGGAGGAGACCTTGAGGTCCCAATGTGTAATCATTGGTTTATTGATGCGGTAGAGCCTGCCCCCCATCGCCCAAAGCTGGCAGCACATAAAGAGGTCCTCCTCCGGAGCGAGGTCGGGCTCCAGTCCGCCAGCCGCCTCGATGGCGGAACGCCTGAGGAGGAACGCTCCCCCGACGTCACGGTCCACCAGTTCCACTTCCCGGCGAACCCCGTGGTAGTTCCTGATAAGCTGGAACCCGCCGGTCATTTGCCTCATGTCGTCGCGAATGCCGGAGACCCCGCACGCGTGCGGCGATTCCCTGAGGAACGTGGTCCCGTGGATCAGCCATTGCGGGTCCACTTCCATGTCGCCGTCGACAAACATGACGAGTTCGGACCGGGTAAGCAGGAGCCCCGTCATCCGGCCGTTAGCGCAGGTATGGAACTCTCGGGGCGCCAGGGCGACCCTTATGCCTTTGTCCGTGGCGATGCGGACGGAGCCGTCGGTCGAGTGGCTGTCCACAAAGAGCGTCTCGACCAACTCTCCGGTGCATCCGGAAAACTCGCGGCAGGCCAGGAGAACCGAATCGAGGCACCTGGCCAGAACCGCGGCCTCGTTATAGCCGACCACGATGACGGCGACCTTGGCACACGGCGCCGCGCTAGAGCCGCCCTTGCGTCCTCCGTACCCGCGCGGGGCCCCCGCCAGCCCGCGCCTTCCTTTTTCCCTCAGCGCTCGGTCCAGGGCTGAATACAGCGAACCAAAGCGGTTGGACCAATCTGCCTTGCGCGCCAATGACAGGCGGCGACTGACGACCCCGGGAGTTTCGGTTCGCGGGAGTGAGGCAATGATGCAGGCAGCCTTCTGCGCGTCGCCCCTGACGTCGTAAAAGGCGCCGGAGATGCTCTCGAGGTTGCTCAGCCCGGATGTAAGAAGCGGCTTCCGGGTCGCAAGGCATTCATAGATTTTGGCTGGCATAACGCCGTCGATGTACGGCGATGGCTTGTAGAAGATGCAGATCGCGTCGGCCTCTTTGAGGGCAACGGGCAGCTCGGAATTGGAAACCGGAGGCATTATGCGGACGGTTGGCGGTATCTGCTTCCGAACGCTCCGGGCAATGGCGCCGCAAAAAGTAACGTCGTAGGACTTCGACAACTCCGCGAAGAGAGAGAGATCGAGGTGAGGCCCGACGCCTCCGAAATAATAGAGGGAGCGCAGCCGCTGCAACTCGTCGCCGCGGAAGGCGCGGCTAAAGCCCTCGTAATCAACACCCGGTTCCGCCAGCAGAACCGATCGCCCGCCGCCCAGCGCCGCCAGTCTTGCCACGTTGTACTGGGAATCTGCCAACAGCACGTCGGACCTGCGTGCCAGGATGCGTTCCGACGCCAGCACGTCCCGGAGCACAACGTCGGCGTCGTAATTATGCACGTTCACGTATGCCACAAGGTCAGGCGCAACTTGATCGATTACGTCGATGACGTTGAATGTCGGAACGTACGTGATGACCACGGGGTCTCTGAGGCGGAGGCGCGCCAGGGTGCGTCGGACAAGCGCACGGTTCAGCGGGCGCAGCCAGCGGGTGGGCGGAAGCCAGAAGGGTGTGACGACGTGGATGGCGCCGACGGCCTTGCGGCCGCTATGTGCGCCCTCCGGGGGATGGAGCCTTTCAAGGGCGGAGCGGAGCGTTGGCCACCGCTGCGGGGTCCGGTTCACGTACCATACCCGATGTCCAGTTCCCGAAAAGCGCCTTGCCAGCTCCTGACGCTGGAACCACAAGCCGTGCCAATCGTTGTTGGCGATGAGCAGGATGTCACGCATTGGGGATTATGCCCGAGAGGTCGACCGTGTAGAGCCGCCTGACACCCTCATGGGCGGAGTCCACGCAGACGCGCCTGTACTGCCGGTCGAACCGTGGGTGGAGGTCGCATCGGAGTGGTCCGTCAAGAAATGGCGGAGAGTCGAAGGCGCCCAGCTCGCGTCGCCTTGAATTCTGCGTGTCGTACAGGATGAGGGTCCTCTGCTGCCTCCAGTTTGGGTAGGTGTCCGTCAGAATGTATCGCCCGGAGCCGTCGAAGGTTGGGTGCCCGTCCTCAGTGAGGCACTGCTCTCCGATGCTTTGGACCTCGGAGGACCTATCGGTGTACTGGAAATAGTGAGTGCCCCTCGCGTGGTTCTTAGCCCAGGCGAGGACCTGAGTTTCGGACTTCCAGGTGTAATGCGATACCATTCCGTCATCCGCCAGCGCGCGGACGCCGGAACCGTCTGCGTTCGCTGTGTACATGGTCGTGTACTCGCCCCCTCTCTGCGGCTGCCACCGATGAAGGAAGAGGAACCGGCTTCCGCCGGGGCTCCAGCCTGCGTGGTTAAAGTAGTGGTAGGCGGCCGTGAAGGTTGGGTGGAAGTGGGATCGACACAGGTCGCTGATTGAGATGAGAAGGTTTGTGGCGCCGCTTCGAAGGTCCAGGCCCCATATTCCGTCATTTACCGGGCATGGATCGGATGCTGTTTCATCGCCCCCGGGGTAGCCGTAGCCAGGCGCCGCGGAATTGAGACGGGCGAAACTCAGAGAAAGCGCCCTCGTTCCGTCCGAATTGATGCAGTAGATGGGCGCGCGGTACTCACGCATTATGGTTCCGTCCCTGGCGCATACGACGCTGCCCCACTCCCGGCCGCGGCGATCATTGAAGATGAGCGTCTCCTCTGATCTTCCCGGCAGCCACTGAAGCATGCAGCCCTGCTGCCAGTTCCAGGCCGCGGTCGTCCGGATCGTTCGCGCCTCTCCGCAGGCGCAGTCCAGCAGACGTATCTCTGCGCGCTCCCCAGTGGCGGGCATGCGATCGCCAAAAGGAGTCCGCAGGTAGGCGACGAAGGCCCCGGATTCACTCCAAGGTGACTTGTCGTAGTAGCCGAAGAAGCAGTGCCGGTCCTGCGGGGTGAGACAGGTCAGGTTCGACGACAGTCGGACGCGGCCTGGAAGGACCTTGCCTGCTCTGAAGCCGGTCCACGCGCAAAGGCGCCTCGCTCGCTGTTGTAAGAAACGCTTCAGATGAATCCTTTCCGCGCGCAGGCGCTGGCTGCCCGCAAGGCTCTCGTGCCGGCTAGGCTACCACGCCCATTCGCTGGTACACCGTGCGGAGTCCGCTGACCATCGCCTCCACTGAGAAGTTGGCCTTCCAGGTGGCGAGCGCCCTGTCGCGCAACGGCTCCCAGTGGGCCGCAGGCATGGTGAAAAGCGGGACCAGCGCCAGCGCGAACGCCTCGTGGTCCTGGGCGGGGTGGAGGACCCCGTTGTCGCCGTGTTTGATGAACTCCGGTACGCCGCCTACGCTGGAAGCTACCACGATCTTTCTAAGGCTCATAGCCTCGAGAAGGCAGTTTGGCATCCCTTCACTGTCCGAGGGCAGCACGACGACGGGGTATTCCTTGACCGCGCTGTAAACGTCCGTGGTGAAGCCGTAGAACTCGATTTGGTCTGCCACCCCAAGCCTCTCCGAGGCGCGTTTTAGCTCCGCTGCGAACGAGGAGCTGTCGATCGCGCCCCGTGTGCGAGCGTTGGCTTGTTCCGGTGACGCGGGTGAAGGGCATCCATGTCCGCTTTGTCGAGTCGCGGCGGCCGCCTCCCCGCCGACCAGCCGGGCTCGGACGATGATCCCCCGGCGCTTCAGTGCGGCCAAGCCCCGGATAAGGACGTCGTGTCCCTTGTGTCGTGTTAGGTTAGCAACCATTGCCACCCTCGCCGGAAGCGGGCCATTCCCTGGCTCCGGCCCATCGGCCGGGCCGAGTTGGGGCACTCCGTCTGGCACGACGGTGATTTTGTCTCGGCGGATCATGGATGATTTGAGCAGCTCGCGCTCTGCTGCGCGGGTGATCGGGAGATAATGATCAACACCGCATTCTGCCAGCCTTGCCAGTGCGTGATACGACCACTTCTTCCACTGCGGGATCCATGAGCAGTCGATGTATGTGTGGACGCGAAAAATGTGACGAACTTGCCGCACTTGCAAACGCGCTGCGCTGCCCACGACGCTTTCGCGGAAATGGTGGCTCTGGATGCACACCGCGTTGCGACGGTACGCAATGGCGCGCAGCCGCCTCGCCATCTCCAGAGCCGGCGTGCGGCGTTGGCCGAGCGTCTCCACGGCTAGTCCGAGGCCGCGAAACGCTTCTGCGAGGCGGGAGGCGCCGTCGCTGGTAGCGAGCACCGGTTCGGCAGAGGCCGCACTCCGGAGCCATGAGGCTATCGTCAGGATCTGTTTCTCCACCCCGCCGAAGTTCTCCGAGGGAAGGCGAAATATGAGAATAACCTTAGGTTTCGCTGGCATTTCTATCAATAAAGCCTGTATCTGCGGCGGGACCCGCATCTCTTACGGCTCCCGCGGAGCAGCACGCCCCGAGTATGATCCACGTGTCGCGGAACTCCATCGAATCAATAAAAAGGCTCGCGACGGCCCAGGCGAGAAAGAGTGCGAGCAGGCCTCGACTTGGGGAGCGGCGCCGCGCACAGCAGCGCCTGGCTACATCTCGCAACATCCAGAGAAACACGAAGAGACCGGCCGCGCCAAATTCCACAAGGGTGATGAGGTAAACGTTGTGCGGGACTTTGCGTTCTACCCCGGGTGGCAGGGCCTCGACTGCGCGCTGGAAACCCACACCGATTGCTGCGTAAGCTCCAATCCTTTCGATGTAGGACGCCCAGATGGGAATTCGCCCCGCTCCCTGGTCCTCCAGCGTCCTGCTCAAACCAGCTCGTTGCGTCGCAGAGGCTGCAACCCCGGGCCATGCCCACTCCGCTACAAGAAATGAGGCCGCCAGGCAGGCGGCCAGGAGCAGAGCGCTCCCGAGCCACCTCCAGCTAGCCCTCCAGAGCGCCAAGAAGCCCACCACAAGGCCAACAGCCGCCCCCCTCGATCCGCTCAGGACTAAGCCCGTAGAAGTTATGCAGACGCCCGCGGTCGAAACGGCTCTGACCCAGAACCTCCCTGTCGACTGAAGGAGAGTGCTGCACAGCAAGAAGCAGGTAAGGCAACTGAACCCAAAGGCGTTCCCGTCGAGAAATCCGGCCGCAACCCTTACCTCTCGGGCGCCGAACAGAACGGTCTCTGTGCGATACCCCCCACACACGAGGGAAAGGCTTAGGCCGCAAACGTAGCCCAGGGTCAGCCATTCGAGCACGGTCCGGCGGGCTGCCAGGCACGCTATGGCCCAACCGGTGAGTGCGAAAAGGAGCACCCGGGCAGCGGAAATGCTGACGGACTCCGTGACCCTCTCAAACCCGCCCTCCAGAGCTAAGCGTCCTGTGTACCCAAATTCGAGCTCCTCCGGGCATACTACCGTGTAAACGACGAGGGTATGCAGGGCCCAAAACAGGAGGTACATCCACATGCCAGGCGGATATGCCGCGCTCCGCCGCGCTCTGCTCAGGAGTGCCGCGGCGACTACGAAAACGCAGGCGCCGGCAAAAACCTTCGAGACGTCGAAGCCGGCGGCCATTTGCGCGCCGGCGCCCACCGGGGCGAATAGGCCGAGCAATAAAATCAGGACGTTCTGAGCCCATTCGGCCTCTGCGGCCAGCACGCCCCTTCGGTTGAGCGGAATCGGTGCGCGCAACTCCGCCTTGCGGCTGTACTGCTGCGCCGGCGCCGGCCTTGAGTATATGTTTCCAATGTCTTCCGTACGTAGCCTGGGCCCGTTCGTGGAGTGGGGCGGCTCCTTGACGGTTGCGTGATCACTCGCCTGCCGAGCCGTGCTTCCCGGGAGAACCGCCCGGAAAACGTGCGCTGCTTGCGGCCCCGTTCCGGCGCCGCAAAAGGTAGTTTTGCCACCGCCACTGAAAAATGCGTTCCTTGAGCGCGCGCGCTATTGCGCGCGGGCTCCGGAGGCGAGGCGGCGGCGGGTGATTGAGCAGTTTGCCCAGGCAGGGCGCCATCTCAGCGGCGGTGAGATTGAAGTGGTTCGGAGCGAACTGCCGACACTGGGCAGAGTAGCCGGAGAGAAATGCGTCTGCCATCGGGCTGGCTTTCCAGAATGCCATCTTGGCAGCCGTGGGAAGGAAGAAAAGGTCGAAGGAGAACCATATTAGGTCGAAATACCGTGTTGCCCTTGTGCCCCGTCCGGACAAAAGCGGCGCAGTGGCCCAGTCGAGGATGACCAACGACTTATGGTCCGTGTCGTAGCAAACGTTCCTGCAAGTAAGGTCTCCGTGACAGAAAACTTGATTTCCCGGAAGGCCATCGAGGCAGCTATGGACGGCGATCGGTTCTCTTGTCCGGAGGGTCAGGTTCTCATGAACCATGGCGATGGCGGAGCCCAGCCGCCCGCACAAGCCGTAGCAGGCGCCCGCGTCCTTGAGGGCTAGCGCCTGGAGTGTGCATAGGCCCGGGATCCATTCAGTGTCCATTTGGCCGTCTTTCGCGTCAAAGTCCAAGACCTTGGGCACGCGGAAGAGACCCGTTTTGTGGGCAATTGCGGCGGCGGCGACGGTCTTCTCGAACTCCTGGCGGAGGATTTCCGTGTCGCCCCGCTTGCGGAAAACGTTGCCTATTCTCTCCATTTTTTTGCCCAGGCCTTTGGGGTGCGGCCTCTCAGCGGCCCTTTGCCCGGCAGACCATAACGGGGCACTCGGAGAAGCTTCCAAGGAAATTGGAGCGCCCGGCCCAGTCGTCCAAGAGGCGACAGGCCAGCGCGGGCAGACAGAACTTGGGCAAATGCAGAAAACCAACCGAGTAAACCCTGACAACGTTCAGTCCGGCCTCGGCGGCCAGTGCGCGGCAGAGGGAGAGAGTCATCATGTTCCGAGGCGTTCTCCGGCGTGCTTTGTCCGCGAGCCTTCCGCACAGCATACTCGGAGATAGGAGGTTCTGGTGGTTGTTGAACACGAGAAGCCCGTCCTCGCTGAGCAGGCTCGAGAGGACCTTGATAGCCGCCGTTCGCAGCTTTGGCTCGGCGTTGACGAAGAAGCGGAAGGCGGTTATCAGGTTGAATGTTTCCTGGCCGAACGGATTGTTCTGCGTCAGATCGGCCCTAAGGAGACGTGTCCGCTTCAGCTTATCCCTTGCCACCGCCAGCATCGGCTCCGAAACATCCACCCCCGTCGCCTCGTGGACTTTATCCTCGAGGAAACTTGTGATACGGCCCGTACCGCAAGCGAAGTCGAGGAGCTTGACCGGCCTTCCGCGATAGTTTTCCGTGAGGATGCGATCGAGCACACGCTGCTCGGATGACCATAGGCGCTTGTGCCAGGCGTCTGTGGCGTAGAGTGCTTCGTACCCAGCGGGTTTCTCAGCGGCGAGGTGCGAACGGCTGTAGCCTCCGGGTGTGTTCACAGGAGATTGCGCAGAGCGGCCTACGCGGCGGCGGCCGCGGGCGTTCGAGATAGAAGCAGCTTGCTGGCACGCCGGAAGTGCGCCCTCTCTCCCGGCTCGAGACCAAAGAGCCAAGCACTGGCCAGGACGACGCCGAGGCATGCGGCGGCCAGCGAGGCGACGTTCGTCCAGCCTTGGGGGGGATTTGCGTGCTTCCAGATGACTTGCAGCGCGATCCCCGGAAGGGTGGCAAACGCCGCTTTGCACCACACCTGCTCGAACGACGTGCGCCACGGAATGCCGATACGCCTGTTGACATGGAGAGGTACTACAGACCCGCAAAAGACCACCATGGCCACGGTGTTGGCGCCCGCAACCCCAACGAGGCCCCAACCCCAAGTCAGGGCGAGGATAGACCCTGCCAGGGTCGTGAGGGCCATGGCGAGGGTGAGCAGACCGAAGACACGGTGCTCGGCCACCCCGACGAGCACAAGGAAATTGCTGTACTGGGAGAGGCGCGCAAAGTGACCGATGGCGAGGATAGCAAGGACAAGACTCATCTCGCCTGGATCGGTCTTTGTCCAGATGCGCATGAACTCATTGCCCATGATCAGGATGAACGCGACACAAGGTGTTGTGAGTATCAGGGTGTATTTTTGAACCAGGATGGCGATTTCGCGGACGCGCTTTCGGTCGGCCCTCGCATCCAAATCACTAACCATCGGTTTGATGGCGCTGCAGAAGCACTCAACCATGCCGCCCAGCATGAGCACGGCCGACGAAGGGATGGAGTACCGGGCGACATCTTCGGCTTTCAGGAAAATACCAATTAGCAGCTCGGAAGTCTTATAGAGGATGACCGCGCCGGCGCTGTACAAGAACGTGTTGATGCCATACGCGAGCATCTCGCGGAGCAAGGGCGCGTCGAGTCCGCTCAAGGAAAACGAGGACCTCGGAAGGAGATGGAATGCCAGGATCAGGTTCAACAGGGCCATCGCGAGCTCGGTCGCGCCATAGAGTACAGCCACCGTTAGGAGGCCCCAGCCCCGCGGGAGCAGGACGAGAAGAAGCAGCGCGCGAATGGCCAGGGTCAAAACACGGCTGGATGAGGTATAGCCGTACCTTTGGTAGCCGCTCAGGATCGCCGGTGAGACCTGCAGCGCCGCCGTTAAGCTCAACGTAGCCCCGACAATCAGGATCGCGCGCGGAGCGCTCTGGCGGAATTCCGGCGGAACCGAAAACCATCGGGTGAAATTCCAGTAGAGCGCCGCTGTAAATACAGCGCACAAAGCACCCACCAGGGTGAAAAAAGCCGTTGCAGTGCTCGTGGTTCGGCGGAGCCCTTCAGCATCGCCTCTTACAAGGAAGACGGGCACATGCCGGTTCACGGCCGACGAGAGGCCCAGTTGGAGGAGTGCCGTATGGCTGAAGACAGACCCAATGAGGACCCAGACGCCGTACGCCGCTGCGCCCAGATTGCGAAACATGAATGGCACGAGGACGAAGCCCACCCCGGCGCCAAAGAGATTAGCCGCGACGTTGAGGATCGTGTTGCTAATGAGGCGATAGGATGTCGAGCTGGCGGACATGCCTATGGAGTTCGTCAGTGGTCAGTGACTTGAGCGACGGCGCCCGAGGGGTTCAGGTATTTGGCCAGCGCCTCCGCGCGGGAGTTGACCTTCATTTTTTCGAGAATGTTGCTGACATGGGTGCGGAGGGTTTTTCTGGTGACGCCCATCCTGGCGGCGATGTCGTCGGTCCAGCATCCTTCGCTCAGGAGCCGCATGACCTCCTGCTCGCGGCCGGTGAGGCGGTGGAGGGAGGTGCCGCGGGCCTCGAAATAGTCCAGGAGCATCCGCGCCGCCTGGCTGCACAACACGGCGCCGCCCTCCTGGAGGACCACGATGGCGCGGAGGAGTTGGTCCGCAGTGCAGGGCTTTTGGAGCCAGCCGGAGATGCCGGCTTCGAGGGTCTCGAAGAATTGCCGGCTGCCCTTCTCGGCCGAGAGCACCAGCACCGAGGTGTGGGGCAACTCCTTGTGGAGTTGCCGCAGCCACTCGACCTGGACCTTGCTCCGGGTGTCGAGATCGATCAGGACCAGGTCAGGCCGCTCCTTGCGCAGTCGCGGCAAGGCTCCTTCAATGCCAGGGTGCGTGGCGGAGACGGCCACGCCAGGCGCGGCCGCAACGAGCCCCCGCAGATACTCGCGCTCGACGGGGTTTTCCTCGATGATGGCGACCCGGACTTTGGCTTCGAAAGAATACCTGGCCATACTGCCTCCTGCGGTTGGCGGGCGCACTCCGTGCCGGTCAGTTCGCAACGGCTCTTTCTGCGGCGAACCTGAATTCGTCTTTTAAAGCGCTCCCTGCACGCACGGTCAAAACCATCCGGGAAGGGGACACGGCCCGCGGCCGTGAAGCATCCCCGAAACGCCTCTTCCTACACGCTGGGGTGTAGAGAGGGGCGGAAAGGCGGTGTGCGGCAGGGACATCAGACGCGGGTGGAACACTGCCATCCGCAGCCGATTAGCCAGGCCGGCAGCAGCAATGCGCTCGTGCTTGGGCTTTGTCCCGGCGCAGCACCACGCTCCTTGGACGCGATTGGTCATTGGCTCCAGTATGCACATCTTGTGGTATGTGTCTGTCATCGCACACCATGATTCTCTTGCCGCCGCCGGACATGACCTTGCTGTAGTTGATAGCCACTACACGGTAGAAGGGCCAAAGCTGCCCACCGAGTCCCTTCGCAACGAACCGGACCCCGCCCGCTGCCGAGGCGGCCCCCGCCCGCCTCCTCAGATCGGCGTATTCGAAGAGGGCTCCCGGTCAACGAACCAACTAATTCGGTTTTTTCGACTTGACACTCCATCCCGCCTGTTGCTAATGTGTGAGCACAAGGAACAAGACCGTGTCTGCGGCCAAGCCCGAGCCGGGTGGGAAGTTCGTTTGACGGAGGAAGCGGGGACTCTCATGAAGGGAAAAGCGGATATTCTGGCGGTGGATGACGATGCCCAAGTCGTAGGGCTCAATGAGTTGCCGGGGCGGGTTCGAACGGCGTTGCGTCTCCGGGACATCACGGAGCGCAAGCGTTTGGAGAGGAGCATTCTGGAAATTAGCGAGCGCGAGCAGCGTCTTGTTGGACAGGACATTCACGATGGTCTGTGCCAGCGGTTATTCTGCGCGGCTATGGGCTGTAATCTGCTGCGAGAAAGCCTCGCGGCCCAATCGCGGCCCGAAACCGCCGAGGCGGCTCGAGTTCTGGCGCAAATCCAGGCCGCCATCCGCGAGGCCCGCAGCCTGGCTCATGGACTTAGCCTTCCGAACTTGGATACGAAAGGCTTGCCCGCCGCGTTGGTGGATTTGGCGTCCACAACCAGCATCGATTGCCGCGTCCCCTGTGTGGCTGAATGCACGGGCTCGGTTGCCGTCACCAACCCGGCCACTGCCAACCACCTGTTCCGAATCGCTCGAGAGGCGGTGCATAACGCCGTCAAACACGCCAGGCCGAGCCGCATCCTCATCCGCTTGGAAGCAACGCCCGATGGGGGGGCGCTGAGTATCACGGACGACGGGCGTGGAATCCCTGAGGGGCCAAGCGCGGACCCCGGCATGGGTTTCGACATGATGAAGCGTCGCGCAAACATGGTTGGAGGGCAGTTGAAGATTCAAAGAGCGCCTTCCGGGGGAACAAGGATTACTTGCGTGTTTCCAGCGGGCGCCTTAACGCCCGCGACTTCTCTTTGAATCGCAGGAGAGATTATTATGCCGCGGATGCCTCAAAGGAATTGCAGGCAGGTTCTGTTGGTGGATGACCATCCGCTGGTCCGCCAGGCCCTGAGAGAGGCCATTTCACGGGAAGGTGATTTGGCCGTGTGTGGCGAGGCCGAAGACCGGGACGGGACATTTGCGGCGATTGAAGCCTCTCGACCGGATATGGCCATTGTGGACCTGGGGTTGAAAAACTCGAGCGGGATGCAGCTCATCGAGGACATCCACGATCGGCATCCCCAAATGCCGACGCTGGTCTTGTCCATGCACGATGAATCGCTCTACGCGGAGCGGTCAATCCGCGCCGGAGCAAGCGGCTATATCTCCAAGCAAGAGCCGCCCGAGAAGATTATGCAGGCGGTGCGCAAGGTTTTGGCCGGGGAGATATACTGGAGCGAAAGGGCTGCCGCCCAAGTGGCCTCCCGGGTCGCCCGTTCGGTTCGCCGCGTCAGCGGCTCACCGATGGACCTGCTGTCGGAACGCGAGCTGCAGGTCTTCGAGCTAATCGGCAGCGGCGCCAGCGCCTCAGCAATTGCCTCTATGCTCTACATCGCCATGAGCACGGTGGAAAGCTACCGTGCCCGCATAAAGGAGAAGATGAACTTGAGAGACGCTCAGGAATTGCTGCAGGCCGGGATTCGCTGGAATGTTGCCAAGGGCTCCATCTGCGAATTGCAGCCGGCCAAAGGCCTCTCCAAACAGTTACAAATTGGTTACGGCCGCCGACAACGGAGGTGAACCCGCCTGTCATCATTGTAAGACGCTTGACCATAAAAGGTTGCGACGTCCTTTGCGTAGCCGCCGACAGCCTGGCCATGTCCTCATACTAACGGCAGGGGTCGGCATGGCTGCCTGGAATTCTCATGGCGCACACGCTAAAGAGAATGAATGGCGATTCTATGGCGCAATTGTGACTTTCCAGTGACGGGCCGACAACCACCACAGCCGACAATGCAACATCACCGAAGGGCGAACTCGAGTCCCGGCCTTGGCCCGGCAAGCCGCAACCTCGCCGCCCCCGCTGGAAAGAGCGATGGGAGCTATCACTCAGACCCATACTCACGCCAATTGCGTATAGGCCTGGCGTCTGGCGCCAGGGAACGTGCATGTCCGATCCTCTGGTGTTGAATCCTGCGGCCCAGGCATAGACTGGCCGAATTCCACTTGCCTTTGAGGCGGCTCTGATCCAGAATCGCCACTAATTGCCTCCACGAGCCGTTGACTCGCTCCTGTTTCAGCCGACGACCCGCGCGCAGAAAACTGCCTGGCAAAAGGGCATGAACCATTCGTCCATCCCTTTTTAGGCCAGAATACGCATGTGCAACCGAACGAACCAACGCTTTCGTGCAGGTAACGTAAAACAAGAACCAAAACCCAGATCCTTGTGACCTGAAGCAGAAAACAAGACACAACATGAAAATGAAACCCTTAAACCATTCAAAGAGAAGCGGAGCGCTGGCTTGGCCGGCCCGGCTAAGCCTGTTCGTAGGGCTTGCCGTCGCCGCACTGGTCTGTGCAACCAGCCAGTCCACCCTTGCTCAGTTGCCCTCTCTTCCTGGTTCGCCTTCCATCCTCAACGCCAAAATCAGCGCAAGTGGAACAACCATGAACATCACGGTCCAGGGCTTTCCACAAGGACCGTTGGCCGTGAAATTCAACGGCGTGACGCTCAGCGCCACGTACAACTTCGCTGCCGGGACGATCGTCGCCACGCTGCCGGCGGTTCAGTCCCCTGGCACCTACCTGCTCTCCATCAGCAAATCGGGCATGACAATGGCATCGGCGGACGTCACCATTGGCGCCGTGGGGCCACAAGGGCTGACTGGAGCGACCGGTGCGACGGGGCCACAGGGCCTCTCGATCACGTGGCGCGGACCGTGGAATGTGAGCACGCCTTACGCAATCAATGACGCCGTCTGCTTCAACGGTTCGTCCTACATCGCGACTGCGGCTGGCTCGGGGGCGGAACCCGACACTTCGCCAGGTTCATGGAATATGCTGGCCTCGGTCGGAGCTCAGGGTGCTGCGGGGCCGCAGGGTGTCCAGGGCGCCACCGGCCCTGCCGGTCCGGCTGGAGGGGGTGCAACCCTGCCGAACGATAACACGGCTGAGGGAGCCGGAGCGCTTGTTAGCCTCACAAGTGGCGACTCCAACACGGCCAATGGCTATAATGCGCTCGACAGCGACACGAGTGGCTTCGCCAACATGGCCGATGGCGCTTGGGCGCTTTCCTCCAACACGGAAGGCATGCAGAACACGGCCAGCGGCGTCAGCGCGCTCCGCCACAATACGAGCGGCAACGACAACACGGCCATCGGCATGGCGGCGCTTATGTACAGCACGGGCAATAATAACACCGCGCTGGGCTGGCAGGCCGGCGCCGTCATCGGGACGGGCAATAACAATATCGACATCGGCAATGTCGGCGTTGCGGGCGAGAGCGGCATCATCCGCATCGGTACTGCGGGGACTCACACACAAACGTACCTCGCCGGCACCGTGACCATCCCAGTGCTCAGGATCGTAGGGGGGGCCGATGTAGCCGAGCCTTTTGACATCTCCACGAAAGAGATACCCAAGGGGGCGGTGGTGGTAATTGACGACGAGAATCCGGGCCTGCTCAAAATGAGCGCCCGCTGCTATGACAAACGCGTGGCCGGAATTGTTAGCGGCGCCAACGGCGTCAACCCAGGCTTGACTTTGAGGCAAGAGGGGGTGGCAGAAGGCGGACAAAACGTGGCCTTGAGCGGCAGGGTCTACGCCCTGGCCGATGCCTCAAACGGCCCCGTCAAGCCGGGCGATTTGCTGACGACCTCAGCCAACCCTGGCTATTGCATGAGGGTTACTGACCACGCCCGCGCGCAAGGGGCGGTCATCGGCAAGGCGATGAGTTCCCTCCCGGCTGGTAAAGGCCTGGTGCTGGTGTTGGTAACGCTGCAGTAATGGAGGCCCGTTTTATGACGAACAAATCATCGAAGTTTGCCCGTTTGCCCTCAGCCGGGGGCTTGGGCCTGTGGCTGGCGTTGATCCTCTCCTTCCCCGGGCCGGGCCTGGCGGTGGAGAGGCAAACCATCGCCGGACATGTGCCAGAGGCGGTGGCGAGGTTGAACCTGAAGCCTTTGGGCCGCCTTCCCGGTTCGGACGAGATGCGGCTTGTGATCGGTCTGCCGTTGCGCAATAAGGAAGCCCTGGCCAGCCTGCTCGAGCAGCTCTACGACCCGGCCAGCCCCAGTTTTCACCGGTATTTGGACCCGGCGCAGTTCACCCAACTGTTTGGCCCCACCGAACACGATTATCAGAGGGTCATCAATTTCGCCAAGGCCAACCGGCTCGACGTGCGGAACACTTACGGAGACCGCGTGCTGCTCGACGTGTCGGCGCCAGTTTCGACCATTGAAAGCGCCTTTCACGTCAGCTTGCAAACCTATCAGCATCCGACAGAAGCAAGGCAGTTTTTCGCGCCGGACGTTGAACCGTCCGTGGACGTTGACGTGCCGATAATATCTGTCAGCGGACTAAACAACTTTTACAGACCGCACCCCATGGCACACGGAAAGCCGGCCTCGGCAGGTGGAGGCAGCCCGGGCGGGTCCGGACCTTCGGGCCTTTACGGAGGGACCGATTTCAGGAACGCTTACGCCCCGGGTGTAACGCTGACCGGTGCGGGACAGATGGTCGGTCTGGTGGAGTTCGAAGGCTATTGGACAAATGACATCATGAACTACGAAAGCCTGGCGGGGTTTCCGAATGTTCCTTTGCAAAATGTGCCGCTGGATGGGTTCTCCGGTCCAAATGACGGCGACGACACGTTCGAATGCTCCCTGGACATCGAGATGGCCATTGCCATGGCGCCAGGGTTGTCCGAAGTGGTTGTATTCGAGGATTACTGGGACGTTCCCTACAGCACGGACCACATATTACAGAGCATGGCCTCCAACAACCAAATCAAACAGCTCAGTCTTTCCTGGGGGTTGGTTTACGATGTACCGTCTGAGAATTATCTTATGCAGATGGCCAGCCAAGGCCAGGCCTTTTTCACGGCCTCCGGGGACCACGACGCCTACGTCTCCGGTTGCGCGGACAACTGGCCCGACGACGATCCCTGGGTCACCAGTGTTGGCGGAACGCAGTTGACGATGTCTGGTAATGGGGCTTCTTACGTGTCGGAGACTGTTTGGAATTCGTTTGACAGTAGCAGCGGCGTGTATTGGGGAAGCGGTGGCGGCATTAGCACGACTTACCCGATTCCCTTTTGGCAACAAATCGTCAATCTGGGCCCCGTTGGCGGTTCGACGGCCTGGCGCAACATTCCCGATGTCGCCATGGTCGCTGCCGATCTTTGGATTTATTGCGATGATGGCTGGACGTACGTCGACTGCATTGGCACCAGTTTCGCAGCGCCGCTGTGGGCAGGCTTTACCGCGTTGGTCAACCAGCAGCTTGCGGCGGACGGCAGGCAACCGGTCGGGTTCATCAACCCCGCCCTCTACGCAATTGGCGAGTCAGCGAACTACAACTCCTGCTTCAATGATATCACCACGGGGGACAACACATGGTCTGGTAGCCCAGCCGAGTTCTTCGCGGCGCCAGGCTACGATCTTTGCACTGGCTGGGGATCGCCAAAAGGCGCCAATCTCATCCGTGTGCTCGAAGCTTACGCTGGAGTTGGCTTTGGTGTCGGTCTTGACTTTGTTGACTTCAACTACACCGGGCCAACCCAGAATGGACTATATGAAACCCCCTTCGAAACCCTGGCCCAGGGAATCAATGCTGTCCCTGCGGGCGGAGCCATTATCTTCAAGGCGACCGGATCAAGTTCTGAAACCATGACAATTTCAAAGCCAATGACACTGAACACCATTGGTGGGACAGCCACCATTGGCCGCGCGCCTTGAACGAAACATGCAACAGCCTTGGCGCCAAACGAGATAAATCAATAAATCAAACCACAACCGAGCGTCATCCAATGAAAGACGAGTTGCCGCGGCAGGCAGATGGGCGCCCCAAGGCGTTGAGTCCCGAGCGCCGCAGCGGAGTGGTAACGTTGCTTTTTACGGACGTGGTCGGGTCCACTGCGCTCAAACAACGGCTGGGGGACCGTGCGGGCGTCGAGTTGGTCGAACGGCATCACGCCTTAATCCGGCAGATTCTCGCCCAATTCGCTGGGGCGGAGGAAGTCGTAGTCGCCGGCGACTCGTTCCTGGTCCTTTTCCCTCTGCCTTCAGAAGGGGTGAAGTGCGCCCTGGTCCTGCAACGCCGGTTGGCGGAGTTCAACCGGGGCGTGCCGGCCCCCGTGGAGGATCGCATTGGCCTGCACCTGGGGGAGGTGTTGATCGAGGAGACGGAACCGGGCCAGCGCGACGTGCATGGAATGCAGGTCGATACCTGTTCCCGCGTCATGTCGCTGGCTCAAGCGGGGCAGATCCTCATGACCCGGCCGGTGTTCGACAACGCGCGCCAATCGCTCAAGGGCGAGGAAATCGAGGGCATCAGCGCCTTGGATTGGCTCAACCACGGACGGTTCGAGCTGAAAGGTGTCGGCGAGCCAGTCGAGATCTGTGAGGTCCAAGCGGCGGGAGCCACCAGCCTGTCTCCGCCCACAACGTCTGAAAAGGCTCGCCGCGTGGAAGCGGCCGAAGGGGAGGCGGTGCTGGGGTGGCGACCGGCGGTAGGCCAGGTGGTGCCGCGCACGCAGTGGGTGTTGGAGCAGAAGCTCGGCGAAGGCGGATTTGGAGAAGTCTGGCTGGGGCGGCATCAGGTAATGAAGGAGCGGCGGGTGTTCAAGTTCTGCTTCCGGGCCGACCGCGTGCGGAGTTTGAAGCGGGAGATGACGCTTTTTCGCCTGATCAAAGAGCGGACTGGGGATCATCCTAACATCGTCAGTCTGCGCGAGGTGTATTTTGACGAGCCGCCGTTCTATGTGGAGATGGATTACGCGCCAGGGCAGGACCTGCAGACCTGGTGCGAAGGGCAAGGCGGAGCCAGCAGGGTGCCGTTGGAAGCGAAGTTGGAGATTGTGGCGCAAATAGCCGATGCGCTGCAGGCTGCGCATGAGGCGGGCGTCATTCACCGGGACGTGAAGCCGGCCAACATCCTGGTGTCAGGAGGGGTGCAGCCGGAGGTAGGGCGCGGTGTCCTCGCCGCGCCGCAATTAGACGGCGGCGGACACGGCTCGCTGAGGACAGCGAGCCCTACGTTGAGAGCCAAGCTGACTGACTTCGGCATTGGGCAAGTGGTGTCGGAAGAGGTGCTGGCGGGAGTGACCAGAGCGGGGTTCACCCAGACGATTCTGGGTTCGGACAGTTCGTCGCAGAGCGGCACCCAGATGTACATGGCGCCGGAGTTGTTGGCGGGCAAACCGGCCTCGACGCGCTCGGATATCTTTTCGCTCGGAGTGGTGCTCTATCAATTGCTGGTTGCCGACTTTACCAAGCCGGCCGCGACCGACTGGGCGGACGATATCTCAGACCCGTTGCTCCGCGAGGATTTGAAGCGCTGTTTTGCGGGTAATCCGGCGGAGCGATTTGCCGGGGCCGGCCAACTGGCGGATCACCTCCGCAGCCTTCCCGATCGCCAGCGCTGCCGCCAAGAGGGCCTAATGCTTGCGCGCCGGGCGGCGCAGCGACACCGAGCGGCTGTTATCAGCAGCACGGCCACCGCGGCTCTCCTGGTACTGGCGACGGCGCTCGGCTATGGGTTTTGGCGGACGCGGCAGGCGCGTAACCTGGCTGAAGCCAACGGCTACGCGGCAGATATCAACTTGGCGCAGCAGGCCTTGCTGGCCGACAACTTGGGCAAGGCGCGAACGCTGCTCGCTCGTTACCGGCCCGGCTCCGGACGGGAACACCTGCGGGGTTTCGAATGGCGGTGCCTGGCCGCCGACGCGCGGAGCGACTACGCAGCCACGGATACCTCTTCGGCGGACGGCATCCTTTCTTTGGCCTTGTCCCCGGACGGACGGACGCTGGCCGTGAGTCGGCTCGGAAGCATCGAGTTGCGGGACCCAGCCTCGTTGAAGCGCATCGCTACGCTGGAGACAAATGCGGATATTTGGGGTGGGGTTGCCTTCTCACCCACTGGCAGACTCCTGGCCACCACGGCGCCGAGCACTGGCATCCGGCTTTGGGAGCTCGAACCGCCGCGAATGGTCGCAGAACTGGCTCACACCAACCGTGCCATCCACCTAAGCTTTTCGCCGGACGGGCGGCACCTGGCCTCCTTCCAAACCGAGAGCGGCGTCTGTGTGTGGGACCTGAAAAGCCGCCAGACCGTGAGGCGTTTCCTTGATTTCCGCAGCGATGGCCACGGGGGACCGATCTGCTTTTCGCCGGAGGGAGACCGCTTGGCCGTGGGTGACTATTCCGGCCGAATCCGCATACTGGACTGGGCCGGCAACCGCCTCCTGGTGGACATACCGGCACACCACCAGCAGATCATGAGCCTGGCCTATTCGCCGGATGGCAAACTGCTGGCCTCCGGGAGCGGCTACTCGGCAGACGACATCCGGCTTTGGAATCCGGCAACCGGCCAACCAGCCGGCTCGCTTGCGGGACACACCAGTTGGATTCCCGTTCTCCAATTCTCCGGCGATGGCCGCCGGCTGCTCTCGGGCAGTGCGGATCAGACGATCGGCATCTGGGATGTGCCGGCGCGCCGCCTGATTCTGAAACTCCGCGGCCACTCGGATGAAGTCTATAGCCTCGCTTTTGATGAGCGTCGGACCAACCTGCTCAGCGGCTGCAAGGACGGAACTCTCGCCCGCTGGGACATTGACAAGGTGCAACAGCGCACGCTCCGGTCGGACCTCCCCGGACGGCTCCGGAGCCCTGCTTACGCTGGCAGCGGGCCCTCCGTCGCGGGTCTCGACCAGCAGGGCGCCGTCGCCCTCTGGCGCCCCGGCGACCCACAACACCTTTCGGTGATCGCCGCCCTTGGCACCAATAACGCCGCGCTGGCCACAGCCTTTGGACGCCGACTTCTGGCTTGCGCAACCCGCGAGGGCCCGATCCGGATCTGGTCCCTGCAGTCGGCCAACCTGGTCACGAATCTCGAGGGGCACGCGGGCGTGTTCTCGAAGAGGGAGGACTTCCTGCTTGCGTTTGGTGCGTCAGGGCTGGTCACAATTTGGGATGCGAAGACCTGGACTAAGCGCTCGTCCTGTGCGGAAACAGAACGCGCCTGGAGCGCAGACTTGTCTCCGGACGGGCGTCTGCTGGTCCTGGGCTTTGGGGACGGGCGTCTCGATTGGTGGGATGCCGTCCGTGGCCATCAACTGGCTGAAACCCTCTGTCATCGCCAGCGGGTTTCCAGCCTGGATTTCTCCCCGGACGGGAGTACCCTGGCCTCCGCCAGCCAAGACGGCACGGTTGCACTTTGGGGCGCGAGGACGCGCCGCCCGATTGCCCAGTGGAAGGCCGATTTCCTCGGCCTTCATGCCGTGGCCTTCTCGCCGGACGGCGCCCGGCTGGCGACGGGACTCAGCGGGGGTTCCGTGACTCGCTTGTGGGATTTGAGGACTCGGCGGGAATTGCTCACCCTGGCTGCGCCAGGCGACTTGTTTTACTGGGTAAAATTCTCACCGGATGGTGACGCGCTGCTGTGCGGATCAGATAACGGCCATTCCTACCTGTGGCGAGTGCCTTCCTTTGCCGAGCTGGACGCCGCCCACTGAAATCTATGAAAAAGACTCAACCATCCGCTCCACAGGCCAGCTCGCGCGAAACTGAGGACCTTCGCACTGGCGCCAGCCCGGGCACTATTGTGCAGGCCGTGCGCGACAACTTGGTTTACCTCCAGGCCCGGTTCCCCGAAGTCGCTACCACGAACGACAAGTACATGGCCCTGGCCTACGCCGTGCGGGACCGTCTTTTGCAGTTGTGGGCGGCGACGGCCAAGACCTATTACGAGCTTCGCAGCCGCTCGGTGTGTTACCTGTCCGCCGAGTTTCTCCTCGGGCCGCAACTGGGCAACAACCTGGTCAACCTGGGCCTCTTGCCCCAAGTCCGGGCCGCTATGAAAGAGGCCGGGCTTGATTTGGCGCTCCTCCTGGACCAGGAGGAAGAGCCGGGTCTGGGCAATGGCGGCCTGGGCCGCCTGGCGGCCTGTTTCCTTGACTCCCTGGCTACCCTGGGTATTCCCAGCCTCGGCTATGGGCTGCGCTATGAGTTCGGCATCTTCGCCCAGACCCTCCGCGACGGCTGGCAGATCGAACTGACCGACAAGTGGCTTCGGCTGGGCAACCCCTGGGAAATCCCCCGCCCGGAAATCCTCTTCGACGTAAAGTTTGGCGGCCACACGGAATGCTCTCTCGAGGGTGGCAACTACCGGGTGCGCTGGATACCGGATCGAGTCGTGCGCGGCATGGCCTACGACACGCCAGTGCTGGGCTACCGCACCAATACTGTCAACCTCCTGCGCCTCTGGAAGGCTGAGGCGGTGGAATCCTTCGACTTCCAGGCCTTCAACACCGGGGATTACTACGGCGCAGTCCTGGCCAAGGTGATTTCGGAGAACATCACGAAGGTGCTCTATCCCAACGATGAATCGCCCCAGGGCAAGCAGCTCCGCCTCCAACAGCAGTATTTCTTCGTCTCCTGCGCTCTGCAAGACATGCTCCGGCTCTACCAGCAGCGCCCCCGCGCGGCCCTCGAGCGTTTCCACGAGAAATTCGCCGTCCAACTCAACGACACCCACCCGGCCATCGCCGTGGCGGAACTCATGCGCCTGCTGGTCGATGAGCACCTCTTGGGCTGGGAGCAGGCATGGGGCATCACCCGGCAGGTCTTCAGCTATACCAACCATACGTTGATGCCCGAGGCGTTGGAACGCTGGGCGGTGCCGCTCTTCGGAGCGCTTCTGCCGCGCCACCTGGAAATCATTTACGAAATCAACCGCCGCTTCCTCGACGAGGTCCGCCACCGCTACCCCAATGACGAGGCCCGCCTGACCCGCATGTCCCTCATCGATGAAACCGGTCCCCGCTATGTGCGCATGGCGCACCTGGCCTGCCTCGGCAGCCATGCCATTAACGGCGTCGCCAGGTTGCACAGCGACCTGCTCAAAACCGGCGTCCTCAAAGATTTCCACGACTTTGCGCCGGACGCCTTCACCAATGTCACCAACGGGGTCACCCCGCGCCGTTTCCTGCTCCTGAGCAACCCCCGCCTGGCTGAGGCCATCTCAAGCCGCATTGGCGGCGGTTGGGTCAAACAGCTCGACCAACTCCGCGGCCTGGAGGCCTTTGCCGGCGACGCCGGCTTCCAGGAGCAATGGCGCCAAATCAAGCGCCGGAACAAGCGTGCCCTGGCCGAGTTGATTCTCCACCGCACGGGCATCCAGGTCGCTCCCGATACCCTGTTCGACATCCAGGTCAAGCGGCTCCATGAATACAAGCGCCAGCACTTGAACGTTCTACACATCATCACCCTGTATAACCGGCTGCGCAAACAGCCGGGCCTCGAGGCCCCGTCGCGCACGTTCGTTTTTGGCGGCAAGGCCGCCCCGGGCTACTATTTTGCCAAACTCATCATCAAGCTGATCAACAGTGTCGCCGGCGTCATCAACCAGGATGCCGCCCTGGCCGGCCGGCTCAAAGTGGTGTTCCTCCCCGACTTCAACGTCAAGACTGCGCAATGGGTCTATCCCGCCGCCGACCTCTCCGAGCAAATCTCGACCGCCGGCCTCGAGGCCTCCGGCACCGGCAACATGAAATTCGCCATGAACGGCGCCCTTACCATCGGCACCCTGGACGGCGCGAACATCGAAATCCGGGACAAGGTCGGCCACGACAACTTCTTCCTTTTCGGGCTCACGGCCGCCGAAGTGGCTGACTTGCGCGCGCGCGGCTATCGCCCTCGCGATTATTACGAGTCGGACCCGGAACTCAAAGAAGCCCTGGACCAAATCGCCTCCGGCTTCTTTTGCCAGGGTAATGCGGACCTGTTCCGGCCCCTGGTGGACGCCCTGCTCGACCATGACCACTTCATCCTCCTGGCCGACTACCGCCGCTACATGGATTGCCAGCAGCAGGTCAGCCAGGCTTACCTGGACCGGGGTGACTGGACCCGGAAGTCCATCCTGAACGTCGCCCGCATCGGCTACTTCTCGTCCGACCGCGCCATCCGCGAGTATTCCGAGCGTATCTGGAAGGTCTTGCCAGTCCAGGTAAAGCCAGAGTCTAAAAGCTCAAGAACCGATGCTCGCCGTCGAAGCCGGCAAGCGGGTGTTGGCCGACAGGCGTGGTCGTAAGGCTCGCTCCCAGTTGCCGCGCCGCCTCCTCGCTCAGCAAGCGGGGTTGCCGAAGCGTGGCTGCCAGCCTCTCCATCCGGAAGACAAAATTGACATCCTTTCCCAGGAGGCTTTCCTCGCCCATGGACGCCATCCCTCCCATGAGCACCTGGCCGCAGTGCAAAACCAGGCGGAACGGGGGCTCGCTCCGGTCCTGCAACTGGCGCAACGCGCCCAGCGCCGCCACGAGCCGAGGCGGCGTCACTTGGGCCGCCGGCCAGTAGGCGAAGAAGCCGTCGCCAAGGTACTTGTTGATGGCGCCCCCCTCGCCTTCGATGGCTTCCTTGCACCGGGTGAGCCAGTGGCCGATGAGCGCAGCCAGCGTTTCGGCATCCAGTCGCTGGCTCAGGCCCGAGGAGCCTTCAATGTCCGCCAGCAGCAGCCAGCATGGGCAGGACTTCGTGGCGACCAGGGTCTGGTTCGCGGCCAGCCTCGAGGCCGTCGGGTCCGGCTCCCCGCGGCCGCCGAGCCGGAACACCGCTTGGAAGGCGCCGATCTGGATGGTGTCGCCGTTGCGGAGGCGGCTGGGCTTGCTAAGGCGCCGCCCGTTTATGTAGGTGCCGTTGCTGCTGCCCAGGTCCAGCAGCCAGAATTCGCCTTCGCGCTGCGTGTGGATGATGGCGTGGCGCCGGGAGACGCGTTCGTCGGCCAGCACGACGTGGTTGGTGGCTGCGCGACCGAACGAGCAACTGCCCTGAATCCGCATCGGCAGACCATCGGCCTTCTCCAGCCACGCAAAGGAATCGGCGTTTTCGTTCACGGATACCCGCACCCTGGCACGCAAAGGCAAAAAATGGAAGCGCAGACTGTCGCCAAAGGAGTTGTAAGCCCTCAACGCCCGCTTGCCTGCCGCCAGGACGGGGACTACTCTTTGATAATGACGGACAAACAAGCTGTCCTTGACGCCCTTCAGAGGCTTCCAGAGAATGCCTCTCTTGAAGAGATTACCGAGGAGTTGCGCATCATGGCAGCGGTCCGGCGCGGGCGCGCCGATGTTGCGGCCGGCCGCACCAAGACCCACCAGGAAGCTCAAGACCTGCTTGAGTCTTGGGCAACAGCATGGACTTCAAAGTAATCTGGTCTGACGCGGCGATCTCGGATCTTGGTGGCATTTGTTCCTACATCGCCCGTCACGATCCGGCTGCCGCCCTGCGGATTGGCAGTGGCATCCTCGGACACGTTGGGATTCTGGGCCGCCATCCATTCATTGGGCCGGCGTATCCGAGAGGCGCCCGGGGGCATCTGCGGGAGATCGTCTTTCGCTCATATCGCATTTTCTATGACGTGTCCGAGGAGTCGCGACGCGTGGACATCCTCCACGTTCGGCACGGCGCGCGCGACGAACCCACGTTTTGAACGGCCTCCATTCAGGTCCTCCGTCTGGCCGCAGACTGCGAAGATTTTTCAACCACGGATTTCGGATGGCACGGATAGAAGAAATCCGTGTTGATCCGTGGCATCCGTGGTTCATCTTTTTCCTCGGTTGGCTCCCAGTCAGTGCGCCGCCGGGGTGAGCACGATGTTTCGGTAAGCGATGCCGCCGTGGTCGCCTTGGAGATAGATCGGTCCGGGCAATTCCTCATGGCTGTCGAAAGCTCCTCCAGTGATGCCTGGTATTTCTTTGCGGTCGATAATCGTCTGGCCGTTCTGGACGACCGTGACGAACCGGCCGACCAGCGTGATGTCGAAGGTTTGCCAGACCCCCGGCCGTCGCGGCTGCTCCGGCTCCGGCGCCAGGAAACCATAGACCGCCCCTATATGATGACTGGGCGGCTCCTGGAGGGAATCATCTTCCACTTGCACCTCATAGCGGCCGCGCAGGTAGATGCCGCTGTTGGCATTGGTGGGGCAGTTGACCTCGAGGTGCAGTTTGAAGTCCTGGAATTCCCGGTCCGTGGCGATGTTCGAGCCGGCGGACCTATTGACGAGGCAGCCGTTTTGTGCCGCCCAACTTGACGCCCTCGCAGGATTGTCGAACCTCCACCCGCTGAAGTCCCGCCCATTAAACAGCGTAATCGGTCCAGCCCACTTGATGCCGGCTGGCGGCTTGAGCGCGGGAGCGCGTCTGCCCGTCCAGGTCCATGGGGTTCCGTTGGGCCCCTTGGCCGAGCCGGTCAGGGTCTCGCCGATCAGCTTCCCCTCGAACACCAGGTCGGTCCGGCTGTCCTCTTCCTGCTTGGGGGAAACGAACTGAATCCGGTCTTCCTGGACGAGGACCTTCGGCAGTGGGCGGGCGTTTCCCCAACGGCCGACAAAAGTGGCTTTCCAAACCCCCTGCTCCGCCTTCAACTCCAACCATGATGGGAGCTGCTTGTGGTCCGCATCTTGTATCGTGAGGTCCCAACGTCCGGCCAGCGCCTCGGCCGGAGCCGCTCCCGCCGCCTGGGGTCCGCTCAAAGCGCCGCCCCAGGCCAGGAGTAGCCAAAGCCAACGGCCCCGAATGGTTGTGTGGAAGCCTCTGGACCTGTGTTTCATGGGCGGCAGTTTTTTAGGCCTTGAAGGTTTCCATCGATTTCCAACCTGCGTCGTAGAATTGCGCCAGCGTCCTCTGCGTTGCCCCATAGCTGATGAACTCTTCGGGCTTCATCCCGTCCGGCTCATAGGCCCGCACAAACTCTCTCATCCGCGACAACCTCTCGATGACCGCCGGAGGGATTTCGCGGTTGATTCGATCCTCGCGCGGCAATTGGCCGGACATCAAGGGCTCCTGCCAGCTTGGGAAAATGGAAAAGATCATTTTGGCGCCGGCCAACTCGGTGGCGTGATACATGCCGCGAAGGGCGGCGACGATGATCTCCATTCCATCGCCGCGCCCCTCAAGGAGCCTGTAGGCCCGCTTGGCGACGGCCAGGCCGGCTTGCCGGATGTCGCCCTCGGGCACATCGGCTCGGCTATCCAGCGCCACCTCTCGCAGGTAGTCATCCAGTCTGCCAATCATCAGGACGGCAAAGCAGCTTCCAGGAGCAATCCCCTGGGCCTTGGCGCGCGCCATCCCTCTCCGGCGCCGCTCGGCAACGGCCAGCACTTGCGGCACGGTGAAGCCCACGGTGAGGGTGACAGAAATGCCCTCTGCGACGCATTGCTCCAGCACATCCAGGCCCGCGCTGGTAGCCGGCAGCTTGGCCGTAATGTTGGGCGACCAGGCGTGAAACCGCCGCGCCATCGCCAGCATGCCCTCGCGGTCTCCCGCTCGAGCCGGGTTCACCTGCGCGCAAACCCAGCCCTGCCGCCCCTCGGTCCCCTGGAACTGCGGCAACAGTTTCCGGGCCGCGCTCGTCACCGGAATGCGCATCAACCGCTCGGCGCGGTCTTCGGCGCTTGTGGCCGCAGCCGTGGCTTGCCGGATTTCCTCCGCCCAAAGTTGTCGGTTGGACGCCAAGGCAATGTGCGACAAAAACGGATTGGTTGTCGCCCCGATTGCCCCGCGCTCGAGCCCCCGGTCCAACTCGCCAGGGTCTGCCGAGTCATGCCACCAGCAGGCCCGCGTGGATTTCGACACCCAGGAGAGATAATTCTCGTTCGGCATTATATACTCAGTTTCTCTCGAGCGTACTTCACGCTTCGTTCGACGGCCAGGCGTTCCAGCGCCATTTGCCCTGCCACCGGCAATTTCGAAATCTCCGCCAAAGGCGCCCGGCAGCCTTTGGCGCGGACCAACTCCAGTATGGGCTCGGCCGCCCTGCGCGGCACACCCTCGAAGGTGGACCAATACGCATCGGTTTTGACCGGCACCTTCAGGGCGTCACGGGTGATGATTTCCAGGCAGAAGTGAATCGAGGGATTGGCCCGGCGCAGAATCCGGACCATCGCCGGCAGGTCCAGAAAGCCATCCCCCAGCGCCACGTCGGCCAGCAGGAAGCCCTCCTCGCATTCGCGCACAGCCGCGTCTTTGATATGCGAGGTAATGGCCCAGGGCGCCAGGGACCGAAGTGTCTCCACCGGGTCTTCCACAAGCGCCAGGTTGTTGATGAAATCAGCGCAGAGGCCGACCCACTCGCTGCTCAAGTTCTTGAGCAGCGCAAGCTTCTCGGGCACCCGCTGGTCTTTGTGGTTCTCGACCGCCAGACGAAACCGGTGGCGCGCCAAGACCGGCTCAATCGATTGCAGGACCTGCAAGGCGCGCTTCTCGGCCTGGCGGAATTCCTCGAACGACTTGAACTGTTCGTAGCGCCGCCCGGGCAGGACGGCTGTCCGCGCGAGGCTGGCGCCGGCCGCCTTGGCATTTTTCACCGCCTGTTCGAATCGGTCCGCCTCTTCAGGCGTGCTCGGGAAACTCAGAATCCCTTCCACGAACATCCCATGCTTTTCCGCCTCCTGGCGCACCTCGGCTGCGCGGGATGAATCCTGAGGGCCAAACGGGCACTGGATTCCCCCGGCCCCAAGGGCGCGGCTCTCCTCCAGGAACGCCAAAGCGGGGGACAAATCCTTGTGACGCCCGCCCCAGCCGTTGTTTTGGCTGACTTGAAGGGTGTAGATCACGATGCCCAGGCCGCTGCGCCCGGAAGGGGGCATGGGTTGAGCACTCTTTGCCTCGGTTGCGGAACACTCGCCGCCGAGCATCAGCGCGGAACAACCGCCCGCCAGCGCCGCCAAAGCTTCCCGACGATTCATTGCCTTCATGCCTTGATGCCCAAGGCGCGGAGTTCAGCGTCCCACGGCGCCCGATAGGGCCGCACGAGCATCGCATCGGCCTCGCGGTCACCCGCCACTTCCTCCTTTCCGGCATCCCAGACCAGCTTGCGGCCCCCAAGCCGAAGGGAAATATTGGACAGGTGGCAAGCCGTGGCCACTTCATGGCCGCTCTGCAAATCAGAGAAAGGCTGCTGACGGGACTTCACACAGTCCAGGAAATTGCGCGTATGACGTGAGTAATCCTTGATGGCATTGCCGCTGTTGTCCTTTTCGGGCGTAGTCCATAATCTGCCATCTTCCTCCGGCTCAAGCTGGGGTCCGCCGACTGGGTGGCCCTTGACGCCGAGGATGCCGGCGACGGCGTTGTTCGGGTTGATCCTGGGATCGGCGTGCAACTCGAAACCGCCTCGGGAAATCGGCAGGCAGCCAAAGGCGCCATAGAAGGTCAGGCCGCCCATGCCCAATCCGCCCTTGCCGGCTGTGGCCTCGCGGTATTGGCAGGTGACGGTGAAGCCGGGGTATTCCATAATGACGTCCTGCGTATCGGGCACTTCGCAGTTGTCCTTCAGGAACCATCGGCCTCCGATGCTGTAAACCGATTTCGGGGCCTTCACGCCGAGCATCCAATGCACCAGGTCGAGCGCGTGCTGGCCGAGATTGGTCCCTTGTCCTCCCGAGTAGTCCCAGAACCAGCGGAAGTGGTAAATGGAGCGGTTGGGGTTGTAAGGCCGCTTGGGGGCGGGCCCCAGGAACATGTCGTAATCCAGATCAGGCGGCGGCGCCTGGTCGGGGGGATTGCCGAAGCCCGGCATGATGTTGCGGGAGTTGTTGTTGGAGGCGGACACGATCTGGCCGAGTTGGCCCTGGCGGATGAGTTGGCGCGCGCGCTGGAAAGGCGGGCCCGAGCGGTTCTGGGTGCCGACCTGGATCACCCGTTTGGTGCGGCGCGCCACCTCGAGCATCCAGCGGCCTTCCCTCACGAATAATGTGGTGGGCTTCTCCACATAGACATCCTTGCCCGCGTCGCAGGCCATCATCGTCATTAGAGCGTGCCAGTGGTCCGGAGTGGCCACATAGACCGCATCCACGTTCTTGTCGGCCAGCAGCTTTCTGAAATCGGCGTACTTGGCCGCATTGCCGGCCATGGCGGCGGCCGCATCCACCCTGCCCCGGTGTGCATCGCACACGGCAGTGACCCGCACATCCGGTTGTTCCTTCAGCGCGGCCAGATGAAACCGGCCGACGAGGCCGAAGCCAATCAGTCCGACGTTGATGCGCTCATTGGCGCCCGTGACGCGGCCGGCAGAAAGGGCGCTCAGCCCGATCGCGCTCGTTTTGACAAAGTCACGGCGTGACATTGCAAGCGGATGCTCACACAGGTTCATGGTGAAAGTCTGCGCCAACCGCGGGACAAATGGCAAGACAAGAAGTGCCGCCCCTCGGGGTTCGGGCGCAGGAAGAACTCTTCGAGGGCAGACGCCAACGGCGCGCCCGATTCCTCAGGGGTCTCAATCCCCGGACAAGGCCGCAATGATAGACTCGGCGGGCAGTTTCTCCGGCGTCAGCGCAAAAAGGGCCGGTTGCCACGGGTCCAGCCGGAAGCGGATGCGGTCGGTGTGGCCCAGGTAGGTCTGCGCGCGGAGGTCATAGACATGGGCAGGTCGAGCCAGGGCGGCCTCGAGTTCGACCGGTTTTTCGAGCGCCTCGTTGCCACCCGCCTGTTTCAATTCCTCGGTGACATGATAATCGATGTTGCGCTCGAAAGCGGCCAACTGCCCGCCTCCAACGCTGAAGCGGTAGATGCGCGTCCGGGCCGCCGCGGAGAGCCGGATTTCGGGCGGCATCCCTTTCAGGCACTTGCCGATCCAATCCGGCACGGTGGCGGCGGGATCGGCTTTGAGCCGCTCTGCGGCATAGCGCGGAATCTCGGCGGGCGCCCAGGTCTGTTCGACCTGGCTTCTCGGGGCAACGCACCTGGCCGAAGCGCCGAGCGCCAGCGGAAACAGGGCCTCGAGCGGTCCGCGCTCCCGAAGCGTGCCGTGCGCGTCGAACAGCCCGGGCGTGGCGTCGCAAAAGGCGGCGCGCAAGGGCGACCGGGCCGGAGAATCATCGAGGAAGGCCCGGATTTCAAGGGCCTCCTTGTCTGCGAGCGCCCAGGAGCGGGGGAACACCAGCACGGCGCTGCCGGCCTTTCTCAGGACCCCATTCTCGATTTGCTCCGAGGAGAGGAACTGCGGGCTGTAGCCCGCATCCTGGAAGGCCTTGAGCCAGCCGTCGCGCACGACCGCCTGGAGGTTGTGATCGCCCTCGTAGCTCGAAAAGCGCCGGGGCCACGTCGAGCCGTCCACAGTCGATTCGAGCAGCCAGTCCACCTGCACGCTGGGCTGGGAGTAGTGGATGTAAACCGGATCGCGCTCGCGCCGGGCCCGAAGAAACAGCCGGGCCAGCGGCGAAGTCATTTCGCTCAGGGCGGGGGCCAGGGCCTTGGCCTTGGAGGTGAGCGGGTAATCAGGATTCTTCCAGTCGATGCAGTCTTCGCTCCACCAGATGATGCAGCCGCGGTCGCCCTCGAGCAGCAAGTGCCAGAGCCGCCGGCGCGCATGGGCAGTATCCGATTCGAAGACGGTAGCCAGGAGCGGTTTGCCGGGCATGAACGAGCCGAAAATCTCGCGGGCGTTGCCGACGTCGTACGGCTCAACCCAATCCAGGGCTTGGGAGAGCCGCCACAAATCGTAGCCACCGAAGGCATCGGGCATCTGGGTGCCTTCGATGCCGACTGGGGTGCGCGGGTCCGCCTGGCGCGCCGCCTGGCGCAATTCATCCAGAGCCCCGGCCAATGACAGGTCCATGTAGGTGCGAAAATCGGCCCAGGGCGCGAAGTTCCACGCGGTGCGGGATTGGCGGGCGGCCGCCGCATCGAACTTCAGCGCCTGGAGCCCCTGCCAATCCGGCTTGCCCCGCGGCAGGGCTTCTCCACTGGCCATCCGGTTCTTGATCTGGTCGGTCGTGAAGGGCTTGACCTCCTCCCACGAGTTGAAGCGGGTTTCCCATTGGGCGTTGAGGGCGGCCAGGCCCGAGTACTGGGTCTTGAGCCACTCCCGGAACTTGCCCAGGGCGAGCGGATTGTAGTCGTAGTCGAAGGGATTGGCCGAGAGGGTGGTCGAGAGCTCGTCGCGGATGTTATACGCCAGCGGCTCGTGGGCCCGATGTTTGAGCGCCAGCTTCCCCATTTGCTCCCGCGCCCACTGCCGCCATTGGGGGTCGTCCAGGCAATAATCGCGCACTAACGCCGCCTCCGGCCTGCCGGACTGCGCCCACTCGGTCACGAACTTGTCCCAGTCCGCCACGCGCGAGTTGAACTTGAGGCACAGCCCGCGATTGACCATGTTCTCCACGTAATATGGAAACCGGTTCTCCACCAGCGGCCGCGCCTCGCCATCGCCGTACACCATCGCCGTGTTGACCCCCATCTCGCGCAGACGCTCAAAGAACCGCGGCAGCTTGGCCGGCTGCTGGTAGGCGGTGTCTCCAATCCACATGATCGTGTGGTAATCCTCCCAGGGCCGGACCCCGCCCGTGTCCTCGCCGCAACCGGCCGCCGTGCCGAAAAGGACAAACAGACACCCCGCCAACCATCGCCAGACCCGGAGTGTGTCGGAAAAATCACCCATATCCGCCTAATCATAGCCCCGATGGGCGGGCCGGGTCAAACCGCAAGGCAGTTCAGAAACTCATGGAAACAGAGGTCTGGGAAGCCAAGCGCCCCCGCCGCCGCCGCGGCGCGGCGGCGCATCTCAAATAAAGGGCTTGCCAAGGTAAGTTGACGAATGATGTATTCTCTAAAAGACCCATTGGACCAACAATGAAACTGCCCCTTATGGTAACGGTGGCGGCGCTCCTGATTTGGCCGCGCCTTGCCCCGGCCGCCGGCCCGGCCTTCACGAACCGGCACCCCAATGTCCTCTTCATCGTCGCGGATGACCTCAACACCCGCATTGGCTGCTATGGCGAGCCGCTCGTCCGGACGCCCGCGCTCGACGGCTTGGCTCGCCGGGGCGTGCGATTTGAGCGCGCGTATTGCCAATTCCCCCTCTGCAATCCCTCCCGGGTTTCGCTGCTGCTGGGGCGCTACCCGACGAGCACCGAGACGGTGGACTTCGCCTGGCCCGCCTTGCTCGGGCGCAATTGGGTGACACTGCCGGAGCATTTCCGCAAGAGCGGCTACCAGGTTCGCCTGCTCGGAAAGGTCTATCATTTCGACAAAGACCTGATGGACCATTGGTTTGCCGAGGAACCGCCGGGCGAGGACTACCCGCCCGATTGGAGCGCAGGCAGGAAATGGGTCCGCAAGAGCCAGCAGGTCCATGCCCAGATGCTGGCGGACCTGGCCCGCTACGAGCCCTATCGGACGCTGGCGCCGCCCTCGACCAACTTCGCCAACATGCTCCGCACATGGGCCAATGTCTTCGGCCCGGCGCCGGACGAGGAAGAAGCGGGCGCCGAGGCCAAAGCCAAGGCCTACGAATGGACGGCAGACGTGAAGAACGCCAAGGCCGCGGTCGCCCAACTCGAACGCTGGGCGGGTTCGGACAAACCGTTTTTCCTGGGCGTCGGTTTCTACAAGCCGCACGTCCCGCTCCGGGCGCCCAAGCGGTTCTTCGACCTTTACGACCCGGACAAGATTCCGTTGCCGGCCGACTTCGCCCCCACGCCCACGCTCGACGCTGCGGTGCCGATTTACGCGGCACGCCAGAACCTCGACCTGTTCTTCGAAGAGCGCGTGACCCCCCGGCGCGCTCGAGAGGCCATCGCCGCTTACTATGCCTGCGCCAGTTTCATGGACGAGCAATTGGGCCGCGTCCTGGAGGCCCTGGATCGCTTGGGCTTGCGGGACAATACGATCCTCTGCCTCTGGGGCGACCATGGCTGGCACCTGGGCGAGAAAGGGATGTGGGCCAAAGGGACGCTCTTTGAGCCGTCGGCCCACGCGCCGCTCATCATCGTTGACCCGCGACGCAAGACCGCCGGCCAGGCTTGCGCCCGCGTTGTGGAATTCGTCGATGTCTATCCCACGTTGGTCGAGCTGTGTGGAACGAAAATGCCGCCGGGGTTGGAGGGCAAGAGCCTCGTCCCCTTGCTGGACGATCCGGCGGCCAAGTGGGACCGGCCTGCCTTCACCTTGGTGGCGCGCGAGGATTGGCTGGGGCGCTCGGTCCGGACCGAGCGATGGTGTTACACCGAGTGGGACGAGGGACGCCGGGGCACGGAACTGTATGACCTGCGGGCCGATCCCAACGAACTCAAGAACCTCGCGAAGGACCCCGCGACGGCCGGCGTAGCGCGCCAGCTCCACAAACTCCTCCGCGCCTCACCCGTGGCGAAAGAATCGCCCGTCCGCGCGCGTCGGTTCCGCGCTCAACAACGCGTGCCGTGAACCGTGGGTCCAAACTCATCTCGCCGGGTATTTGCTCCTGATATAATCCCTCACCAGGATGCCCGAGGGTTTAAGCATGGCATCGGTCCACGGACCCGTTGCGCTTGCGCCGGGTTGAAACGCAGCGGACGTTTCGCCCAGGGCCGCAACCGACCAGTTTGCGGAACCGACATGGTTTTCCTCAAGCCAGTCCCACCACAATTGCGTTTCCGCCGGATCATAAGCGCCGCCGCCCGAGGACGAGCTGGCGCCGTATTCGCTGGCGAAAAGGGCGATGCCGTTTTTCAGCGCGGCCGCCCCGTTATTGCGAAGCGGCTGCCTGTGGGTCGCCGCGTAAAAGTGTATCGAATAGGCGATGTTTGTTGAACTGGTGATGGGGTCCTCAGAGGCCTCGGCGCATTGCTGGTCCCAGTTCCGGTTGCCGCAGATGATGATGTTGTCAGGGTCAATCGCGCGTATCGCGGATATGATCGCTTCATGATAGGCCTTGATGACCGGCCATGCCTCCCGCACCGGTTCGTTCCACGGTTCATACATGATATTGGGAGTTTTCCCGTAGGCAGCCGCCACGGTCGAGAAAAAGGCCCGGGACGAGGCGACGTCGTTTTGAGCCCCACCCATCGAATGCCAATCAACGATTGCATATACCCCATTGGCAATGCACGCATCCATTACGGTCTTGACCTTGTTGATTTCGTTCGTGGGATTCCTCCTGTAGGCGCCGGGCAGGATGGCGATGCGAATCACGGTGCATTTCCAGTCCTGGGCAAGGTGGTTGATGGCGCTGGTATTGAAGAATTGCGTCCCCTGCGGAGCCCAGCAGTACAGAGACATCCCGTGCAAGGTGATGGGGTTGCCGTTTCGGTCAACGATCCTGTTTCCCTTAACGCTCAGCTTGCCGTGAACACCGACATACGTCTCCTGCCCGAAGCCCTGGGAAACCAGGGCCAAACAGGCCAACGCAATCAGAACAACCCTGGGAAAACCGCCCACCCTATGGGTGCGCCCATTGATAAGTGTGATGTGCAACATAAAACAGACAAGCCAGGCCTTCATACCATTATTCCCCCCGCGAATCAACAAAACCTGACAGAAAAAGCGAGGCCCCGCCAAATCAGGGCCGTGCCGCGCTCGGATGGCACGGATAAAAGAAGTGTGGAGGGTTCAAAGTCCGAGGCCCGGCGCCGTGTTCGCTCGACCCTCCACCCTCCGCACCACCAATCCAAGAATGCATCGGTCCGCCTCGCCGGCGCTGCGTCGGCGCAGGACAGCTTCACACGCACTGATTGTCCGGCCTTTTTGCCTCGCTTTTAAAAAGTGGGTGCATGCGAATGGTGTACACCAAGGAAACGAAGAATCTTGTCCTGCGCCCCTCACTGGCTCACTGGCGGGCGCACGACAAAATTCTCCGGCTACTGGGCCAGCGTCAGGCAATCGTTGCGGGCAGCCTGAGCGTTGAGCCGCTCTTTCCGGAACTGATCCAACCGGCGGCTGGAATGGATACAGCGCAACGCCAGAACGTTCTCCGCACCCGGTTTGCCCCGGAACATGCCCGATTGCCTGCAGCGGGAGCGGATGAGGGTCTTGCAGCCGGCCTCGATGACCGCCGGCAGTTCGATAAGTGTGAAGCCCGGGCCGATCACCAGCCTCCTCGCCCTCGCGGCTGCTCCCTTGCAACGCCTTCTCGTTTCTGGCATTTGCATAGTCCTGGTCGCATGCTCTACCACGGAGTATCCGCCGTCAGCGTGTCGCGGTGCGGCAGGTTGTCCCGGTTCCAGCGCTTCAGGACCCGGTCCTGCCCCAGGTCGAAAAGGTCCGGCACCTTCAGGCCCTCGACGTGCCCGTCGCAAAACAACACGTTGAACCGTCCGTTGTGCCGCTGCCTGACATAGCCAACGGCCGGCGCGACGGCGGCATTGTACGGGCCTTCACCAAGAATCGTCCAGATGGTGGCGATCGATGGGCTCGCCCACACCGGCGAGAGGTCGTCGTCTCCGGACGCGCCCAGCCCGGGCGAGCCGTCAGGGGGCAATGTCCGGCCGAGAACTGCGTCGCCGATGGCGATCATGTCGCTCGGATTGACGACCTGACTATCCCTGAGCGTCGGGTCCGGCGGCATCGTAGCCTCAAGGGCCTGCGGATAGGTGCAGGCGATGAGCCCGAGGTTAGTAAGCCCGTTGCCATTGTAGCCGTAGCTCCCATGGAGCCAATCGTAGATCCGATTTGGCAGCCGGTCGTACGCCGGGCACCCCAAGACCGGTTTGTCGGGCGTGAACTGCTGGATAAAGGGATCCCATATCGGCCATTTCGCCCCGGTGTACGGCCCCAGACGCATATACCAGGTTTGGTCGGCCCAGACACCCAAGCTCGGATCGCGTGATTCCACTATGTCCAGGGGATACCCCTTGGAATCGTCGACGTACATGCGGAGACCCGTCCCCCACTGGCGCAGGTTGCTTTTGCACGCGACGGTCAGCGCAGCCACCTTGCCCCGGTTCAGCGTCGGCAGAAGCATGGCGGCCAGGATGGCGATGACCGCGATGACCACCAGCAGTTCGATAAGTGTAAAGCCCGACAGGGCGGCGCCCCGCCCACGTCCCGCGTGGGAACGCGCGACCACGGACTGACAGCGGGCGCAACCTGCGCCACATCCCCTGCAGAAGGCCTTGCTTCTCATAGGCAATCCTTTCTCTTCTTCCCGCCCACTTCCGGCCTAGGCGACCCTAAACCGGAGACAGCACTCATTCTGCCGCGAACAAGCCGGCTCGTCAAGCCTAAGTTTAAGCGCACGCCTGACCGCCTGACCCTGACCCGGGCGCAGGACAAGATTTCCTTGGTGTACACCATTCGTATGCATGAAGAATTCTGTCCCGCGCCCGCCAGTGAGAAAGTCGTAGCGAGGCCCCGCCTCAGACCGACGAGGCATGTGAACCGCTCGCACGTGGGTTGGCCTGCGGAGCTCAGAAAAATCCGTGTCATCCGTGTCATCCGTGGTAAAAATCCTGCCGTGAAACACGAAGAACTCACCGGTGAAATCATGGGTGCGGCCATGGCCGTGCTCAATGAACTGAAAGCCGGCCTGGAGGTATCGCTGCTCCTCAACTTTAGGGAAGCTAAGCTCGATTGGCAGCGTGTGGTGGCCGGACCAGGGCACCAATGAAGGGGAGATCGACCACGGATTTCACAGATTTCACGGATGGGAGCCGGCGCTGGGGACCTCCTTTTGGCTTTTCAAGCAACCGGCCATCCCGGCCACTGGCCAACCCTAACTTGAGACTCGGTTCAAAGGACTGCAGAGCCTGCCGCAATGGCGGCAGATCGGCTTTCGAGCCGACCGGCGTTTATTGGACGTCCAGAAGATTAGTCAGGATTGCGCCTTGGGCGAGGGGACCCACACCGCTCAAGGGGTGCGGAGAGGGTTGGCCTGACCCGCTGCCTCAAACATGGATTTCCGGGCTTGTCCTTCTGTGCCACTTTGTGCTACATTCGCCCCATGGCGACGCTGCCGATGTCCATTCGCTTCGATGAGGAAGTGCGCACTCTGCTCAAAGAGGGTGTGCGCCGGACCCCATTGACCAAACAAGAGCTGGTCAGACGGACGCTCCGACTGCACCTGCGCTCGGTGATCGACCAGGAGGCCTCGACCCCGGCCCGGCGGGTGACCAACGTCGAGCCATGGCCGCGCGGCGCCCTGGCCAGGGCCTACAAGCGGATCGAGCGCGAGGGATGGGATAGGGTCGAGGCAGCGGCGGCGGGCGCCCAGCCTCCGCCTTCCATGGAGGACTGATGCGACCCTGGCAGATTTGGACCTGCGACTTCACGGGCGTAGCCGGCGCACACCCCGCCGTTGTCATTGGCGCCGAAGACCGGGTCCACTGCAAGCCCTTGGTCAACGTGCTATTATGCTCGACCCGGCGAGCCGCGAGAAAAGCCGAATTGCACGAAGTCATCCTCGATCAGGCGGATGGCCTGGACTGGGAGACAATCTGCAAGTGCGATTTGGTCTATGTGATGGAGAAATCCAAGCTGACGAATCTGCGTGGCACGGTGAGCGCCGAACGGCGTCGAGCCATCGCCCAAAGGCTGATAGCCGGCCTCGGCCTGACCGGGCTCTGACTTCCATATGAACCACAGACAATCCTGCACCCTCGCCTGCGCGGTTTTCCTCGCGGGGACATTTATGACTCTTGGCCAGGACTCTTCACTCGGCATCTTTGCGGGCCATGAGGATGTCGGCAAACCGGCCAGGCCCGGCTCGGTCCAATACGACGCCGCGCGAGGCGCTTACCTCGTCACGGGCGGCGGCGACAATATGTGGTCCACCAACGATGCCTTCCACTACGTGTGGAAACAGGTGTCCGGCAATGTCTCCCTCGCCGCCGATGTCCGCTGGCCCGGTTCCAGCGGCAATCCCAATGCCCATCGCAAAGCCGCCCTCATCCTCCGCCAGTCGCAGGATAGCGACTCTCCGTACGTCGATGCCGTGGTGCACGGCAACGGATTGACTTCGCTGCAATTCCGCGAAACCAAAGGCGGCGTCACTGCGGAAGTCCAAGCCAACCTTGGCGCCCTCGCCGCCCCGGCCCGCATTCAAATCGAGAAGCGCGGAGACTACGCTATCATGTCCGTCGCCGCCGAAGGCAAACCGCTGCAACCGATGGGCGGCGCCTGCCGCCTGGAACTCAAGGAGCCGTTTTATGCCGGCCTCGCCGTCTGCTCTCACAACGACGCCGTCACCGAAACGGCCGAGTTCACCAAAGTCGAACTGGGCGCGCCGCCCGCCTATGCCCCCCCGGTGGCCGAGAGGTCGCGCAGCTCGCTCGAGGTGGTTCCTGTCCCCCCCTCGGATCGGAAGGTCGCCTATTTCACCCGCGACCACGTGGAAGCGCCCAACTGGTCCCCGGACGGCAAATTCTTTATCTTCAACCAAGGGAACCGGCTTTACAGAATGCCCACCAATGGGGAACCGGCGCTGATTGATACCGGCCCGTTGAACCGCATCAACAATGACCACGGCATTTCCCCGGACGGCGCCCTGCTGGCCATTAGCGACCAGGGCCTGGCCGGAGGCTCGCGCATCTATGTGCTGCCCATCACCGGCGGCACGCCGCGGCTTATCACCTCCAACGCGCCCTCTTACTTTCACGGCTGGTCTCCCGATGGCAAGACCCTCGTCTTCTGCGGCCAGCGCACCCTCGAGGTGAATGGCCGGCGCGTCAGCAATTTCGACATTTACACCATTCCCGCCGCAGGCGGCCCGGAGACGCGCCTGACCACCGATCCGGCCAAGGACGACGGCCCCGATTATTCAAGCGACGGGAAATACATTTACTTCAACTCCGATCGCACCGGCCACATGCAGGTCTGGCGGATGAACGCCAACGGGTCCAACCAGGAACAAATCACCAAAGACGAATACGGCAACGTCTTCCCCCACCCCTCGCCCGACGGACGCTGGGTCGTGTTCCTGAGCTACCCGCCCGGCGCCCAGGATCATCCCGCCAACATGGACGTCATCCTGCGCCTCATGCCTGCCGCCGGCGGACGCATCCGAAATCTGGGCAAGATGTTTGGCGGCCAGGGGACTATCAACGTCTCCTCCTGGGCGCCGAACAGCCGCAGCGTCGCCTACGTCAGCTATCTGCCGTTCTGAGCTGCTTCGCCTCAGGGCCAAAAAGGCCCGTCCCATTCCAGCCTGGAGCGAAGCCCCAGGCTGGAATAGGGCGCGCCGTTGCCGCTGGAATATATCAATGGCCTTCACTTCTGGTCGGCCGCCAGTTTCCTGAGCCGCTCCGACACGTTCAGCATCGCCCGCCCCTGATGGTAGCATTCCGTCCAGCCGTCACTCTTGGCCCCGCGGACCGGCGTGCCGTCGTTGTTGACGCGCGGCCACCACCCGCCGTTCGCGCGGTCAATCCCATACTGGTTGATCCACTTCCATTGGGCGACGAACGCGTTCCAGTATTGCAGGTTCTCCTTGCCGTAACGCTCGTGCATCAGCAGCAACGCATTGAGCATCTCCGCCTCGACCCACCATTCACGAGCCGCCGAATAATTCCCGCCCGCAATATCGCCGGAATTGTACAACCCGCCGCGAGTCTTGTCCCAACCGGCCGCCAACGCATGGTCCACCAGCTTTCTTGCCGCCGCCCACGCGCGGGCATCCTCGGGAATGCCCAACGCCCCTGCGGCCTCGGCCAGGAGGTAGGCCGTTTCCACGTCGTGCCCATAAGAGTCATCGCTCACCCGCGGTTTCCAATCGGCGCTGAAAAACTGGATCAGATAGCCCGGCTCGGCGATGATTTTGTCCCGCACGATGTCAAACATCTCCCGCAACCGCGCCTTCACCAGCGGATCGGGCCAGATTTCATACAGGCCCGTCAACGCCTCCAGCATATGAATGCTGCTGTTCATCGTCTTGCCGCCCCCCTGGCCGCCGACCGCCGGCGACCCCGCCGAATCCGCTTTGCCCTCAGCCGATAGTATCTCGAAATACCCGCCGTTCAACGAATCGTGCCCGTGCTCGTCGTACCAGAGGAATCCCTTCCTGGCCAGGTCCAGCGCCGCCGGGTCCTTGGTAAGCTTATACACCGCCGCCGAGGCGTACACGGCGAATGCGTTGCCATATTCCTGCTTCGTGCCGCCATCATTACCCATGCCGCCTGCCGTCGGATTGCCGTCGTCGCCCACACTCCAATAGAACCCGCCGTTCTTCCGATCCCACATCTTCCTGGCCAGAAAATCCAAACCCTGACGCGCCGCCGCCGTGAACATCGTAGCCTGGCGCGGGAATCTCATCGCCGCCTGCGCCGCCGTCCACGTCAAACGCGATTCATACACGACCGCCTTTGACCCGCCTCTTCCCGGCGACCAATCCTCGTTGTAATCCTGAAAGAACCCGCCCCCCTTCTCATCCACCGCCCGCGGATACCATTTGGCCAGTATCTGGTCTTTCAGGTTCTCCTCGACCTGGTCCGCCAGCCGCCGGTAATTCTCCGGCGTGGGACGTATCGTCCCCTCGACAGCCCCCTGCGCCGGCAGAGATAAGAGCAGCGGGAGAAGATGGAAAAACAGCTTCTTCATAGTCGGTTCCTTTCGCAGCCGCAAAGCTACGGGGCCGCCATATTCCGGCGCAAACAAAATCAGGTAATTATTCAGGTTTCGGCGGTAGCGCGGGCAGTCCTCTGCCCGCCGCCGGCAGTGGCATCGCATCCGGTCCGCCAGGAAGCGGCCGAGGGCGCGCACGGAGTGGCGCGCCCTACCCGCCTTCACGGAGGCCTTGCTGGCAAAGCTTGACCCTCTGGTCCCCTTCTGCCAGCCTGCGGCCAGAATGAATCCTCAACCTCCACTATGAAAAACCCTTTTATTCTGCGGGCCTGCAAACGGGACGGACGGGTGGCCGCCACGCTGGCGCTAGCCGTGGCCGGCTTCTGGGCTTCGGCGGGGCAGGACCGGCCGCTCTATCTCAATGACGCCGAGGCGATCGAGGCGCGCATCGCGGACTTGCTTCCGCGCCTCACACTGGAGGAGAAGGTCTCGCTCGCGCATGCCAACTCGACCTTCTCAACGGCCGGCGTGCCGCGGCTCGGGATTCCGGAGCTATGGATGGACGACGGTCCGATGGGCGTGCGCGAGGAGGTGGGCAACGGCTGGAGGAACATGAACCGCACCGACGATTTCGCGACTGCCATGCCCGCGACCCTCGGCCTGGCCGCCGCGTTTGACACGGACCTGGCCGTCGAATATGGCGCGGTGATCGGCCAGGAGGCAAAGCAGCGCGGCAAGAACATCATGCTGGGGCCCAGCCTGAACATCATGCGCACGCCGCTGTGCGGCCGCAACTTCGAGTATATGGGCGAGGACCCGTTCCTCACCTCCCGCATTGCCGTCAGCTACATCGAGGGCGAGCAGGCGCAAGGCGTCGCCAGTTGCGCCAAGCATTATGCGGCCAACAACCAGGAGGTTCAGCGCGGCCGGATCAACGTCGAGATGGACGAGCGGACCTTGCGCGAGGTGTACCTGCCGGCCTTCCGCGCGTCCGTGCGGGAAGCCGGCGCCCTGAGCGTCATGGGGGCCTACAACCGGTTCCGCGGCCAGCACTGCTGCGAGAATGATTACCTGCTGAACAAGGTCCTCAAGGAGGAATGGGGTTTCAAAGGCCTCGTCGTCTCGGACTGGGGCGGAGTCCACAGCACAGAACTGGCCGCCCTCAACGGCATGGACATCGAGATGGGCACGCGCACAAGTCCGCCGTTTGACACAGCCCATCTGGCCAATCCGTTCCTGGAGGGACTCAAGTCCGGCAAGTTCCCCATGTCGGTCCTGGATGACAAGGCATGCCGGCATCTCTACGTCCTGTTCAAACTGAACCTGATCCACGACCCCGCCGCGCCTGCTCTCACCAATGTGGAGCCGAAGGGCGAGTTGAGCACCAAGGCGCACCAGGCTGTCGCCCGCCGCGTGGCCGAAGCGTCCATCGTCCTGCTCAAGAACCAAGACCTCTTGCCGCTCGATGCCTCGAAGCTCAAGTCCATTGCGATCATCGGCGTCAATGCGACTGCGAAGTTCGCCAGTGGCGGCGGCGCGGCAAACATCAAAGCGCCCTACGAAATCACCGCGCTGCAAGGCATCAGCAACCGCGCCGGCAGCAACGTGAAAATCACCTGGTCGGAAGGTTATGCCACCCCTCCGGGACGCGGCGGCCGGGGAGGACGAGGACCAGCCCCCGCGGCGGAAGCAGCGCCCAAGACGAATCTCGTGGCCGACGCGGTGGCGGCGGCCAAGGCGGCGGACGTCGTCATCTACGTCGGCGGCCTGAGCCACAGTGGCGGCTACGATAGCGAAGGGTTGGATCGCCGCGACCTCAAGCTGCCCGGCGCCCAGGACGAACTGCTCGAAGAGCTCCTGCGGGCCAATCCCAAGACCGTTGTCGTCCTCAATGGCGGCGGCCCCGTCGAGATGGGGCCTTGGCTTGGGAAGGCCCCCGCCCTGCTCTACGCGTGGTATGGCGGGTTGGAGGGGGGCAATGCCCTGGCTGGAGTTCTTTTTGGCGACGTGGACGCATCGGGGCGGCTGCCCTGCACGTTTCCCAAGCAACTGGCCGATTCCCCGGCGCACGCGCTTAACGCCTATCCGGGCACAAACGGGACGGTGACCTACGTCGAGGGCCTGCTCGTCGGATACCGCTGGTTCGACGCCAGGAAGATCGAGCCGCTCTTCCCCTTCGGCTACGGCCTTTCCTACACCACCTTTGAGTATTCAGGACTGAAACTCACGCCGGGAGCGGACCCTCAGAATCCGTCCGTCACGGTCGAGTTCCAGCTCGGCAACACCGGCAGGCGCCAAGGCGCGGAGGTTCCGCAGGTCTATGTGCAGGAGTTGAACCCGAGCGTGACACGCCCAATCAAGGAACTGAAGGCTTTTGCAAAGGTCTCGTTGGAACCGGGCGCCCGGAAGGCGGTGTCGCTCACCCTGGACCGCGGCGCCTTCGCGCATTACGACCCGGACAAGAAAGGCTGGGTCGCAGAGAAAGGGGATTATCGGATCCTGGTTGGCAGTTCCTCGCGCAACGTTCGTATGCAGGGCGACTGCCGGCTGGCCGAAACCGTTTTCAGCCGCGAATGACCAGGTGAATTGCCGAGCCGGTTTTTTAGCAAGGCTCAAGGCGCTTGCTTTTCACCGCCCACCACAAAAGACCTCCGGCAGCCGCCGCCAGCGCGAGGACCCACAGCACAGCGGTGGATTGACTCCGTCCCAGACGGCCGGGGGTTCCGGCCCCGTAGCCGGCCACGTAGGTGTGGAAGGTGATTCCCCGGCGAGCCAGCAGTCCGAGAGTGGATTGATTCGCGGGGGCAATAAAGTCGGGAGTGCGACGGTCGGATATCCAAAGTTTCCTGGAGCCATCGAGGTATTCAAATACATCGAATCGGGCATTTGGGCGCCGCGCAATGACGCCCGCGACCTGGTCAGCAGCAATCCTGTGAACTTGCCAGTCGGTCGTCAGGCCCACAACCACAGTTGTCGCCAGTATTCCGCACGCAGCCAAGGCGGCAAAAGCCCGGTCCACACGGCGTTCGTTTCCTGGGCCGGTGATGGAACGCGGTTGGGATTGCCTGCCATGGCGTCCACGCCGCAAGGTGACGGCGCCGGCCACGAGGATGAAGATGCAGAACGGCGCCAGCAGCCGCTGCACCAGAAAATTAGCCCTGCTGGGACGGGGATCATCCCGTTTTTCAATCTCATAGCTAATACCTTTCTCGGCCAGCAACGCCATGGTGCTGTTCTCCGCCGGCGCGACCAATTCAGAGGGCGTGCCGTTCTCGTTCAGATCGCCCCAGAGTTGGCGGGCTCCGCTTGCCGTCTGGGACACTCTAAAGCGGATGTCACGCCCTTTCGAACTGGCGATGAGATTCTGAACCTCACTGGTTGAGAGGCTGCGAATTGTGGTTTTGGGAAAGGGGGGCATGATAGTAAGGGCCCAGCAGAGAAATGCCAGGTAAGCCACAGCCATTGCCATCGTCAGCACCACCCAAATAGTGGTGGATTTCGGAGATCGTCCGGGGATTGGCCCGCCGAGGGCGCCTCCGGGGACGGTTCGTCGGCGGCGTTGCCAAATCCAGATGGCCAGGGACAGCGGCGCCAACCCAAACATGAAGGCCGGCAGCCAGACGTTCAGACAAGGGATCCCTATCGCGGCGAGTCCTTTGGCGTCGGATACGTGCCTCACTTTGACGAGGAAGAGCAACAGCAGCAGAGGGAGGCAAAAAAAGAGGAACATGCTGATTCCCATGATGCGCCAAAAGGTGGCTACGGACCGACGCGCCTGCTCGCTGTTCTGATGGTCGCCGCCCATCTTGTACCCTATGTATCCGCCAAAGGGCAACAATGCAGCATGCCAATAGACCATATCCATAAAGACATAGAAAACGGCCTGCACAAATCCGCCCAAGCTCGCTGTCTTGGCCGCCACGCTGCCATGCTTCGCCAACTCGGCGCCGACGGCGGCCCCTTTGGCGGTCGCGCCGATCAGGGGTAATGCTGCCAGCACTCCCAGGGCAAACGTTTTGTCCGGCCGCGTCTGATCCAGCGCTCCGGCAATGAAAGCCATGAACTGTTCCTGCAGGAACTTGCGTCCGCGGGACAACCGTTGCTTGACGGCCTCCTCGCTCAGGCCCAGGCCCTTGGCGACGGCCTCGACGGATTGGTGCTCGCGATAGAAGAGCACCAGTGGCTCCCGGTAGGCGGGCGGGATGCGTTCCAGGGAACGCCAGAGGAGAGACAGCTCCTCCTTGCTGATTGCATGATCCGGCGGTAATGGCTCGGGCGACGGCCATTGGTCCAATGCTTCCAAAGATTGCGCTTCGTGAATCGGTTCGCGGCCCTGGCGTCGAAGCTCTTTGCCAACGAGAAACCGGGCGATGCCGCATAACCACGGGCGCAATTTCGCCGGTTCGCGCAACTCGGCCAACTGCTTCCAGGCGGTGAGGAGAGTCTCCTGTGCCAGGTCTTCGCTTTGACCGACATCGCCGGTGGCACAATAGGCGAGAGACGCAATCAGGGTTTGATACCGTTCCACAATCTGGCCAAAGGCGTCCCGGTTGCCGCTCAGGCTTTCCGCCACCAGATCGGCATCGCTGAGTTCTACTGTGTGCATCGCTTCGCTGCTCATCGTATCACTCTGTAAGTACCCGAAAAGCCTCATCAGGTGACAGGAAATCTATTTCGGGAAACCTTCCGCGCCGCAAATCTTCTGCGCCTTGGGCGTCGCGAGCAGGGTTGACCGCCCTGGGAAGCCGCGATCTCAGTACCTCAGCAACCGTGTCTCGCCCTGCCTGAACGGGACGCTAAGGCGCGGGCCTTGGCCGAGCAGTCGGCCGTCCAGGGCGTCGAGGACTGGCGCCGCCTGGCCGACATCCACGGTGATCGGCCCGGCGGCATGCGCCTGGATCGCCACATAGCCTTCTGCGGCCCACACCGGCACGTTTGCCTCCGTGAACAGATGTACCCCGGCCAACTTCGCCACAGCCCGCAGGAGTTCAGGGGTCAGCCGGGGCGTCCCGACGAACACGTCCCACCCGGCACTGGCCGCAGGGGCGAGCCCGGAAGCGTCCCCGTCACGGGCGCGTTGCCGCACGGCCACCGCTGCTGAGCCATCGGCATACGTGGCCCAGGTTTCCTCCGCTGGCGCCTCGACGGCGAACAGAGGCTGAATGGCGGCTCTCGGCCCGGACGGAGCCAGCAGGCCCCGCTTGCGACCTTCGCCGGTTGGGATTATCTCCGCGGACGGCAGGTCCACCGGGCGCGCGTTGAAACCGGTCACCTCGCCGATGCCCGCCACGTCTTGCCGGTCGGGATAGATGAACCCTGGCGCCCAGCACCAGACCCGCGTGGCGCCAGGGGAGCGACTGGCGGCCAGGTCGCGGCGCTGGACGGACGACAGCGCCCAGGCCGAAAGGAAGACCTGCAGCCTCGGCGGCGTCTTGCGGGCAAGGACGTCGGCGAGCAGGTATTGGCCGTACGCCGCGCCCATGCGTCCGAAATCGGCCCGCGCGTTATAGGTCAGCGGTTGGGCCGCCACTGCTGAGCCGCCCGTCAGGTGACACATCGAGTCCTCGTCCGTGATCATCGCCACGTCCGGGGTGAACGGCCGACTGCGGCGGAGCATGGCGGCATCCACGGGCTGCAGCCGGACCATTACCTGCCAGATGCGCGCGTCGTTGAACCAGCCTTGGGCAGGCAGGTCCATCCACCACGACCCGAACCCCCGCAGGGCTTCCTGCGAGGTGTTGCGGAGCATCACCTGCCGGGTCTGCTCGAGGTCGACCAGGCCTCCCTCCTGCGCGTGCTCGGCCCTGCGCGTGTCAAGAAAGGTGCGGGAATCGTCTTCGTTCAGCCAGAGAATGCCCGCCTCTCGGACACTCTCCGCCGCGCTCATGCACGGCGCTGTGCCGAGCCACTCACGGTCAGTGTACGATATGGGCGAGCAAAGGATATCGATGTCCTTGCCGCCCAGCAACCGGCTGAGCGCGTAGTGCCCGCTGGTGGGGGCGCCGTTCGGAAGCGCGCCGAACTCGAACAAGTATCCAAAAAAGAAGACCACCAGTTTCCTGCCGGCAGTCCCCCGGCGGCAGGCTGCGGCCAGGCCGGCCACGTGCTCGGCCATCTCGACCTGCTGGAAACGGGCGAATTCGATCAGCCGCTTTTCGCGTGCCGGGTCGCGGAGAAACCCGAAGGGATGCGCCCGGCGCTCGGCGTCGGAGGGCACCGTGGCGGCTCCGGCGTCGCGTTCCCCACGCGAGCTTAGCCAGGCGCGGAAGGCGGCGAGGGTGGCCGGGTCGTAGCCGCTCAACGGGCGTTCCCAGGAGTCCAAATAGAACCACTCGCCGGTGTTCTGGCCGCACGGATGGACGCCGGCGAAATGGCGGGGAAAGGCCTCACAGAGGTGCCGGCAGAGTTGCTCGAGGTGCGCGGCGGCGGCGGCGCGATAGGCGCGGTCGGAGACGCTGGCGTGATCGAGGCGGACCTGGTTGAGGTCATAGACCATGCGCGCTTGCGGGTGGCGCTCGAGCCACCAGCCGGGAGCCTCGGCGCCCACCCGCGGCACGAGCAGCACGTTCGGGTTCACCGCGATGATCCGGCGACAGAGACTGTCGATCGGCGTCCAATCCACGGGCTTCTCCGGCGGGTCCCAACATTCGGGCGCGCTGAAGGAGACCAGGTTCACGCCGGCGTCCCGGGCCAGGCAGACCTGGCTGAGGAAAGGCCCCGGCGGACCACCGATGTGGGTCCAAGTGCTATTGGCCACCTGGTAAAGCGCCGGCTGTATCACCCGCCTTGGCGAGGCCTTGGCGCGGAAGGTGCATCGGTAGGTTCGGTCGGCCCGGAAACTGAGCACCTGGCTGCTGTGGAAATGAAAGTCGGGCCAATTGCCGCCGGGCGGGTCGACAAGCCTCACGCGCAGGGCACGGTCGGAGATCTCCCACTTGGCGACGGTGTTAGCGGGCGGCGGGGGCCAGGTGTTCCACGTCCGGACGAATAGCTCCGGCTCGGCGAAGCTCTCGACCGGGAGGATGTCCTCGCCGGTCTGTGCGTCGCGCACGCGCACGTCGGCGAGGTCTATCCTGCCGGCAAGCTGCCCGAAGCGAAAGTGGAGCGTGCCCTGCTGCCGGACGTTGATGCCCGGGCAGAATTCAAAACTGTGGTCGGCCCATTCTTCGCCAAGCTGGATTGAGCCGCCGTTCATGGCGCCCCAGAAGAACCGGGGAGCGATCGGCCTGCCATCGACATGAATCTGCGGTCCGCCGCGGGTCGGCAGCACGCGGACGGTGAGCGCGTCGCTCGCACTCACCGCGTCATCCCGGCCGGCCGCCCGCGCCGGAATGAGACGCGGGAGACCCACCGCGCCGGCGGCTATCAGAGTTCGCTTCAAAAACTCGCGCCGCGCGAAATTATGGCCTGTTTTCGTCCTGGTTCTCATTTTGAGAGTCCGACCCTGAGCGCCGTGATGGAATTGGCGGGAAACACGCGGCTGAAAGTGCTGCCAGCGGCAAACACGCCGGATGACGGGATTACCCGGGTTGGGTCTGCCAATGAGTTTTCCGCGTCCAGGGCGCCAGTCAACTGGGTGTAATGTCCTGCGGGATCAACTTCCCTGACGCCGCTGAGAGTGATGCTCACCGACTCGGGCGCGCCCGACTTGTTCACCACTTTCAGGAGGACGTCATTCCGGCCGGCTTCGGTCGCGATCGACGCAGACCAAAAGCAATGGGCTGTGTTCTGGGTGAACGGCAACACGCGCGTGCCGGCATGATCGACGAAGAGCATTTTTTGCATGTAGTACGAAGGGGTGGCGAAATTCGTCACCGCGTCATTCCAGACGATGCAGGGGCCGAAATTCCCATGCCCCAACAGGCCGGCGTAATTGCCGTATCCGGTCCACCACATCCTCTCGGAGTTCTTTTCGCAACCCAGCATGAAAACCGCGTCGCCGAGCGCGTCTCCGAAGTTGCCAATGACATCGCCCCCGTTCCCATGGACGGAGGAGGCATACTCGGCGACGCAGATTTTTCTGCACGCGGGGTTGATGCGATCGTAGCGGTTGTAGAGGTGCGCCAGGTCCTTCTCGTAAAAATGATCATCGGCGAAATCCAGGAAGTTCTCGGGAGTCGGCGAAGGCACGCTGGTGGCGTTGAACATGATCTTCAGGTCTGGATAACGGGCCAGGATGGCGTCATGAATCATGGCATAACGCGGGAGGTAGTCCTTTACGGTTTCCCACCCGTTTTCATTCCCGATTTCAATGTAGCTCAGGCCGTAGGGCGCCGGATGGCCGTTGGCGGCGCGCTTAGCCCCCCATTGGCTCGAGGCGGGTCCCTTGCAGTATTCGAGCAAATCCAGGATGTCGGCGATGATGGGCTGCATTCGGTCGAGGGGGCAGATGCCAAACCACTCTTTGTTCCCGGGGCTTTCGCTGATGCCGCACGAGCAGACGTAAACCGGTTCGGCCCCAAGGTCCTCGCACAGTTGCAAGTACTCATCCAGACCGAAATAGAGGTCGTTCTTGTAACCCCAGTTGTTCCGGGTGGAGCCGGACCTCGCTTCCAGGGGACCGATGGAATTCTTCCAGTTCCAACAAACGTCCATGCCGGCCGACTCGGCGGTGCAACCACCTGGGAACTGGATGAACTTCAGCCTCAAGGCTGCCAGCTTTTCCGCCAGATCGAGGCGCAGGCCATTGGGACGGTCCTTCCACGTCGGGGGGGTCAGCGTGACGACATCAAAATAGACTTCACCGGGGGTCGAGGCATAAATGACCAGGCGGTTGGCTCCGGTAACCCTGGTAATGCCGCTGACAGTCAACTTGCAGGTAAAATGCCGCCACTCCCTGGTCGGCTCGAATTCGGCCGACCGCGCGTAAACGGCGCCATCGTTACTCTCTAAGGTTACCTTGATCGTCCCGCTGAACTGCGGACCTTTCTTGGCCCAAAAAGAGACCTTGTAGGTGGTTTGGTTCCGCAACCCCATTCCCCAGTAGCCCCCGTTGGCCAGGCCCACGCTTCCGGAGGCCACCGAGGTCACTTCCAGCTTTATGCAGTGGTTCTGACGGTTGTTCAGCAGGGCGGTTTGTGCGGAGGTTTGTCCGGATAAACTGCCCTGCGAAGACCCTGGCTTTACCAACGTCCATCCAGCAATCGGGTCTTTGAGCTCCTCAAAGGAGGGGTTATTGATTAGCTGGGCACACAATCCCCCCTCAAATTGGTGGTTGAACTCCTCAAGCTGCTGCCCCCGGCAAATCGGGGCAACGCGGGCTCCCGGCCTGGAGACGTCCACCGTGCAAACGGCATTGGCATTTTGGGCTGGCGAGGCGGCGGATTCCATTCGCGGCCCTGATGCCAGAATGCTAAACAGGCAGAACAACGAACTGAGCAGCTTCATGGTTCTCGTTTATCCCTCTTTGGCAATTCAGAGGCAAGAAAAACGAGATTGAACTCGACACCCGGGCCCCAGGGCGTCAAGGCCAAGCGCCTCCCGCACGAGGCCGGCCTCAGGCTCTTGTGGGTTCCCCGTGCACCGAGGGAGTTGCCCGTTTGAGCAAGTCATTCTGCGGCGGGCCCGTTGATTTCTCGGCGATTTCAGGCATCTTCAATGCCGATGCAGTTCGTTCGAGACATATATGCCGCCAAGCGCGCCGCCGGGCAGCCAGTGATTTCGTTCGAGTTCTTCCCGCCCAAGACACCCGAGGGGGACCGCAATCTGCTGGAGAAGACCCTTCCGGCATTGCGGCAGGTGCGCCCGGATTACTGCTCGGTGACTTACGGGGCCGGGGGCAGCACGCGCGACAAGACGCTGCTGATCGTCGATTCCATCCAGCGGCAGCACGGGCTGCTGGCGGTGGCGCACCTCACGTGCGTCGAGGCCACCCGTGAGCAAATCGGGGAACTGCTGGACCGGATTCGGGCGTTGGGCGTCAAGAACGTCCTTGCCTTGCGCGGCGACCCGCCGGGCGGGGGCCAGTTCAAGGCGACGCCCGGCGGATTCGAATACTCGAGCCAATTGGTCCGGTTTATCCGCCAACAGCCCGGGCTATGCATCGGGGTGGCCGGCTTTCCCGAGGGCCACGTCGCCTGCAAAGAGGGCAAATTCGCCGATTGGCAGCACCTCAAAGAGAAGGTGGACGCCGGCGCCGACTTTATCCTGACCCAGTTGTTTTTCGACAACGCGGATTATTACCAGTTCCGCGACCATCTTGCCGGAAAGCTCGGGGTCAGCGTGCCGATTGTTCCGGGGATTATCTCGATTCTCGGCGCGGGGCAGATTAGGCGCTTTACAGCCCTGTCTGGCGCGCGGATTCCCGCCCCACTGGCCGCCAGGCTCGAAGCCCTGGGCAATGACGATGCCGCGGCGGCCGAGTTCGGCATCGAGTACGCCACCAAACAATGCGCCGATTTGTTGCAATCCGGCGCCCCGGGGCTTCATTTCTACACGCTCAACAAGGCCTCCGCAACGACCCGGATTCTGCAGAACCTCCGCTTGGACTGACCCGGGCATTTCAGGCTCCGGGCAGGGCGCGCACGGGGTGGCGCGCCCTATCCGCTTAGGGCATGCGTCTGATGACTTGTATGCCGCAAATCTTGGGTTCATCGGCGGCGCCTTTGGTGAATTGGATGACGATGTTGCCTTGGGCGTCGGGGGCTATCGAGTCGAACTCCTTGACCAGGGCCTTGCCACTGCCGGCCTCTGCGGCGATGTCAAAGTCCGTGAGCACCCGGCGGCCGTTGATCGCCACGTTGAACTTGCGTCCGCCCGGAGCGAGCTTGACCTCGGCAAAATGCAGGCGAACGGCGTAGGCGGGGCCGGTCTCGGCGGGGATCGTATAGGTGCATTGTCCCCAACGCTCAGTCTGGTAAACGGCAACTGGGGCGGCATTGGGGGTTTGAGTATCGACGGTTTCTTTGGTGGAAACGGTATTGCCGCCGCTAAAACCGCGGTCCCCAATGAATCCCTCGGCTGGGGCGCCGAAGCGGAAAAAGCCGAGCCGGGGGCCGCCGCAGTTGATGCTTAGGGTGTCGGCGCCCCGCCCAGGGGAGGCGGCCACGGCGCCGAGGACCTGCGCTTGCGCATTAGGAACGACCCGGACCGTTTTGCCGGAGGCGGGGGTGGGATTCACCGTCACATTCCAGCCGTCCACGGCCAGGAGCGGTTCCTCGCCGCCGAGATCGACAACCGCCGCCTCGACGGTCAGGGCCTTGCTCTCGCCCGGCAGAAGCGAGAGGTAATTGTCGCTGTAGAACACCGGCAGGACACGTTGGCCGGAGCCGGCCTTGCGCAACTGGAGGTGGGCCATCAAGGCGATGGACTTGGACGGGTTTTTCGCCACCACGTCGATCAGGCATTTGCCGCCCTTCGCCTGATTCTGCTTGCTGGCTTGGAGGTCGAGCGCGACGGTCGGGAGCGAGTTGAGGGCCTGGAAATTATCCTCCTGCTTCGCGGCGGCACGCCAGTAGAAATTCTCGGAGAGGAGCCGTTTCTTTGCGTCGAAGAGTTGGAGTTTGATGAAGTGGACTGCCGAGAGGCGGTCTTCAGGGAACCGGATTAGGCCGGCGTCGGCAGCGGCGCTCGCGGGGGCGGTGACGATTTGGGTTTGGGACGCTTGCCGGGAGCCGTCGAGGTTGTAGAGGGCGGCGTCGAGGGTGAGGCCCTCCAGGGGGCGCGGGGTGTTGTTGATGACCATGGCGCGCCAATCGTTCTGGTTCAACTGCGCGTGAATCGGTTCGCAGGCCTTGCGAGCGCCGTAGAGGGAAGAGTTGGGCTCGAGGTCGTGGCTATAGAGTTGCCACACAAAACTGGGCTGGGCCGGGTGGCTCATCCAGGTGATGACGCCGGTGGCCGGATGGAAGAGTTTGGCAAAGCGGCCTTCGTAGAGGGCGCGGAAGCATTCGTAGTTGGCGAGTTGGGATTTGCGGACAAAATCGGCCAGGCTGACGGGGAATCCGTAACGCTCGGCAATGATCTCGGGATAGCGGTCCCCTTGCTGGGCGCCGGCGCAGAAATCGTGCTCGGCCCAATCGTCGTTGATGACTTCCCAGTCTTTGGCGGGCATCATGGCCTGCACGGCCTCGAGGGTGGGGACGGAGATGGAACCGACCTCGGTTTTGAAGGCCTCGCCAAAGGTGTAGAACTCGCGCGGGGTGCGCCAGTGATATGGGCCGCCGGAGTTGACGCCGCGTCCGGAGGTGGAGCTGGGCTGGTAGAGGCGTTCGGGGTCCAGTTCATTGATGAGCTTTTGGATGCCCTGGCCGATGGCGGGCGGGGGATCGCCTTCGTTGCGGGCGCACCAGAGGGCGATGCAGGGGTGATTGCGGAAGCGGAGGATCTTTTCGCGGACGTTGGCCAGGTAGAGTCCGGTGTTTTCCGGCACGGGGCCGTCAACGGGGTGGGGCTGGAAGAACTCGTCCCAGAGCAGCAGGCCGTATTGGTCGCACAGGTCGCACAGGTCCTCGCTCGTGCTCTGGCCGACCCAGTTGCGGATGATAGTGTAATTGGCCAACTGGTGCATGCGGACCGCGGCTTCGAGGCGCTTGCGCGGAATGCGTTTCATGGCTTCGTCAATCCCCCAGTCGCCTCCCTTGGCAATGACGGGAACGCCGTTGACGGACAGGGCCAGGTTCTCTGAGCCAGGCAACGTGTAGGTGAGCTGGCGGATCCCGAAGTTGACCTCGCGGGCGTCTGAGAGGACGCCTTTTTGGACAAAGGCCACGCGCAATTTGTAGAGATTCGGCGGACCGAAGCCGTTGGGCCACCAGAGGCGCGGTTGTTTGAGGCGCAGGGCCGGGGTGGCCGCCGGGGAGAAGGTCACCTCGAGAACCTGGCGCGGCGCCAGGCTGACCTCTTGTTTGAAGGTGATTCCTTCGATGGCGCCGGTGAGGGCGCCTGCCTGGGGCGTGTCAGTGGCATTGCGGACCGTCGCGCGCACTGTGAGTTCGGCGCTGTCTGTCCGGGGCAAGGGCAGTTTCGATGTCACGTAAGGGTCCTCGACCGCCACCGGCCCCGTCGCCGAGAGGGTCACATCCTGCCAGATGCCGGTGTCGCGGTCGCGAATGGTGGGAATCCAGTCCCACCCGATGGCGCACAGAAAAGTCGGGCCGTCCAGGGCGGTGATGCCGCCGTTTGGCCCGGTCCCGCCGGCGATGGTCTTTTCGTGGGTCGCACCCGGGTGAGGCTGCGGCAGGACATGAACGGCCAAGGCGTTGCGGGTGCCGATCTTGACTTGGGCTGTAACATCGAAAACGCCGCGCGCGAACGCGCCCTTGATCGTGCCGGCCTGGTTTCCGTTGACCCAGACCTCGGCGATGTAGTTGATTCCGTAGAATGTGAGCCAGACCCGCTTGCCGGCGTAGGACTCCGGCGGCATGAAGGCGGTGCGGTACCAGTAAGCGGTCCGGCAGAGGCTCTCCGGGATGGTTCGGTTGTTCTCGCCGTAGAGCGGCTCGGGGTACACTCGGTCATTGACCAGGCTGGTCAGAACAGTGCCTGGGACAGTTGCCCGGCGCCAGCCGACCGTTCGGAAGTCCGTCCTCGAGAGGGCTTCGCCGCCCTGCGGCACCTTGGCGGCATCCTCGAGTTCCCACCCCGCCGTCAGCCGGATGGGTCCGGCCAGGACCTGGCCCGAGGCGGCCTGGGCGGCCAAAAGGCAGGCCGACCAAACCAGCAACCCGGCCGGCATCCCATTGGCCATCCAGGAGACAGAGGGCCTGACTGACGGCGCGCGGCGGAGGAACCAGGAATGAGCGTTGAAATGTGTTCTCATAAAAAAAGACAGCATGACCATTAAGGCGCGCCCGCCTGCGAGCCGGCGGCTCGCAATACCGGGGTGACGATAGAGGACCCGGGCGGGCGTGGCAAGAGCAAGTGCGCAGCGCGCGGGACCGCGCAGGACTGATGACAAAGTTCTCCGCAAACCACTGCAGGAGACGACGTAAGGAGTCTCTGCCACTGTAGGAGACGACGTAAGGAGTCTCTGCCACTGTAGGAGACGAGCGTAAGGAGTCTCTGAGCAGAGACTGGCCGTGCAGGGCCTGGAGTTTTGCCTTGCGCAGGTTGCGGGCCGCGTTCACCTTCAGTCTGAGGCGGCAGGTCTGCGGCCTCGCGGGTTGCGAGAGAGCGGGCGGCTGTCGTCGTATTTGCAAATGCGGCCTAAGATCGTCATTGTGGCGCTGCTGTTGGGGGGGTTCCTAACCGGCATTATGCTCCTCTTTCGGCAAGGGAGCGGCAGACCGGAGGAGGTTCCGCCGGCCTTTCCGTCGTCCGAAACCAACCTGGGAGCGGCTGGCGGCCACGCCCTCCAGCGGAGGGTGCCGGTAATTGCCGGGGCGATGGATGCAACCGACGTGCCGGGCGACCCCGGGCCCGGGGAGACGGAGGGTTCGGCGGAGGCGCGGCAGAGGACTTATGTGGAGAACCGGGTGGCCCAACTGATGGAACTGGCGTCGCAGGACGACCCTGCGTCCATCAACATCGTTCTCTCGGAACTGACCAACCGCGACCCGGAGGTCCGGAAGGCTGCATTGAACGCCACCCTGCAGGTTCGCAGCCGCGAGGCCATTCCCCGGCTGCTGGAGGCCGCCGAGCAAACGGACGATCCTCGCGAAAAGGCCGCCATTGCCGATGCCATCGAATTCCTGAAACTGCCGACCCTGGGCGAGGTCATGGACCAAACGGCAGGGCGGGCAACCAATGCGCCTGCGGAGGCGGCAGGCAGAGCGGGAACCCGGTAGGCTACAGGGTCAAAGTCTCCATTCCGAACCAGCTCTGGATGGCGGCGAGGGAGGTTTGCGTGGCGGTATTGAGGAACAGTTGCAGCATGGGGACCTGCATGGCGATAATGAGGATGAAAAACCCAAACCGAGCCAATTGATGGTAGGTCTCGAAAGTCATGCCGGTCAGAGTGCGGACAACTTGGGACCCGTCCAGGGGCGGGATGGGCAAGAGGTTGAAAAAGAAGAGCAACAGGCTCAGTCCGGCCATATCCAGGCAGGTGTGCATCATGCTCGAGGAATGAACCGCGTATCCAAGCCGCGCCAGGCCGACCAGGACGATGGCCAGCAGAAGGTTCATCCATGGCCCGGCCAGCGTCACCAGAATATCATCCACCCGCCGGTTGCGCAGGTTGGAGGGATTGACCGGCACCGGTTTGGCCCAGCCGACCACGAAGCCGGCCAGGCGGCCGGCGCCCATCATGGGCAGGAAAATCATCAATAAGGGCAGGATGACTGTCCCGACAAGGTCCATGTGGACAATAGGGTTGAGCGAAACCCGGCCCTCCAAATGCGCGGTGTCGTCGCCGCACCTGTATGCCATCCACGCATGGCCAAACTCGTGGAAGGTCAGCAACACCAGGAGGCCCAAATAAAGGATGGCCCCGTCGATCAACATTCTCGGCTCCATTCAACCCCAACTTAACAGATTGTCCCGCTGCTGGACAGTCGATACTGGCCCTTGCCCAGGCTGGCCTGCCCAATGTTGTCGCGGATGTCAGCCCCTGAAGATTCTTGGTAGTGTCCTAATTTGACCATTTAGGAGAAGAAAAGTGGCCTCGGCTTGATGTGCCTGCAAATCACCGGGAAGACTACTTTTTCGCCATCCTCATAATGCGACCAGACGCAATGTGAAACCCAATCCACAAACTGCACGTTGTAATTCCTTTGGCTTTCCTGGGGATCGTTGATGAGCTTGGTTTTAACCTTGAACTCAAACCAAAAGGTGGTTTGCAGGTAATCGGACAGAGAATTGCCGCTCTTGACCTTGACGGATCGTTTATCCGGCATGAATTTAATCTCCCGTACGCCAGCCACATGATCGCAAAGGACCAATTTGCACATGTAATTGTAAAGCTTGTTGCCGTCTGCCCGGATGTGTTCTTGGACGTTTTCCTTTTTGACGATGATGCAGTCAACCGCAATGTCTTTATGCTTTTCCAGCATCGCGTTGACTGCTTGGGCAAACTCTAATTTTTGAGCCTCTGTAGCCTCGAACGCCTTCCTTTCCCCGGCCCACCCATACTTGTGGTACAGGTCCCTCATGATCCGTTTTGGAACGCGCCGGTGTGCCCGGGGCACAAACAGAAAAGCCAGACAAAGGAACCGACTCGATCCGCCAGCGCGATATGGGGCTAAGAATGTCCAGCCCAGATCCCCGCTTTCGTCCAGATAGACCTGCATAAAAGAACTGCCCGGAGCCGACGCGCTTAGATCGCGTTTATGATAACCTCCCGAGGGAGGCCGTCACGGACATCCGGGACTTAACATTCGAGAATAGAGCGAGGCTTTTGGGATTGCAAGAACTATTTTATCTCTAGTGAATTTGCGGCGCGGGGAGCCGGATGGGGGGATTTCGCACCGCCCGTTAAATTAGAACACTACCAGATTTTTGTCCAGTTTTGCTCTTTTGCGGCTTTATAGTGGTGAAGTGAAGACGACGGACAGCCGGAGCTTGCTCGCCGCTTACGCAAAGACCGGCTCGGAACCGGCCTTTGGCGAATTGCTCGAGCGCTACATCGATCTGGTGTACTCAGCCGCGGTGCGGCTCGTCGGCAACGACGCTGATCTAGCCAAAGATGTGACCCAATCGGTCTTCATCGATCTGGCCGGAAAGGCTCCGCATCTCCCCCCCGACGTGATGCTCGGCGGATGGCTCCATCACCACACGGTTTATGTGGCATCGACCCTGATGCGCGGGGAGCGCCGCCGTCAAGCTCGCGAAAGGCAGGCGCTCGAAATGAACGCGTTCCCAGACCACACCAAAGAAAACCTGGCGCAGCTCGCCCCCGTCCTGGACGAAGCAATTGACGAGTTGGGGGCCGAGGACCGCACCGCCATCCTGCTGCGCTTTTTCGAGCAGCGCGACTTCCCGTCCGTAGGCCAGGCCCTTGGCAGCAATGAAGAGGCCGCGCGCAAGCGCGTTTCCCGCGCCCTGGAAAAACTGCACTTTTTCCTCAAGCATCGCGGCGTCAGCTTGTCGGCGGCCGCCCTTGGAACGGTGCTGGCCTCCGAGGCGGTGACGGCAGCGCCGGCGGGCCTGGCCGCGAGTCTTGTCGGAACAGCCCTGACCGGCGCGGCCGGGGGTGGAACTGCGCTAACCGTTCTTAAAATTATGAATATGACAACCCTCAAACTGGGCGTAGTGAGTGCCATCGTGGTTGGCGGCATAGTCGCTCCGCTAGCGATCCAACACCATTCCTTGGCTAAACAGCGCGAGGAAAACCAGGCCCTGCGGCAGCAAGTCGGGCAAATGGCCGAACTGGAGACCGAGAATCAACGCCTGTCCAATTTGGTCGCTCGAGCCGGCAGCGCCCCGTCCGCCACGGACGACCGGTTGCGCGAATTGCTCCGGCTTCGCTCCGAGGTGGGAACGCTCCGCTCCCAAGCCAACCAGCTTGAGGGTCTGCGAAATGAAAACCGCCGCCTTCAAGCGGCCCTCGCCAAGACCGGGCCGAACCCCGAAGCGCAGGGAGATGATCCCGACGGGGCACAGCGTCAGATGGCCATGGCCAAATTGACCGATGCGAGAATCCTGGTTCTGGGTCTGATCATGCATGCGCTGGACAATACCAACCAGGTTGCCACAAGCCTCGGCCAGATTGAGCCGTATTTGCGCGATAAAACCCCTGGCTTAACCGGAACCAATCAGTTTGAACTGGTTTTCCAAGGGTCGCTCAAGGACATACCTAATGGTTCCAACTTCATCCTGGTCAGGGAAGGACAGGCCTGGCAGACGCCGGACGGCGGTTGGCTGAGGGCCTACGGTTTTACCGATGGACATTCCGAGGTGCACCGGGCGCCGGACGGGGATTTTGAGCCTTGGGAAAAGCAGCATACGTTCTCGCGGCCACCCGCAGGCCAATGAGGGTTCGTGCAGCGAATAATCCCGGGAGATTGTCTGCGATGAGCGTAGAGCGTCAGGCTCATACGCTCCAGGCTCCGACGGGATCAACGGGCCAAACGGTAGAACCGTTGCCCCGAATTGGCAGCCGTGGAATCGGTGTACTGAAGGGACCCACCGGCATCCGCAGTGGCGGCGCCAGCAGGGGTCCAGTACGGGGCATTGAGGTTGGTGCAGGCTTGGACCTGGTACGGCAGCAACGGGCCGCCCAGGCCGGTGAGTTGAAGGTTGTCTCCAACCCGGCGGGCGGACAGCCATTGTGCCGGGGCGCTATGGAGAGGCTGGCCCGAATCATCGAATGCCAGCAATCCCGCGTTGTCCGCCCTTACCTGGGTCCCGGGCGCGACGGTCACCTGCAATTGTCCCGCGTTCGTCCGGACCGTCACGGAGTATTCTGCGTTTGGCGCCAGGCCGGCAACATAGTGGTTGGTTACGCCGGCGGGCGCGGTGTAGCTCAGGCCTGTGAAATTGTTGCTCAACTCGTTCACGGGAAACAACACCTCCACGCCGCGCACGGCCACGCCTTCGAAGGCATTGCCGCCGCTGCTTTGCACGTAGGCCGCGGGGTCCGCCGTTGCGCCGGCATCGGCGCCTTGCAGAACGTGGAGGAAGCGGAGGTCAGCCGGGTTGTTCGTGTCTTCGACGGCGAGCCGGTAGTTGCACGGCTCGCCCTCCGCCACCGTGGTGATGACATCGGAGAGGGAGTGGATGCTGACCGTCCCGTTGGCCGGGAGCAACGAGTGAATGAGCAACTGCTGGCCGCTGGCCAGGGTCTCGGCGAGAAATGAGCCGCCGCCGGGAAGCGCCGTCACGGCGGGCGCCGCGGGCATGCAGAGGTTGAATCTCTTGAACAGGCCGGCGGTCTGGGAGGCCGCGCGGTCATAAATGACAATGTGATCGGGCTTGAGCCACAGCAGGGACCGGTTGGCCTGGAGGATGTCCATCGCGGCGTTGTCGGGTGTCCAGGGCGAAGGCCGGTTGTAGAGCGGCGTGAGGTCGCCGGAGGTGAAGAGGTAGTCAGGGCCGCCGCTGGCGGAGGCCGCCGGGTCGCCGGCGTCTTGGCCGAGCTGCCATTGGCTGCCGGTTGCCCAAAGCCCGGTCTCAAACCACTGCAGATTTGCCGGCGTGCCCGCGGCGCAATGGTTCTGGAGCGCCAGCGTGTTGTGCAACCAGCTTGCCTGGCCGTAGCCATTGGCGTCGTAACCGCTGTATTCCTTGGTCAAGAACTCGCCCTTGCGGAAGAACTGGAACATGCCGCCATCGCCGTTCTGATGGTTGATGGAGGTCCAACTGCAACGCCAATGGAGCATGGAACGGTTCGTCGTCCAGTCACTCTGGCCCACCAGCGTGCCTTGCGGCCGGTCGTAAAACAAAGTGGGGAGTGCCGGGCGCGGGTCGGGCGGCGGCGCCAGCGTGGCCGGGTCGAGGGTGAGGAAGAAAAGGACACCGCCCTGATAGCCCTCATCATTGCCCCACGGAATGCTGATGCGATTGAGCAGCTCGGCGTAACCGCCCTCGGGCGCCTCCAGTGCGAGCCAGCGCGTTTTGCCGGCCCGGTTGGTGATGCCGGTCTGGTAGTCGAGCGACATCAGCAAGGAATACATCTCTGAGAAATCCGGCGTCACATACAGCCGCAGCAGATCGCCGTAACCCATCATTTGATAGGCCGGCGGCAGGTAATCTTCGATCCTCGTGGGCGCGGGCGTGAGGGCGCTCAACCACGCGTCGCAAAAACGGTCCCACATCGGCGTCACAATGAGCTTGCATTGCGGCCCGGAAAGACTGGTGTTGTTGAATCCGGCGGTTTGCAGCGCAAGCAACTGGCTGAGAAGGAACCCCAGGGAATGCCCGTAGAGCATGCCTTCGGCCGGCATGCCGCCATTGGCCAGGCCGAAGTTCGCGCCGTAACCCGGCAAACCGTAATCGGCTGCGACTTGCGCGCCTTCGCCAAACATCGCGTACTCCTGGAAGAGCCACGCGCCGGTCGCGATGGAAATATAGGAACGCAAGGAATTCGTCGGCGCCGATACGGACAGATTGGGGTCGAGCGGCGGGTCGTCCGCAGGGTCGATCGCCAGCGACATCAGCGTCAGCATCCTGGCGTGGCCGAGATAATAGTTGTTGGCCGCCATCCGATACGCTGCGTTGTCCGGACACAATTTCGAGGGATCATTGACCACGTCCACCGGCGGGGAGTCGCCGCCGGCCGTTGAGGCGTGCCGGCATTCCTCGGCCCAGACTAGAAAGCCGTTGCGAATAGTCAGTTTGTCCGCCGCACTGAACACCGGCTGGCCATTGGCGCCGATGGCGTTGTAAACCCAGTCCACCGCCAGTGGCATCGTTTCGAGCGAGGCATTGGCGCGGTTGTAGGTGGCAAACATCGGGTCACGGAATGGCGCCCCCGCCAGCGGGCCTTTGGCGGCCTGGCTCATGGCGACCCGGATCAAATTGGCCGCCCGCTGCGCATACATCGCGCGCTGCGCGGCGTCGGGATCGACCAGCGAAAACAACGCAAGAATGAAAGCGTCCTCCTCGGTGAGCAAACCGGTGTAACCCTGCGTGTCGCCGAAGTCCGGCCAGTTGGTGTTTTGCACGCCGCCGGGAAAGTATTGCGTGTCGTAATTGCTCATTGTATCCGCCAGCAGCGTGAGCAGGGCCTGATAAACCGGGTTTGTCGCCGTGGCCCAGCTTCTGAGGCGCGGCAAATCGTTCGTTGTAATCCATAAACGCGGATGGCTGGGGACCGGAAATGGAATCGTGGAGGGGACACCGTTGGCGCCCTGGTCGTTGGCGATGACGGTGGCTCCCCCGGCTGGCGTGCCGAGCGTGGCGCCGGCGGGCGAGACAAGGGCCCCAGCCAACGCCAGCAGGCATATCAGGTTACGCTTTCTCATAAACGGGTCGTTCCGCTTGCCTCCGCATTGCGAGGATTTGTCTGAACTGCAAATTGGGCGGGAGCGTTGTGTCCCGCATCGCGCCGTTTTTTTTTTTTCCCCCTGCCGCAACTTGCGTGCCTGTTGCACCCCCCACGGCGAAATGGCCCTCCCGTCCAATTAAAGGACACAACCGTCCTGCCTGCCGGGTCTCTCAGGTTCTTGAAGAATCAGCCGATAAGAGGATGCAGACAGCCAAGCATAATGAAATGTCGCAGAGAGAGAAGCGGGCCGTGGACGGGCCGGGGCTTGACGTTCCTGTTGGCGGGCTGGCTTTTGGGGCAGGCTGAGGGCTTGGGCCAGGCGGCCCATTCCGGGCCGGCTCGAGTGGCCACCCAATACGCAGTAACCTCAGCCATCAACAGGGAATACGCCGACCCCCGGCATTGGCGTTTGCTGGGTTCCAACGATGACGAAAAGGGCTGGGTGCTGCTGGACGTTCAAACCAATCAATCGTTCAAGGCCCGGTCTCAGAGGCGGGTCTTTGCCATTTCCAACCGCACCGCCTACACCACCTATCGTTTCCAGGTCGAGGACGTGGATTCTGTCCAGATTGGGGAACTGGAACTGCTTGGGCCGGTGGTGGGGGTGGCAAGCGAGGCGGACCTCTACGCCTCGATCAGCTCCTCGAGCGAGCATCCCTTATTGGGGCCGGCGGTGCAGGCCTTTGACAGCGACCCGGCCACGCGCTGGCTGAGCTTCAGCACGGGCCAAAAGGTCTGCTGGCTGCAATGCCGCTACACGCTGGACCCCGAGGTGCTGGTGACCAACATCAGCCAGTGCTTAATCCTGGCCCAACGTGCCGCCAACCACAATCCCTTGGCGGACCGAGCCCCGCAGATTCTCTCCAACCTGACAGCCCAAGCCAACTGTCCGGCGGTGGCCCTGAGCGGCTATGCGCTGACTTCCGCCAATGACCTTCCCTGCCGCGACCCTCGGGATTGGCGGTTGCTGGGCTCCAATGACGGCGGGAACCAATGGGACCTCCTGGACGCGCGCCGCAATGAGACCTTCGGCACCCGCTTGCAGAAACGGCTTTTCATGCTCGCCAAACCGGCGGCGTATGCGCTCTACCGGCTTCAGATCGATTCGGTTCGTGTGCCCGAGGGGTTGCCCGGCGGGGCCAACTGCGTTCAATTGGCGGAGATCGAGCCGCTGTGTGCGGCGCACGAAAGCAACGGCAAGTTCTCGGTGGTCGTCGCAGCCCAGGGTGAAAACGCTCCCATGGAGACGGCATTGGCGGCTTTCGATGGCAACGCAAGCACCAAATGGCTGGACTTTGCCCAGGCGGGAGGCACGAACAAGAGCAGTTGGATTCAGTGGCAATACCTGGCCGGGCAAGAGGCGCCCCTGATTGACCTGCGCTGGCTCAAAGCAGTCCGGAGCCGGCCGCCTCAGCCCATCCGGCTGCGCCTGGAGGGCATCTTGGTGGCGTGGATTGCCCAGTCACGCACCCTGGGTCTCCTGGATGAGACGGGATTCCAATTCTTCAAGCTGCGCTCCCCGGACATTCAGGGGCAGCCCGGCGACCGGGTGCGCCTGACGGGCCGGCTCCAAATCGAGCCGCGGGCCTTGGTTGTGCAGCAGCCGGAATTGACCCGCCTGGCCTCGCTGCCGCTAGCCGCCGATCTGCGACCCGGCCAGCCCCTTGCCCCGCGACAATCATTCCTTCTCGGTTCTGCCGAAGGCCGCGTCGAATCCGTTTCCACCGACCCCGTACACCTGAATTTCAAGCTGGTGGGGGCAAATGGGGACATGACGGTCAAGGTTGCGGACCCCCAGCTCCGGCAAATCAGCCTGTTCGCCGGTTGCCGGGTGAGGGTCCGGGGAATTGTCGAGCCCGCGTTCGAGCAGGATGGCCGGCGGGTGGCTGGCACGATTTGGGTGCCCGACCTGAGTCACCTCGCCTTGGCGGCAGCAGGCCAGACTGATTGGGACCTGTGGCCAGAACATAGCCTCGAGGCGCTCTGGCGGACCAACCCCCCGGTGGCCACGGGCAGCCCGGTCCGGGTCTCGGGAAAGCTCCTCGAGCTCGCCTCAGAAGGCCGTTTTGCCATCGGCAGCGGCGCCGCCCAGGTCGTGCTCGACGCCCGCGAAAAACCCGCCTTGCGGACCGAGGCTTCCGTCGAAGCCATCGGCTTCCTCGACAGGGACGGACGCAAGCCGGTTTTGCGCCTGGCGCAGTGGCGTCGAGCCGGCTCCAACCCCGAGCGCCGGCAGAGTTCGCTCGAGCAGGATAATAGGGCCGGCCCAGTCAAAGGGATTGGCCAGATTTATGAGCGGCTGGCACAGAACCCCGGGAAGCCCTTTCCCGTCAGAATCCGTGGCGTCATTACTTTGATCGACCTGGGCTTGAGCAATTTCTATCTCCAGGACGGCCCGGATGCGATCCTCGTCGCCGGCCAGGAACAGGGGGGTCTGTCCCCGCGGTTGCACCAGGAAGGTCTCTACATCGAGTTGGAGGGCGAGGTGGACCCGCAACGGGCAATGGTCAACGCCACTGCGTCGGTGAAGGTGTTGGGAAGAGGACGCATGCCGGCGCCCCGCCAATGCTCGTGGGACGCGCTCATGAGCGGCAAGGAAGACAGGCAATGGGTCCAGGTCGAAGGTGTGGTTAGCGCCTGCCAGAACCATCGCCTGACGCTGGTGGTGACCGGCGGACGTTTGGTGGTATGGTTCAATGACCTGGACCCGGAAGCTGAGGGCCGGCTCCTGGGCAGCGTTGTCCGGGTCAATGGCGTCTGCGACGCGGTGCGCAACAACCGCGACCGCCGCCTGGGTGTGCGGCTCTTGGCGCCCTCCCAGGAGTGCGTCGAGATGGTCCGCGCCGCCCCCCGAGACCCCTTCAGCCTCCCGGTCCTCCCGCTCACGCGCGTCATGGAGCCCGATTCAGAGAACTCCGGCCAGGCCATCCGGCTCTTGAAAACCGCCGGGGTGGTCACCTACTCCGGGCCACGCCTGCTTTTCATCCAGCAGGGCGATGAAGGGCTGCGCATCTATCCTCGGACCGAGGTTCATCTGCAGCCGGGAGACCACGTGGAAGTCGTCGGTTTTGCCGAGCCGGACGGTTTCTCGCCCAAGCTGGCGCAAGCCCTGGTTCGGAAGGTGGGCTCGGCGTCATTGCCCGCGGCCAATCCCATCGACCTGTTGCAGACCGAATTGAGCGCCCAGGACGCCACCCGGGGGCTGATCGAGGGAATCGTTGTCGGCGCCAGCGCCAGGGAATCAGTCCAGGTCCTCGAGCTCCGGGATGCCAGGGAGAATTGCCGCTTTTCCGCCATCATCCCGGCCGCCACGAATCTTCTCTCGATGCTGGCGGTGGGCAGCCGCGTCCGGCTGGCAGGCGTTTTTAAGGCAGAGACGGACACGCTGCCGGATTTCGGGCAGGCGCTGACCTCCTTTCAGATGTATGTCAACTCCCCTGCGGACATCCAAGTTTTGGCGCAGCCGCCTTGGTGGACGGCGCGGCACGCCTTGCTCGGACTCGGGGCCTTGGGCTTCATCCTGCTGCTCGCCCTGGCCTGGGTCAGCCTGCTGCGCAACCAGGTGCGACTCCAGACCGCTCAACTCCAGTCGGAAATCACCGAACACAAACGGACCGAGATGGCCCTGGAGACTTCCGAGCGGTTCATGCACTCGCTGGTCGAGAGCCTCCCTCAGAATATCCTCCGCAAAGACCTCGGCGGACGAATCACCTTTGTCAACCAGTTCTTCTGCCGAACCCTCGGCAAGACGATGGACCAGGTCCTCGGCAAGACCGATTTCGACCTCTTCCCGCAGGCCCTGGCCGCCAAGTACCGCCGCGACGATGAGGACGTGTTGAAAAGCAGGCAGCTCTTCGAAGCCGTCGAGGAGAACCGCAGTGCCGAGGGCAACAAGACCTATGTCCAGGTCATCAAAACTCCCCTTTATGACGCCGAGAATCGGTCCATCGGGCTGCAGGTTGTTTTCTGGGACGTGACCGGGAAGAAGGAGGCCGAAGAACGCCTGGAACTCGCCCAAAAGGGGCTCGTCGAGACCTCACGGCAGGCCGGCATGGCCGAAGTGGCCACCGGCGTCCTGCACAACGTCGGCAACGTGCTCAATAGCGTCAACGTCTCGGCTGCCGTTCTCACCGACAGTCTCAAGCGGTCCAAGGTGAGCAGCCTGGCCAAGACCGTGGCGTTGCTCCGCGCCCATGAGGCCGACCTGGCCGCCTTCCTCACCGCCGATCCCCGAGGCAAACAAGTGGTCGGCTACCTTGGCCAACTGGCCGAGCACCTGGCCGGCGAGCAAGCCGCCAGCAGCAAGGAACTCAAGGAATTGGCCGCCAACATTGAGCACATCAAAGACATCGTGGCCATGCAGCAACACTATGCCAAATTCGTTGGTGTGACCGAGGTCGTCCCAGTGACCGACCTGGTGGAGGATGCGCTGCGGCTCAACGCGGGCGCGCTAGCCCGCCACGACATTCAGATCACCCGCCAATATCACCCCGGGCCCCTGCGAATCAACGTCGAAAAACACAAGGTCATCCAGGTCCTCACCAATCTCATCCGCAACGCCAAGTACGCCTGCGACGATTCCGGGCGCGCCGACAAACAGATGCGCCTGAGCGTGGAGAACGGCAATGGCCGGGTCCGCATCTCGGTGGTCGATAACGGAGTGGGCATTCCCCCGGGCAATCTGACCCGCATTTTCAGTCATGGCTTTACCACGCGCCGCGACGGGCACGGCTTTGGCCTGCATAGCGGCGCGCTGGCGGCCAAAGAAATGGGGGGTACTTTGACCGCCTATAGCGATGGCCCCGGCCAAGGCGCCACCTTCACCCTGGAACTACCCCTGCTTCAACAGCTTGTTCAGTCCTGACTCGGCTCATCCCTGGACGCTCCCGGGCGCCGGACGGAGCAGATGGACAATCGTCGCCCCCCAGCCGCCATACTCGGGGTGGTCCAGCGTGAACGAAACGACCTCCGGACTCCGGGCCAGAATCGCGTGGACCGTCCGGCGCAGGTTGCCGATGCCCTTGCCGTGGATGATGCGCACCTGGCAAATCCCCCGCTCCCGGCAGGCGGCCAGGTAATCCGGGATCAGGTCTTTTATCTCCCCCGGCTTGAAGGTGTGCAGGTCCAGGACGCCATCGATTGGCATTTCAAGCGGTTGGTCCATGCCTCACGGTAATACGATTTTTATATTGCGTAACACCCATTCGGTTGGCAACACTTTCTTCGGTGAAGGTGACATTTCGGCCCGATCCAGGTCAAGCCCCGGCTTGGGTGCGGGCGCAAATCAGGTTTTGCGCCCGCTTCCTCCCTGGATTCTGTCCGAGAGGTTTGAGTTTCCGCCGCGCGGGATTGATGGGTTTGATTCTGGGGCTCAGCCGGGCGGCGCTGGCGGCGGAAGCAACCAATTCGGCGCCCGGCCAGCTTTCTCCGGCGGCGCCCACCAACGAAGTCACCCGGCTGCCGGAAGTGACCGTGACCGGGCGGCAGGACAGCATGCTCGGCGTCGCCTCTTCCGCTACGCAAGGAACGGTCGGCGCGACGGAGATTCAAGAACGTCCGATTCTTCGTTCGGGGGAAATCCTGGAGACGGTTCCCGGTGTCATCATCACCCAGCACGCCGGCGGCGGGAAGGCCAACCAATACTTTTTGCGCGGCTTCAACCTCGACCACGGGACGGATTTTGCCGTGTTCCTGGACGGCATGCCGCTCAACCTGCCTTCCCACGCGCATGGGGAGGGTTACTCGGACATGAACACCGTGATCCCGGAGTTTGTGCGGCGGGTGGATTATGAGAAAGGTCCCTATTACGCGGACGTCGGCAACTATGGCTCAGCCGGAGCGGCCCATCTGGCGTTTTACAAGACGCTGCCCCAGGACTTCGCCACCGTGGAAGGCGGCATGTTCGGTTATGAGCGCGGCGTGTTCGGCGCGTCGCAGAAACTCGGCCCGGGCACTTTGCTCTACGGAGGCGAGGCCTGCCACGACGACGGCCCCTGGGTGCACCCGGACGACTATTCCAAATTCAACGGCCTGCTGACCTACAGCCAGGGCGATGATGCCAACGGCCTCAGCGTCACGGCCCGGGGCTATTACGGCAAATGGAACTCAAGCGATCAAATCGCCGAAAACGCCGTCCCCCTGGTGGGTTACTTCGGCACGCTCAACCCGACCGACGGCGGCAATTCGGGGCGCTACAGCCTGCAGGCCGAATGGCACGACCTCGGCGGGACCTCCGAGACCAGAATCATGGCCTACGGATTTTACTACGACCTCGACCTGTTTTCCGATTTCACTTACTACCTCACGGACCCCAATCTCGGCGACCAGTTCGAGCAACAGGACAGACGCTGGGTGGGCGGACTGGACGCGCGGCACACGATTGTGAGCCAGTGGTTTGACCGCGACGTGGAGAATTCATTCGGCCTGCAAGCCCGCAACGACTGGATCAACAGCGGTCTTTACCAGACGGAGGACCGCGTGCGCGTGGACAAACTGGATTCCGCCACCGGCACGGTCTTGCCCGCGACGACCGAGGCGGATCATTTTACAGACACGGAGGCCGGTGTTTATGCGGAAAACAAAGTCCGATGGGCGGAGAAATTCCGCTCGGTCGCGGCCATGCGCGGCGACCTGGATTACTTTGACGTGACGAGCCTGGTCACCCCGGCCAACTCCGGCACCTCCACCACTTTGCTGCCCAGCCCCAAATTGAGCTTGATTTTCGGCCCATGGGCAAAAACGGAGTTCTATGTGCAAGGCGGATTTGGTTTTCACAGCAACGACGGGCGCGGCGCAACGCAGACCGTCGAACCGGTCTCGGCAGCCAACCCCTATCCCGGAACGCCGGTCGCGAGAGTTCCCGGCCTGATCCAAACCAAAGGCGCGGAAATCGGGGCGCGCACCCTGGCCGTCCCGCATCTGCAAAGCACGGTTTCGCTTTGGTATCTCTACAGCGATTCCGAACTGCAGCAGGAGGGCGACACCGGCGGCACCGTTGCCTCAAAAGAGCCGAGCAACCGCTATGGCGTCGAGTGGGCGAACTTCTACACGCCGATAAAACATCTGACTCTTGACTTTGACTTTGCCGAGTCCACCGCCCGCTTTACCTCGGTGGACGCGGCCGACGCAGCTCCGGGCAGTCCGGGCGGCACGCGCGTGCCCGAAGCGGCCGGGGCGGTGATTGCCTCCGGCATCACGCTCCGCGATATGGATGGGTTTTCGGCCAGCCTCCGGCTGCGCTACTTCGGTCCGCGTGACTTGACCTCGGACGGGATTTATCGCTCGAAGGCAACGATGTTGCTCAACGCCGAAGCGGGCTACCAAATCAACAAGACGTGGCGGGTCTTTGCCGAGTTCCTGAACCTGCTTGACAGCCGCGACCACGACATTGACTACGCCTACGAATCCCGAATAACCCCAACCGCCAAACCGGCGTTCACCGGTGTTTTCCACCCCGTCGAACCGTTTCAGGTGCGAGCCGGGTTGACGGCAACATTTTGACAAATAGGATTGCCTGGAGGCATTGCTGGTGTGCTGCAAATGGAGCCAATGGGTGGGATTGAACCACCGACCTACGGTTTACGAAACCGTTTTTGCCATTTCGCGACTACGTGACAAACTTGCGCGACAACCGCATCAATACAGCGCAAACCAATGTTCTCAGGCTTCCGGTGAGTTTGTCGCCAAAACGCACGTTTACGCACTTCTGCTGTTGCAAACTGTTGCACGAAAACCGATGCGGTTCCGCGAACCGTTGGCACTGTGCGCTTGTCCAGTACGGAGTGTTGCACTGTATTGCACGCGCGAACGTCCGCTAAACTCCCGCCCGGCCCGATAAATGCCCCAGGACGCTGGGGACCATCCCGACATACCAACCTGCCCATTCGGACGCCTGGAAAGGCCAATTCCGCCATTGCGGCGGGCCAAAAAAGGCCTTGTGGCAAGCCGGGCCGGACATGCGAACTTCACGCGGCCGGAGCCTCGCCGCCGGGGCGGTGCTTGCAGATCATCCCGACCACCGCCCCTGCTCGAAACGCTGTCCCAAGGCCACGCGGCGCACGGCATTTGGCCACTGCGCGGAGTTTCGGGGGCCGGGCGTTGGCGCCAGCGATGATGGCTTGATGGGAAAGGAAACACCCGTGCGCAGTTCTCGCTTACCAAATCCGTCAACAGGTCCTAGCAATGCCCTATGGCGCTCGCTCTCGCAGAACTGGCCATCGAAAAGCTGCTCTACACGCCGAACGCGGAGGAAACCCGCCTGCTGCTGGCCGATCTGCCCCGTGCGGGGGGTTCCGTGCCGCGCCTGGCCGCATGGCTGGGCTTGGCTGCACCAGTGTTGTCCGATTGGGTTTACGGCAAGCGGTCGCCCAGGACTCCCGGGCGCCGCCTTGTCTGGCTCGCCTGGTCCCTCGTTTTTGAGCCGAACAACCTGGTCGAGTGGCTTGCCCGAATGCCGCGGCGGTGTCGGCCACGCTCTAAGCGGTCATCCCAGGGCGCCGGAGTACGGGCGACGGGTAATTGAGGCTGCCATGTGCTGCCGCCCTCGACGTTTGCTTTTTGCAGGGCAGCCGGGCGGGCCGGGGCAAAGGGGGGGCGGGCTGTTTTTGGGGCGGGGGTAGGGCGTCACCCCGCGCGCTGCATCTGCCTTTTCTATATCCGGCGTAGGCACGCCGTAGTACGGCGACAACCTCGACACCCTGGTTGTGTCCTAATTTGGCGGACCTTGGGGTTTCGTAGCGGTGTCGGCGGGCGGCTGCTTGCGGGTCCGATGTCCGACGTAGAGGTACACCGCAACGACAAGCAGCAGCAATCCGAGGGGTGAGGTCCAGAAGTTCAAGGAAACCGCCAAGGAGGCCAGAGTGATCGCTGGCCAGTCAAACGCGTCGAAAACGTAATCAGTCTGGCCGTGTGTCGTTTCGTGATACTTGGCGGGCAGGGCGATCAGGGCACGGAGTAGCGTAATGGCGAGGGCGCCCCAAAGAACCCGTTTCTGATTCCGGTTCATGCTTTGGTTGTAAGAAATGCGTCCGGCCACGGTCAAGCAAGGAAGTGAGATTTGACAGGGGTGGTATCGTCCCTCTGTTGAAACGAACGCAGTCATTTTGCCAGAAGACGCTAAACGACGCGGGGCGTTAGAGCGGGTAGAATTAAGGCCGTCCATCACGAGCCACCCCCCTGGGCCATTTGAGTACGAGGAGGCCTACAGCGACCACACACGCGGCCCAATGATCAGATCCTTGGATCAACCGGAGGCGGAATTTCTTCCACGTGATGAGTACGAACGCCAGAGGCTTCAAAGAATCTCCGCACATGGCGAGGGCCGGCCCAATGGACTTCGCTGCAAATCGTGAAGACGCAAACGTATTCGTCGCTTGTTAGGTGATGCCGGATAGCATCCACCACCTGACGCGGTTTAAGGTTGGTTCTAATCAGCCACGAGCGATCACCCGCCATAGCAGCGCCAGCCGATTCGAGGAATTGGTAAACTGGCGCCTTCCCTGGCGTGTCGATGTCCTCGTGAATGTGGAGGGCGACCATCAAGCATTGAACGCTTAAAGATCCGGCTCCAGCCTCATACTTGGAAAAGTCACCAGGCTCGGATGGAAGGTTCATATCCGGGGAAGTCACTCGGCCCTCCTTTGCTTGGAAGCACTGACAATAGCTACCTGAACCGCCGTCTGCGCAGACATTACGGGCGGGATTTCCATCACGGTCACAAATCGTTCATCCCGCTCCTTTGGCCCGTCTGGTTGGCTCCAGGCATAGCAGCATTGCGCCTTTGGATGGCCGGTCAGATCAAAGACTTCGGCCTCCCCACGCCAGACGGTCTTACCGGGGAACACCTCATGCACAGGCACGCTTTCGCGCCAGACAGCGCCGCGCTGGTGCAATTCTTGAATCGCGATTTGCAGCCGGTCCGGGTGTTCGCGCTTATTCGCCACAGGCTTCAATGAGGTCGGCAACGGTCCAGATGCTCTGCTCGACGCCTGCAGCTTGCGCCGGACTGGTCCCGGAGGGCAAGGTTTCAAGCTTCTTGCTAATGTCACCAGAAATGGGGACAGGATACCGGCAACGGGAGCATTGTGTCGGCGGTCGGTCGGCGTTAGGCAAAGCGCGCGAATCCACTCCGCAAGACACTGCCAAAATTGGCAGTTGACTTTCGGGCGGGGTCGGCGCTCGATTGCCTGCGACAAAGCAATCTAGCGCAGCACGGTTACGGTCAAACGGAAAACCGCGATTTTTTCAATGTCAAGACCAACCGGGCACGCGCCCAATCGGCCGCGGCCTGGCGCATTCTTGACAAGGCGCTTCGCGGTGCCTCCGTTCGGGTGCGGTGGGTTCGCGCCCTTCTTTTTGAATTGCTCCGTAACCTTTCTGCTCGGTTGCGTCAGAAAGGCAATGGGTATGCGAAGGCAAACTGACGGGTTCGGCACACTTGACCTCGCGTTGGATGCACTGGCGCTCTGGTCAGCGAAGGCTTGGACGGCTCGGGTATTTCATGCCCGTGGGTGGCCTTCCCTCTGGAAGCTGCCCTTGAATTGGAGAAGTATGATGAAGAGCGTGCCTTCTCGCGCTTGGGTTTTTGGGATGAAGAAGAGGAGTACCCGGCCTTCGGGGCTGGTGCCGCTGCTGTTGCTCTTGGCGCTGCCTACCGCGGTGAAGGCCCAGTTCGATTACGCGATCAATGACGGCACGATCACCATCACGCGTTACACCGGTCCGGGGGGTGCGGTGGTCGTCCCAAGCACGCTCGATGGCCTGCCGGTCACCAGCATCGGGGGTTTCGGGCAGTGCCACAGCTTGACAAGCGTGACGATCCCCAACAGCGTCAGGAGCATCGAGCAAGGGGCCTTCTTTTACTGCACCAGCCTGACCAGCGTCACGATTGGCAACAGCGTCACCAACATTGGGCAGGAAGCGTTCGAGTACTGCACCAGCCTGGCCAGCGTGACAATCCCCAACAGCGTCACCAGCATCGGGGACGACGCGTTCTATGACTGCGCCAACCTGGCCAGCGTCACAATCCCCAACAGCGTCACCAGCGTCGGGGACGGGGCGTTCTATTCCTGCACCAGCTTGGCCAGCGTCACGATAGGCAACGGCCTCACCAGCGTCGGGGACGAGGCTTTCTCCCAATGCTGGGGCCTGACCAGCGTCACGATTGGCAACAGCGTCACCAACATTGGGCAGGAAGCGTTCGAGTACTGCACCAGCCTGGCCAGCGTCACAATCCCCAACGGCGTCACCAGCATCGGTGACAATGCTTTCTGTCAATGCTGGGCCTTGACCACCGTCACCATAGGCAACGGCGTCGCCAGCATCGGGGGCGCCGCGTTTGCTGACTGCTTGAGATTGGCCAGCGTCACGGTCCCCAACAGCGTCACCAGCATGGGGGACGGCGCGTTCTATGGGTGCGCTAGTCTGACGAGTGCGACGATAGGCGACAGCGTGACCAGCATCGGGGACGACGCGTTCTATGACTGCGCCAACCTGGCCAGCGTCATAATCCCCAACAGCGTCACGAGCATCGGTGACAATGCTTTCTACAACTGCACCAGCCTGGCCAGCGTGACGATAGGCAATGGCGTCACCAGCATCGGGGACGCCGCGTTTGCTGGGTGCTACAGCCTGGAGGTAGTTTATTTTCTGGGTAATGCGCCCAGCGTTGGTGCGTCTGTGTTTAACGGTGATAACCATGCAACCGTCTATCACCTGCCCGGCACCAGCGGCTGGTGGCCCTTCTTTGCCGGTCTTCCGACGGCGCTGTGGAACCCGCCGCCACCGCTTGCGCCCATTCCCCTCCACGTGCAAAAGGTGTATGTGCCGGGGGTTGGCGAGCTTCTGGTCCTGACGTGGACCAACTCGTCATTTTCCCTGCAAGCTGCGCCAGGAGCCTCGGGCACTTACACGAACATCCCCGCTGCCACGAGTCCTTACGCCGTCCCTGCCACCGGCCGCCAACAGTACTTCCGGCTCCTGGCGAACTAAATTCGCTTCCGTCCTCCTCCTGGGCACCGGCGGGAGCGGCGAGATCCGGTTGGAGCCATAGCCCTGGGGAGGGGGGCATGGGCTGTCGGCAACATTAGCGGATCAAGCGGCCCGCGGGCACACAGTTAAAATCCGGTTGCAAGTGGTTTGAATCTACGCTTACCCTGGCTTCATGCTAACAAGGAAAGCGCAACGCTGCTTCGCCTGGAGCCACCCAGACGGGCCGCAAGACCGCAACGAGAAGTTTGTGACCGTCCTCGAGATCCCACCCGTCACAGACCCTCAATCGGCGGTCAAAGCTGCAATCGTGGCGGAGATCAGAGGCAGGAAACAGAGGCCGTCGCTATGAATGACGAAGAATTGAAACGGCAACTCGAAGAACTACAGGGACTCGTCGAAGTGGTCGCGAAAGCCGTAGCAGACCACCAAGTCTTGACGATCCGCATGATGGCTCATCAGCAGGCACACCTTGCCGCAATTCGTGATGTGTTGACCAGAATGGGCGAGGACAGGACCATGCTTGGTCAACGGCTTGAAGCGGCTTATCGAACCGCCCTGGGTCATTATCGAGACCAGCTCGAAGCCTATCGGAAATCAGGCGACTTAGGCGCGTTCGTGCAGTCGCTTGTATTCCCTGACCAAACTCTGGGCAATTAACGTTCACCAGTGGAATGTAAACCCGCCCAAAAACGCGCTGCCAAGCCCTGGGTCGTGAAATCACTGGACGCCCGCCAGACCTTGGGCCGGCCCCGGTTTGAACACGATCACAATCTGATAAAGCACCACCCGGAAGCGGAAGCCGTAAATCAAATTAGGACACGACCCGGCAGCACAGCCGCTTGACTTGCGCCAGGGTAAGCGCCGGCCGGTCTGCGGCGCCTCCCAGGCGCCGGAAGGACCGCAGGGTGTCAGAGTGTGGCGGGCAGGGCAGGACCGGCGCCCTGCGGGGCCGTTTCGTGGCCCTGGTGGGCGGAGGGCTTGGTGATATTCATAGCGGGAGCTTCTCTGCTTCGGTATGGGGTGGCTTGGCGGCTCCGGGCTGCTTCCCCGGCTCGACAGTCCCGGCAAGGCGGCAGACTTCGCCACGGAAACCGAAAGCCCTCAACGCCAACTTCAGCAGCCCGCGCAGCCTTTGTTCCGGCACGGCCTGCCAGCGGCCCGGCGTGGTCCGCAATTCGAGAATGAAGCCGGGCTGCTCGGGTCTCGGGACTTCTGACACCCATCTGCTGCCGAAAGGTGGTGTCACTGTCAGTGTCCCCCTAAAGGGGGTGACACTTTTGACAGTGCCAGTGTCAAAACTACTTTTGACACCTTTTGACACTTTTGACACCTCGGGCGTATTCATGGCTTTTGGATGGGTTGCCATCTGCCTGTCACCTGGCTTTTCAGGATGCGCTTGGCCCGTTCCAAGGCGCGCCGCTCCCGGTGGAAAGTCGCCTCCGAAATGCCGCATTCAATCTTGGCGAGCTTCTGCCATTTGCCAGCGGCCAAACCTCCGGCGGGCAGGATTGCCAGAAGCTCATCCGAATTGACGCTCTTGGGCCGCCCTTCGGGCGCCATGTCGGCGGGGTCAACCTCATGCCAGCAGATCGCACCCGGCTCGGTTGCGTGCGCCAGATACCGGACGTAGCTCTTTGTCTGGCCGTCCGCCTCACGCCACCCAAGTCGGCCACCACGCTTCCCGGCCTGCAGCTCGAATGTCTCATGCGAGCCGATGGACCGTAGAGCCAGCACCGCCCGGGCCCAGTTCGCCCACTCGGCGCTACCGGTTCCGAGATAGGCGAAGTCGCCAGCCAGCCAGTCTGGCTTTTGCCGCCCAGTCGGCGGTTTGTTCGTGTGGTGGATCGGGATGCCGGCGCAGCCGTACTCATGCAGAAGCGGATTCAAGCCGCCGCGAAGGAATATGCCAACATCCTTCTGTGCATTCGATTCGCCGCCCAGGTAGGCCAGGGCAGGATTGAGCCATAGTAGGTCCGGGTGGTGGTCTGCCAGTAGTGGGCGCAGTACCTCGCTACACAGGCGGGCGCCCGTCCGGGCATCCTCAGTGACCACCAGCACGCCAGCGCAGGCCGCCTCAGCATCGGCGCCTGAGAGTGCCAGTCCACGGATGGAGCCGTCCCGCATCTCGGCCATATCCCCGTCATCATCTTCCGCCTGAACGATCAGAGACTTGAGCGGGCGGGCTGGGATGATCCCGCAGCACACGCGACACAGACGCCAGAGGATAGCGGCTTGTATAGCCAGGGCCGACTTGCCGATCCCGGTCGGGCCGCAGAACAGCAGTCCACCGCCACGGCATAGGTAGCGGTGGCGCAGTAGCTCATTGGGATCGTCGGACTCAACGGGGCGAACAAGCGCGGACAGTGGGCGAGCCACTGGCGGCGGTGCGGCGGTGCGGGCTTCGGCCCCTGAGGGCAAGTATTCGTTCGGGGCTGCAATGTCAGGTGGCTCCCCCCAGTCGGCGGGCGGCGCGATCTCTGGCGGTGTCTCAATCATCGGATTGCCTTTGGGTTGAAATAGAAAACCGTTTGTCGGCGGCCATTGTCCCTCTTGCCATCGGGCATTCTTACGAACTGGCTTTTTGTCCAGGTCGCCGGGTCGGCGCCAAGGGCGACGGCGTAGCGAAAGAACCGTGCCAGCGTTGCCTCGGGCTGGCCCGCACAATGAAACCAAGCATGGATCGACTTCGAGCCCGAATGGACGGCCAGCACGAGTGGCGCGTATTGAGTCAGGTGCAACACCACGGCTGCGCACAGGTCGGCCACAGTGCCAGGCATGTCTTCGCCGTTGCCCTGGGCAAGACGGCGCAGGAGCGGCGCGTAGCGAGTCTCAGTTTGGCCGTCGCGGGCGAAAAGGGAGAAGTCGCACTCGATAACGAGGTGGTGGCGCGTGCCGGTATTGGCCAGGGTGTGTTTCGACGGTTTGCTTTCCTTCGTTTGTCCCCATTCCGCCGACATTGGGCTTGGAACGAGAAACTGTAACGCGGCCAGCTCGCCGCGCCAGTCTTCACGGGGCTTCGTGTCGAATTCAGTTTCCCGCGTGCCACAACACAGAAGTGCGCCGGGAGGAAAGAGCCGATCAACGATCTGCTCTGTGTGCGGCTCGCTGTCCTCTGTCCGCATGGGCGATGCCTCCCACAAGTCGGCAAGCCCGGCAGTCTGGGCGATAACCTCGATCCTCCCCGGGTCCGGCCCTGGCCAGCGGCGGGCGGGCGGGGTGGTCTGGCCCCCGTTCGATCCGTGCGGCTGCCAGGCGCAGCGCAGTGAGTTGGCAACGGCTTCCTCGATTTCTGAGTGTGGCACGGGCCGCCCGCAGTTGGCGGCATGGTCGGCTAGCAGGCGGATGATCTCCGGGGCCGGGTAATGGCTGTGTAGCTGGCGGGCGCAACGGTATAGCCACGCGTGGACGCCCTGGCTGGCGGGCGGCGGGGACGCCAACAGGGTGGCAAGCCAGTCCGGCAGTTCGCGCGTCATACGTGCTCAGGCGTTGCGGCTTTGGCGGCAGCCAGCCCTCGGCGCTGCGTGCCGAGTCGCTCCCTCGTCCATTGGTCAGCTTCCGGGACGCAAATTCTGACTCTACGACGGCCAACAGCCATGTGGGGCAGTCCAGCGCGAAGCAGCTTGTCCATGGTTCGGACGCTAAAGAGCCAGCGAGCCGAAAATCCCTTTTTGTCTGTGATGTCGCTTGCCGCCAGCTTTGGTTCGCCCGTGGCGGCCTCGGGACTGCATAAACTAGGCATCGACATGCAAGAATTCTGACTCGTCGAGCAGTACGCGGCCAAAGGGAATCGCAAACGCGCCTTGTCGCCCAAGGCAGTGCCATTAGGGTTGCCATTTTTGGCAAGGGGGCGCGGCGGTCGGGTTGCCAATTGCGGCAATCGGGCAAAGTGGCGCAAGGCGGAATGTGGCCCGCATTTGACCGGGGGCTTTAACGGTATCGCCGCAAACGCGCCGGATGCGCCACACACGTTTCGGCATCGCGCATCCAAACCCGTTATAGCGGTTTTCGGCTTTCGTCGAAGGCGTCAGAACTCGGCGCTGTTGGCCGCCGTCCATGCACTTTTTTCGGTGGGTTTTGCGGCAGGGTGCGGAAAAACTGCTGGCTGATCGAGAGCAGCATCGAGGTCGGACGGGAGCGCGGCGTGTGGGACGCCGGGTCAAGGCTGTCGGAGTATCTGGGCCATCTTCGCCCGGTGTTCTTTGCGGCGGGCGACCCGGTAATCGAGAAAGCGCGGCCCCAATGCTTCCAGCAACTCTTGACGGCAAGAGCGCGTGCTGGCGGTTGCTTCTTCGATCAGTTTGTTGCGCTGATCACGCCATTTGGCCTTTTCCGGCGGCGAGCACTCTTCCATTTCATACCACGCCGCGAGAATCGCCTCTATGCGTTCGTCACGAGGCACCAAAGACCTCCTCAAGGACTTGCGCCCGGCGCTGCTCGCTCATGCCCCCAAAGAAAACCCTCTGCTTATCGTAGAGCGCCTCCAATATGGCCTCTACGTCGGCCAATTTCATGCCGGCTTGCTCTGGAACGCCCTGTTCGCGGAAGCGATTGACCAGGAATTCGCCTTGCGCAGTAAGCATCGCCAGAATCTCTTTGTGCGCCTGCCGCTCTGGTGCGCTCGGTTCGCGGCCGATTATCCCTTCCGCTTCCGCGTCCTGGAATATCTGGACGTCGCGAACCCAAACGGGAAGTTGGAAAGGGAGGTTGAGCTCCCGCGCAGCCATGTCCTCTGCATTCTTAGCGGTCAGGAGTTGCACCGCCTCCCAGCGCCCGCTACGCGGTGGTTGCAGAACAGGAGATTCTTTCATCGCCTTAAGCTACAGCCGTTTATAGTAGGCGGTCAAGCGCCGCTGCGGTGGAAGTGAGCTTTTTAACTTGAGAGGAAGTTGCCCTCTACCCGGTGCTCTTGCGCCCATCGCCGAAAGATCAGGATATGGCCACGGCCCCGGGCATCGCCAGGACCAGGGTGCCTTCATCGCCGCCCCTAAATCCTTGAACCACAATGAGGAGTGATTTTGTACGGGACATCCCTGCCGAAACTTTTTAGGCTGGCGGCATGCCTGATACCAAAATCTTCACGATTGCAGGGCAGCAGCAGTTGCTCGAT
>Ga0181524_10000053_pt1 | contig 123770 bp, 119 predicted proteins | sample PEATcosm2014_Bin_34_FD_119761 | JGI IMG/M metagenome (GOLD analysis project Ga0181524, IMG submission 119761) | Peatland microbial communities from MTU Mesocosm Facility, Houghton, MI, USA - PEATcosm2014_Bin05_60_metaG | ecosystem: Environmental > Terrestrial > Soil > Wetlands > Peat | place... | reverse complement strand
TGGATTGGTCGAGGCTTCGAACCACAAGGGCGAGGAGTTTGGCGCGGAACGGCTCAGCGAATTCCTGGCCCGAAATTCCGGACTGGAGGCAAACGCGGCTTGCAGCGCCTTGCTCGACACGGTAACCGCATGGTTGGGCGGAGGGTTGGAAAGCCAGCAGGACGACATTACGTTCGTGGTGGTCGAGTTTGAGAATTAAGTGGCCTGTGGCAGCTAACTATGCCAGTCTCCGAAGCCGGATTTACAGCTGATCGCAGATTTCGCGAAAGTCCCATGCGCCGGATTTTTTAGCGACCCACTCTGCGGCGCGAACGGCGCCCAGGGCCAGGCAGCGGCGGCTGTGAATGTCGTGGCGGAGTTCAAGTGTATCTTCCTCGCTCGATGCGGTTACCACGTGCTCGCCCTTGGCGTCTCCCACGCGGTGGGAAGTAATCTCAACGGTTGTTCCGGGCCGCACAGCCTGGATGATCTCGCGCAGCGTAATGGCGGTGCCGGAGGGGGCGTCGAGCTTGGAGGTATGGTGGGTTTCAGTGATGGAGAAGCTGTAGCCTTCCAGCTGTGCCAGGTCGGCGGTCAGGCGGAAGAGTTTTTGCACGCCCATGGAAAAGTTGGTTCCGTAGAGCAACGCCCCGCCATGCTTCGCAGCCAGGGACTTCATCTTGTCCAGATTGGAGTACCAGCCGGTAGTGCCGACTACGATGCGCGATCCGTGATTGAGGACTGCGGTCATGTTCTGCACGGCGGCTTCGGGAGCTGTGAAGTCGATCACCACGTCCACGCCGTTGAGATTGGCGGCGGTGAGGGCGGAGGCGTGCTGATTATCGTTGATGTCCAGAGAGCGCACCGCGTGGCCGCGCTCGCGGGCCACCTCTGCAACCAGGCTGCCGGTTTTTCCCTTGCCTAAAACGAGAATCTGCATATAGACCTCTTTCCAGATAATTTGAGCTCTTTTGTTTCTCTGCTTCAAGAACAAGGCTAACGGATCCACGCCGCCGCGTCACCCTGGAGTGACCGATCCCATGGACGGCGTTTTGAATGCACGCCCATCATGATTGTCGCGCTTCCGCCTCACCGCCGTAAGCGCCGCAGGCCGAGAATTCTGCTCTGGTCTTCAGGCGGTATGCGGACGCTCCTTCTGCTGGCATGCGGCAGTTGTTCACTGCTGCCAGACTGCTATGGACATGGCTGTTTTCTCTTGATCGAGTTTGCCTCCCGTCTGCAATGCCATTATAATGTGATATATAGTTCAAGTGGCTGTAGATGATCACCGCAATGTCGTTTGGGCTTCCCACAAGCAACTGGAATTGTGAGTTTTATGCCGCCATCTACCCTTAGTAATATCTCGCTGGACGAAATATTGCTCAAGCGCAAGAGTCTGCGCCGGCATCTGCTCTCCTGCCCGGGGCTGAAGGATCTTCGCATTGCCGTATTGGGCGGAACCACCACCAATGAATTAGTTGATCTTTTGGAGATTCTACTGCTGCAAGACGGATTCCGGCCAGAGTTTTACCAATCTGAATATGGACGATTTTATGAAGATGCAGTTCTAGAACCGGAGTCGATTGCGGCCTTCCATCCTGACCTTGTCTATCTCCACACCTGCACGGCGAACATCCAAGGATGGCCGCCGACAGGATGCAGCGAAGCTTCCTTTGCCGGCTATGTTGATACGGAGATGAATCGCTTCCGCGCGATCTGGAGTTCGCTGGCCAACCTCGTTGGCTGCCAGATCATTCAAAATAACTTCGAGCTTCCCGCCCACGCCATTCTGGGAAACCTTGACGCGGTCAGTCCGGGCGGAGCTACCCGGTACACCCTGGAGTTGAACCGCCAGTTTGCCTTGGAGGCGGAAGCCAACCCTCGATTGACCTTGCAGGACTTGGCCAGCATCGCAGCCCGCATCGGCATGGACCACTGGTTGGATCCTGACCGCTGGTTCAGTTATAAAATCGCCAACACCGTTGAAGCAAGCTATGCGATAGCTTTTTCCCTGGCGGCCCTGGTACGCGCCATCTATGGACGAACCCGCAAGGTGCTGGTGCTCGACCTGGATAATACGCTTTGGGGGGGAGTGATCGGCGACGACGGCCCAGAAAAGATTATCATTGGCCGGGAAACTCCCGTCGCTGAGGCCTATACCGCTTTTCAGGAGTATTGCCTCTCGTTGCGCAGTCGAGGCATCCTGCTGGCCGTTTGCTCCAAGAACGACGAAGAGATTGCCAGGCAGGGATTTTCCCATCCGGATTCTGTCCTGAAACTGGAGCATTTTTCTGCCTTCAAGGCAAACTGGGAGCCCAAGCACGAAAATATTCTGGAAATCGCCCGTGAGTTGAACCTGGGAATCGATAGCTTTGTCTTTATCGATGACAATCCAGCAGAACGCGCTCTTGTTGCCGACCAGCTTTCCGCCGTCGCCGTTCCCGATGTCGGCAGCGAGGTAGCCAATTATCCCGCTATCATCGAGTCTTACCGATACTTTGAGCAACTGGCATTAGGCCAGGAAGACTTGGGCCGCGCAAAACTGTATGAAGAAAATGCGCAGCGCGCCAGAATGGAGAGCAAGTTTGCCAACTACGGCGAATATCTTGATTCATTGGAGATGACTGCCGAGATTGATCTGTTCAATTCCACTTATATGGAGCGGATTGCACAGCTGACCAATAAATCGAATCAATATAATCTCACTACCAGGCGCTATACACTAGCGGAGATAGAATCGGCCGCACTCGACAGAAAGCACATCGGAATCTACGGAAAACTCTCGGATCGCTTTGGCGACAATGGTTTAATCTCTGTTGTGCTTGGAACGATCTCCGGCCGCGAGCTACATCTAGATCTATGGCTGATGAGCTGCCGTGTTCTTAAACGCGAGATGGAGATCGCTATGCTCGACGCCATTGCAACACGGGCAAGAACTGCCGGTATTGCGAGGCTTATCGGCTACTATTTTCCTACAGCAAAAAACGGCATGGTTAACGATCATTATCAGAGGCTCGGATTCAACCTTGAATCCAAGAATGAGGCGGCTGGTTCGACTGTTTGGTCGCTTGACATCACACAATATGAGGCCCGTAGTCGCCACATCAAAATCATGGAGCCGGTTCATGGATAATCTTCTGCCTGAAGTGCAAGAAATCTTCCGCGCGGTCTTCGATCAGCCCAACCTCGTTATTTCCGAGGAGTCCAGCGCCGCCACGATTGACGACTGGGACTCGCTCATGCATATCAATCTGGTGATGGCGATCGAACGCAAGTATAAGATCAAGTTCGCTCTTGGCGAGCTGAAAGACCTTGAGAATGTAGGCGACTTGCTGAAACTCGTTCGCGATAAACGCGGCGCGAAGTAGGACTCGATATTCATTCGAGAGGCGCCATGTAGCGCATTCAAGGCAAGATGGATTCATGTTTACCAAACTCACGCTGCTCCAGCAATTCTTAGTTGAAAGCATTCGATGATGAAATTTGATCACATTGGCATTGTCGTGGAAGATATCACCGGGGGACGGCGCGTCATGCAATCGCTATTTGGCATTGAACGCTGGACCGAAGTCTTCACGGACCCAGGCATTGGAGTTTATGTGCAGTTCGGAATTGGCGCCGACGGACCTTGTTATGAATTGATTGCGCCCCTGCGCGATCAATGTCCTATCACCAATGCATTGAGGACGGGGAAGGGAATTCTGAACCATGTCGCATACATTGTGCCCGATATTGCCAGCACTGCGGCCAGGCTTCGCGATCAAGGCTGTTTTCCCGTTGCTGAAGCGCAGGCGGCTGTAGCCTATGGCGGAAGGCTCGTTCAGTTCTTCCAGAGTCCACTGCGGTTTATTATCGAACTAATTGAAGCACCCGAGCACAGTCACGAATTTGCATTGAAATGAACTTCCTCCTCATGAAAGCCCAGGGAGTCGCGCACGATTGGCGTATACGGAACAGTAGTATCATCATGACAGCGGAGAGCAGCAAACAGTGAATTTCAATTCCTTTGTCTATATCCTTATATTTCTTCCTGTCGCGGCGCTGGCATTCCGTCTGGCAAAATGCCTGCCGGTTGCCAAGGCGCCGCAAGTTATATTGCTGGTAGCTTCACTGACGTTCTATGCCTGGAACAAACCGTTTAGTCTGATTTACCTGGCAGGCTCGATAACCGTTAACTGGGCCATTGCGGTCTGGATAAGTTCCAGCTCGGACTCCACACGCAAGCGAATTCTCCAGTTGGGTCTCGCTCTGAATATCGGATTTCTTTGCGCGTTCAAGTATCTGGATTTTCTGATAAACAATATATCTCATTTTCTGCGCACTCCAATTCATCCTCTGGGAATGGGCTTTCCGCTGGGCATCAGCTTTTTCACCCTGGCGCAGATTATGTATCTGGTAGACTGCTACGAGCTGTTGGTGCCGGCAAGCAGCCTTTTTGACCATGCCACGTTTGTCTCATTCTTTCCGTATGTAATCTCAGGCCCTATCAGCCGCGCGCGGCGCATCCTTCACCAGTTTCCAGTTGTGAATGGACACAACGGCCCAGCAGCTGATATGGTTGCCCGTGGAATATACCTGTTTTCTCTTGGCCTGATGAAGAAGGTTGTCCTGGCCGACAGCTTTGCCAGGGCCGCCGATTACGGCTTTCAGAATGTTGCTGGATTGTCAGCCGCAGAAGCGTGGTGTTTTGTAACTTCATACGCTCTTCAACTGTACTTTGACTTTAGCGGTTATACGGATATGGCCGTCGCTTCCGCAATGTTATTTGGCATTGAAATTCCTCGTAACTTCGATGCTCCGTTACGTTCCCGCTCAATAATTGAGTTCTGGCAGCGCTGGCACATAACGCTGTCCGGATTTATCACCACTTATCTTTACACTCCTATCCTTCGCTCATTCCGGCGGGCAACGCTGCTTACGGCCGCCTGCGCTACATTGATCTCCATGGGCATAGCCGGATTATGGCATGGCGCTAACTGGACGTTTGTAATATTCGGCGTGATTCACGGAATTGGCCTGGCAGGAAATCAATATTGGAGAAAGATGAAACTGCCAAAGCCACCTGCATGGCTTGGCTGGTTGCTCACTTTCACGATAGTGGATTTGGCCTTTGTCTTCTTCCGTGCTCCGGACATGCATACCGCGATTCTATATCTATCGCGTCTTGTCGATTGGCATAAACCCGGGAATATTCCGGATTTTCATGATATCGACGGTGGCGGCCTTATGATTGTCATCTTTTCGCTCTCCCAGGCGGCCGGTGTGATTGCCGCATTTACAGGTAAGACGAGCGATCAACTGGCGCACGAGTTTGTTCCCAGCCGGAAAACATATGCCGTTGCTGTGGCCTGCAGCCTGCTAGCCTTTTTGTATCTCAACTCGAATATTGGAAAACCGTTTGTTTATTTTGGCTTCTGAGGGGATTTATGACTGCTCGCCGTTGGATGCTGATGACCATTGGAACAATTGCTGTTGGAATGGGTTTGGTTGCAGCTGCGGCTATCGCCATCGATCCATATGGCGTATGGCGCGATCCCCGCGGGCGCAATCTCTCCGTGTATTTGTCGGAGAGGAAGGCGAAGTATTTTATGAACCAGCGGTACGTGCCCGAGAACTTTGATGGATTAATCATTGGCCAGTCCTCCAGCGCGGTTTTGGATGTTCCGCAGATTGCCGGAATTAGAATGTACAACGAGTCGCTGCCGCGCGGCAATGCCGTCGAGGAGCGAATTCTGGTCAACCAGGCATTGATGAAAGGACATTATAAGTTAGCAATTGTATTGCTGGCCCCGACCATTACGTGTAAGCATTCGCTGGAAGACGGGCTGGATACTGTGTCGAAGGCCGAAGCCATCGGCAGCATTCATCTTTTCGTTCATGAGGCCGGTTATCTTCTACATTCGCTCCACATCCGCTCGTTCCGGGGCGACGCCGCTCCCGATGGGCAGCTTCTGGGCCTTGCCGCCAAACAGGCAATCGTAGAGCGCAGCAATCCCTCCTACTTTGTTATCGATCCCATTGCCGTAAAGGAATATCGGGAGATGATTGAAACGCTGCAGCAATCCGGCGTAAAGGTGGTTTATTATGTTCCACCCATCTACGAGCCGTACTACCAGTTGAATAAGAAATTATTTCAGGAGAATCTTGAGGCACAGATTTCTCAGTTGCCGCCTGCACCAATTGTGGACCTGAGTATTCCTGAGTATGCCGCTTTGCGCAGCGATCGTGCAAATTTCGATGACTGTTGGCATGTAAGCCGCCAGGGGGGAATCCGGGTTACGGCACTGCTGAATCAGCTGGTACCGGAAGCGCCTGGCACGCTCCGTTGAGCCTTGCCGGGCTCAAATCAACTCAGCGGAATATTTTTCAAGGGGCTTAGTAAACAAAGGACTATATACATGAGCGATTATCTGTGAAATTGCGCCTGAAAACTGGTACTTATATTTTACGAAGATTCCCCAGGCTAAGCTCCTCCCCATTCTGCGTTGTGCGACCAGGCCACCGGTTTTCCTCGCCAATATGAGGAACTGCAGAATGATCTTATTCAGGATGATATGCGTTTGTAGATTCTCCGCACGAAAACAAGGCAAGGGGTATCCCCCTGCGGCGTTATCCTGAAGTAAACCGATGCCTGATTCAGATCAAACGTCCCCCCTGATTGTCGCGCTTCCGCCTCACCGCCGTAAACGCTGCTGGCCGAGGATCCTGCTCTGGTCTTGCGGCGGCCTGTTGGCGCTCATTCTGTTGGCCGCCGTCGCGGGCGTGTTCTGGCTACGCTCCGTGGCCCGGGCCGCACTGCCGGTGCTGGATGGCGACCTGCATCTGACGGGGCTCTCTGCCCCGGTCATCGTGCGCCGCGACGCCCACGGAGTGCCGCACATCGAAGCGGCCACGGAAGACGGTCTCTTCGTGGCTCAGGGCTATGTGACCGCGCAGGACCGGCTCTGGCAGATGGACCTCTTCCGCCGCAACGCAAACGGCGAGCTGGCGGAGATCGTAGGTCCCTCGATGGTCAAGCACGACCGGGCGCAGCGAGTGCTGCAATTTCGCAATACAGCCCGGCGCATATACACCAACCTGACCCCGGATGACCGCGCCCGCCTGGACGCCTATGCGCGCGGCGTGAACCTATTTATCGCCCAGCATCTCGATGCGAAAGACGGGGCCACGCTGCCGCCGGAGTTCCGCCTGCTCGGCTATCGTCCCCAGCCCTGGAGCGGTGTGGATTCGGTGAGCATCGGCCTGATGATGGTGGAGATGCTGGACACGCACTGGGATGTCAAGCTCGCGCGGGAGGCGATCTCCGACCGGTTGCAGAACCCAAAACTGGAGGCTGACCTCTATCCGGTCGGCTCGTGGCGCGACCATCCGCCCACCGGCCTGCAAGCGAACCCCAGCCAATCGCATCCCAAATCAATCCCGGCCAGCGACGATGATGATGAAGACCGCAGTAAGGCCAGCGCCGCGAGTGCCCCAGGTCTCGATTTTGAGACCCGGGAATCCGAAAATCTAAACAGAAACTCGATGGATGCAGCCCGTGAAGACATCCTCGCTCTTCGCGCTCTGCTGAGCCTTCCTGCCTGCGCCGGTTGCGCGCCGGGCTCGAACAACTGGGTCATCGCCGGACGTCACACCGCCAGCGGCAAGCCGCTCCTCTCCAACGACATGCACCTGGGACTGACCGAGCCGGACATTTGGTACATGGCCGACCTGAAGGCAACCGGCTATCACGCCGCCGGGGTCACCCTGCCCGGAATGCCCTACGTCATCGCCGGCCACAACGAGCACGTGGCCTGGGGCTTTACCGCCCTCTACGCCGACGTGCAGGACCTGTACATCGAGAAGCTCGACGGCAAAGGTAACTACGAATCTACTCAAGATGGCGAATGGAAGCCGCTAAAAGTTGACCGTGAGGTGATTCATGTGCGTGGCGGCAAGGACGTGACCCTTGACGTTCAGTCCACCGATCACGGCCCGCTGCTGAACCCCATCTTCACCAAAGAAACCCGCCCCATCGCCCTCAAATGGACCCTCTACGATCCGACGCTGAACTCGCTTCCGCTCTATCAGCTCAATGTCGCTTCCAACTGGAAGGAGTTCTCTGCCGCGCTCACAACCTGGTCTTGGCCCACGCAGAATGTGGTCTACAGCGACGATCAAGGGCACATTGCTTATCACGCCATTGGCAAGGTGCCGATCCGCGGGGGAGTCGGAGCACTGTTTGACAAGCCTATTCCGCACAATTTGATGGACCTGCGCTACGAATGGAATGGAATAGTAGACGGGCGATTTTCATTGAATGCGTACATTCCCTTTGACGCAATGCCCCACGCCTTCGATCCTCCTTCAGGCTTTCTGGCTACTGCTAACTCTCGCGTCACTGTCAATAAACACTCTTCTGATCTGTTCTTGGGCGATGCATCGACGATTCCGCTAACCCTCGAATGGGTCGACCCCTACCGCGCCGAGCGCATCTACAAGCTTTTAGAAGGCCGCGACCATCTCACCCCCGCCGACCTTCTCACCGTCCAGACCGACGTCTACAGCGAAGTTGATCAGGAGCTGGCTCATCGCTTTGCCTACGCCATCGAACACACACCCGGCGCAGATGACCGCCTCCGCCAGGCCGCCGCCCTGATGCGCGCCTGGGATGGCCGCCTGACCACCGATTCCGCCGCAGCCTCCATCGTTACCAGAACCCGCTACGCCCTCTGGCCGCTGATTCTTGAGCCCAAGCTGGGCAAGGAGATCGCCGCCGAGTACCACTGGTCCGAGTCCAACTTTGCCGAGGAAGAGATCATCATGCACGCCAGCCCCGACTGGCTTCCGCCGGCCTACAAAAACTGGGATGAGCTGCTGACCGACGCCGTCCGCAAGGGCATGAATAACGGCCATGCTCCCAGCGACGTGGCCCGTTGGAGCTACGGAAGCTGGCATGTAATCGACATCGAGCACCCGCTGGCCGCATTTCTGCAGCTTGTGGGCCTCACGACCGGAACCGGCGAACAGCCCTTGAGCGGCGACACCACCACCGTAAAGCAAGTCGGCCGCGCCTTCGGTCCCTCGCAGCGCTTCACCATGGACTGGAGCAACATCGACGGCTCTACGGAGAACATCGTTCTGGGCGAAAGCGGCAATCCCTATTCGCCCTACTTCCGTGACCAGTGGAACGACTGGTACAACGGTGCGACCTTCGCGCTGCCCTTCAGCCCCGCCGCCGTAGCCGCCCAAACTCGCCACACGCTGCGCCTGTTGCCCTGATTACCCGGAATTCGGCGTTGCTGTCTTGCCTGCGGCAACAGATGACTGCTGTGATGCCCCATGCGCTATGCCTCTGCTTCCCTGTTCGGAACTTAGCCAGGGAATTCTGTGGAATCATCTCCAAATTGGGAGTGCCCTGAAGTGGTTTCCTTCTCCATTCGCTCCACAAGCTGCTCTCATCCCCATAATTGCAATAACGAGACAACAACGATGCAGGATGCAACGGGAAATGCAGGCGCTCACGTCTACCGTCCAGATGTGGACGGCCTGCGCGCGATTGCGATCTTATCGGTGGTGTTCTATCACGCGGGGGCGCCGTGGATTCCCGGCGGATTTACCGGCGTGGACATATTTTTTGTCATCTCCGGCTACCTGATCGGTGGCCACATTTATGACGACCTGGCGCGAGGAACCTTTCGGTATTTGAACTTTTACCAGCGTCGCGCCAAGCGTATTTTGCCGGCGCTCTACGGGGTGCTGGTTTCTCTTCTGGTGATGGGTTTTTTCCTGTTTTCTCCCCACGAGTTTTATCTACTGGGTGGGTACGCCCTTGCCACGGTGGCTTTTTCCTCCAACATCCTCTTCTGGATGAAGGACAATTATTTCAATCCGTCTTCCGCAAACAATCCGCTGCTGATGACATGGTCTCTCGGCGTTGAAGAGCAATTCTATATTGTGATTCCGCTGCTGATGGTATTACTTTCCCGCTTGCGCCAACGGATGGTTGTGCCGCTGATCGGGTTGGTAACTGCCGTCTCTTTCGCGCTGTCATGGTATACGCTCGCGCTGCATCCCAATGCCGATTTCTACTTGTTGGATACACGGGCCTGGGAGTTGGCTGTAGGCGTTGTGCTGGCGATCTTGGAAGCCAGGGCGCAGCATCTGCCACTACATGTTCCAGGACTTGTTTCCAACGCACTGGGCCTGGCGGGGGCTGGGTTGATACTGGCCTCATTTTGGATGGTGAACTACTCCACCCCCTTTCCCGGACCAGCCGCGCTTCCCGCCGTCATCGGCTCCGCACTTCTGCTGGCAACAAGCGGCAGTTGGATCAATGGCATACTGCTCTCTTTTGCTCCGATGGTCTTCATCGGTCGCATTTCCTACTCCTGGTATCTATGGCATTGGCCGTTGCTGGCTGTTTGGGGGCTGTTTTACGGCGGCCCGCTGCCTCTCCGGTGGGGATTGATCACCGTTGCTGTCTCCTTTGGACTGAGTGTGCTCTCCTACTATATCGTTGAGCGTCCCTTCCGTTCCTCGAAGCGCGCGGCTGCACCATTGTTGATGCGCTACGCGACGGTCAGCTTGATTCTGCTTGCGGCTACCTCGCTTATCTGCATATTCCATGGATTTGCAGGACGCTTTCCGGCGGTGGCATCCATAGAAAGCGTGAGACAGGGTTTGATCTCCGATAGCTGTATGGTGCAAGCCGGTTCATCGATGCCGAACCTGGCCCCGAAGTGCGTGGGAAAGACAGCATCGAGAGACAAGTTTGTTGTCTGGGGCGACAGCCATGCTCTGGCTCTGGCTCCTGCTTTGCGGATTCGCGCCACGCAACGGGGATATGACTTTGCCGAATACGCGAAGGGGTTCTGTCTGCCGCTGATCGGAGCTACGCGCTACGACCCTCGGAGCCCCCAGCTTTCCAGGGAGTGCATAGCCTACAACGATGTTGTCCTGCAACGGCTGATCTCCGATTCCAGCGTTAGGGTTGTGGCGCTCCAGGGCAGCTGGGGTTCGTCATTCAATCCGAAAAACAGCACCATCCAACTGGTGGCCGAAGACGGAACTCCGCTCCCTGTACAGGATCAAGAGCGGAGTTTACAGATCCTGAATGCTGCGCTGCGCAAGACGCTTCAATCTCTGCGGGACGCGGACAAGCAAGTGGTTGTCTTTGGTGATGCGCCATTTTATACCCTTGATCCGCAGTGGCGGATGAGCACCGACAGAATTCCGCCCCGGAAGATGCTGGTTCATGCCCTTGGATGGGGCTCTGATCAGGTGGACCCGGGAAGCGTTCAGGTCGGCGACAGTACGCCGCCGCAGCAGCAGGCCCGAGAGAACCTGATGCGCACGGCACTGTCGGTTCCAGGAGTAACCTACTGGAATTTGCGCAGTCCATTGTGCGCCTCCGACGATTTCTGCTTCTATCGCTGGGGCGAGACCCCGTACTACATGGATAGTGGCCATTTATCTCCACAAGGCGCTCTGAAGGCGTTGCAGGGATGGCAAGTTCCCGCGCCGAATCCGTAAGCGCTTCGAGATGCTGGCTGTTTTTCTTCCCCGCAGGTCGCCAACGCTTGTGGAAGGCAATAATGGCCACGCGGCCCGGTTGATTTATCTCGCGGGCGCTGCTTGAGCGCCCTGGCCGTGCTGCTGCTCACAGCTCGATGTTGACTGGAGCGATAGCCGCCCCGGTCCTCGTTTATCATGAGGCTATGCCCGTCGAAGTGAATTTGCTGGATCAGGAAGGCGCGGCACTGACCGACCGGGCGCTGGAGGAATTGCTCCCCAGCGTCGAGACCGTTCCCGCCTCCATTCATAGCGCCATGCGCCACTCTGTCTTTGCCGGCGGCAAGCGCTTGCGTCCGAGGCTGGCCTACCAGGCCGCCGTCACCATCGCTGGTGCGCTGCCTGCTGGAATCGCCCGGCTGGGCGCGGCCCTGGAGATGCTTCACACTTACTCGCTCATCCACGACGACCTGCCCGCCCTGGATAACGACGATCTGCGCCGCGGCAAACCCACCTGCCACAAGGCCTTCGGCGAAGCTATCGCTATCCTGGCCGGCGACGCGCTGCAAACCCGCGCCTTCGAGGTGCTCTCCGGCCTCGATTCGCCACCCGAAGCCACGGTGCAGATCATTAGCCTCATCGCCAACGCCGTCGGCACCGTCGAGGGCATGATCGGCGGCCAGGTGCTGGACCTGGAAAGCGAACACCTCAAGCCCACGCCGGAGCTGGTGATGGCCATTCATCGCGCCAAGACCGGCGCGCTCATTCGGGTCAGCGTCGTCTCCGGCGGCGTCTACTCGGGAGCAGCCCTGGAGGACGTGGCCCGCCTAACCCTATTCGGCTGTAAAGCCGGCCTGGCCTTCCAGATCGTCGATGACGTCCTTGACATGACCGTGGACTCCGCGCATTTGGGCAAAACCGCGGGCAAGGATCAGGTTACGGAAAAGGCCACCTGGCCGGCCGTCTACGGCATCGAGCAGAGCCAGCGCGACGCCGCCCGCCTCATCGAAGAGGCATTTGACGCATTGGCGCCTTATGGCAGCCGCGCGGATGGACTCAAAGCCGTCGCCCGCTACCTGGTCGAGCGCAAGAAGTAGTTTTTTCTACATGTGCCGCATCTGGCGGCCAACAAAAAAGGATTCACAGCATGAGCGAGCACAATCCAACCATCACTGCCACCAACGCCGGAACCGTTCAACTCGGAGACTGCACCGTCAATCGCCTGGGATACGGCGCCATGCGCATCACCGGCAAAGGCGTTTGGGGGCCTCCCGCGGACCGCAATGCCGCTCTGCAAACCCTGCGCCGCGTAGTCGAGCTGGGCGTAAACTTCATAGACACGGCGGACTCCTATGGCCCCTACGTCTCTGAGGAGCTGATCGCCGAGGCGCTGGCGCCCTATCCCGCTGGCCTGGTGATTGGCACCAAGGGCGGATGGGAGCGTGTCGGCCCCGGCCAGTGGATCCATAATGCCAGCCCCGAGCATTTGCAGGCGGCTGTGGAGGGCTGCCTGAAGAGACTGCGCCTTCATCAGATCGATCTCTTCCAACTGCACATTCCCGATCCTGCCGTATCCTTTGACGCCTCCATGGAGACGCTGGCCCAGCTGCGCGAGCAGGGGATGATCCGCCACATTGGTCTCTCGAATGTGACCCTGGAGCATGTGGAGCGGGCTCTCAAGCTCGTGCCCATCGTCTCCGTGCAGAACCGCTACAGCTTCGCCGACCGCGAATGGGACTTTTTGTTGAGCCATTGTGAAAAGAACGGAATCGCCTTCATCCCCTGGGCGCCGCTGGGACAGAATCGGCTGGCAAACAAGCCTTTGGAGAAAGCCGCCAAAGAACTTGGCTGGACCCCGTTACAAGTAGCCCTGGCCTGGCTGCTCAGGCGCTCAAGTGTCACACTGCCGATTCCCGGAACATGCTCACCGGCTCACGCAGAAGAGAATGTGCGAGCTGCGGGGCTTCATTTGCCTGATGCCTGGTTCAGGGAATTGTCAGAGGTGAATTCGCCACCGGCAAGCCTCCGCTGAGGCCGATGCCGGCGCTCAAACACCGGCCGCGCCATCAAGGCCCAGCCTCCGCTTACCGGGTCAGAATCCGCCGTAAGGATTCGCGCTTGGCGTCAACCTCATCTACGGTAGTCTGTACCTGGTTGAGTATCCGCTGAACCTGGTCGATATAGGCAGGCAGCGCTATCCACCAGGAGTGCAGCGTCTCCTTTTCGTTAAGCATGGCCAGGGCCGTGCCCGAGGCGGCGGCAACCATCCCGGCGCGGCGCTCGCCCACCAGCAGCAGCAAACCGCCTGCTACCAGGGCTCCGCCCGCCGCAAATCCGATCCAGTTCATCGGCTCGGACTTCTTGGTCTCCTCTGTCAATGCAGAATCATTCGCTGGTTTGGAAAGCGGGACAACCACCATCTTCTCTCCTTCCGTCCCGGACCGTAGTCTCGGGATCGGTGCATCCAGTATCGCTCTAAATCGCCCTTCGCGCACAGCGCGGCAGGGAATCGGCCTTAGCCTGAGTTTGACTGCCCGGCGCGCCCTTCAGTCCAGGTCGAACTCGCGTAGCGGCTTGCCATCCGGGGCGTCCTTGGCCTTGCGCAGGGCCTCGGCAAACTTCTTCTCGAACAGGTCTTCCTTGTTCTTCTCCGCCTCCACCGACTGGCGGAAGATGGACTCCTTGCGCTCGTCGTGCTCTCGCATGGCCTGGGCTGCCGTCTCCAGGTCCTCAAACATCCGCTTGCGCGGCGCCGGGGTATGGCTCACCACCAGCCCGGTAGCCGCATCCACCTTGAGCATTGCCCCGCAGTCCGGGCACGCCATCTCGAAAATCCGTTCCTTCTTCGCTTTGGCCATTTTCTTTCTTCCGGAATTGTATGCGATTTGCGGGCAGGTTGCACAGGGGCAGCAGAGACGGGAACTGGGAGCCGGCATAGAACGTAGTAAATGGAAAGCCACTCGCTTCAATAAAAGGTCTCATTTCAATCGCTGGGCAACATTCAGGTTCGCCGGCAATTGATACCATCACTGGCGACAACAGTAACATTCGAAGGAGATCGTGAATGGAGAAATCGATGCCTCGGCAGGTTAAGAATTCCTCCCTTTTGGCGCTGGTTTTGTGTTTGGCGGCAGTGGCCGGTGCGGCTCAAGTCAAGAAGGACGAGACGCCCAAGCCCGCGCAGTCGATCGCGGAACTGCGGCAGCAACTGGAGAAAATCCTTGCCGACACGCATACGCCGGGCATGTCTATTGCCATCGTGCACAAGGATGGTACCGAATGGGTTGCCGGACTGGGCAAATCCAACGTGGCCGCGAATCAGGCCGCCACGGACGAGACGCTTTTCCGCATCGGTTCCACCTCCAAGGGCTTTGTTTCGCTTTCCATCCTCAAGCTGGTGAATGAGGGCAAGCTCTCGCTCCAAGACCCGGTGCGCAAGCTCGCGCCCGAAATCTGGTTTGAGAATCGCTGGGAGGCGACCGATCCAGTGCGCGTGGTGGACCTGCTGGAGCACACCACCGGCTGGGACGATATACACATGCGCGAGTATGCCAAGGACGCCAAGGGCATGACGCAGCGCGAAGGCCTGGACTATGACCACCACTCGCGCACCTCCCGCTGGCGGCCGGGAACGCGCATGTCGTATTGCAACGCCGGGCCTACGGTGGCCGCCTACATTGTGGAGAAGATCACCGGTCAGCGCTTCGAGGATTACGTCACGCAAAACTTCTTCCTGCCTATCGGCATGAAGACGGCCACCTATTTCGAGCAGCCATCGCCGCAGTTGACCACCCTCTATCATCCCGACGGCAAGACGCCATATCCCTACTGGAATATCATTGGGCGTCCATCCGGCGCCATCAACGCCTCGGCCAAAGACATGGCGGCCTACGTCCAGTTTTATTTGAATCGCGGCTCAGTGGGCGGCATGCAGGTCATGCCGGCTGCCTCCATCGATCGCATGGAGACCCCGACCCGCACATGGGAGGCGCAGCAGGGGCTTAAGGCGGGATATGGCTTGAGCAATTATCCCAGCTTGCACGATGGCTTCGAATATCACGGCCATAGTGGAGGCGTGAACGGCGGACTGACGGATATGTCGTATATGCCGGAGTATGGCGTGGGCTATTCCTATAGCATTAACTCCGGCGATGGCGAGGCCTTCGGCAAGATCGGCGACGCCATCCGCGCCTACGTTACCCGTTCCCTCCAGAGGCCACTGGTGCCCGCCGCGGCTCCACTGCCCGCCTATGCCGCAGATTACGCAGGATGGTACGAGCCCGCCTCCCCGCGCTTCGAACTTTTCCAGTTTCTGGGGCGCTTGCTGGGGTTGCAACGCGTGAGCTTCGGTGGCGGAAACCTCCTGCTCTCCGGCCTCGGAGGCGTCAATCAACCCACTGCTGCGCCAGTCAGCGGCCAGCAATTCCGCTACTTGTTGCCCAAGAAAGGTCATCCCGAGCCGCTTGCGACGGCCATGTTGCTTGCTCCCAACGCCGAAGGACGATTTGTCTACCTCGGCGGCACCATGAAGCGCATTCCCACCTGGCTTGCCATCGCCGAAATCGCTCTGGTTGCCTGGTTCCTGCTGGCCTTCGTCTCCATCCTGCTCTATGCGCCCTTCTGGATTCTTGGCGGCCTCATCAAGCGGCGCCGCCGGCCTGCGGAGCGCGCCATGCGGCTGTGGCCGTTGATCGCCGTACTAAGCCTGCTGGCGTTTGTGGGACTCTCTATCGCTGCCAACAACGACATATTCGCGCGCCTGGGGAACCTGACTGTTTGGTCCTTCGGCCTTTTTCTCACTACGCTGATCTTTGCCGGGGCCTCTTTGGCCAGCGCCGCCGCTTTATGGCGGGCGCGGAAGAAGGAAATTCGCTGCTGCGTCCGCTGGTTTTCGATTGCGGTCACCTCGGCGCTGCTGATTGCCGCTGCCTACCTGGCTTATTGGGGAGTGATCGGCATTCGTACCTGGAGTTAGAGCGAAACTAGGGTTACCGTGTCCTTTTGAGTCTAGTGCAGGGTCGCCGCTTCCTCCGCCCAACGACGAAGACCCCGCAGCGGCGGACCGGGGACCCCGGCCTAATGGTCGCGTCGACTTGAACGCCGTGGTTTCGGGATCCACCTTCCCTGGTTCCGCTATAGCCACACGCGCGCGCCCCGCCTTTCTGACGCCGTTCGAATTTTTCTCTTGACAAGAAATTCGCCCCCGTTTATATTTAGACAGTAGTCTAATTAGGCGGAGGCCTAAAGATTATGGGAAACAACGAGGCATTCAAAGCGCTGGCCGACCCCACCCGGCGGGAGATTCTCGCCCTGCTTCGAAAAAAAGAGAGGAAAGCTGGAGACCTGGCGGAGAGATTTGACATGACCAAGCCCTCCATGTCACATCATTTCTCTGTTTTGAAGGAGGCCGGCCTGATTACCAGCCGCCGCGAGGGCCAGCAGATCTGGTACGGGCTGAACACCACCGTGGTTGAAGATCTGATGGCATGGGCCATGGACTTGATCGGCGACGGCAAACGGAAAGGAGCGAAGTGATCATGACACGCAAGATTTTTATCTTTGAAATACTGTTGATTGCGGCGGCGCTTGTTGCCACGGCAATCCTGTACCCCCATCTCCCGGCACAGGTTCCCATGCACTGGAATCTGCATTTCCAGCCTGACCGCTACGATCCCAAGTGGACACTCTTCCTCTTTGGTCCCGGTTTCATGGCCATGGTGATGCTGTTGACCTGGATCTTCCCGTGGCTTTCTCCCAAGCGCTTCGAGATTGACAGCTTCTGGTCAACCTATCATCAGGTGATGCTGCTGGTCTTCGGCATTATGACGTATATCTATGCCGTTGTGCTCTGGACTGCCTATGGGAGTTCATTCGATACAAGCCAGGCACTCCTGTGCGGAATCTGTCTGTTCTATGCCTTCTTCGGCAACTTGATGGGAAAGTTGCGCTGCAACTTCTATATCGGAATCAGAACGCCGTGGACGCTGGCCAGCGAGCGGGTCTGGAATGCCACGCATCGCTTTGCGGCCAGAATCACTGTGGCGGGCGGACTAGTGGGACTGGTGCTCTCGATTGCAGGCCTATATCTCTTGGCGCTCGCGGCTATCGTGCTTCCGGCGTTGGCGTCGGTGATCTATTCACTGGTGATTTACAAACAACTGGAACGGCAAGGAGAGATCTGATCCCAAACAGTGAAAAACCTTCAGCCTTTCTCCGCCGCAGAAGCTATTTTGGCTTCGGCTTCGGCGATAACTCGCAGAGCTTCTGTGTAGGCCTCTTCGCGGTCTCCGGCCTCGTCCCATTCTTTGTGTCCACGCGCCAGTTGCTCGTTGGCGCGGGGCACGTCGATCTCTTCAGGCTTCAGAGCATCACTGGCCAAAATCGTGACCCGGTCAGGCAGCACCTCGGTAAACCCCCAACTGACGTTGTAGCGCTGGTCGCCATCCGGCCCGCCATGCAGCGTCACGTCACCCGCGCCCAACTCGGCCACCAGCGGCGCGGCTCCGTAGAGCACTTCCATGTACCCGTTCTTCGCGGGCAACTCGACCGCCGTAACCGGGTGCTCGAAGAGCGTCCGCTCAGGCGTCACCAGCCGCACGCGCAGTTGATTGGTTTCCTCAGTCATAGAATCCCTATTCCCTATTCCCCAGTCCCTATACAGACGCCTTCAACTTCTCGGCGGTTTCCAGCACTTCCTCAATTGCGCCCTTCATGTAGAAGGCCTGCTCGGGAATGTCGTCGTACTTGCCCTCGATGATCTCCTTGAAGCTGCGCACCGTGTCGGCAATCTTTACATAGGCTCCGGGAATGCCGGTAAACTGCTCGGCTACATGGAATGGTTGCGAGAGGAACTTCTGCACCTTGCGGGCGCGCGCGACAGTCAGCTTGTCGTCGTCGGAGAGCTCGTCGATGCCCAGTATGGCGATGATGTCCTGCAAATCCTTGTAGCGTTGCAGAATGCGCTTCACGCCCTGGGCCACGTCGTAGTGCTCCTGTCCCACGATGCGCGCGCTTAAGATTCGCGAGGTTGAGGCCAGCGGATCGACGGCCGGATATATTCCCAGCTCAGACAGCGGACGGCTCAGCACGGTCGTTGCGTCCAGGTGAGCAAAGGTCGTTGCCGGAGCCGGATCGGTCAAATCGTCCGCCGGAACGTAAACGGCTTGCACGGAAGTCACAGAACCCTTGCTGGTCGAGGTAATGCGTTCCTGCAGCTCGCCCATCTCCGTGGCCAGATTCGGCTGATAGCCCACGGCAGAGGGCATGCGTCCCAGCAGCGTGGAAACCTCAGACCCGGCCTGCGTAAAGCGGAAGATGTTGTCAATGAAGAGCAGCGTGTCCGAGCCTTCCACGTCGCGGAAGTACTCGGCCACGGTGAGCGCGCTCAGAGCCACGCGCAAACGCGCTCCGGGCGGCTCAGTCATCTGGCCAAAGACCAGCGCGCACTTGGAGTTGGCCCAGTCGCCCGGCTTGATCACGCCCGTCTCGGTCATCTCCAGCCACAGGTCGTTGCCCTCGCGGGTGCGCTCGCCCACGCCTCCAAAGACCGAGTAGCCGCCGTGTTGCTGGGCCACGTTGTTGATCAGTTCCTGAATGATGACCGTCTTGCCCACTCCGGCGCCGCCGAAGAGGCCGATCTTGCCGCCCTTCAAAAACGGCTGAATCAGGTCGATAACCTTGATCCCGGTCTCGAACATTTCCTCGTGTGTGACCTGCTCGTCGAAGAGCGGTGCGGGACGGTGAATGGGCATGCGCGACTTTTCGCCGATGGGGCCCAGCTCGTCCACCGGATCGCCGATCACGTTGATTACGCGCCCCAGCGTCTGCTTGCCGACGGGCATGCGGATGGGGCCGTCCATGTCGATGGCCTTCATGCCGCGTACCATGCCGTCGGTGGCTTCCATGGCCACGGTGCGCACACGCCCCTCGCCCAGATGCTGCTGGACTTCGAGAATCACGCTGATGGGCGCGGGAACTGTAAATCCGTCGCTCGTGACGCGCAGCGCCTGATAGATGGGCGGCATCGTCGCTTCTTCAAACTGCACGTCCACCGCGGGACCGGAAACCTTGATTACCTTGCCGATGTTCTCTGCCATTTTTCTGCCTTTTCGTTTTTACTGCGCCGCAGCGCCGGAAACAATTTCAATGATTTCCTTGGTAATGGCCGCCTGGCGCACGCGATTCATGTGCAGCGTGAGCGCGTCGATCATATCCGAGGCATTGTTGGTTGCCGAATCCATGGCCGTCATGCGCGCCGCGTGTTCGGCGGCGACCGACTCCGTCATGGCGTGATACAGCATGGAAGAAACGTATTGCGGCAACAGGCCGTTGAAGAGTTCCTCGGCCGGCTGCTCGTAAATGTAATCCACCTGCGCGGTGCCGAACTTGCGCGCTTCATCGTCTGCCTCTGCGGTGTCCACCGGCTCCAACAGGATGCCCGCGCTCAGAGCGGCCTCGGCCATGCGTTCGCGCTCCGCTTCAGTCGGCTCCACGGCGCCGGTAATCTGCGGAATGCCGATCTTCATGATAGGCAACAGGCGTTCCACCACCAGCCGCTGCGCAATCACCGATTTGAATTCGTTGTAGACGATGTAAGCGGCATCAATCTCCTCATGCACGTAGCGGGCGATCACGCTCTCCGCCAGCTCGAAGACGCGGCTGACCTCCAGCTTCAACAACATTCCCGGATGGTCGCCGGTGATTTCGACCGGAGCCTTGCGCTCTCGCACCTTGACGGTATTGCCATTCGCGTCGGTCTGCTCGGAGTAAACCGCCGCCGGATAGTGCCGACGCATCTGATCGCGGCCCTTGCGCCCCACCGCCTCGATGTCGATCTGCTTGTCCGTGTTGCCTCCGAAAAACTGATAGGCGGTCTTGAGGATGTTGGCGTTGAAGGCCCCGGCAAAGCCTTTGTCGCCGGTGATAATGATCAGCAACACCCGTTTCTCCGGACGCGTGGCAAAGAGCGGATGGCGTAGTTCGCCGGTCTCCTCGTCAAAAATATCGGCTCGCCGCGTCAGCGATTCCAGCACGCTGGTGATCATTTTGGCGTAGGGCCGGGCGCTGAGCGCACGCTCCTGCGCGCGCCGCAGCTTCGCCGCCGAGACCATCTTCATGGCTTTGGTGATCTGCCGCGTGTTCTTCACGCTGCGAATCCTCCGCCGTAGATCGAGTACGTTTGCCATAGTCTTTCCAGTAATCCGCTACTTTGCTGCCAGCTCCGCTTTGAAGTTAGCCGAGTACTCCTTGAGCGCCGCGTGCAGCTTGCCGCGCAGGTCGTCGTCGAGCGCCTTCTTCTTGGTCAGGTCTGCGAGCAGCGCCGTCTGCGCGCTTTCGAAGTACTTGTAGAGTCCGACTTCAAAAGCTCGAATCTCGGCAACCTGCAAATCGTCCAGGTAACCCTGCGTGCCGGCAAAAAGAACCACCACCTGCTGCTGCCAGGTCAGCGGCTGGAATTGCGGCTGCTTCAACAGTTCCGTCAAGCGGCTGCCGCGATTGAGTTGCTTCTGGGTCAGCGGGTCGAGGTCTGAGCCGAACTGCGCAAAGGCCGCCAGCTCGCGATACTGCGCCAGGTCGAGCTTCAACGTTGCGCCCACCTGCTTGACCGCCTTGATGGCCGCCGAGAAACCTACGCGCGAAACCGACAGGCCCACGTTCACCGCGGGACGCACGCCGGAGTTGAACAAATCCGTCTCCAGAAAAATCTGCCCGTCGGTAATCGAAATCACGTTGGTCGGAATGTAAGCCGAGACGTCGCCCGCCTGCGTCTCGATGACCGGCAGCGCGGTCAGCGAGCCGCCGCCCTTCTTGTCGCTCAGCTTCGACGCACGCTCCAGCAGACGCGAGTGCAGGTAGAAGACGTCGCCCGGATAGGCTTCGCGGCCTGGCGGACGGCGCAGCAGCAGCGAAATCTCGCGGTAGGCCATGGCGTGTTTCGATAAATCGTCGTACATTACCAGCGCGTGTTTGCCGTTGTCGCGGAAGTACTCGCCGATGGCGCAGGCTGCGTAGGGCGCGATGTACAGCATCGGCGCCGGCTCCGAAGCCGAGGCGGCCACAACGACCGTGTGCCCCATCGCTCCGGCTTCGGCCAACGTTTGCACCACCTGAGCAATGGAGGAGCGCTTCTGACCGACGGCACAGTAGATGCAGATCAGGTCGTTCTTGGCGTTGTTGATGATGGTGTCCAGCAACACCGCCGTCTTGCCCGTCTGACGGTCGCCGATGATCAGCTCGCGCTGTCCGCGTCCGATGGGAATCATGGCGTCGATTGCCTTGAGTCCCGTGGCCATCGGTTCGCGCACAGGCTGGCGGTCAATGATGCCCGGCGCCAAACGCTCGATGGGCAGCGACTGTGTCGAGGCGACGGGGCCTTTGTCGTCGATGGGCTGGCCGAGCGCGTTGACCACGCGGCCAATCATGCCTTCGCCCACAGGCACGCTCAAAATCGTACCCGTGCGCTTCACCTCATCGCCTTCGCTTAGCTCGGTGTATTCGCCCAGAATCACCGCGCCCACCGAGTCCTCTTCCAGGCTCAATGCCAACCCGGCAATGCCGTGCGGAAAGCTGAGCAGCTCGCCGGCCATCACCTTGTCCAGTCCATGCAGCCGTGCAATGCCATCGCCCAGCGAGGTGATAGTTCCGACTTCATCTACCTGGACCTTCGAGTCGTAGTTCGCGATCTGCTCGCGAAGAATTTGCGTTATCTCGTCTGCCTTGATCTGCGCCATGTTCTTCCTTTGCGGTACTAATCCCTTAGTCCCTGGTCCCTTGCTCTTGTCGCTACCCAGCGACAAGAGCTTCCTTCAGCCTGTCCAGCCGTCCGCGAACCGAACCGTCGTAAACCGTGGAGCCGATGCGCACCACTGTTCCGCCAAGAATCGACTCATCCAGCGTAAAACTGGCGTTGATCTGTGCGCCGGCCAGTTTTCCCACTCCATCCACCAGCCCCGCGCGGTCCTTTTCGCTGAGTTCGCGCGCCGTTACGATCTCCACCGAGCGTATGCCTTGTCTCTCCTGCATCTCCGTGCGATAAGCTGCGGCTACTTCACCCACCTCGCCGATGCGGTCGTTCTTAATCAGCACCGCCAGCAGATTACGCAGCTCTTTCAACAGACCCAGCTTCTCGTTCATCTTGTCCAGAACCGCCACCTTCTGCGGAATGGCAACGGCGGGATTAACAAAAAGTTCGCGCAACTCCGCGCTCGCCTCCCATGTAACAAGAAAATCGTCCAGTTGCCGGTCCAGAACCGCTGTGTCCAGCTTTTCAGCGGTCACCACGTCGGCAAAGGCGCGGGCATAACGTGCAACAAAGGCTGCCATCTATTTCCGCCCTCCCTTCGCTGCTCTGGTTATTGCCGTGTCTCCCAGAAACTCGGCAATCAGCGCCCGGTCAGTTTCCGGCGTAATCGCCAGTTGCTTCGCGGCTTGTTCGATGGCCAGGTCCGCGGCAAAGTGGCGCAGCGAGCGCCGCGCCTGGGCTGCTGCCGAGCCAATCTCCTGCGCGGCGGAGGCCACGATGCGCTCGCTCTCTTCCTTGATCGTCGACTTGATGCGCTTCTCGTCCTCCCGGCTATCCACTTCCACTTGCGCGCGAATCTGTGCGATCTCGCCGTCTAGGCCTGCCAGCTTGGCTTCAATGGCGCTCAGCCGGGCGTAAGCGTCTTCAGTCTCTTTGCGGGCCGACTCAATGCCCGCGCGCACCTTCTCCGCCCGGTTGCGAAGCGCCTTGGGCAGAATGCGGAACAGAGGAATCCCGATCGCCAGAATGATGATGGCAAAGTTGATGCCCTCGAAGATGCGCGCTGTAGTCTCTACATCCAGATGCAGCATCCGGGCCATCGTCTGCACAATGGGAGAGTGCAGGTAAACGTCGTTCGCGTCTGCCTCAGATTTTTGTGCCTCTTCGGGCTTGGCTGCTTCGTGATTGGCCGTGCTGTTCGCTGCCGGCTGGGTCGCGGTAGTGGTTGGCTGGGAGGAAAGACGGAGTGGATTGGCCAGCCCGGCAGCGACGATTATCGCTAAAAACAGAACGCCGAATATGGAATGGTGTAAACGCCTACGCTGCATGAAATCTCTCACCGGGAACCCCCGGCGGCCACTGGCAGCACGGCGCGCACTACTTGACGGGCCAAATCTCCGGCAGAGGCCTGAATGGCCAGTCTGGCCTGCTCAGCCTCGGCTTCAAGTGCCGCCTTGGCCTGGCTTACTTTGAGCGCAGCAGCCTTGCGGGCGGCATCCAGGGCCGCGTCGCGCTCCGCATTCCATTGCTTCATGCGCGCCTCGCGCGCCTTGAAGACCTCGCCGCGGGCGTGACGAAGCCGTTCGGCATACTCGGCCGCCAGATCCTCGGCCTGGGCGATGGCCTGCTGCGCCTTCTCCTGCGCGCCTTCGGTGCGGGCATGGCGCTCTTTCAACGTCGCAGTCAGCGGCTCCTGCACCAGAAACTGGTAAGCCAGAACAAGCACAATAAACAGCAGAATCGTGGGGATGGAGCTCAGAAGAAACGTGCCGAGTTGTTGAATGATCTCTTGCATGCTTGTTCAGCTAGTCCAGGCGGTCTGATGGGCCTCTCGCGCTCGGGTGAACACTTTTTTGTAACAGGAGCGAACCGTCAAGTCAACGCAACGAGCCCTGATTACGAGGTTCCCATGGCGTATTTTGAGACTCCCGTGACGGCGGTCACTTTTGGGAATGATTCTGGAAAAAAGAACTTGATTTTACCGAAAATGAGCCTAGACTGAATTTATCACCTAGACCCAGTCCAGGGTCCAGCGGGCTGTAGGCTTCGGGAAGTCCTTCCACTCCCGGAGTCGCCAGCCCGCTTCTTCATTTTTCAGGCCGATTTCTTACCTGGTAACAGCTTGTTTTTCGCTGTCCATTTCCTACGGTTTGGCGGGAGGTTTCTCCGCCGCCATCAGTCCCTGGGCGCGCAGCCAGTTCTCCAGCAGGTTGGGCCACTGCCCTAGAACTGTGTCGCTCTTGCCCAGTCCCACGCCGTGCGGTCCGTCGGGGAAGATGTGCGCCTCGGAGGGAACGCCCGCCTTGACCAGCGCCTCGTAAAACCTCAATCCCTGCTCCAGTGGAACCGTCTTATCGTTGAAAGTGTGGTACCAGAAGGTGGGCGGCGTGTCTTTGCCGACACACAAATCCGGCGAGTAAGCCGCCCGTAGCGCCTCGCAGCGGTCCATCAGGTTGAAGAGCTTGCAGTAGCTCAGGTGGGAAGTATCGCTGGAGATCGCCCCGATCCATGGGTAGACGAGCACCAGGTAATCCGGCCGGCTGGAGACCCGCTCAATGGGATCCTCAGCCTCCGGTTTTCCAGCCACGAACTGCGTTCCAGCCAGCGCCGCCAGGTGTCCTCCGGCGGAGAAGCCAAGGATAACAATGCGGTTAGGGTCGATCTGGTACTCCTGGGCCCGCGCTCGCACCGTCTGTACGGCGCGCCGCGCGTCCAGCAGCGGAATCGGCAGAATGTAGCCTTGTGAGGACAGCCGGTAGCTCAAAACGAAGGCTCTAAAACCGCGTGTGGTGAACCAGTCTGCTATCTGCCGTCCCTCATGGTTGGCCGCCAGACGGAGATAAGCACCGCCCGGCAGAATCACCACTGCCGAGCCGTTGCCCTGGCCATGCGCGGGCTCGAAGATGGTCAGCGTGGGTGTATCCTCGCAGGCCTTGCCTTTGGCCTCGGGTGCGTCGCCCGGCCATAGGCGGATGGTCTGGATGCCCAGAAAGTCATTGTTGGTGCCCGCCACGGCACAGGGTTCCTGCTGCGCCTGCGCTATCCCGCACGCCAGCAAAACCACGACTATCATTGCGAAAAAATGCTTCATCGAAAACCTCACATTGGTTCGCGCTGATTATATAGGCTGCGGAAAAACCCGTATGAGCAAAGAAACCCTCAGTTCCCCGCCTTGCTGATGAACTTCGCCAGGTCGCCCTTCAACTGACGCAACGCATCCGTGTTGAGATAGATCATGTGCCCGGACGGGTAGTAGCCAAACTGCACATTGACGCGCAGCGCCGGCTCCAGGTTCATGTGCGCCAGGTCGAACTCGGTGGCAAAGAACGGCGTAGCCAGGTCGAAGTAGCCGTTGGCCGAGAAGACTTTCAGGTGCGGATTCTTGCGGATAGCGCTGGCCAGGTCCGCGGCCACCCACGGCTCGGACTGAGGCTGCCCGAAGCCCCCCATCCCCGGTCCTCCGCTGGTGGGTTTGTGCTTCCAGTCCCACGTGCTGATCGTTTCGGCGCTGGGCCGGTAGGTGTCGGTCGATTCGTACTTCAGTTCCCGCTCAAGATAATCGTGCAGCGCAGCTACAAAGGCGCCCATGATGCCCGTATCGGAGGCATCGTAGCTGGGCGCTTCGCCGGCCGCATCCACGTCCACGCCTTCAAAACGCATGTCGTACCGGCCCAGCGTCTTGCGGTCGTCGCGCAGCACTTCCTTTCTGAACCGCGTCGGCGAGATGCGCAGGTTGGCCTCCTTCACGTACTCCACGCTCAACCCCGTCAGCCGGCTCACCTCCTTGGCTACCGAATCCAGTTGCTCCGCCGGCAGGTTGTGACCGGCAAACAGCGCCTGAGCATACGGCCCGGAGGCAAAGACGCGCGCCTGCTCCACCCATGCCGCCAAATCCGCCGGCTTGTTGGGAATCTTGTTGAAGTACCAGGCTGCCGCCGCATAACTGGGCAGGTTGGAGATGTAGACCGTGTCGTAGCCCCCGGCGCGGATGCCGTAATTCAGAATCGAGCTGATCAGCACTACCCCGTTCAGCTGCACACCGTCGTTGCCCAGCATGTCGGCCAGCGCCGCCGAGCGCGTCGTCCCGTAGGATTCGCCGATGAGAAACTTCGGCGAGTTCCACCGCTGGTTCACATTCAGGTAGCGCTGGATGAAGCGGTCAAAGGCGCGCAGGTCCACATCAACGCCCGTAAAATCCTTGGCTGTGCCCTTGCCCACGGCGCGCGAGTAGCCGGTCAGCGGCGCGTCAATGAAGACCAGGTCGCTTTTGTCCAGCAGCGAATACTCATTCGGAACCAGCTTGAAGGGTGGTCCCGCCGTCGGGTCGGGGCTGTCGGTCACAATTCGAACCGGCGAAAATGAGCCCATGTGCAGCCACAGCGAGGCCGAACCCGGTCCGCCGTTATACAGAAAGCTCACTGGCCGCGTCTGCGGCTCTGCGCCGTCCAGCGTATAAGCCACGTAGAAGATGCTCCCGTAGGGCTTGTCCTCCTCATCGCGGATCAGCAGCGTGCCAGCCGTCGCCGTATACTTCAGCGTCTTGCCGCCCAACGCCAGCTCGTGGTGCGTGGCCACGGCCTTCTCCGGCGGAATGGGCGTCTCCTTGTCCTTGTCGGCGTCTTTATGCGTCTCCGCGCCCGCCGCGGCTGCCGGTGCGGCAGTCCGTGTTTCTTGCGCCCGCAGGGCAGGGAAGAGAAAGATCGAGACCAGGGCAATTAGCAGTACTACGCCAAACCGATGAGCTGTTTTCATCTGCAAGAACCTCCTGAACGGATAAATAAGTCTAGCATTGCGTCGGACTTGCCTTCGAGCGCCCCGTCGCAGTTTATGCGTGCGTCTTCTAATCCCTTTCGCCCGGATGGAGTTTTGGCGAACTACAACCGCTATCACTACCCCGCGGTGATCATTTTGACCGCGAAGCCACCCGTCGCGAGGCGATGCCAGAGGAACATCAACATTGACGGCGTGCTAGAATCGTAAATGCCTTTGCCCATATCTGAGTTCTCCTCAACTCCCAGCGGCATCATAACGATAGAGAGATTCACTCTGACAATGGTCGGATCACTATCGTTCTTGAGTGCTTCTTCAAGGAATTTATCCAACCTTTTGAGCAATGCTATCCGCTCCTGAAGTTGCCTCTCACTCTTTACGTTGTCCAGGTCGAAGTGGAAGTTGGGATCCATGTGGTTGCTTTGCAGGAATTCTGCTTTCAGTCTGTCCCACTTGTGCCCAGCTGCACTTAACGCTTGGACCGGACTGGCGGCGTAAGCAGGCATTGAAAGTGCATAGCGCCATGCCCAGAATAGGTACCCCCCATAGAGCGCAGCCGCTTCTTGGACTTCGTTTGGGTCAGCTCCCATTTTTCGAAGGGAATTTGGGATTGCGAACAAAGTTCCTGGGAATTGGTCACCATCAGGGAAGGTGCCACCGTAGTATCTGCTCGCCAGAGAGAAATCCTCGGTTGAAGGAGTGGAGTATAACTGCTCGACAAACTCGGTCGTATCCTTGACCAGTTCCTCTGCGTCGGCCAGGCTGACAACACCCTGGCACTCCAGCCGTATGTCCTTCACTGCACCGCCTGGCTCCAGCAAGACGATGTGCAATGCGATCACTTTATTCGTTCTGGGGTCAGTTTCCGCGAGAAGGAATCCGTCTGACCTCAAAATATTGGTAAGAAGTCCGTTCTCGTAGATCTCGATTTTGTGCGCCTGTGCCTGTTCGAGCGCCTGGTCGCCGATTCGTCGCGTATCTGCATTCGCGACGATTCCTCGCAGGACCGTAAATTTGCTGTCCGGCTTCGCATTGGCATCGCGGCGAGCCGCAGCGATCGCCTTCTCAGCTGTCAAGCGGGGGCCCTCTTCTGCCATTGCCAGTGAACTCCCTCCGCGCATGAATGGTGCCATAAAGCATGCCACACAGATTATTGCGGCGATGAGTCCCATCTTTCTCATAGCACACCTCGACAATCCTTATTCCCTGCTTTTTACAGCCTCATCTCCGTATGCCCGGCGCTGCACTTCGCGGCCTGCTGTATCAGTTCCTCCGCCAACCAAAAACCGTAACGGGCAAAATAATACGCCGCGCCATGCACCCGCTCCTGCAATACTCCGCCCGGATAAAGTGCCTGGCAGACGGCCTCCGCGTGCCGGCTTAATGCTTCATCGCGCTGCAATTGGAAGCTGGCCGCCAATAGCCGCAGGCGGCTCATCTGGTAGCGTATCTTGCTGGCCGACGTTTCCGCCGAACGGCCTAGGCCAGCATCCAGCGAATGCATCCACTCCAGCAGCGCCGTAAGCTCGGCCTCCATCGCTGTTCCCGCGCTGGCGAGCTTTTGCTTTCCCTCCTCCGGCAAAGCCTGAGCAGCCAGCAGTTGTGCCAGCGACTCCGCACTCTCGGCAAAAACCCGCTCCAGCGTCAGCCCATGCTTCTTGAGCAATTCGCCAATCTTCGGCTCCACCAGCGTGGCAGAAAAACGCGTCAGCGCCGGCGTGATCCTGCCTCGTTCTTTTGGGCCCAGAATCCGCTCGTACAGCACGGCGGACTGGGCAAAGTAAGCAATCTCCGCTGGCCCGCCCACAATCGCTGAACTCGATAGCAGAAAATCCTGAAAAACCGGCCGCAGCAGCGCCGAGGGCGAGATGCGTTCCGGCTCCGCTTCCAAAATCCCCACTAAATCCGCCGTCGTAATGCTCTGCCGTCCCGCCTGCCACAACCCACCCGGCTCCTGTGCGTTCGCTGCCAGCCGCTTGAGCGCCAGCCGCGCGCCCGTCCGCTTGTCAATGAGAAACAGCAGGCTGGACTGCAGCCCCACCGCCACCTGCGCGTGATAGCCGGCCGCTTCCAACTCCCGGTTGCGATCCAAAAGCGCCCGATGCAGCTCATCGGCGCGCTCCAGTGCCGCTCTTAGCACAGGCGCGCCCATGCGGTGCGCCTCCCGGCCGCTCGCGTCCAACATCAATAGCCCCTGCGCAGCAAAAACCCGAGAATAAAACTCCGCAAAGGCCTGCGCCAGTGTGTGTCCCGGCTGATAAGCGCGGGTGAGCGCATCTGAGGCCTCGGAGTCGCCCAGTAACTCCCGCGCCTGATTCACCAGCGGCGTAATCGAGTCGTCCAGCACCACGCCGCCCACAGGCCGCGCCGTCTCGGGCGCCGCCCAATAGGTCAGCGTGCGCAGCTCGCGTCGCGCTGGAAAAACGACGTGGTTAATCTCCGCAAAGTCGTGGTCCTCCGTGGCCAGCCAGAAAATCGCAGCGTGAGGCCGTCCCGCCGCCGTTGCCTCTCGCGCCCGCGCCAGCGCCGTAGCCGCCTTGAAGGCCGTAAGCAGCGGCCCTCCAAAGATCCCCACTTGCTGCCCGGTTACCACCACTCCCGCGCCGTTGCTTAGAGCCTCAAGCGCCGCCGCGGCTGCCGGTGAAGCGTTCTGCCCGGCCAGCAGCCCCACCAACTCCGCCCAGTGCGCGGGCTTCTCCGGCCGCTGCTGCCAACTCGCGTCCCACGCGCCGGGGGCATAGTACGCCCGCGCCGCCGCCGCCCCGGAGCAGTACTCCAGAAACAGCCGGCTCTGCCCCGGCACAACGGTGTTGGGATGGCAATCAGCTCTCAGCAACTCATTCTCTTGGTGACAGGGGATCCCTGGGGCGAACCCGATCTGCACTTGCGGAGATGGGATTCGGCCACTGTTAAGGATGCCACGCCGGACCCCGTTGATGCACCAGTACATTTTGTTTGCAGCATTCCGGCCAGTCTGTGCGTATACTCTGTATCTGATTGCGCATGTTGTCCGAGTGCGTTCCATTCGTCCCGGAGGGGAGACAAGAGATGCCCAAGAAGAAGAAGAAAGCCGCCAAGGCCGCAAAACCCAAGTCAAAGAAAGCCCTCAAAAAGGCAAAGGCGAAGAAGCCCAAGGCCAAAAAAGCCCTCAAAAAAGCAAAGGCGCTGAAGAAGCCCAAGGCCAAAAAGGCTCTCAAGAAGGCAAAAGCGCTGAAACCCAAGGTGAAGAAAGCCCTCAAGGCGCTTCTGCCCGCAGCGGAGGAGACGGCTGAACTGCTCAGCTCCGAAACGGTTTTCGACGGGCCGCTCTTCCGCGTGCTGCGTGACCGCCTCATCGAGCCGGGCGGCAAGCTGGCTACCCGCGACATCGTCCGCCACAACGGCAGCGTGGTCGTCCTGGCCCTCGACAACGCTAAAAACAAGCGCGACCCCTGGATTGTGGTCGAGCGGCAGTATCGCCATGCCGCAGGGCGGTTCCTCTGGGAGCTGCCGGCCGGCAAGCTGGAGCCCGGCGAAGACCCCCTGCTGGGAGCCCAGCGGGAGCTCGCGGAGGAGACCGGCTACCGCGCCAAAAAATGGAAGCCGCTGGTCGAGTACTACGCCAGCCCCGGCTTTTTGGGCGAGTCAATGAAGGTCTTTGTGGCCGAGGGCCTGTTGGCGGGCGACGCCCATCCGGAAGACGACGAGCATATTGCCTTTCGCCTGGTCAAACTCTCCGAGTTGGTCAAACTGATCGAAAAAGGCGCGATTCTGGATGGCAAGACGCTCTCCACCGTGCTCCTGTACGCGCGCAAAATCGCTGGCAAAGGCAAAAAGTAGCGGCCGGCTCCTGGCTCCTCTGACTGCAATTGGTTCGAACGGCGTGAGGCTGGGGTTTCAGCCTCCGCGTAAAGCCAACAGAATCAACGCGTGATGATAGGGATGGGTTTCAGCCCATCCCTTGATCCTTGCGGGGCTGCCTTTCGGGATATTCGCTCGCAATTTGCCCTGTTCAGCAGCCTCTCCATCCCAATCAAGGCAGGAGTCTCCAATCCGATCCTGTCCCATATTCGGCATTTGTGTATTTTTCTGCATCTTTACTTAGGCTTTTTGCGTCATAATTTATATCGGCGGGTGTTCCCCTTTTCTATTAGCCCGCCGTACATCACAGGATGTAAGGAAGGCAGGAGCCTGTGGCCCAGTACAAAGGGAAGGTCAAGTGGTTTAACAACGCCAAGGGTTACGGTTTCATCGGACGTGAAGATGGACCGGACGTATTCGTCCACTATTCATCGATTCAGTTGGACGGGTACAAGACGCTGAAAGAGGGCGATGACGTTGAGTTCGATATCGTCCAGGGTCAGAAAGGCGCCCAGGCGGATGCCGTGATCCGGCTGCGGGGCACTACACCTAGCTCTACCCCAAGCCCCACCCCGAGCGCGACCTAGAGGCGTGGAAGACCGGGCCAAAGAACATGACCGTAACAGAGCGGGTGCTTGAGGTGTGTCCGCTTTTTTCCCATTGTCACAATTGTGCTTCGGATCGCATCCTATCGTATTCCCTGTGCGTTCCTGCCCAGAGCTCCTGTTCCCCTCGGCTTTACCAGGTTGTATTTTCGCCGTTCCCCCGAGATATATTGCTATTTTCTGCGCAGAACTGCTGCCTGACCCAGCTCTCTGCCGCCAAAAAGGATCGCTCCAGCGAAAATTCTGCAGCATTTCAAGAAATTATAGACACATTTAGGAGCTTGGAGATATAAGATAAGGGCGCAATGAGCTTACTCCATCAGGAATCCCCAAAAGATATTGACGACGCTGCCCTCGGTGAAGAACTCACCAAGGGGACCACCCACGTTGTCTGGGCTAGTGTAGCCGCCACCCTGCTGGTCACCCTTGCCGTCGCTTTTTTTGTGTTGGCCGGGCAAACGCCGCCTGTGGCCAGCGGAGAGATCGTTCAAGTGTGGGCTCACCCCAACCACGTCGTGACCTCGGGCTTCGACGCCAACGGCCAGCCCATGCCCAAACAGAGCTTCGATCAGGTACTGGTCTTCGCCCACCTGAAGCTGTTGAACCAGAGCAAATACCCGCTCGTCCTTGAGGATGTGCTGGCTAATGCCCGGTTCCAGGACGGCATCCTCTCCATCTCTGCCGGTAGCAAGAGCCAGTATGATCAGGTCTTTCTCGCTTATCCAGAGCTGGCCGCGCAGCGCTCGAACGCGTTTTCTCCCCGCGCCACCCTGGCGCCGGGGCAGAGTGTAGACGGGACCGCCTTCTGGATCTTCCGCATGACCAGGCAGGAGTGGGAGGCGCGCCAGGATTTGAATTTCACCCTCAAGTTCCAGTACCAGGCCAACCTGGTGCTCACCCCCCACTCAGCAGTTATGGAACAGTAGGCGGTACCGGCGCGCTCTTGGGCGTCGACAGGTACCCGGATACCTGGTTCTTTGAGTTGACGGCGTTGACCACAACCTCAAAGAGCTGCGGATCCTTGCCGCTATAAAACTGCAACGGCTCATTCACTCCCTTGTTGTTTTTCGGCACGGGCTTGTCATCCGACACTATCGTGAGGTTGAATGTGTTCTTCTTGGGATCGACCCTGGTCAACTCCAGGCTCACCGTGCCCACCGGCTTCCTCTGGCCCTTGGTGATGGTGAACTCGTAGTAGTTCCTATCGCCCTTGTGCTTGAGCAGTTCCAGCTCATCGTGATTGCGGGCAATCAGGGTGCTGTGGCCGTCCAAATCGCCTTTCATCGACTGCAACTGTTCGATGGTGGTGGCCAGTTGGGTCTGCGTCTTGCTCAGATCCGTCTTCACCCCGCCCACATCGGTCTTCACCCCGGAAACATCCGAGGACAGTCCGGTGACCGCCTGTGCGGTCTGCTTCTGGGCGCTCTCCAGCCGCTGGTTGTCGGCCTGCTCACGGCGTAGAACCTCCTGGACGCGGGCATCCATCTGCTTCTGCGTCAGCCCCATCGACTGGCCCAGTTCCTCGGTAGCCACCTTAAGGCGAGCGTCGGTTTCGCGCAAATCCGCGGCCAGCTTCTTGTTTTGTTCCCGGGCATCGGTCAGCGCTGCTTCCTGGCCGTTTAAACGGCCGCTGAGCGACCAGTTCCAGATCAGGCCACCCACCCCGGCTAGCAGGGCCACGGCGATGGTCGCCAACAACGCGCCCGAGTAGCTCCGGGGTGTCTCGTCAAGTACACTCATGTGTTTGCCTTTCTTTCGCGGTCCGTCTTGCGGGCCGTTGTTCGTGATAGGGCGCCTTCCTGTTCGGTTAGACGCCACTGAAAAGGGAGTTTCTCCCAAATTCCCGAAAACCTGCCGGGATTCCACCCGGAATTCAGAAGACCGAAGTTCGTGCTTCGGGCGCCTCAGGGGTGAATCTACAGAATATAGAAATAATCCCGCGCGTGCAGGGAAAGCTGTCTGTATTTGCACATTATGTGCTCCAAAAGTGACTTCGAGACCCATTTTCTCCCTGACTGTCCCACGTTTCGTGACAACCATGGAAGCACTGAGATATAAACATCTTTGGAGTACTTTTAGTCTGGGTCTCTTTCTGAATCTCAGGTAAAATTACCGCATCCACCAAGTATTCACCATGAGGGAGAAATCCGAACGTTATGTCGACCGCTGTCGCTGGGAAGGGTTTGGAGGGAGTTGTAGCCGCGAACTCCGGGATCTGCTGGATCGACGGAGAAGCGGGCGTACTCTCCTATCGAGGCATCGACATTCACGAGCTGGCCCTGCACTCCACCTTCGAGGAGACCACCAGCCTGCTATGGCATGGCATCCTGCCTGGCGAGCTTGAACTGCGCGAGTTCGAATCGCAGCTGACGCTGGCCAGGGGCCTGGACTTCCGCATCGTTGATATGCTGCGCGCCATTCCCGCCTCCGCCACTCCCATGGAGGTCTTGCGGACGGCGGTCTCCGCGCTCAGCTTCTACGACGCCGACGAGAAGGACAACTCCCACGACGCCAATGTGCGCAAATGCTTCAACCTGACCGCGCAGTTCGCCATGATCGTGGCCATCTATGACAGGCTGCGCAAGGGAAAGCAAGTGGTCCCGCCCGACCGCTCGCTCAACCACGCCGCCAACTTCCTGTGGATGCTCAACGGCGTCAAGCCCTCGGAAACAGCCACTCGCACGCTGGACATTGCCCTGATCCTGCATGCCGAGCACGAGCTCAACGCCTCCACCTTTGCCGCCCGCGTTATCGCCGCCACCCTCTCCGACGTCCATTCGGCCGTCACCGGCGCCCTCGGCGCACTCAAGGGACCGCTGCACGGCGGCGCTAACGAAGGCGTCATGCGCATGCTTTACGAGATCGACAAAGAAGGCGCTGACCCGGTTGAATACGTGAAGAGTATGTTGATGGCCAAGCAGAAGATCTCCGGCTTCGGTCATCGCGTCTACAAAACCGAGGACCCCCGCGCCACCCACCTGCGCAAGATGAGCGAGCAGCTCGGCAAGGACGCCGGATTGTCCAAGTGGTTCGATTATTCCCGCGCCATCGAACTCTACATCAATGCCGACAAAAAGCTCAACGCCAACGTGGACTTCTACTCCGCCTCCACCTACGCCACGCTGGGTATCGACATCGATCTCTATACGCCCATCTTCGCCATCAGCCGCATCGCCGGCTGGGCCGCCCATATCATCGAGCAACTCGACGACAACCGCCTCATCCGTCCCCGTGCCGAATACATCGGACCACCCTACCCCTCGCCGTATATTCCCATGGAGGAACGGGGATAGCGCATCATCCCTGCCGCGTCTTCCACAACAGATAAAGCCCCCACGCTGCCAGCGTGCAGCCGTCGCGAATTGCCCCGCTGCGCATCATCTCCTCGAACTCACCAACGGAAATCGAGCGAACCACCAGGTCGTGCTCTTCGGAGTCCGGCTCCTTCTCCGCGTGCGTCAGACCGGTGGCGAGATACACGTGGTGTTTCTGCCGCGTAAAGCCGTAGGCGATCCAAAGGTCGCCCAGGTGAACCATCTCTGCCGCCTCCAGGCCGGTCTCTTCTTTCAATTCGCCGCGCGCCAGTTCTTCGGGATTCTCAACCTCCATCTCCCAGCCGCCCTGCGGCAGCTCCAGCGCCCGCTCCTGGATGGTGTAGCGAAACTGCTCCACCAGCCACACTCGCCCCTGGTCGATGGGCAGAATAATCGCCGCATCGTGCTTCTCCACCACGCCGTAGATGCCGCGCTCGCCGTTGGAGCGCAGAATTTCATCCTCCCGCACCCGCATCCATCGGTTGCGATACACCTCGCGGCTGGAAAGCGTGGTGATGGAGGGTGTGTGTTTCATGGCGTCTCCTTCGCGCATCTTGGGAAGAGTATAAGCTTGCTGCGGTACACAAGAGGGCAATCGTAGAGCGAGACATTCCTGATCACTGACCACTGATCACTGACCACTGGCTTTATTCTTCCCGCATCCGGTACTGCCGGAGCCGCCCCACCAGCGACGCCGGGCCGCTCACCACAAACCGCACAATGTTGCCTTCGTACTCCCTGCTGTGCACCACCATCCCCGCTTCGATGGCCGCCAGCACCGCGCCCTCCTGCTGCGGAACGCGAAATTCCGCTTCGATCACCGGGTCGGAGTGCAGTGCGCCATCGATGGCTGCCAGCAGTGCCTCCATCCCCTCGCCGGTTCGCGCCGAAACAGCCACTTCGCCACGCGTCTGGAACCGCGCTGCAAGCCCTTTGCGCTCATGCTCGCCCAGCAGGTCGATCTTGTTCAGCACTTCGATGCGCGGCTTGCCGAGCGAATTCAGCTCGCCCAGAACCCGCTCCACCTGAGTCTTCTGCTCCTCGCCGTAACTAGAGGCCGCGTCGCGCACGTGCAGCAGAACCTCGGCCTGCTCCACCTCTTCCAGCGTCGCCCTGAAGCTGGTCACCAGCGTATGCGGCAGGTTGCGGATAAAGCCTACCGTGTCCGACAGCAGAACCTTGCGCCGGCTGGGCAATTCGATAGCTCGCAGCTTGGGGTCCAGGGTCGCAAACATCTTCGGCGATTGCAGCACCTGCGCGCCGGTCAGATGGTTGAAGAGCGTGCTCTTGCCGGCGTTGGTGTAGCCCACCAGCGCCACCGTCGGCACGGGCACAGACTCGCGCCGTCCTCGTTGCTGCTTGCGCACCCGGCGCACCGCTTCCAAATCAACTTTCAGCTTGTCGATGCGGCGCTGGATTCCGCGCCGGTCGGTCTCCAATCTGGTTTCGCCCGGACCACGGGTGCCGATGCCGCCGCCCAGCTGCGACATCGCCTTGCCCTTGCCGGTTAGCCGCGGCAGCATGTACTCCAGTTGCGCCAACTCGACCTGCAACTGCCCCTCGCGAGTGCGTGCGTGGCGGGCAAAGATGTCCAGTATGATTTGCGTCCGGTCCAGAACGCGGCAGGGAAGCTGAGCCTCCAGGTTGCGCAACTGGGTCGGCGTCAGATCATGGTCGAAGAGCACCAGGCCAGCCTCAACCGAGGCGGCAACTCCTGCAATCTCCTCCACCTTGCCCGAGCCAATCAGCGTAGCCGGATCGGGCCGATCCCGGCGCTGCATGAGCTCGGCGGACACCACGCCGCCCGCGCTTGCCACCAGTTCGCGAAATTCTGCCAGTGATTCTTCCGCGTCCAGTTCCGTTGACGAACGTGGCCCCGCCGCCCTGGCGGGAGAAACCCCCGCATCAGATGGTGCAGCATCATCGTCTCTGAAATCAGCGGCAGATGGCTCCGGGCGCGCCATGGTTCGCCGCGCGTCCGTTTGGGTTGCGGGGTTGCTACGGGAGCGGAGCCCGAACTCCACTCCCACCAGGACCGCTCGCTCCGGGCCTCCTCGCTCACGCCCCGAAACGGTCGCAGAGAGGGATGTCCGAACGCCTGTCCTGTTTGCTTTTACGGCCAAAGGAGACCGCTCCCCGCCTGCTATCGCTGCTCCCCTGCGGCTGGAATTGCGGCCGGAGCCTGGCTAAGGTCGGGGAAGCTAGCCGCACGGTGCTCGCTATGAAGCATACCCCGGTTGCTCACCACGGTCGATATGGCATGCTTGAAGATCAACTGCTCCTGGCTATTGTACTCCAGAAGTACGGAATATTTGTCGAAAGACCTGATCTTTCCGGTGAGCTTAACACCGCTGACCAGATAGATCGTGATGGGGGTCTTGTCCTTGCGGACCGTGTTCAGGTACGTGTCCTGAATGTTTTGTGCCGGCTTGTTTTCCATGTGCCGATCTCCTGCTTTCTGTGGGAAAGATAATTGCTACTGTACTACTACGTACGCGTACAAATCAGCTAAAACGTATCACTGGAAGCTCCAGGGCCCTCATTTCCACAATAGCTTAACAGTATATGGCTTTTTCAGCCTTTTCAACCATCCCTTACGGAAATCTTATGTTTCCAGGCTGGTTTTAATCCAATACTCCATTTTTTCGCCTAATTTCAGGCAACAGGGAGGAAACCCGTGTATTTCATCCCAGGTGATTCAGTACCTGCGCTGAGACTGCCATAGGAGCACGTTTTTGGACCCGCGAGTCCATGCGGCTGCTAGCATAGTGGTGTGAAAACCGAGCCGAATCCGCCTCAGAAGCCTGCCTCAACCGCCCAGCCGGTGCCCATGCTGGACCTCAAGCGCCAGTATCAGCCGCTCTACCGGGAACTCATGGAGGCCGTCGGTCAGGTTCTGGCCACGCAGCAATTCATTCTGGGTGAACCGGTTGCGGCCTTTGAAAAAGCTGCGGCGGAGCGGCTGGGCGTGGCCCACGCCATCGGCTGCTCCTCGGGCACAGACGCCCTCTGGCTGGCGCTGGCCGCTGCCGGAATCACCTCCAATCACATCGTCATCACCACCCCCTTCAGCTTCTTCGCCTCGACGAGCGCCATCCTTCGAGCCGGTGCGCAGCCTCTGCTGGCCGACATCGACCCCGTTACCTTCAACCTCAGCCCCTCGGCCGTCGAAGCCCTCCTCAATAGCCCCCAGGGCGCAGCCGTACGCGCCATCCTCCCTGTCCACCTCTACGGCCAGTGCGCCGACTGGACAGCCTTCGCCCGCATCGCCAGGGAGCGTGGAATCAAGCTCATCGAGGACGCCGCCCAGGCCTGGGGCGCCGATTGGCAGGGGGCAAAGGCAGGCGCTCTTGGCGATGCAGCTGCCTTCAGCTTTTACCCCACTAAGAACCTCAGCGCCGCGGGCGACGCCGGCCTGGTCACGACGAATTCCGGCGAGCTGGCCGAGCGCGCACGCATGCTGCGCCAGCACGGCATGCGCCGCCGCTACCACCACGACGAGGCCGGCTGGAACGCGCGCATGGACGGCTTCCAGGGAGCTATCCTTGCCGTCAAGCTCAAGTACATCGACGGCTGGAATCAACTCCGCCGCACCGTGGCCCGCCGCTATCACGCGCTCTTTCACGCCGCCGGACTGGTCGAAGCCGGCCCCTATCCCGTCCACGGCGTCATCCTTCCGCAGGAGGTCCGCAGCACGCATCACGTTTGGCATCAGTATGTTATCCGCACCACGCGCCGCGACGGATTACGTCAGTTCCTCACGGAACGCAAGATCGGCTCGGAGATCTACTATCCCGTCCCGTTGCATCTGCAGGCAGCGCTCAAGCCGCTGGGCTACAGCGAGGGCAGCTTCCCCGAAGCCGAGCGGGCGGCGCGAGAAGTGCTGGCCCTGCCCATCTTTCCCGAGCTGCGCGAAGACGAGCAGCAGACGGTGGTCAGCGCGATTGCCGAGTTTTTCAGCTGAAAATGGTGAGCTATAGGTTGTCGGTTTTTGTGAAATGTGAAGCTATAGGTTGTCGGTTTTTGCAAAATGTGAAGCTGCAACTTGCCGGTTTTGACGAAAGTGGAAAGCTCAAGCTTCCTGGTTTTTCGAACGCCGTAGAGTTCCATCTCACCACAATTCTGCACAACGGCTGCAAATCCCTCAGTAGTTTTCTGATGAGACTTATTCGCCCTGCTGTGCGTCCCCATCACAGGCGGATTCAGCTTCTCCGCCAAAATCTATTTCCCGGAGGAAATCCATGGTTCGCAAGACGCTACTCGCTCTTCTCTTCCTCACATTCGGTTCCGTCGCCATGCAGGCCGCGGACTTTAACGGCAAGTGGACCGCTGAGTTCGACACCCAGATCGGTGTGCAGAAGTACACCTATGAGTTCCACGTCGACGGCACGACCGTCACCGGTAAGGCCACGAATGAGCGCGGCGAGACCGCCATCACCGAGGGCAAAATCGACGGCGACACCATCACCTTCGTAGAGAACCTCAGCTTCAACGGCATGGACATCAAGATCACCTACACCGGCAAGATCGACGGCGACACAATCAAGTTCACCCGCAAGGTGGGCGACTTCGCCACCGAAGAACTGACCGCCAAACGGGTCAAGTAGCTCGCGTTTCTGCTTCACTCAATAGCCGGTTGAGATTCGTGGCGCCCCATGTTCCAAAAGCGGGACCTGGGGAGCTTTGCTTCATTCATGGGGATCTGCGCCACACTCCCGAAGGTGATACAATGTATCTACGGAGGGGAATATGCAGGCTCAAGTGTTGAAATGGGGAAACAGCTTGGCTGTAAGAATCCCGAAACCCATCGCGGAGGACGCTCGCTTGCAGCTCGGCGACCCGCTGGAGATCGCGGTAGCTGCCGATGGGGTTGTGCAGATGCACCGGGCAGGAAAGATCCCAACCCTGGCCCAAATGGTTGCCCAAATCACCCCGGAGAATCGCTACACGGAGATTTCACTCGGACCGGAGATCGGAAGGGAAGCCGTCGAATGGTGAACCAGTACGTTCCCGATACCGGCGACATTATCTTCATGGACTTCGATCCCCAGGTTGGTCGGGAACAGGCCAAGCGCAGGCCCGCTCTGGTCCTGACCGATCTGCGGTATAACCGGGCCAGCGGCTTGGCCGTGGTTTGTCCCTTGACCAGCAAGGTCAAACCGTACCCTTTCTCTTTGCCGATCACGGTTGGAAGCGTGGAAGGGGCTGTGCTGGTCGATCAATTGAAGAGCATGGACTGGGAGGGCCGCAGAGCGGAGTTCCACTCCAAAGCTCCGGCGAAGATGATCGCCAAAGTGCGCCAATACATCGCAGTTCTGTTGCAGATTCCAATCAGGTAATGGCGGGAGGTTGAGGTTCGTGGATTCTCAGGTCCCAAAAGCGGGACCGGGGGCATCCAGCTTCATTGATGGGAACCTGCGCCACCCGCCTCCGAATATCCCAAATTGCGGTACTTGCGAGCGTTCAGTCAACGCAAAAATGAGGGCTTTTCTGGTCAAAACGGCTTCCTTTGGGGCCAAAAAGCGGGCAAAAAACGGGGTTTTTCGTGGTCTCCCACCCTTACGACAACGACAAGAACGTCGCTGGGATGTGGCGCCCGGCCAGCCCGTCCGCCTGGAAGCTATCGCCTTGCGGTTAAAGGTTTCAATAGTGTATAAAGTGATAACTTTGTTAATTACCGGAGACTGATCATGAAATTGAAATTGTTTGCGTTTTTTCTTTGTCTCTTCTTTGCCGCTGCAGCAATGGCCAAGGAAATCGAGTTGCCCGATTCATGCGGTGATGCCAAGACGAAATTCGAAGTCACAACCCACAAGAGTAAAACCGCACTGCCTGCGCCTGATGCCGGCAAAGCCTTGATTGTATTTATCCAACCGAAAAGGCAGTTGGCTTGCGTGGGATGCTCAGCTCAAAGATATGCCATGGACGGCCAATGGGTTGGTGCGACCCAACAAGACTCTTACTTCACTTTGCAGGTTGAACCTGGCCAACATCATTTCTGCTCTACCGGCCCAATGCCGAATGAAATAGCGATTCGCACATACGAAGTGAAAGCTGGCATGACCTACTTTCTCCAGGCGAGATTGATTACTTATGGCCCCATAACCGAGGAGGAGAACGATTCCCAGGTTGTTCCCGCAGGGAGAAGATCTAATTTTCACTTTGGTATGTCTTTGCTGGATGAGGAGAAAGGCAGGTACCTCATCAAAAGCTATGAAGTGGCGGAATTCAAAAAGAAATAAATCATCTGTCGATTTCGAATTTCCAGCAGGCTGATGGCACACGTTCCCACCCATAAATGAGGCGCCCCGTTCATCGTCTTATCGCGATGAGCGGGGCACAGCTTCTCATGGCCCATGGCGACTCTTCGGGGGTGATGAGCGGGCCACCTGCCGGAGCTTCATTCCAAGGCCCCCGCAAAGATGATCGCCAAGGTGCGCCAGTACATCGCGGTCCTGCTGTAAATTCACATAGGGTAATGGCGGGCGGTTTAGGTACTTGGATTCCCAGGTCCCAAAAACGGCAACAGGAGCACCCAATCATTTTAAGATGGTCAGACTTAGGTTACCCGCCAATGCTCCGCTAGGAGTATTAGTGCAGCCGGCGTTAACGCTTTGCGGGCTCAAAGTCTATTACTCTGATCTGTGGTATCCGTCCCGCTTTCCTCGAAATAGAGCCGCTAAATAGGTCTGAAGTGGAGGCAATGAGGATAGTGAAGTACTCACCAGTGAGAGTTCCCCGTACTTGCACGGGTTTCCCGTCCATTGTTTTCCCCATTTCGTCACCGCGCGCATCAAGTAATATGTCAAATTCGCCATTCGCGACAGTTAGAGTTGCACTATTTCCACCATACTCAAGTAGACCTTTAGCATGCACTTCGGTCCCTTTAACAAGCTTGACGTTTGGATCAAAAAGGGAACTAGGTTCGATTGTGGCCCCTGCAATGACCTTCACACCAAGAGCATCAATTGTGTTTCGATCAAGCTTTCCAGTGATGGGAAGGCCCCGGTCCTTCTGGAAATCCTTAATCGCGGCAATCGCTCTCGCTCCCATCACACCGTCAGCCGACAGCGGCTTATAGCCGAGGGCTATGAGATGGCGCTCCGCATCCCGGATTACGAGAGCATCGATCAAGGGAGCGACCGCAGGCTTAGAAACTTTTGCCAGCAGTGTTATGGCATCAGCGGCGAACTCCCGGACTCGAGGATCGGCGTCCTTCAGAGCATTTGAAAGGGGCACTGCTGCGCGGGGATCACCGATTTCCCCCAACGCTAGGGCAGCGTTCCGTCGAACGAGTGGATCTAGGTCCTTCAAAGTCGCAATGAGGGGTACGGTTGCGCGACGGTCCTTTATTTCGCCCAATGCAAGGGCAGCGCTTTGCCGTACGAGGGGATCGCTATCTTTCAATGCGCCAATGAGGGGTGGGACCGAACCTGGATCTCCGATAATGCCTAATTCTTTGGCCGCATACTCACGGACCTGAGCATCGGGATCGCTCAGAGCGTTGATCTGCGACGGCGCAGCTGACACGCCCTGGGATGATAAGGCGACTGATCCGTAAGTAACTAGAAGCAATAGTGTCATTACGGATTTCGTGAAAAATTGAATTCGGAGCATTTTGCAAGTTTCCCTCTCTTATTCATTTCAATGAATAAGAGCAATTTCACTTCCACACGATGCCGAAGCCCATTACCTTTTAGGCGGTAAGCCTGTAGCCCTAGGTTATGATTTTGAAACCTACGAACTACGCCCTATATTCTACATCTCAATCGCTTACGCCGTCGCCGCGTCCGCCACAGATTGCAATCCCCGCGCCCCAATCTCGAACTCGCGGATTTTGTATTTTTGTATCTTCCCGCTCAACGTCGCCCGGTGCCCCTGGTCTCGATTTTGAGACCTGAAAGTTTCAATGGATATAAACATCCACGCCACTGTTAAGCGACCCGCTCGTAGGGGCGGTGGTGAAGACGAATCAACTCTTCGGAGCGCAACGCGGCCATAGCGTAGGCGCGTCCTTGATCGTCACAGAACTCGACCTCAGCCACGGAGGGGGAGAGCACTTCTACGACGGTTCCTACCTGTCCGCGCACAAGTCCCTTCTCGGGCATATCCCGCAGCACGGCGACTTCGGAAAGAAGTTCCATCTCTCACACCTCCTCATTTCAAAGAATATAGCACGTAACAAACCGCGGAGCATCTTCACCTGTCAGGACAATCCAGCAACTTCGAATCCCGGCAGCCCTACTGCCTCGCCTCAATTTAAAGTCTATGGTGTACCGGGTTCCGTACTGATCAGAAACTCCAGCTGAGGCTTCCTCTTTCATGGCCGCATTGATCAGCGCCGCGCGAAGCTCTTCCGCGTGAGCGGCGGTCATCCCCAGCAGGGATTGAAAGATACGCGCCTTATGCCGTCCGCGAGGATGCCCGGAACTCAGGCAGTAATCCCGTAGCTTCTCAATCTCGACAACCGCTGCTTCGGCGTTCGGTAACCTCATCGTTCTCCTCATCGCCAGGTTTCTCAGATCTCGACTTTAAGACCTGCGAAACCATAAACTTCATATCACCCTCAGCATATTACGCCGTCGCCGCGTTCGCTACAGATTGCAACCCCCGCGCCTCAATCTCAAACTCGCGGATTTTGTATTTTTGTATTTTCCCGCTCAACGTCGCCGGAAACTCGGTGACGAAGCGGACGTGCTCGGGGATTTTGAAGTAGGCGATCTGCCCTTTGCAGAACTCTTTGATCTCATCTTCGGTGGCTTCGACGCCGGGCTTGAGGCGCACCCATGCCACCACGATCTCGCCGAGGCGCGCGTTGGGAATGCCCACCACCTGCGCCTCGCCCACCTTGGGATGGGTATAAAGAAACTCCTCCACCTCGCGGGGATAGATGTTTTCTCCGCCGCGAATAATCACATCTTTGGAGCGGCCGGTGATGCGCAAGCAGCCATCTTCGCGCATGATGCCCAGGTCGCCGGTGTGCAGCCAGCCGTCTTGCTTGATCACGGTATCCGTGCCCTCCGGGTCGCCGTCGTAACCCTTCATCAGCGCATAGCCGCGGACGCAGATCTCGCCCTGCTCGCCGCGCGAGAGAGGCTCGTTGGTGGCGGTGGAGAAGATCTGAATCTCAGTCTGGGGCATGGCGCGGCCGACGGTGTTGACGCGGACTTCGATGGTGTCGGCGGCGTCGGACATGGTCACTACCGGCGAGGTCTCCGTCTGTCCGTAGGCGATGACCAACTCACGGATGTGCATCTCGTTGAGGACGCGCTTCATCAGTTCGATGGGGCAGGGCGCGCCGCTCATCATGCCGGTGCGCAGGCTCCTCAGATCGAAGCTCGCAAAATCCGGCAGCGCCAGCTCGGCCACGTACATCGCCGGCACCCCGTAAACCGAGGTAGCCCGCTCGTCATGAACGGCCTGGAGTGTGGCGCGCGGATCAAAGGTCCATTGGGGCAAAATCAGCGCCGCGCCGGAGTTGACCGCGCTCATCGTCCCGATCACGCAGCCGAAGCAATGAAACAATGGCACCGGCACGACGATGCTGTCCTGCTCGGTATAGTGGAATCCCTGCGCCAAAAACTGTCCGTTGTTGACGACGTTGTGATGGGTGAGGAGGACTCCCTTTGGCAGTCCGGTTGTCCCGCTGGTGTACTGGATGTTGGCCTCATCGTCCACGGCCACGCCGTCGGGAAGGCGGCCCTCGGCGTCCAGCAACGCCGGCCACTCCGGCGTGTCGAAGTAGATGGTGTGTTCCAGCGCGAGCGTGAGGCCGAGGCGCGCGCGGCCGAGAATCTCCTCGTAATCCGTGCGCTTGTCCTTGTGCCACAGGAACAGGGCCTTCATGCGCGAGCGTTCCAGCGTGAACCGGAGCTCGTGCGAACGGTAGGCGGGGTTCACGTTCACCAGCGCCGCCCCGGCGCGCGCGCAGCCCATGTGCATCATCACCCACTCAATGCAGTTGGTGGACCACAGGCCTACGCGGTCGCCGCGGCGGATGCCCAGCGACCAGAGGCCGCGCGCCACGCGGTCGGCCTCAGCGCTCAACTCCGCCCAGGTGAGGCGCTTTTGCTGATGGCACGATGCCACGGCCAGGCGGTCGGGAAAGCGGCAGGCGGTGCGCTCCAGCAGGCCGCCGATGGTCAGATCGAGGAGAGCGCGGCTGGGACCGCGTGAGTAACTCAGGGTACAAAGTTCTTCTTCAACGGGCATGGCTTTTGTTTTTTGGAACGAAAGGCAGTGTACACCCGCGCACCGGACGGCAAATTGTGACCCAGCCCACAAATCTTGTAGTGCCTTTCCCGGTGCCCCCTGTGCCAAATCCAGCCCTGCCGGTTTGACCCTGCCAGCAAACCCTCATACCATGAGAAATGGGACTTCCCTCCTCCGCACTGGGTTTTTGCGTCCGCGGCGGCATCTTATGGCTGTTGCCTGCCGCAAAAACCGGCGGTTGATGGCTATATATCCTGATTTTCGGCCCGAAACAAGCGGTTTCATCCCCATTTCGGCATTTTGTTCGGCGCGCACCGCGCATGGAAGGCACAAAGTTGAGTTCTACCGGCACAATCGAAAACAAACCACAGCCTGACGAGACCCCGCTGGCGCCAGACGCCCACGATCACGAAGGCCACGACCACGAAGGTCACGACCACAATCACGGGCCGGTTTGGAACCCAGAATGCACGCGCGAACTGGTGCTTGATGTTCCCGCCGAAGAGGTTTCCAGAGCCTATCGGACAGTGACCGGCAACTATAAGAAATACGCCAAAATTCCCGGCTTCCGCGCCGGCAAGGTGCCGGAATCGGTCATCCGGAGGCGCTTTGCCGACGGAATCCGCAAAGACGTGATCGACGGCCTGTTGCCCGAACGCTTCAACAAGGCGGTACTGGAGCTGGGCATCAAGCCCGTGGGCGAGCCGCGGGTAGCCGAATTGACCGTTGAGGACGGCCAGCCGCTGCACGTGAAGGCTATCTTTGAATTTATTCCCGAGTTCTCCCTCGAGGGCTATCAGCAGGTCACCGTGGAGAAGCCGCCGGTGGAGATTACCGAAGAGGAGTACCAGCGCGAGCTGGAGCAGTTACGCGAGTCGCGCTCCACCATCGAACCGGTGGAGGAAGACCGCGCACTCAAGGACGGCGACTGGGCGCAGATCACTTACAAGGGACTCATCGAGGGCGAGACGGATGCCGCGCCGGTTGACCACCCCACGGACAAAGACCTGTCCGCGGGGACCCCGGTAGTGGCCGGTGAAGACACTTTGGTGGAAGTAGGCGGCAAGGACACAGTGGAGGCTTTCACCACCGCCCTGCGCGGCGCCAAACCCGGTCAGGAGTTGAAGGCCGAGGTCATATACCCGGCCGATTATGCCGAACCCAAGCTGGCCGGCAAAACCGTGGCCTATGAGGTTGAGGTCAAGGCCATCAAGAAGCGCACCGTGCCCGAGCTGACCGACGATTTCGCCAAAGAACTGGGCCACTACGAAAACCTGGCGGAGCTGGAAACCCGCGTCCGCGAGCACCTGGCCAGCCGCAAGCGCCGCAGCGTGGAAGGCGAGACCAAGGACCGTCTGCTTGCAGCGCTTATCGAGCGCTACCCCTTCGCGGTTCCCGAATCGCTGGTGCAGCAACAGATTGACACCCGCCTGGAGCGCGGTTTGCGCGCCCTGGCGGCCCAGGGGATGAAAACCGAGCAGATGCGCAAGCTGGACTTTGCCCGCCTGCGCGCCGCCCAGCGCGATGGCGCCGTGGCCGAGGTTAAAACCAACATTCTGCTGGACCGAATCTCTACTGAGGAAAACATCAGCATCAGCGACGAGGAACTGGACCGCGAATTGCAACTAGCTGCCTTGCAATCCCGCGAGCCGGTGGATGCGTTGCGGACGCGTTTGAAGGCGGACGGCGGACTGGATAGAATCCGCGAGCAAATGAGGCGCGAGAAAACCGCGTCTGTGTTGTACGAACGGCTGCCCGCGTAGGGCGGCAAAACGAAGAAAGAGCGGGAAAAACTCTATGGCATTGGTTCCCATGGTAGTTGAGCAGACGAGCCGGGGCGAGCGCGCCTACGACATTTATTCCCGTCTGCTGCGCGATAACATCATCTTTCTGGGCACGCCCATCAGCGACGATATCGCTAATCTCGTCGTGGCGCAGTTGCTCTTTCTCTCCGGCGAGGACCCGGAGAAAGACGTGCACCTGTACATCAACTCCCCCGGCGGTTCCATCTCCGCGGGCCTGGCCATCTACGACACCATGCAGTTCATCAAAAACAAGGTGGAGACCATCTGCATCGGTCAGGCTTCCAGCATGGGTGCGTTTCTGCTGCTGGCCGGCACAAAGGGCAAGCGTTTTGCCTTGCCCAACTCGCGCATTCTCATCCATCAACCGTCCATGGGGGGCTTGAGCGGCCAGGCAACGGACATCGACATTCATGCCCGCGAGATCCTGCGCATCCGCGAGATTACCAACAACCTCATCGCCAAACACACCGGCCAGCCCCTGGACCGCATCGAGCGCGACGTCGAGCGGGACTTCATCATGAACGCGGAGCAGGCCAAGGAATACGGCATCGTCGACGAAATCATCGACCGGCCGCGCACGTAACTCGCTGACTAAAGTACGGGCCAAACGGCTTACTCACTAACTGGCTGACTCGATAACCTGCTAATATCGTCCTAAGGGAGCTGGTAGATGAAAATGCGCACGGGACCCGAAGAAGCACTGCGCTGCTCGTTTTGTCACAAGTCACAGGACGCCGTGGCCAAGCTGATCTCGTCGCCCAGCGACTACCCTCGCGCCTACATCTGCGATGAGTGCGTGGCCGTCTGCAATTCGATTCTCGAGGACGACCGCGGCAACGCCGGAGATGCTGCTCATCCCTCCATCCCCGCCGGCCACCTGCCCAAGCCGCAGGAGGTAAAAAGCTTTCTCGACGACTACGTCATCGGCCAGGACCAGACCAAGAAGAAGCTCGCCGTGGCCGTTTACAACCACTACAAGCGCATCCAGATGAACAAGATGCGCAACAGCGAAGTGGAGCTGACGAAGAGCAACATCCTGCTCATCGGCCCCACCGGATCGGGAAAAACGCTGCTCGCCCACACTCTGGCCAAGATGCTCGACGTGCCCTTCGCCATCGTGGACGCCACCACCCTCACCGAGGCCGGCTACGTGGGCGAGGATGTGGAGAACATCATCCTCAAGCTGCTCCAGGCCGCCGAGGGCGACGTGACCCGCGCCCAGCAGGGCATCATCTATATCGACGAGATCGACAAGATCGGCCGCAAGGACGAGAATCCCTCCATCACCCGCGACGTCAGCGGCGAGGGCGTGCAGCAGGCGCTGCTCAAGATTCTCGAAGGCACCGTGGCCAACGTGCCGCCGCAGGGCGGGCGCAAGCATCCCCACCAGGAGTTCACCGCCGTCGATACCACCAACATCCTCTTCATCTGCGGCGGGGCCTTTGTCGGCCTGGAGCGCGTCGTGGGACGCCGAGTGGGCCAGAAGGCGATGGGCTTCAAGTCCGTAGACGCCGAGGCCGATGCCGCCACCACCCGTTCCCATCGCGACACCGAGCTGCTGCGCAAGACCGAGCCGCAGGACCTCATTAAGTACGGCCTCATCCCCGAGTTTGTCGGCCGCCTGCCCGTCGTCGGCATCCTCGACGAGCTGGACGAAGCGGCGCTCATCGAGATTCTCTCCAAGCCGCGCAACGCCATCCTCAAGCAGTACCAACGCCTCTTCGAATTCGAGAACGTCCGCCTGCATTTCTCCGTGGAAGCCACCGCCGCCATTGCCCGCGAGGCCCTCTCTCGCAAGATCGGCGCGCGTGGTTTGCGCATGATCCTCGAAGAGCTGATGCTCGACCTGATGTTCCACCTGCCCAACAACAAGAGAGTCCGCGACATCGAAATCACCAGCGACATGGTCGAGCGCCGCGATCTCTCCCTCTGCCTGCTGGAAAAAGCGGGCTGATGCCGCTCCATAATCTGTAAACCTGGGAGTATCGCCGGACGCTCAGTCATCAATATTCGTGCGATGATTATGCCGCGACAACTTGCCTAGAATCCGAATGCGTCTCGGAATCCGCGGATGTATCCGCAACACTCTCAAACTGCTCGATCTGTACTTCTCCTTCCGGGAAAACGGCCCTGATCTGGAGTTGCCCGCCCATGGCCTGAATAAAGCTACGCAGTGTGGAGATATACATATCCGTGCGCTTCTCCATCTTCGACACAGAACCCTGATTGATCCCCAGGATGCTCGCCAGGTTGGCCTGAGTCAAGCTCCGAGCCTCGCGCAGTTGATTCAGCGATACCGCCTCCACAACCGACTTCACATACTGCCGCGTCTCTTCTTCCTGCTGTTGTGAAAGCTTCCTGCGTATATCTCTCCAGTTATGGGTCATGGACCAATTATTCATTGCAGGCGATATTCCGTCAAGGGAATTATCGTTAAAGTTTCCGAGACCTGAAGTTCTTCATTTGTCGTCCAGAAATTCATGCAACAATAGGCGCATCATGAATCTGAGAGCCAAGTTCCTCTTTCCGTTTGCCATGCTGGCGACAATACATCTCTACGCGGACGACGGAGCCGCTTCCATCGCCGCTGGCGGAATCGTGGTCATGGGCCGGGAAACCCGCATCGTCATGGCCAAAGAGGTTTTGCAAATCTCCGCGAGAAAAGTGATCGTCGATTATGACTTTCGCAATGATAGCGACGAAGACATCACAACCGAGGTAGCCTTTCCCATCCCGCCCTATGAGCCCGGTGATGAAGATATCACACCTTCTGAGCAAGGATTCGACGATTTCCGGTTGTGGGTCGATGAAGTTCAAACTCACTACAGGATTGAGGCGCGGGCATTCCTCAAGGGCAAAGAGTTTACGCAATTGCTCAAGTCCATGCACGTTGATATTGCCAGCTTCGGCCATGCAGATTCTACAAGCGTCACTCCAGACATCGAGAGACTTACTGATTCCCAGCGGGAACAACTAAAAAAGACAGGGCTTATCAATTACGACTATGGTGGACCTAATTGGCAGGTCCGGAAGAAGTATTACTGGAAGCAAACCTTCCCCGCGCACAAATCCGTCCACATTAAGCATATATACTCACCGCGTGTTGGTTCCTTCAATAGCATCAAATATGGATTGGGTCCCGGCGTCGAGAAGTATTATGACAAAACACTCAACGGTTTCTGCATCGACGGGCGTTTGCATACAACCTTGCAGAAGATTGTAAACAGCAAGGACAAAGATGCGCCCTTCTTCTATGTCGATTTCATCCTAACCACGGCCAACACTTGGAAGACGCCCATCGAGGATTTCACCCTCATCGTCGAGCGCCCTCACCTGAAGGACTCAAACCATCCCTCATTCGCGAGTTATGTGAGTTTTTGCTGGGACGGACCCATTGAGAAGATTGACCCCGATCATTTTTTGGCTCATGCCGTCAGTTTCATCCCCAAAAAGGAACTCACAATAGGCTTTTTTGATGTCGAAAAAAGCGTGTTCTGACTTTACGGCTTCTCCTCCACCTTCAGCACCAAACTGGTCACCGTCTGCTCGCCGGCCACCAGCATCTGGTGCGGCAACCCTGCCGGCACATGCGCCACATCGCCCGCCCGCAGCTCCTGCCGCACGCCGCCCTCAATCGAGGTCCCGCGCATTTCGCCAGGCTTCGTCAATCGCGCGCCCGCCACTGTGCCGCCGGTCACCAGCGTGGCCCGCCCTTCCAGCACGTAAAAGACATCGGCAAAGTTTTCATGCACCTCGGCCTCGCCGTCGCGGCTGCGAAAGGAGAGCATGGCGCAATGCCGCGGATATTCCTTCAGCGTTTCGCTGGCCGAGCCGTCGCCGTGTTTCGCCAGCTTGCGCAGGTAAGCCGCCCGCTCCAGCAGTACGGCCGCCGTCCAGTGATCCGAATGTAATGCGAGCTTCTTTCCGCCCGCCCGCGCGCGCGCCGCTTGCGGCACAACGTCCTTCTCCGCTGGTAGCAGTTCTTTCAGAATTGCTTTCTCGATCTTGTCCATCCTGTCTCCGTTTACGCCCAACCCAGATTCAGCCCAGCTTACTCCAGCCCTGCTAAAGCTCGCGCCCGCTTGAAAATCTCCAGCAGCATCGTCCGCGTCAACTTGCCGGTGTTGGTGTTTTGCTGCGAGGGATGATAGCTGGCAATCACCGCCAATCCATTGGGCAAGGTAAACTCCGCGCCATGCGCGAAAATCAATCCGGAGCGCGATGTCAACTGCCCGCTCCGCCGCGCGTGCGCCAGAAATCCGTCAAATGCAATCTTGCCCAGGCAGACCACCACGCGCAGATTCCTCAGCAGGCCAATCTCCTCATCAAGAAAAGGAGCGCAGTTGCGCAGCTCGTCTAGGGCGGGCTTGTTGCCCGGCGGAGCGCAGCGCACCAGCGCGCTAATCCACAAATCGGTGAGCTTCATGCCGTCGTCGCGGCTCTCGGCCCTGGCCTGCGAGGCGAAGCATGCCTCATGCAGCACGGGGTAGAAGAAGTATCCCGAGCCATCGCCGGTAAACATCCTTCCTGTCCGATTGGAGCCGTGCGCGCCCGGCGCCAGCCCCAGCGCCAGCACACGTGCCCGCGGGTCGCCGAACGAAGGCACGGGCTTGCCCCAGTACTCACACTGCAAATAAGCGCGCTTGCGCACCCGCGCCACCTCGGCACAGTACGCGCGCAGCCGCTTGCAGCGCTTGCAGGCCACGATGCGCGCATTCAAATCTTGCAGCGAAGAACGAACAGCGGTCATGCTGAGATTCTAGGCCATCGCCTGTGCTATATTCTTACTTGCTTTCAACGATCACTGGAGCAACTCAGCGATGCCGCCAACGGCAAATCCCGAGTTTTTGCGCCGCGCCATTGCGCTGGCCACCGAGAATGTTCTCCGCAGAGCGGGCGGACCCTTTGGCGCGGTCATCGTGCGCGACGGCCGCATCGTGGGCGAGGGCGTCAACACCGTGACCACCATGCACGACCCCACGGCGCACGCCGAAGTGAACGCCATTCGCGCCGCCGCGAAGGCTCTGGGAACCTTCTCGCTGGCCGGATGCCAGCTCTACTCGAGTTGCGAGCCCTGTCCCATGTGCCTGGCCGCGGCCTACTGGGCGCGGATTGACGGCCTCTACTACGGGGCCACCGCCGCCGATGCCGCCCGCGCCGGCTTCGACGACGTTTTTATCTACCAGGAGATTCGCAAAAACAACGCCGAACGCAAGCTCCCCGCCACGCAAATGCTGGGCGACGAGGCCTGGGCCAGCTTCGACGCCTGGATCGCCTCGCCGAACAAGACCGCGTATTAACTTTCTGCCGTTGCTGTAGCGGTTAAAACTGTCACGCTCCCTGGAGGACACGCAACAGTCTCAAAAGAATTGCACTGACCGGGAGCGGCTCATTTGTGCTATGCTGTCAGGCATCCTGATTTTTATCAAATTTCGTGGGAGGTATTTATGAGCGAAAAAGAATTGGCCTCTAAAATGGAAGCGGCGCTTGCGAACGTTGAGCCCAACCGGCGTAAGTTCCTGGGAATTCTGCTTGCCGGGGTTGCGGCAGCTCCGCTGCTGACATCAACTTCCCTGGCTGCCGAGCACAAGCCCGCTGCCCAGAAAACCCAAGCATTCCCCAAGAACGCGACAGCGGCGAAGGGGAACACGACACTCAAGAATAGCAACGACTCAATTAAGCTCACTAACGCCGGCGCACACAAAAACAACAGCGACATATGGATCAAGAACGACGCCACGATCAAAAACACTAACAGCGGCACAATCAAGAGTCCAAGCCCTGCGATCAAAAACGGCGCTCCCAGCACGATCAAAGGTGCAAGCCCGGCAATCAAAGGCGGAAACACAGCGATCAAAGGCGAAACCAAACCCGCTCCTCGCTGATCTGCATCTGCATGCCATCCGCCAGATGCGGCAGGCATGCGGATGTGTGTTTGAACCATGCCCGCAGTGTCCATGAATCATCCCGGCCTCAACCCCGACGTAGGACTATCGCCGGTCGATGGCGGCTATCTGGCGTACGACTCCGTCCGCGACTGTGTGCATGAACTGAACGCGATGGGCGCCCTAATCGCCGAATTGTGCGATGGCAGCCGGAGCGTGGAGGAGATCCGGACATTGGCCGGGCCGCTGATGCCCGAGGGCCGAACGGCCGAGATCGATGGCTGGATAGACGCGGGGATTGAGGCCGGCTTGCTGGTCTGGGGCGATGGCGCGTCTGCCCGGCCGCATGAGCTCACTGCCGATGAACTGACCAGCCTGGCTAACAAACTTCGCGGAAACGGCTTTACCGAGAGCACATTCCAGTGCCTGAAACGCGTGACGGAGCTGACGCCGGAGAATCCGGACGCGTGGCATGCCCTGGGCTTTGCGGCACAGGCCGTCGGACGGCGCGAGGAAGCGCGAGATGCGTTTGCGAATTATCTCGAAGCCCGGCCCGAAGACGCTTCGATTCGCCATATTCTGACGGCATTGAAGGATGAAGCGCCGCCGCCGCGCGCCTCGAACGAGTGCATTCTGCAAATCTTCAACGACTTCTCCTCGCACTACGACACCAAGATGCGCGACCACCTGAGCTATCAGGCTCCGGAGCGGCTTCAGGAACTGATACGAGCTGAGATGGGCGATGCCAAGGGCCTGGAGATTCTCGATATTGGTTGCGGAACGGGGCTGTCGGGCGTGGTGTTGAAGGAGCGCGCGGCGTGCCTGGTGGGGATCGATCTCTCTCCGGAGATGATCGACGTTGCGCGGGAGCGCGACATCTATGACCAACTGGAGATTGCCGAGATTACCGAGTGGCTCGATCAAACGGAAGGCCAATTCGATCTGATTGTCGCCTGCGACTGCCTGGTCTATTTCGGCGATCTTCAGCCGGTAGTTGCCTTGGCGGCCAGGCGGCTCAAGCCGGGCGGATGCTTCGCTTTCACGACGGAGCGCGGCGAGAAATACCCGTTTCATCTCTCTGATTCAGGGCGCTATACGCATCATCCTGATCATATGCGCGCGATTGCGGCTAGTGCCGGGCTGATAGTCGTCCGGCTGGAAGAGGGATTCCTGCGGACGGAACGCGGCGTTGAAGTAACCGGCCTGCTGGCGCTGCTGAGGAAAGCGAATACCACCTGAAGCCAGGAGCAGGCTTGCCTTAAGGCATTGTCCATACTCCCTCCAACCGCGCATCGAACTGGCGGTTGAAGCGGATGAGGGCGATCCACTGGCCGTGGTCCTGCCGCTGCCAGACGAGATCGCCGTGAAGCTGGCGGGCGATCTCCTCCGGCTGCAGGTCGTGGTGCAGGCCGAAGTAGCGCTCGTCGGCCGCGCGGCTCCTTGCGCCCAGGTTGAAGATCGGCGAATATACGTCAACCTTGGTGGAGAAGACCAGAGCGGTGGAGTATTTTTCCGGCTCCTCAGCGGCGCGGGCGAGTCCGGCGGCGGAGAAATCGGGGACAAGATAGACGGCGTAGGGCCGGCTTAGATAGCCCAGTTCGGGGCGGGAGAGCGCGTCGGCGAGCGGCCAGGCGGTGAGCACGGTTGAGCCGGGGTAGCGGGCATCAAGTTGCCGAATGCCGGCTTGATGGAGGCGGATGATGCGCGCGTAGGTGAGGTTGTCTTCCGGGGCAAAACCGTAGGGGGGATTGATGAAGATTCCCAGAACAAACACCGCGGCGGAGAAGCCGGCCAGAGCGTGCCAGTAAGGAATGCGGCGATAGAAGGCAGCGACGGCCATCAGCAGTACCAGCGGGTAGAGGGGCAACAGGTAGCGGGTGAGTAGCGCGCCGCCCAGCACGCTATAGAGGACCGCATTGACCAGCAGCAACAGAAAAACGCGGCTCAGCACGGATAGGGCAATGCCGGCGCGGAGTTGGTTGTCTGGTTTGGAGCCGATTGAGGGTTGAGGTTTCCCACCCATTCGCAAATAACGCGAATGGATGGGGCACGGTGCATTTGTGGTGGATACAGGCCGCGGGGTGAGCAGCAGGGAAGCGATGGCCATGCCCACGGGCACAAAGAGGTTCATGTGCGCGGTGAGATGGATGATGCGGTGCTCCAGCGCGGCCAGGATGCGCGGGAGCGAGAAGTTGGACTGGGCGTTGTAGCGCAGCCACTCGGGGCTGCCGAAGAGGTAGCCGGTCTTCAGGTAATGGAAGCCGAACCAGGCGGCCAGCGGCAGCGCGCAACTTGAGAGCCACGCGGCCTCGCGCCAGAGCCGGATGCGCGTCATTCTCGGTGCGCGGAAGCTTTCCGCCAGGCTGACGGCGGCCAGGGTGAGCGGGAAGGCGATGGCCGTCTCCTTGCACAGCGCGGCCAGGGCAAACCAGATGGCGGCGGCCCAGGGCTTGCCGGGCGACTCTAGATCGTGCGCGGGCAAAGTGTAGACCAATCCCCACAAGATGCAGGCGGCGGCAAAGATGTCGGCGTGGGCCAGCGTGCTTTGGGCAAACCAAATCGGATAAAGGGCGGTGAGCGCGACTGTCCAGAAGGCGACGGAGGGCACGCTGGTCAGGCGTAGAGCCAGCCTCCAAACCGCCGTGAGGCTGAGCGCGGCGGCGACGAGCACGGCCAGGCGAGTGACCAGGGGGCAGAAACCGAAGAGTTTCCACCACAGCGCCAGGTAGATGCTGGGAAGCGGCGGATGGGCGATGTTCATCGTGGTGAGGGGAATCAGCGAGCCGGTGCGGAAGAAGTCCCATGCCGCGGGAATGTAGTAGCCGGCCTCGTCCCAATAGTAGGGCAGATGAAGCAGTGTGAAATGGCTGGCAAGGAGCGCCGCGAAGAGAGCCGAAAAAATCATCCAGGCAGGCAGGGGCGCGCCCCGCCGCGGCAGAATCAGGCTTCTCCAGCGCATGAGGTCGCTCCTCGTCAATGAGATTACGTTTAGGCTTCAATGTATCCCGCCCTGGCGGCAGAAAAAACGCCGCAAGGGTGGGGAGCCCGGCTGTTCCCTAATCCCTAATCCCTAGTTGACCGGCCCCTGCGGGAAGTTGTGGCCGTGCGGCTCCAGGTTCAGCGCGCCAAAGGCCTGCTCGTACTGGGCAAGATTCTGCCCCAGCATGTTCCACAGAGCCTTGGTCTGCTGCGGGCTCAGGTAGATCGCGCTGTGGCTGCGAATGGTGATCTGGTCGGGGGCCTCGGGGGAAGCCAGGCCGAAGACCAGTTGGAAGTCCCAGACGCTGGCGCGGATCTGGACGCTGTTGGCGTAGGACTCGCGGTAGTCGGGGCTCTGGACAAGGTTCATTTGAGGTTGTTGCGCGGATGGACTCATGGTTTCTCCAGATTACTCCGGCGGGGGTAGGGTGGGTCGAGGGATGATGAACCGGAGGGAAATTTTGGTGCGAAAGGGGGGACTCGAACCCCCATGGATTGCTCCGCCAGATCCTAAGTCTGGTGCGTCTGCCAATTCCGCCACTTTCGCAGGAGCGAGGCCTGAACTCATTTTATCCCCAATCGAACTTTCGCCGTCCCCTAAATGCTTTAGCCTCTGCCTAGCTGAACAAATCCTTCATCTTTTCGAGCAGACTTGCGGAGGCGGGCTTGTTCTCGACGGCCAGCGAAGTGGCGAGCTGGCTGACCAGTTCGCGCTGGGCGCGGTTGAGCTTTTTTGGAATCTCGACCATCACCTTGACGATCAGGTCGCCCGATCCTCTCTCGTTGAGGAATGGCACGCCTTTGCCGCGCACGCGCAGCTCCTTGCCGCTGGGCGTGCCCTCGGGAATCTTGAGGGTGACGTTGCCGCCGATTGCGGGGATTTCGATCTCCGCGCCCAGAGCAGCCTGGGGAAAGCTGATGGGGACAACGCAGCGCAGGTTGTGGCCGTCGCGTTGAAAGTATTCGTGAGAGCGGAAAGAAAGAACGACGTAGAGATCGCCCTTGGGCGCGCCGGAGCGTCCGGCGTCGCCTTCGCCGGCGTATCGAATGCGGGTTCCGGTCTCAGCGCCGGGCGGCACCTTGACGTGGAGCTTGATCTCCCGGGCGACGCGGGTCTCGCCGCGGCAGGTGGAGCAGGGATCGCTGATGAGCTGGCCGGCGCCGCCACAGGCCGGGCAGGTGCGGGCCACGGAGAAGAAGCCCTGCTGGAAGCGGACCTGTCCGCGTCCATTGCAATGGCCGCAGGTAGTGGGTCCACGCCGGGAGGCGCTGCCGCTTCCGTTGCAGGCAGTGCAGCTCTCCTGGCGGCGAATCCTCACATCGGTTTCGTAGCCGAAGATGGCGGTCTCGAAGTCCACGGTCAAATCGAAGCGCAGGTCGTCGCCGCGCTGTTGGCGCTGGGTGCGGCGCTGGCCTGTGCCGCCCATGGAGAACATCTCGCCAAAGAGGTCGCCAAAGAGGTCGCCGATGTCCATGCCCGCGCCGAAGGGCCCGCCGAAGCCCTGTCCTGCTCCGCTGACGCCGGCATGTCCAAAACGATCGTAGGCAGCGCGCTTGTCGGCGTCGCTCAACACCTGGTAGGCCTCGCTAGCCTCCTTGAAGCGCTCCTCGGCGGCATGGTCGCCGGGGTTGCGGTCAGGATGGTACTTCATCGCCTGCTGGCGATAGGCGCTCTTCAATTCCTGATCGCTGGCGTCGCGCGAGACGCCCAGAACTTCGTAATAGTCGGCTTTGCTCACTCTTGGGTTCAATTCCTATTCATGTGTTTGTTTGGGGTTGGAGGCCACGCGCACCAGCGCCGGGCGCAGGAGCCGATCGCGCAGCTTGTAACCGCGGCGAACCTCCTCGGCCACGTGCTGGTCGGGCAGGTCGTGACGCTCGACCGAGCCCAACGCCTCATGGTGGCGCGGGTCAAACTTTGCGCCCTCGGCCGGAATCGCCGTCACGTGCAACTGGCGCAGGACGTCTTCCATCTGCTTCACAATCAACTCGACGCCGGAGCGCAGTTGTTCCACCGTACCGGCGGACTTGAGCGCCAGCTCGAAATGATCCAGCACGGGCAGAAACTTCTCGACAACGTTGACGACGGCGTAGTCGCGGTCCGCGATGCGGTCGCGCTCGGTGCGCTTGCGGGCGTTTTCGAACTCGGCCTGCAGGCGGGCCAGCCGGTCGAGCAACTGGTCGCGCTCGGCCTTGAGCTGGTCGTACTCGGCGCGGGGAACGGGCGGGGCTTCTTCTACGGCCTGAGCCGGTTCTTGCGCGGTCATTTCGGCCGCGGAATGATCGGCCAGCGAAGCAGCCGCCTCCTCCGACAACGTCAACTCTGTATCCTGTTCGGGCATCGTTCTATGCGTTCTCCGAAAAATCTTGGTCATTTGATTCCATGATAATTTGCGCGGCTTGCGCCGCCTTCGCACTTCCAACTCGGCAGCAACGCGGGTTCCGATTCGGGCCTGATTGCGCTCCCGGCGATTAATCGACGGGAACTTCCAGCAGCCGTTCGGAGAGCCGTGCGATGTAGCGGACGGCCTGAATCATCTCCTGATATTGGATGCGTGTGGGCGCGATGACGGCTACAGTGCCCAGGTTGGCGCCGCCCAGACGGGCCGGAGCGCCGATCAGCACCAGATCCTGCATGGCTTGCGATGCCTCGTCCAAACCCTCCTGGCCGAGTCCGACTACCACGCGCACTTCCTGCTGACGTCCGTCCACGTAAGCGGTGAGCAGCTCCACCAGCCGCTGCTTGGCCTCCAGCGCCAGCAGCATCTGGCGCAGCCGCTCACGGTCCACCTCGGCGGCGATCAGGTTGGCCATGCCATCGACATAAAGCGCCGGCCCGGCTTCGCCGCCCTGTAATGCTCCCTTGCGGCAAAGCTCCTCGATTGAGGAGAGCATCTGACGATAGGCGGCCTGCTCCAACTCCACGCGCCGGGTCACCTCGGCGCGGATGCGCTCGATGGGCCAGCCGCGGAAGTTCTCGTTCAGGTAGCGCGCGGCAGTCTCCAACTCGACATGGGTCAGATCGCGGTCCAGCGCCAGCACGCGATCCTGCACAGCGCCAGCCTGGGTGACCAGCACAGCCAGCACACGGCCGGTGGAAAGCCGCGAAAAGTGAATGTGTTCCAGTACCTGGCCCGCCGTGGAACTGGCCAGCGCCACACCCAGGCCGCTGGACAAAAGCGCCAGCACGTGCGAGGTGCGCTCCAGGTAGTCGTTGCCGCTGGTGACGCCGCTGAAGCTTTCCTCAATCTGCTCGCGGCGGGCTTCACTCAGAGGCGAAGAACCGGACGGCATGACGTTCAGATTCGTAGTCTGCGCGCCAGCGGCCACGCGGCCGGGCTGCGTAATCTGCTCGACATAATATCGGAAGGCAGCGGCCGTAGGCACGCGGCCGGCCGAGGTGTGCGGCTGCTCCAGCAGGCCCGTCTCGCCCAGTGTGGCCATCACGTTGCGGATGGTGGCTGCGCTCAGGCCCTCCTGATTGGAGAAATAACGGGCGACAGCCTGCGAGGCTACCGGCTCGCCGGTGGCGATGTACTGCTCGATGATGGCCGTAAGCACCAGCCGCTCTCGCGGACTGACGCGCGCATCCGGCATTTTCCCGCTCTCCGTTGTGGCTCACACGGCGTTTGATCCGCTGCCCACTCGGGGCTCGGATGAAACCGCTCAACGCTTGATTTTTCTAGCGTTTAGGCCAGAAAAAACGCGAAATTCTCCTCTTTAATTCTAGGCAGTGGCGAGGGTGATGTCAACCGCGCCACTCGGAGCCGCTCTCCCTGTTCGCTAACGGACGCATGGCGGCAAAAGCGGACACCTGATTCGCTTCCCATGCGCTTGCGAGATCCCGCAATCCACTTTGTTCTCATCATTTTGCATTTTTCTTCACCGTGGCGAACAAATTGCTTTAGCTTCCGTATCGTCTTCCATACAAGTGACAATTCCGGAGTCAATGCATCCAAGCAGATAGGAACACTCTTATGCGCTCTCATCGCATCATCCCGCTCGCGGCCTTTCTTCTGCCGCTGTTGCCGGCACTCCCGTCGCAGGCCCAGCAACCGGCCAATCCGCCCTTGCCCGAGATTCGCCAATTCATGCGCGAGGTGTATGAACACCAAAAGCAACTTGACAAGCTGCGTGAAAACTACACATACAGCTCCTTGCAGACTGTTCAGGAGATCGACGCTAACGGCCGTGTGACGAAGACCGAGATCAAAGAGTATGAGGAGTTCTTCGTCAACGGTCACCATATTGCGCGCCTGGTAAAGAAGGACGGCAAGCCGCTTGACGACCAAGACCAGCAGAGGGAAACCGAGCGGGTGACCAGGTTTGTGGAGAGGGCGGAGAAACCGGAGACGAAGAAGGCCAAGGAAAACGAGGAGATCACGCTGCGGCGCGTTCTGGAGATCATGGATGTGCGCAATCCCCGCCGCGAGAGCTACCGCGGCCGGCCAACGATCATCTTCGACTTCGTGGGCCACAAAGACGCCAAGGCCCATGGAATGGCCGAAGACATCTCCAAAAAGCTCCAGGGCACGGTGTGGATCGATGAGGCTGACCGCCAGGTGGCGCATCTCGAAATCAGCTTCAACGATACTTTTCGTCTCGCTGGAGGGCTCGTCGTCAATATACAAAAGGGTTCAAATCTGCACTTCGATCAAGCTCCGGTGAACAGCGAAATCTGGCTTCCCACCGGCGTGGAGGGAACCTTTGCGGTGCGTCTCTTTATGGTCAAGGGGATTCGCCAGCACATCATTGAGCGCGACTTCGACTACAAGCGCTTCCACGTGGAAACGCAACAGGGGAAGGACGCCAAGGTCAAGGCGGCGAAATAAGCGCACGCTCAGGCTGGGGTTGGGCCGCGGAATAGGCCGCGCCTCAGCCCGCATCCGTTACATTGAAAGCATGTTTGCCCGCAAACTCTCCATCCAGCGCATCGACGTGAACGGTGCCCGGCACGCGTGCCCGATTGGCTGGATCGATAACTTTGCCATGCGCAACTTCACCAACGACCCGGTTTTCGATGACACGCTGCCGGCGGCCGACGGAGTGCTGGAAGCCGGGGTCCGCGTGCCATTGGAGCGCCTTCAGCCGGCTATGGAAGACTGGTTTCGCCGCAAGGGCTACCTGAAGCCCGGCGAGCGGCTGGATGTGGCGGAGATCAGCGGTTCAGGGTTGTGACCTGAGCCAGGGCTAGAGCGAAACCAGAGTAAACGTGTCCTTGTCGAAAGTGTTCAAGGTGGCTTTTTCTTAAGGAAAAAGCCACTTGACGGCATTGCTTTCGGGGTACAGTTACTCTGGTTTCGCTGTAGCGGGCTACGCAGCCTGCTGCTCGGCCGGAACATTGCGCCATAGCCCGGCCTCGGCCTCGCGGCGGGCCTTCAGAGCGGGGTATTCCACGCCGCCAGCGTGTTCCCAGCGCACCAATTGCTCGACGGCATCGTCGTAGCGTCCCTTATTGAGTTGTTGCAGTAAAGAAGAACCTGAGAGGCGAGCAGCCCCCAGGTTGAAACAGAAGTCCACCAGCGCATCAAACTGGCCCTGGGTCAGCGGAACCTTGACCAGGCGCTGAACAGCCTGCTCGGCTACGCGCACGTCGCCGGCCAGTAGATTGGCGGCCTGCGGCTCATCGATTCCGTTGGAAAACGAATCGGAGTGCAGCAGCCGGTGGCCGTAGCCGATGGCCGGAAAACCGGCTACATCCTTGTAAACGCGATTGCGAAACCCCTCCGACCTCTTCAGTAGCTCCATTCCTGCGGCGCTGAATTGCATACTTCCCCCTGCGTTTTGTTGGAGATAACCTTAATTTCACGCTAGCAGGAAGGGCGAAATAATCTGCAAACACCTTCGAACACCTGCCGAGGAGTCCCTTGCGGACTCCTGGCCGCTCGGGAGGTTTTATGGGAGGTCCAGGAAATCTGGGGTCCGGGGGCATGAAATCTGCCTCCAGGAGCAAAATAATTACAAAATTGCACTGTTTCCAGTGCAACATTTAAGTTATAGGGAGGCAAGAACTTAGTGGGAAAAGCCAGGGAAACAGGGCCATTTTGGATAGTATTTCCTCGTTTGTTTTTAGCCAACATGCAGATTAAATAGTGTCAAATTGGTAAAATGGGCAAATGGAGAAAAGACGAAAATCTCGCAAATTGAACCCGAAAACCTCGCTACGGATCTGGATGGCGGCGGGAGTTTCCTCTGTTTTGCTGGTCGCGGGGGTGTTGGCATTGATCCCGCGGACAGTACAGGCGGATGCCCGACTTTCCCAATCGGCTACTACAGCGCCCCCAGTGATTCCGGTAGTGAGCACGACGCCTGTCATGACGCCGCAAAAAACCGCGGAAATCGAAACAGTCCACGCGCTCCACGGCGTCGCCTCCTGGTATGGCGGCAGGTTCAACGGCCGTAAGACAGCCAGTGGAGAACGCTTTGATATGTACGCCATGACCGCCTGCCATCCAACCCTGCCCTTTGGCTCAGTGGTGCGGGTGGTGAACCGCGACAACGGCCGCTCAGTGGTGGTGCGCATCACCGACCGCGGCTACCTTTACAGCGGGCGCATCCTCGATTTGTCGTATGGAGCCGCCAAGAAGATCGGTATGATCAAGCCAGGTCTTGCCAAGGTTGATCTGGAGGTTATTACCTGGGGCAGGACGCGCAACAGCGACAACTAATCAGCAACCAGTAGCGTTCTACAACAACGGCCAGCCACAGTGCTGGCCGTTTCGCTTAAGGGGGGGATTGCCGGCTTCTTATTCCACTCTTGCCGCCGGAATCCTGGGGCTCATCGTTGTGGCTTGCGCCAGGCCTTTTGTCCCGGCTCCCGTGCTAAAGATAAGCGAGGTTCCTGGGGAACTGCCGCTGTAATCCTGCCATTCGTTCACGGTGCTGTCGGCTGGAGTTCCGTCGCCCTGCAATCCAAATCCGGATCCGGCTATGGTAATGGGGTTGGAGCTATCCGTGAGGGTTCCTTGCAACGTCCCATCCAAATAGACAGACAGCGAAACTGTGGAAGATCCGGAGGCGACAATCCGGAGCGTATGACTGACGGTGGCCGGAATCGTGCCGCATCCTCCGCCGCCCAGGTACTTGAAATTCTTCATCACGTAGCAGTTGACATAATTCCCGCTGGATACGGCGCTGAAGCCCAGACAATATCCTGAAACGCCACTCGACACTCTTACACAGGCCAGCTTCTCGTAATTGATGGTGGTGCTGGAGGGGGTGACGGTAATCTGGGACGTGTCGGAGGTAGAAGCGGAGTAATAGTAGACGGCGGAGGCAGTGCCGGAGATCTGCGCGCTGTTGGAGCCGGTGGTGTAGATCGCGTTCGTACCGGCAGCCAGAACCCACATGGAGTTGTATGTGGGCAGCAGCGTTCCTGAAGCGCCGGTGAAGTTATCCACGCAACTGCCGCTGCCCGAGGTGCATCCGCTGATGGAGGCGAAATCCTGCCATTCGTTCACGGTGCTGTCGGCTGGAGTTCCGTCGCCCTGCAATCCAAATCCCGACCCGGCTATGGTAATGGGGCTGGAGCTATCCGTGAGGGTTCCTTGCAACGTCCCATCCAAATAGACAGACAGCGAAACGGTGGAAGATCCGGAGGCGACAATCCGGAGCGTATGACTGACGGTGGCCGGAATCGTGCCGCATCCTCCGCCGCCCAGGTACTTGAAATTCTTCATCACGTAACAGGTGGAGTAATTCCCGCTGGATACGGCGCTGAAGCCCAGACAATATCCTGAAACGCCACTCGACACTCTTACACAGGCCAGCTTCTCGTAATTGATGGTGGTGCTGGAGGGGGTGACAATAATCTGCGACGTGTCGGAGGAGGAAGCGGAGTAGTAGTAGACGGCGGAGGCAGTGCCGGAGATCTGCGCGCTGTTGGAGCCGGTGGTGTAGATCGCGTTCGTACCGGCAGCCAGCACCCATTTGGAGCTGTATGTGGGCAGCAGCGTTCCTGAAGCGCCGGTGAAGTTATCCACGCAACTGCCGCTGCCCGAGAGGCAGCCGCTGGTGGAGGCGAAATCCTGCCATTCGTTCACTGTGCTGTCGGCGGGTGTTCCATCGCCCTGCAATCCGAATCCTGACCCGGCTATGGTAATGGGGCTGGAGCTATCCGTGAGGGTTCCTTGCAAAGTCCCATCCAAATAGACGGAGAGCGAAACGGTGGAAGATCCGGAGGCGACAATCCGGAGCGTATGACTGACGGTGGCCGGAATTGTGCCGCATCCTCCGATGCCCAGGTACTTGAAATTCTTCATCACGTAGCAGTTGACATAATTCCCGCTGGATACGGCGCTGAAGCCCAGGCAATATCCAGAAACACCGCTCGACACTCTTACGCAGGCCAGCTTCTCGTAATTGATGGTGGTGCTGGAGGGGGTAACAATAATCTGCGACGTGTCGGAGGAGGAAGCGGAGTAATAGTAGACGGCGGAGGCAGTGCCGGAGATCTGCGCGCTGTTGGAGCCGGTGGTGTAGATCGAGTTTGTGCCGGCAGCCAACACCCACATGGAGTTATAAGCAGGCAGCAGCGTTCCTGAAGCGCCGGTGAAGTTATCCACGCAACTACCGCTGCCTGAGGGACAGCCGAAGATAGCCGGACCGATGGTGTAAGTTGCCGAGGCGACGGAAGACGGCGCGTAGCCGCTGACAATGGCGATGGCCTGGAGGGTCTCCGTCGCAGATACGGTAATGACGCCGGTGTACAGGGTCGAAGAGGCGGTTGGAGTGGAGCCGTTAGTGGTGTAGTAAATGCTCGCGTTAGCGGTGGCGTCGGTTATTGTAACCTGCTGTGCGGTGGCATAGATTCCGGGCGCCGGAGAGAAGAGAGGCGCTGCGACCGACAGGACCCGGACAAGAATCTGCGCAGTGTGCACGTGCCCGCCGCCGCTTGCGGTTATGGTGAGCGGATAGATTCCCGAGGCCGTGGCGGCGGCGACCTTGAGCGTGAGCACATCCGTGGCGGGCGCGCTGAGGGCCAGGGAAGCCGCGGCTGGAGTTACTGTGATGGCGGCGGGGGCGCTGGCAGAGAGCGTGATGGTTCCGTTGAAGCCGTTGATGGGCGCGAGAGCCAGGGTGCTGGTACCTGAGCCGGAGGGAGAGATCGAGAGCTCAGGGTTCAGGGTGTTGAAGGAAAAGTCCGTTTGGGCAACGGTTACATTCACGGCATTGGAAGCGGCGGAGTTGTAATTGGCGTCGCCCTGGTAGACGGCGGTGAAGATGTTGGTTCCATTGGCGGCGGCATAACCGGGAAGGGAGAGAGTGGCCGTGCCGCTGCTCAGGTTTACGAAGGATTCAAAGCTCTGGCCGTCGGATAGAAAGGCGACGGTGCCGGTGGGAGTTGGCTTGCCGGATGCTCCGGAGACGGTGGCAGTGAGGGTAAAAGTCTGGCCGGGTGCGGGGCTGGCCGAACTGGTTGTGAGCATTACGGCGGGGGTGAGCTTGCTGGCCAGCGAGATGATGGTTCCCCCGTTAGCGGCAGAGCCCAGCCAGTTGCTATCGCCGGCATAGGAGGCGTTCAAGGGCAGAATCCCAGCCGGAACATTGCTGAAGGTGACCACTGCCTCAAGGCTGGCGTTGCCGGTTGCGCCGAAAGGTTGCCAGGGGGCGACAATCGATTGACTTCCCAGGGTTACAGTTACGTTGCCGGTGGGCAGGGTTCCGTAGAGGGAAAGATAGCCGGTGTTCAGGATGACATCGATGGCCACGCTGGCGCCGGCGGCGACGGAGGTAACCAGCGGCTTGATGGTAAGGCTGGTGCTGCCCGGAATCACGGTAAAAGCAGCCGCCGTGGCGGCAGTTGATGGGTTATAGCTGGGGTCGCCGGAGTAGGACTCGCTGACCGTGTGGCTGCCGGGCGCGAAGACCCCGGTGGACCACTCCGCCACACCAGCGGCGTTGAGCGGTTGCGTCGAGGTGACGGTCGCCGTACCCAGCTTGTCGGTGAAGGTGACGGTTCCGGTGGCGGGTGTGGGCTCGGTGGAGATGGTGGCGTTGGCGCTGACCGGCTGCGCATCGAGGAAGATTTGCGCTCCATAAGGCAGGGTGATGCCGGAGGAGAGCGCATAGAGGTTGAGATCGTAAGGGTTCCAGGCCCAGCCGGTGGTTGACAGCGTGTTGTTTTCCGGAGTGACGGTGACGATGAAGGGCGCCGATTTGCTGGCGGCGTAAGTGCCGTCGCCCCCATAGACGGCGGTGAGCTGGTAGGTTCCACCGGGCAGGTTATCCACCGAAGCGTAGAAGCTGCCCGCGGCCAGGGCGAGGTCGTCGATGGCCGCGTAATGGGTCATGCCGTCGTTGCCGGTCAGGCTCACTGAACCTGTGGGCGTGCCGGAGCCCGAAGTGCGAGCCACCGTGCCGCTGACCGTAGCCGTTTTGCCGTGAACAAGAGTAGCGGGATTTACGCTGAGGGTGGTGGTGGTGGGCGTGAAGGTCACCGAGTTCCAGTACTTGATCAGGTTGGCCACGTCTACTGAACCCAGACCGGTGGCCAGATCATAGCCGGTGCCGGCGGAGTAGCCGTTTTCGACGTAGTAGCCGCTGGAGTTCGAGGCCGCGGCGCCGGCCACGCAGTTGGCCGTGCCGGGATAGCAAAGCACCCGGTTGCCGCCAATGCTCACGTCATGGAAGGCCGACGGCTGTTTGGCGGCCAGCGGATAGTAGATAAAGTTGGCCTGCCCGGCCCACGCGCCGGTACTCTGGTTAATCAGGGACTGGATGGCAGCCATGGCCGAGGAACTGACGGAGGTGCCGCCCACGCCGGTGATGACCACCGCGCCGCTGGTGGTGAGATTGGAGCAGTCGCCGGGGCTGGCACAGATGGGATAGAAGCTGTAGTTGTAGCCGTTGGCGGCAAACAGGGAAAGGTCGGGAAGGTCGCGCACATGGTCGGTGGGGACGCCGGTTCCAGTCTGCCAGGCCGGCTTGGGGTAGCCCACTGCGATGCCGCTGGGATAGAGCGCGGCGCTCGAGGCTCCGCCTCCGCCGGCCACGATCAATTCGCTGGGCTGAAGGGCCGGGTTGCCGCTGTCGTACAGGTTGAGGCCAAAAAAGTCGTTCCAGGCCTGCTCGGGGATGGTCTGCTTGAGGGAGACTGTAGGCGAGGTGGTGGAACTCGTGGTCCAGTACGTGCTCAGTTGCGAACTGATGGCCGATGGCGTGCCGGAATACTGGCTGTAAAAGAAATCGGTGCCGCCGACGGCGATATTGTACGGAGTGGAGGCGATGCCGTTGACCTGGAGTCCGCCATAAGCAACCTGCTGCGAGTCGAAATTGTCGCAGCCGGCCGAGCCGCTGTCACCCGCCGAAACGAAGACCGTTTGACCCTGCGCCGCGGCCTGCTGCCAGAGAGCGCTCCAAAAAGCGTTGCCGCTCTGCCCCAAATCCTGCTCGCACACGCTGTAGCTGACGCTGATGACTCCGGCTTGATCGTCTTCCACGGCGCGCATCGCGGCCAGGGCGAGGCCGTTGGTAAGCGCCGTGCCGCCCGAGGTGTACAGCAACACCGAGGCGCCAGGCGCAACCGAGCCGGAAATCTCAATGTCCAAATAGGCTTCGATGGCCGCGCTGTTCTGACCGGGGTCCGCGCCATCGACCACCACCGTGGGCAGATTGGCGGTCAGCCCAAAGAGACTTTTGTAGGCCTGAACCAGGCTCAGGTCAACGTTCGATGCGCTGACGATGGCGATGGATTGCCCCGTGCCGGTGGTTCCGGCCGTATAGACCGAGTTGATGTCATACTGCGTGGCAAAATCGCCCGGCGCCACCACGTATACGACACCGCCGTTCTGCGGATACGTCCAAAGCGGCGTGGTCTGGTGAGTTTTGGCGTTGAACTGAGCTCTTCCCAGCACCTGTAAGAGGGGCTGCGGATGAAGGTCGTTGAGCGGCGCAAGGCCGGCGATGACCGGGGCGAGCGCGGCAGGAACCGAGGGATCGGCAGCATTGGCCAGATGCGTTTCGCCGTTCACCTGATAGCGGTGAATATGCGTCTGAAAGGCCTCGCTTACCTGGCCCGCGGCACCTGAGAATTCGATGGCCAGCCGTCCGGCATGAACATGGTTGACGGTGAGGCCGTGCGACTCCAGCCAGGCGGTGACGGCGGCAACATCTGAATCGGCAGGTCCGTAAAGGCGGCCAAACTCTGCCGGCTTGAGCCACTGGTGAAAGGCGGGAGTGCCGGGTGTGTGCGCGGCCTGAATGAAGCCGGCAAGCGCCGCTTCCTGCTCTGGGGAACGCTGGAGCAGGAGCAGCATCCGGCCCGCGGGCAAAGAATCTTCAATCGCGCCAAGGTCAGTTCCGGACTGGATCAGCGGATGCAGGTTGCCGTGGAGAATCACGCGCGCGGAATCATCAACGGAGCCTTGAACGCGCGGCGCGGCCTCGGAGGCCGCAGACGGAGAAGCTGAATTACGCGGCGCAGCCAACGCGGCGGCGATAGCCAGGTTCAATACAATGAACAGAGTGACCCGATTGATGGAACGCAGCAGTTTCATGCGTTTATCATCGGCAGATAGCGTTTTGGGCTGTAGCGCGAAAACAGAGTGTACTGCGAGATTTCCTGAGCAATTGTTCAAGATTAAACGCGTCTTAAAACGGGAAAAAGAGCGAATGAATTCTGTGCAAGCCGATGTCTGAATTCTGCACGTAGAACGGATTCATCAGCGAGATTTAATCTTCATCAGTTCCTGCGCCACTTCGGCAACCCGTGCGATAGCGCCACCGGTTTCGCCAGCGTTACCGGCTTCGCCCGGCGGCCGGTTCTTCAGCAGGCTGCGTGTCAGTAATCCGCGTATCTGCGCCAACTCCTCCATCATGGAGTGGCGCGGCGGGCCGTAATGGAGCAGAGGCTCAATTGCGCTGACGATGTTTTCCGCAGTGAACTCGCTCTGAATCAGCTCGGGCACCACGCGCTTGCCGGCAATCAGGTTGGCCATGGCCACAAAGGGCACCTTCACCACCCGCCTGGCAATGGCGTAGGTGAGCGCCGAGACACGGTAGACAACGACAAAGGGATTGCCCGCAAGAGCCGCCTCCACGGTTGCCGTGCCGCTGGCGACGATGGAGGCGCGAGCGTGATAGAGCGCGGCGCGCGCATCGTTGACCAAGCAGAGGGAGAGGCCGCCGCCATGCTCCTCAACCAACTGACGCACTTCATCGCGCTGCGGCTCATTCAGCGTCGGCGCCAGCGGAAGAATGAATTCGAAGTCGCCCGTCAGCATGCGCGCCGCGCGCAAAATCTCCGGCAGATGGTCGCGAATCTCCCGGGGACGGCTTCCGGGAAGCAATCCGATCCAGGTTGTTGCGGGGTTTAGTCCGTTTTCAGAAGCAAAGTGCGCGTGGCTGACGGCGGGCGGCGGCAGCTCCGCCAGCGGATGGCCGACGAACTCGGCTTGCACTCCCTGCTCCCGGTAGAAGGGCTCCTCGAAGGGGAAGATGACCAGCATGCGGTCAATGTACTTGCGGACCAGCTTGATGCGGTGCTGCTTCCAGGCCCACAACTGCGGGCTGACGAAGTAGAGGACGGGAACGCCGAGGCGATGCAGCTGCCTGGCCAGGCGGAAGTGAATTTCCGGAAAGTCGATGAGTATGGCCACGCTGGGACGCCTCTCGCGGATGGACTTTTTGAGCTTGCGGAACTCGCCGTAGATGCGCGGCAGATGGCGGACGACCTCGGTGAGGCCCATGACGGCCATCTCCTCAGAGCGGACGACACACTCCAGGCCCGCTGCGGCCATGCGCTCGCCGCCCATGCCAAAGAAACTTGCCGTTTGGGCGGAGTTTTTTAGCCGTTGTTGGAGCGCGGAAATCACCAGCGCGCCGTAGTGCTCGCCGCTGGCCTCGCCTGCCGAGATGAAGATGCTGGAGGGCATTTTTCCCTGGTTGTGCTGGTGACATCATAGCGGGTTCGACACCCGCGGCATCCTCCGGTCGAATTCCCGCGCCTTGGTTTCGCCCTTTGTTCGATTTAGGTGGAGATTTGCGGGGTTGCTGGCGAAGTAACGGTCGAAATCCCGCGCTTTGGTTTCGCCCTTTGTTTGCCCTTGCGAATTGGTTATGTTGTTGATCCCAGAACGTTTACCGGATTTGACTTTCGCTTTCCAGGGCTATTTTTGGGAAAACATTTGTTGCATATTTTCGCCTGCGGTGGAGCTAACTCATGGTTTATGAGTGGTTTGCGGAAGCGCCGGAGTCGAAAAGATGCGGTTTTCAGCTTTCAGCGAAACCGTGTCAGTTATCAAGGATCGGGAGCTGTGTTGCCTCTTGATTACTTCCATTGTGCACCAAGTGAGGGTAATTATCTGCAAAGGACTGGCCATCCAGGCGGGCGGCGCTTGCGCGGCATGGGATTCATGGATTTCCAGGTCAGAGAAGCGACAATGGTCCGGGCCTGAAGGCCGCGCATAAATTCACTTTTATTCAGAGGGCTGAAGCCCTCTGCTCCCTCCGTCGGGATACTTCATGTCGCTGAAGCCCCCTGGTTCCCGCGGAAGCTTCGACGGGATTTATGGCCGGAAGCTGCGCAGGGCTGTCTCGAGGCCGCTTTCGTAGGCGGCGATGAGCTTGTCCCAGGCGGCGTTGGCTTGGTCATCGATCAGTTTGCGCCGAGGATCGGCGTCGAACCAGGCGATGGTGCGCTCAATGCCCAGGGCGAATGGCACTTTGGCGCAGTAGCCGGGAACAAAGCGCTTGATTTTGCTGTTATCGAAGACTACGCTGGCGGCTTTGTCGCCGGTGAGGCTGCCTAATTCATCGGGAATGCAGTCGCTGATAAAGTCAGACGGGATGTGAACGATCTGGGCTTCGACACCGGCAGCCTGCGCGGTGATGCGAGTGTACTGGTCCCAGGTCATCACCTCGTCGCTGGTGATGTGGAAGGCGTGGCCGATGGCCTGCCGATTGCCGAGCAAGCCGACAAAGCCTTGAGCAAAGTCGGAGTTGTGCGTGACGACCCAGAGCGAGGAGCCATCGCCGGGCACGATGAGCTTTTTGCCGCGGCGCATGCGGTCCACCGCAGTCCAGGAGTTCTGCCAACTATTAACCGCGAGCACAATCTGCGTGTCGCCGTAGGTGAGGGAGGGGCGCACGATGGTGATGGGAAAACCCTCTTCGCGCCAGGCCTGCATCAAGCGCTCTTCACAGGCAATTTTGTCGCGCGAATACTGCCAGAAGGGATTGACGAGCGGGGTGGATTCGGTGATGAGATAGTGGCCGACGGGCTTTTGATAGGCGCTGGCCGAACTGATGAAGATGAATTGATTAGCGCGGCCGCGAAAGAGGCGGATGTCGCGGTCAATGTCGGCGGTGGTGAAGGCAATCCAATCGACGACCACGTCGAAGGTTTGATTGCCGAGGGCCTTGGCCACGCCAGCCTCGTCGTGAATGTCCGCCGTGATGGTGCGGACATTGGCGGGCGGATCGGCTGCCCGTTGCCCGCGCCTGAGCAGGGTCACGTCAAATCCCTGCCCCGAGGCCAGTTCCGTGACGGCGGTGCTGATGTTTCCGGTGCCTCCGATGAAAAGAACTTTCATGCTGCTTCTCCTACGATTTACGCGTGGGTTCGATTCGCCGCGCAGGCTCAGAGTGCGCGGCGGGCGCGGACGGCGGCGGCTAACTCGGCGAGCAGGGAGTGGGTTTCTTTCCAGTCGAGGCAGGGGTCGGTGATGCTTTGGCCGTAGACGAGCGGCTGGCCGGGAGTGAGTTGCTGTGAGCCGGCGACGAGATTGCTCTCGATCATGACGCCCATAATGCGCGTGTCGCCGCGCTTGTTGCCGGAGCCGGCGATCTGCCGCGCGACATCATGGCAGACGATGGACTGGCGGCGATAGTCTTTGCCGCAGTTGGCGTGGGAGAAGTCGATCATGATGCGCGGGGGGAGGCCGGATTTTTCCATTTGCGCGGCGGTCTCGGCGACGCTCTCGGCGGTGTAGTTGACTGTGCCGCGGCCGCCGCGCAGGATGATGTGGGTGTCAGGATTTCCTTTGGTGATGAGGATGGCCGATTGGCCGGTCTTGGTGAGGCCGAGGAAGGCGTGGGAGCAGGCGGCGGAGAGGATGGCATCGATGGCGATCTGCACGTTGCCGCTGGTTCCGTTTTTGAATCCTACCGGGCAAGAGACGCCGCTGACCAGTTGACGGTGAACCTGGCTTTCGGTGGTGCGCGCGCCGATGGCTCCCCAACTGACCAGGCCGGCGATGTACTGGGGGGAGATCACGTCGAGGAATTCGGTTCCGGTGGGGATGCCCATCTCGGCCAGGTCGAGGAGCAGATGGCGCGCCAGGCGGAGGCCGTCGTTGATCTTGAAGGATTGATCGAGGTGGGGGTCGTTGATGAGGCCCTTCCATCCGATGGTGGTGCGGGGCTTTTCGAAGTAGACGCGCATCACGATGCGAAGGTCGGCGGAAAACTCCTGGATGGCGGCCTGGAGCAGGGAGGCGTATTCGCGGGCGGCTTTTGGGTCATGAATGGAGCAGGGGCCGACGAGGGTGAGCAGGCGCGGGTCGCGGCCGTTGAGGATGGCGGAGATTTCGTTGCGGGTGTTGAAGATGGTGTCCGAAGCGGCTTCCGAGACGGGGCGCTCCTCTTCGAGAAAGACAGGGGGCAGGACGACCTTGGTCCATTGGATGCGGAGGTCTTCAGTGGTGTGGAACATGGGGGCTTCCTTGTTATGAATTTATCAGCAGAGGGGGGGAGAACCGCGGCGAGGGCGGGGCACCGGAGTTGACGTGGAATTGTGCAAACCCAGGTCCCCAAATGCGAGGGACCTGGGGCACCCGCGCCCGGACGAATCGAAGGTCTTGCAGTCTTCGAGGCAAGCGAACCGCTGCGGTTTCGCGTCTACCATAATGTTGGCGCGGGAGCGAGCGTGCGCCTGACGGCAGCAAGACAGGAGGCGCAGGCAAGCGTTACCCTGAGAACGGGTTCCTGTAACGGCGCAGCCGGAATACGGCAATCAAGGAGCGGCGATGAGGATAGGACGTTGGGCAGGATTATTTACGGCGGCGATGCTGTTGGCGGGTTGCGGAGATTTCTGGGAGCCTCCGGGCGGCAACAACTCCAACTTCTCGCTTTCCAATAGCGGCAACATCACCGTGGCCCAGGGCTCGTCCGGCAATTCGACCATTACCGTAACGCCGGCGAGCTCATTTACCGGGACGGTTACGCTGAGCTGCTCGGTGACCTCGCCTACGAACGCCACCAGCCCGACAACGTGCAGCCTTTCTCCAACATCGCTGACCTTCAGCAGCGCGACGGCGCAGACCTCTTCGCTGACCGCGACTACTACGTCCTCGACGACCGCCGGAGCGTACCAGATCACGGTGAGCGGCGTTTCGGGCAGTACTACGGAGACCACGACGGTTTGCGTTGCGGTGGGGACGGGCAGTTGCACCACGGCCACCAGCAGCGGGAACTTTTATATTCTGAACAGCAACTCAATTGCCGGATTTTCCATCAGCTCCAGCAAACTGACCTCCATCTCGGGCAGCTCTTATAGTGTTTCCGGAGCCTCCGCCGTCGCCATAGCCCCCAGCGGCAATTTCCTCTATGTGGCATCGCAGGGCAGCGGCATCACGCTTTACACCATCGCCAGCAGTGGCGCGCTGACGCAAGGCGCTTCGATCGATGGCGACACGGTGGCCCAGTCAATCCTGGTTGACCCATCGGGCTCATGGCTGCTGGACGCCTCGGCATTGGGGACGCTGAGGGCTATTCCGATTTCCTCCTCGGGCACGCTGGACTTAAGCCGCTCGGTGCAGTCGCAAGCACTGGCCGGCACGTCGGTACAGCAGATGGCGATCTCTCCCAACGGCTTACTTGTTGCCGTGGCGTTAGGCTCGACCGGCACACAGGCATTCGCCTTCACCTCGGGCAACGCCTCGCCGCTTGGGTCCGGCTCAACGCCAATCAGGGTGACGAATGCGTCTGCCGGATCCGCGATCTCCGTGGCCGTGGATCCCCAAAACCGGCTTCTGTATATCGGCGAGGTCGCGGCATTCCCCAGTTCCAACACCAATTCAGGCGCCTTGCGCGTCTTTACCATCAGCGGCAGAACACTCACCGAGTTCACATATGCGACGCCATACCAGAGCGGCGGATTAGCGCCCCACTTCATCCTGCCCATCGCCACCGGAAATTATGTTTACGTGGCCAACGGAGCAGGCAATAGCGCGGCGGGCAACATCACCGGGTTTGCGGTGACAACGACCGCGTTGACGACGGGCAGCACCGTGACGGCGGGCGTTCAGCCGCTGAGCATGGCCGAGGACTCGACCGGCTCCTACGTCTTTGAAGTGGGTTCGACCGGCAGCCCCTACTTTGACGCCTACACCTTTGACAACACCAATACCGGGCAGTTGGACTCGCAGGTCACTTCCACCACGGCGGCTACCTCCATCGCCATCGTCGCCGCGCCGTAGGCGAAACGCGGGCTGGGAACGGATGTGGTATTCAAGTAGAGGGCCGCTTTATCGGAGTTATGGGTCAGTTTGAACGAACTTTCCCTCAGGGGCTAAAGCCCTGTTAATTTTACTTGGCTTAAGTACGGGCTAAAGCCCGTACCCTTCAAACTGACCCACTCTATTTTTCTGACGGGAGAATACCGCGAATATGCTGTTGCAGGCGCTGCGCGAAGAGGTGTTGGAGGCGAACCTGGAGCTGGTTCGCCGTGGACTGGTGCTGTACACCTTTGGCAATCTCAGCGGAATCGACCGCGGCCAGGGGCTGGTGGCCATCAAGCCCAGCGGCGTGGCCTACGACGAGTTGACGGCCGAGAAGATGGTGGTCACCGATCTGGAGGGCAAGACAGTGGACGGAGGGCTGCGCCCTTCCTCAGATTTGGATACGCATCTGGAACTCTACAAACACTTTAAAAACATCGGAGGCGTGGCGCATACGCATTCGGAGTACGCCACCGCATGGGCCCAGGCGGAGCGGGAGATTCCCTGCCTGGGAACCACCCATGCGGATTATTTTCACGGGCCGGTTCCGGTTACCGCGCGGTTGAGCGCGGCGGCGATCGCGGGTGAATACGAGCGGGAGACCGGGGTGGCGATCTGGCGGCGGTATGCAGAGCTTGATCCCGACGCGATTCCGGCGGTGCTGGTGGCCGGGCATGGCCCATTCTGCTGGGGAGCGAGCGCTGCCGAGGCGGCCCACAACGCGACGCTTCTGGAATATGTGGCGCGCATGGCCTGCCACACGCTGGCGGTCAACGGCCAGGCCGGGCCGCTGCCGCAGGCGCTGCTCGACAGGCATTTTTTGCGCAAGCACGGCAGCCACGCCACTTATGGGCAGGCAAAGAAGCCGTGAATACAACTTTTCTATCGAGCCGGGGCTTCATTGGTTTGAGGTTTCCCACCCTTGCGCTAGAAATAAAGCGCAAGGATGGGGCACGGAGATTTAGTAATTACTGGCCGGAGCCATCGTGAATGAACTTTGAATGAATGCCGCAGGCCGCGTGCCGCGGCGGAAACGGAAGAGAACAATGAGCATTGTCGCTGGGGTTGATTTCGGCACATTGAATGTGCGCGTCTCGCTGGTCGATAGCGAGCGCGGACTGATTGGTTCGGCTACAGCCGAGTATCCGCTGCACCGCAAGCGCGAGGACCCGGAGTATGCGACGCAATCGCACAGCGACCACATGACGGCGCTGGCCGCAGCCACGCGTCAGGCGCTGAAGGAGGCCGGAATCAGCGGCGAGCAGGTGGAGGCAATCGCGCTGGACACGACGGGATCGAGCGTGATTCCCGTGGCCGCAGATATGACCCCGCTGAACGACTATTACCTGTGGTGCGATCACCGCGCAAAACAGGAGGCGGCCGAGATTACGGAGGCGGCGCACCGCGAAAAGCTGGAGGCGATTCAGTGGTGCGGAGGCGTGTACTCCTCGGAGTGGGGGTGGGCAAAGCTGCTTCATTGGCTGCGCCACAATCCGGAAAAACGCAAGAATTTTGCGAGCGCCTTTGAGCATTGCGACATGGTTGCCGCGACGCTGTGCGGGATTACCAGCCCGGCGCGGGTGAAGCGCAGCATCTGCGCGATGGGCCACAAGTGGATGTGGAATGCCGTGCTGGGCGGACTGCCTCCGGAAAAATTTCTGGTGGGCGTCGATCCGTTGCTGGCCGGAGTGCGCGCGAAGCTGGAGGGAGAGTACGCGACCTCAGACAAGATTGCGGGGAAGCTGGCGCCGCAGTGGGCGGAAAAACTCGGGCTGCGCGCGGGCATTCCCATTCCCGTGGGAGCCTTCGACGCGCACTGGGACGCCATCGGGGCGGGCGCACGGGAGGGCGACGTGGTGAACGTGGTGGGCACCTCCACGTGCATCATCGCCTACGTGAAAGCGGCGCAGCTGATTCCCGGCGTCTGCGGCGTGGTCCAGGGCAGCGTGCATCCGCAATACACCGGGGTCGAAGCCGGGCTATCGGCCACGGGCGACATCTTCAGCGCCATCGCGCAGCGGGCCGGCACCACCGTTGCCGAACTGAGCAAAGGCCTGGAGGCTTACAGCGCCGGGCAGACCGGGCTGCTGCGCATGACCTGGGACAACGGCGACCGCACCGTGCTGGTGAATCCGAATCTGGGCGGAATTACGCTGGGATGGAACCTGCAGCACACCGCCCAGGACGAGCTCTTTGCGGCCATCGAGGGGACGGCTTTTCATACCCGCGTGATCCTCGACCGGATGAGCGAATATGGCGCGCCCACGCTGAGGGTCATCAACGGCGGAGGGATTCCGCAGAGCAATTCGGTACTCAACCAGGTTTACGCGAATGTGCTGGGAAGGCCGGTGCTGGTGCCGGCGAGCAAGGTGACGGGACTCGGCTCGGCGGTCTTCGCGCTTCTGGCCGCGGGCACGTTCAAGAGCATCGGCGAGGCACAGGAGAAAATCTGCCCGGCGCACAAGGTCTACGAACCGGAGCCGGCGGCGCAACGCGTGTATGAAGTGCTGTACCAGCATTTCCGCCAGATCTATTTTGCCTTCGGCGATCCGGTAAAAGGCGAATTTGGCCAAGTGTTGCCGGCTTTGATCCGAGAAGCGAGGGCGGCGTTCCGGCCCGTGGCCTGAATAATGTCCTGATAGCGCATTGCTGCATTAATTGATGCGAAGACGATCTAAAACGCACCTCTGAGCTGCGCCTTCGAAGGTAACGTTGAAGTGCTGGAAGAAGCCATTCATTCCAAGAAGGGCGGTGATCGGGAAGTTCTCTTTGAATCCAGCCCTGATTCTGATAGGGCCTCCAAACACATAAAGCGTAATATCGTGGAGCCAGCTTGTTTCCAGCCCTCCAATTCCATTCAGCATCTCGACTTCTCCAGTCCTCAGATCAAGCCCAATTGCCGCAGCTAGATCGGCATGAAAAAGACAGCGTCCAGCACCGGAATCAATAAGCGCTTCAAATCTCTTTGTGCGGGGTGCATTCGGCTTTGCCAGCGCTATTTGGACAGGCAGTACTGCCGAATAGAGATGGGCTCCCTGACTGTCTGGGTATATCCGATATGGAACAATTGTGGACAATGCTAAACCGAGAGTGGAGACCAAGAAGAAGGTGTTTTTAGAATGAGCACGTCTGTCTCGCCTGCAGCATCCGCTTTTTCAGCAACATCGCTGTAGTCGCGCCCAACTGCAACGATGCGTACTTCATCTTCCGAAAGAGCAATCCAAGCGTCCAGAGGAGCGGATTGGAGAGCCTTAAGTCGAAGGGCCGCTTCAGGAGACATAAAACACCTCTTTGCCTTAGACGTATAGGTATACCCATCGGATTCATCGGCGTCAACTGATAAGAAGATCAATAATTAACCAAACGCTACTGGCAATACCTACTTCCATTGCAGAAGTCATCTGCGGCGTTTTGTTTCCAGCATAAGTTATAGAACGCAAATCATAGAGAATAGGCGGCTTGCAGGTTTTCCCATATCTTTGAGAACGCATTAGTGAGCCGCATCATACTCTGCGTTCCCAGCCTGATGCTGAGATTCTGGCGTTCAATGTGTGACGTGAGAATCCGGCTTCTGACTAGAAGCATGTTTTCGCATAGGACAGCATCGGCTCCTGAGTCCCAGTTTCAAAAAAGTGCTATCCTCAAGAGGATCGCCACTGGCTGTGTTTACGCAATCTTCCATCCCAAGTGTCTTACGCGCGCGGCGCCTGAAGGCTTCCGCTGTTTGGCTGATGCTCGCGTGTTTTTTTGCGTTTTTTCCCGGATGCAGCCACTTGCGCCACATACGGCACGATACGGTGTACGTCTCCGCGCGGCAGATGTATCTGCATGACCGGGTGGCCGCCGTCTCCAACCGCGTGGCCGAGGTGACCAACGGCCAGCCGCTGGAAGTGCTGGAACAGAGCCGCCGCTTCCTCAAGGTGAAGACGGAAAAGAACGAGATCGGATGGATTGAAGAACGGGCAGTCATCGACGGCAAGACATTCCATGCCTTTGACCTGCTAAGCCAGCAGCACCGTCAGGACCCGGTGGTGGCCAGCGGCGTACTGCGCGACGAAATCTATCTTCATCTGAAGCCCGGCCGGGAAGCAGAGCGTTTTTATCTGTTGGGAGCGAACTCCAGGGTACAGCTACTGGCGCGCGCCTCAGTCCTCAAGGCTTTGCCCGGCTCAGGGCAGGCCTCCAGGCCGTTGACACTGCCGCATGGTCCGGCGGCCAATGCTACCACGCCGCGGGCCGGCTCCAAACCGGCAGCAAAACCGGCTGCCCCTGGCGCGGCGCATCTTCCCGGCCAGCCCGATGCCGAGCCGCCGAATATGGAAGACTGGTGGCTGGTGCGCGACGATCAGGGCCGCGCCGGGTGGCTGCTGGCCAGCCGCATCGATGTGGATGTACCCGACGAGATTGCTTCTTATGCCGAGGGACAGCGCTACGTGGGCGCTTACGTACTCAACAAGGTTCACGATCCAGGGGCCGCGACGCCCAATCACGATGTTCCGCAGTACGTGACCGTGCTGTCGCCAACCAGGGCCGGGTTGCCCTTTGATTTTGACCAGGTGCGCGTCTTCACCTGGAGCATCCGGCACCATCGCTACGAGACGGCCTTCCGCCTGCATCCCATCCTGGGCTATCTGCCGGTGCATGTCACGCCCGCCTCAGCCGGTAACGCGCCCACCTTCAGTTTCCAGATCGCCAACGGTCCTGATATGACCACGGATCCCGCTACCGGCATCACCCGCCCGAACTCGCCGCGCACCATCACCTACCGGATGGAGGACACGCGCGCCGTGCGCATCGGCTCCGACCTGGGATCGATCCCTTTTAGCCACCTGCCCGAATCCAAACCCAAATCCGCCAAGACCGGGAAGAAGAGCCACCGGTAGGGCGGATTCAAAACGATTGTCTGCGCATGTTTAAAAAGTGTGTGAAGTGGTTGCAGCGTAGTGACTTACAGGCATCCGACCGCTCTTTTTGAGGCTTGCGTTCTGCTCCGACCGGAGCGAATTTGAGAAATCCGGCATGTGGCCAAGGTGCCGATGACCGGTTCAACGTGCAACTGGACAAGAAATGTGCGATATTACAGGGAGGAGGGAAACATGAAAAAGTCGTTGATGTGGATGACTATCATATTTTGTATAGCCATCGGCACCGCACAAGCCCAACATTCCATGCCGTCGTATCATCCCGCGCCGTCGTATCACCCCGCGCCGTCGTATCACGCGCCAGCGGCACGCCCGTCGTATCACGCGCCAGCGACACACACGGCACGCCCGGCGGCGCCTGCACGTCAGTCAACACCGCGACAGTCAACACCGCGGCAGAGCCAACCGCGCCAGAACAATGCGGGGCACAACAATAATCAGCGCAATAACCAGCACAACGCAAACAGGAACGGGACGAGGGATCACGCACATTCCGCCCGGAACGAGAACAGGGCGCGGCATACCCGCAACAATCAGCGCCGCCACGACCACCGGGACGCACGCGGGGCTTACAGAAATGGCCGCTTCAATGACCGGTTCTACGGCGCGCACTTCGGGCCTTCCCATGCCGTTGTGTTCAGCACACCCGGATTATGGGTTGGCACTCCCTACGGATCGCCCTTCTGGTGGGGCGGGGTGCAATGGGGCTTTGGCCCAGGCATCTTCTGGCCCAGTGCATGGGGCATGGGCGACGGAGTATACATCGAGTATGTCCCCGGAGTCGGCTACGTTTTAGCTAACCCGGCCTTCCCCGACACCACATTGGCGATTACCGCCGACGTCGATGCACAACCCGCGGATGAACCTGATCAGCAGTAACACTACATGGGGCGGGGAAACCTGCCCCGCAACTTTTGCTCGAGATAGTGCTCGCCACGCCCCATAACTTTACCGCACATGCACGAGGATCTTCGCATCCGGCATGGCTGCGCTACAGATATGTCTTGAAATGAAGGTGAGTATCCGTCTCTCGGCAATGAAATAATAAGCAATATGCGGACCCAACTTTCTTTTGCTCCCCTCACCCAAATTGAAACCGAATTATTAGCCGTTCTGGCCGCCGATACCCAAACCGGTAAAGGCCCCGACGCCAAGCCCCAGCCTGTGCTGCTGACCTCGGATGCCGCCGTCCAGGCTGCTGCCGCCGTGGTGCTCGCCAGCGGCGAATTCAAGGCCGGCGCCAATGAGACCGTGCTGCTGCACTCCCCGGCAGGCGTGGCCGCCAAACGGCTGCTACTGGTTGGGGTGGGCAAGCAGGCCAAGGCCAACGCCAACTCCGTGCGCTGCGCCGCCGGAACCGCCGTCCGCTTTATCAAGCCGCGAGGCATTCGCGAGCTGGTACTTTCCCTTCCTGAAAGCGATCCAAAAATCTTGCCCCGCACGGCGAGCGCACGCGCAGCTGTCGAGGGCGCGTTTATGGGCGACTTCGACTCCGACACCTATCGCAGCGAGCGCAAGGACCAGAGCGTGGAGTCGTTCACCGTGATCTCGCCACTTGGGGCCGCGACTGCCGGCGCAGATAAGGCAGCGCTGGAAGCCGCCTTCGCTGAAGCCATCATCATCGGCGAAAGCCAGAACTTCGCCCGCTCGCTGGTCAACGAGCCGGGCAACAAGCTCACTCCCACGCTGCTGGGCCAGCGCGCCGCACTCATGGCCTCTGAAGTCGGCCTCGGCTGGGAGGTCCATTCCACCGAAAAGCTGCGCGAACTGAAGATGGGCGCATTCCTGAGCGTGGCGCAAGGCTCGGCCGAGCCGCCCGCGCTGATTGTCCTGCGCTATGAACCGAAGGGAATCGCGGATGGCCCAGTTCTCGGTTTGGTCGGCAAGGGCATCACTTTCGACTCCGGCGGCATCTCCATCAAGCCCAGCGACAAAATGGAGGAGATGAAAACCGACATGGCCGGAGGCGCGGCCATGCTAGGCGCCATGCGCGCCATCGCCCTGCTCAAGCCAAAAGTGCGCGTCATTGCCGTCATCTGCGCGGCGGAAAATATGCCTTCCGGCACCGCGCAAAAGCCCGGCGACGTGCAGACCGCGATGCCGTTTTCGCCCGATAAACCGGGAAAGACCATCGAGATCATCAACACCGACGCCGAAGGGCGGCTGGTCCTTGCCGATGGCCTTACCTACGCGCGCCAACTGGGCGCAACGCACCTGATCGACGCTGCCACGCTCACCGGCGCCTGCGTCGTCGCTCTCGGCCACATCACCGCGGGCGCCTTCTGCAACGATGAAGACGCCTGGGCAAAGTTTGAAGCAGCTTTGGCCATTTCCGGCGAGAAGTTCTGGCGCATGCCGCTGGGCGAGGAATACGCCGAGATGATCAAGAGCGACATCGGCGACATCAAGAACACAGGCGGACGCTATGGCGGCGCGATTACGGCTGCCGAGTTTCTGAAGGTTTTTGTCGAAGAGACGCCGTGGATTCACCTGGACATCGCCGGCCTGGCCTGGGCAGAAGACTCGAAACCTTACATCGCCAAAGGGCCGAGCGGAGTTGGAGTGCGCTCGATTCTGGAATGGGTGCGGAGTTACTAGGACTGGTAAGTCGCGCTACTTATTCGGGGCGAATGAGAATGAGCTTGATGGCAAGTGTTAAGTGTGATATAATTATAGAGAAAGGTGTAGCCGAATTCTGGTAATGGACGTGTCTATCTGGTTGTCGCCATGAGAGCCGGGCGCGACAGTAATAACTGTTCCTTCAGAACGATTGAACTTACGGGAAGCATCACACTCGGATGTTCACTGGAAGAATAGTCTAACTCCGGCAACCGGTGGATGATGCTATTCGGTTGCCATGGGTTCATTGTAAGTAATCAGTTTGCAGAAAGGATGACCAAAGATGGAACAAACGGATTTCAAGCTCACTCAAGTCAGTGTGGTTATGCTGGGGGTTCAAGATGTGACGCGTTCGCTGGCGTTCTATCGCGACAGGCTGGGCCTGGAGGTTCAGCGTGAAATTCCTGGTTTCGCATTCCTGAACGCCGGCGCGATTACCCTATGCCTCAGCGAGCCTGCGGCCAAAGTCCGTGGCCAGGTTGCCGGCGCCGGCGAAGTTGTCTTCTCCGTTGAGGATGTAACCGCCGCCTATCAGGCACTGAACCAGAAAGGGGTCCAGTTCACCCACGAACCACGAAACATCACGCCAACCATGAAGGTTGCCAACTTCGATGACCCTGACGGCAACCACCTGTCTCTTTATGGAACTTAATCGAAACACCACTGATATGGCCAGTCCCACACCGCAGATGGTCACATCGCTTCCGGGCTTTCGATGCCCAGCCAACTTAGAGCCAGCACTAACTCGCGCAGCGCAACGGCAGCAGTGGCGAGCAGGAAAGTTTTCCGCGCCTGGTCTTCTTCCGTCAGAATGTGGTGCTTGTGATAGAAGTTATTGAACTCCTGCGCTAACTGGAAGGCGTGCTTGGCAAGGTAAGCCGGTTCCGAGGTTGCAATACACTGCTCCAGCACCAGCGTGCGCCGCGCGGCGCGTAGCCACAAAGCCCAGATGTCGTCGTTCTCCTCGCCACTGAGAAACTCCAAAACGTTGCCGCACGCAGCGCCAAAATCCGCCAACTCTGCTTCCGGCGTGGTTCCCGCCTTGCGGAAGATATTCTTTGCCCGCACCACGGCGTACTGAATATAGGGTCCGGTCTCGCCCTCGAAGCTCAGCGCATCTTTAAAATCGAACGCAATCACCGAGTTACGCGTGAACTTGAGCATGAAGTAGCGCAGCGCGCCGATGGCGATCTGCTCGGCAATCCGCTGGCGTTCCGTTTCATCGCGTCCGGTCTGGCGCGCGTCCACCTCGGCACGCGCAGCGGCGATCAGCTTGTCTATCAGATCATCGGCCTTGACGCCGAAGCCCTTGCGGCCGGAGACCTCGATGTAAGGCCGGTCCAGATCCTCCTCGGCAATCTCGTAGCCCAGCTCGACCGCGCAGCGCGGCGTCAACGCTACCATTTCATAACTGAAGTGCGTGTAGCGATCGGCCTGCTCGGTGTGTCCCATGCCGCGCAGCGCCTGAATTACATTAGCCTGCGGATCAGACTGACGCGTGTCGATGACGTTGTAAATCGCCTGCGCCCCGCCAAAGTGGGGGTGGGGCTCCACGCCCTTTTCCGCGGAGATCCAGCACTCATGATCGGGGTAAGTGAAGAACGGCTTGTAACCAAAGTCCTTGCCCAGCAGGCCAAACTTCCATAAGTGATAGGCAATATCTTTGCCGACGTAAGTTACCGTGCCGTTGGAGCGAACGATAACTTTTGCGTCTTCGTCGGTGACTTTCAGGACGTTTTCGTCCTGAGTCTGTTGCGCGGCCGCGCCGGGGCGCGTCATCACCCAGCAACCTTTGTTTTTACCTTCGGTCTCGAAGTAGAGAACACCGGTATTCTTGAGCTTCTCGAAGGCCGCTTCCCAGAACCTGAGGTGTAGAATCTCGCTCTCGCGGGGCAAAAAATCATATTCAATATCCAGCCGCTGCATGGTTTCCAGATGCCGCCGCAGGACCGCTGTAGAAATCAGATCCGCGATTTCGGCCGTTTCGTTGCCGCCCAGCTCAAGCTCGTGCAGCGTGGCGTAGCGCAGCTTCTTGCGCGCTTCATTCTCTTCCGCGCTTCCGCTCGCGTACCACAGCGAGGTCTTCGCGTATAGATCCCAGCAATAGAAATCGATTCGTTGGCCCTTCTGCGTGAGTTCATCAAGTAGCAGGCGAACGCCGGACAGCGATTTGTTTTCCAGATGCAGAAAGCCCACCACGACATCGGCTACCTGCACGCCGGTGTTGTCGATGTAATTCTGCACGTCCACCATTTGCCCAGCGGCGCGCAGCAGGCGGACGAAGGTATCGCCCAGAATGGCATTGCGCAGGTGGCCGATGTGCGCGGCCTTGTTGGGATTGATGCTGGTGTGTTCGACGAGAGAATGGATTCCCGATGCCACCTGCGATCCGGCCTCCGTCGCGGCGATCACTCGTACGCCAGCCGCCCGGTCCAGCCGCGCATTGATGTAACCGGAGCCGGCAACCTCGAAGCTCGCGAAGCCATCGACCTCGTTGAGCGCGGCGACAATCTCCTGCGCGATGACCTTAGGAGCTTTGCGCAGCTTGCGGGCCAGTTCAAACGCGATGGGCGTAGCCAGCTCGCCGAACTTCAGCTCCGGCGGAATCTCCAGCGGAACGGTTTCAAGTTGAAGATCGTACTTGGCCTTGAGAACCGCGCGAAGATGCTCCGCAAGCCGATTTTGCAATTCCAGGTACACGGATTTAAACCTCAAGAATTCTTGATTATCAAGGGATATTCTAACAGGATCGGAGCTTGGGACGGCGGTGATAAACTGCGTAAGAGGTTCGGTGTGTTTGAACGATTTACAGAACAAGCCAGAAGAGCGGTTTTCTTTGCTCGCTATGTGGCTGGTCATCAACGAGCCGAGTATATTACCACGGCGCATCTTCTTATCGGTCTTGCCTGGGAAGGTAAGACGCGGATCTCCGAAATTGATTCACTCAAGAATAGGATTCCCGAGCTTTGTGCGCTGCTTGGAATTCCGTGGCCTCTAGGAAAAGCCTCGAAGAAGCAACTCATGGCCGATTTGCGTCTAAACAACAACTTAAAAATGGCTATGAAGTATTCTGCTGAAGAAGCCGAAATGGATCAGTTGGCCTATATCGATACGGATCACCTTTTGCGCGGCCTCCTGCGCTTTCCCAACGAAGCCTCGAGTGCACTCCAATCCATCCATTTTGATCTTCCCACCGCCCGCGCAGTCTCCCAACGTCATCGCGCTAAGCTTTCACCCGAGCTTATACCCGTTTCGATGACTGCCCGCAATAGTTCAGGACAGGTGTCAGGCATGGCGGCTTATCCTTTTTTAATGGTGGCTATCCTTGCGTTGGCTGAAATCTTCCTGATACTCCTCGTAAGTTGGCTCAAGTAATTTCCCTTGCTGCTGCACGGAGTGTAAATGCCGTAAGATGGAGAGTGATTAACCCTTGCGCCCGCGTGCATCTGCAGGTGAAAGGGTGGAAGCGCCTATGACAAATTCTGCATCCAGCTCATCCCGCTACTACCTCACCACGCCCATTTACTACGTGAATGCGCGGCCGCACCTGGGCCACGCCTACACGACCATCGTCTGCGACGCCATTGCGCGGCGCAAGCGCGCCCTGGGCATCGATACGTTTTTCCTCACCGGCACCGACGAGCACGGGCAGAAGATCGAGCGCTCAGCGGAGAAGGCCGGCCGCACGCCCATGGAGTTTGCCACCGCCATTGCGGGCGAGTGGCGCGGACTGTGGGACCGTCTGGGGCTTACCTACGACGACTTTATTAGGACGACCGAGCCGCGACACGAGCGCGGAGTGCAAAAGCTGTTTTCGACGCTGCGCGATCGCGGCTTCATCTACAAGGGCTCGTACACCGGACAGTACTGCGTTAGTGATGAGCTGTATGTGGACGGCCCCGCCGGCACGGTCTGCCCCGATTGCGGCCGCGTGACGGAGACGGTGAGCGAGGAGAATTATTTCTTCAAGCTATCGGCCTTCGAGCGCAAGCTGCTGGAATTTTACGAGGCCAACCCCGGATTCATGGGTCCGGAGTCGACGCGGCGCGAGGTCATCTCGTTTGTGCGCGGCGGACTGCGCGATCTCTCTGTGAGCCGCACAAGTTTTTCCTGGGGGATTCCGGTTCCCGGCGACGAGAAGCACGTGATTTATGTGTGGCTGGACGCGCTGGCCAACTACCTCACCGCGCTCGGCTACGGCTCCGACGATCCGGCCGACCAGGCGCGCTTTGAAAAATTCTGGCCGGCGGATCTGCACCTCGTCGGCAAGGAAATCACACGCTTCCATTGCGTCTACTGGCCGGCGTTTTTGATGGCGGCGGGCCTGCCGCTGCCGCGCTCGGTGATGGCCAATGGCTGGCTACTCTTTGACCAGGGCAAGATGTCCAAATCGCGCGGCAACGTGGTGAGGGCCGAGACGGTGCTGGAGGTTTTGGGCGCGGATGCGTTGCGCTACTTTTTATTGCGCGAAATTCCCTTCGGGCAGGATGGCGGCTTTAGCTTTGACGCTTTAGTCCAGCGTTATAACGGCGACCTGGCCAACGGCTACGGCAACCTGGTGAGCCGCGTGGTCAACATGGTGCACAAGTACTTTGGCGGCGAGGCGCCCAAGACCGGCGCGGAGACCGCTGCCGAAGCTGCGCTGCATGTGTGCGCGGAGAAAACCATTACGGAATTTAAACCTGCATTCGACGAACTGAATTTCTCCGAGGCGCTCAAGGCGCTGTGGGTTTTGGTCGCGGAGACCGACGGCTACCTGACCGCCAATGCGCCATGGAAGAAGCCCGCTGATCGCTCCGACGCCGACCACTCTGCTTTGCAAGCTCGCGTGCTGGCTACGGCCGCCGAGGCAATTCGCATCATCACCGCGCTGGTCTATCCGATCATGCCGGATGCGGCCGCCAAAGTTTGGCGTCAGCTTGGACAAGGCGAGATTGCCGACGCCGCAAAGAAATCATTTTTGACAAAGATCGCCTGGGGCGGATTGAAGGCCGGGACACACTTCGCCGAGCCCGCGCCGCTCTTCCCCCGCGCGGAAAAGGACGCCGTCGAACGCATGCAAAACATCGAAGATCAAAACAACAGCAGAGTTGTGGAAACCACCACCTCTGGCGCGGCCAACAACGGCGTCGCCGAAAAAACCGCGGACGCAGCCCCAGCTGCCACGCCAAAAGTTTCCGCAAAACGGTCATCCATCCCGCCGCGAGCGCCAGCCCCACCGCAGGTGGCTGCATCGTATCAGGGCACGACATCAGTCGCGCCGAAAGCCAGCCAGAAAGAAAGAGGGGCTTTGACCCCTGAGGCACGCACATTGGAAAACACATCGACACCCTCCGCGCCGCAGGCGCCTACAATCGACACCACGCCCGCCGGCGAGCAACACTTGGCGCCAATGCAGGCAGCGGCGGAACCGCAGTCAGCCGCACCGCAGGCGGCCGCAGAGCCACAGAAGATCAGCATCGATGATGTGCTCAAGGTCGATCTGCGCGTGGCTCAAATTCTCGTCGCCGAGCGCGTGCCCAAGGCCGACAAGCTGCTGCGCCTGGAGGTCGATCTGGGCTATGAGAAGCGGCAGATTTTAGCCGGCATTGCGCAGTACTACGAGCCGGAAAAACTCGTTGGCCGCAAGATCGTCATCGTCGCCAACCTCGCCCCGCGCATGATGAGGGGCCTGCAGTCGAACGGCATGCTGCTGGCCGCATCCTTGCCCGACGGCGCGCCGGTGCTGGCCGGATTCCTGGAAGAAGTTCCGCTGGGCGCGAGGCTGAAGTAGGCACCTGTGGTGCGACTCTCGAAAAGCACCTGCGGTGCGACAGACGTCTTCAACTCTCTTGCGCCCGCAAATAAGCCCCGCTCCATCTCAATTGCTTATACACATAAATCGTGCTATCCTTACACATCAGGAGATGCGGCTATGCGGACCAATATCGAGATTGATGACAAGTTGATGCGACAGGCGATGAAGGCGACCGGGGCAAAGACCAAGAAAACGGCGGTCGAGGCCAGCCTGCGCAAGCTGATCGCGCTCAAGGTCCATGAGAAGAAGGTCAAGGAAGTCTTCCGCCAGCAGGAGATTGATAGGTTGTCAGCCGAGCGAGATGGCCGTCTGGATGAGTGGCACAAGGCGCTCGTGAAAAAGGGTAATTGGCCGGAGTTTGCAAACGATGCGAACGAATATTGAAATCGACGAAAGATTGATGCGTCAGGCCATGGCCCTCACTGGCCAGCCCACGAAGAAGGCCGTTGTCGAAGAGGCGCTGCGCCTCACCGTGCAACTCAAGCGTCAGTCAGAAGCCCTTCGCAAGCTTTGGGGCATTGGCTGGGAGGGCAATCTCGACGAGATGCGCGCCACCCGCTTCCCTGACTGGGATAAGGATTGGAGTTCTGAGCCGGAACTCCACCACAGGTCTGTTGCATAAAGCGCCCCGCACTACCTAGTCAGGTTTAAGCATGATCATTGTCGACTCATCGGTTTGGATTGACTTCCTGAATCAGAAGGTTACACCGCAGACCAGTTGGCTCCGCGCGCAGCAAAACATCGGAGCGATAGGCTTGACTTCCCTCGTGCTCACGGAGGTTCTTCAGGGGATTCGCTTCGACAGCCGTCTTCGCAATGCCGAGCAATTCTTTCGGACGATGCCTGTCTTTGATTCCCTGAGCCGGCCATTAGCAATTCAAGCAGCGGGCAACTACCGCACACTACGCAACATTGGTATTACGATCCAAAGCACGATTGACTGTCTTATCGCGACCTTCTGTATTGAGAACAGCTATCAACTCCTGCACAGTGACAGCGATTTTGACTATTTCGAGCAGCACCTGCATCTATCTGTGCTCCATCCGACTGCGCTGCGAATCCCTTAATCTGTAATAAGACCGGGGAATTATTTCCCAACCGAGGACCCTTTGCTGATCGATTCTCATGCCCACATCGATAGCCCGCGCTACGCGGAGGACCGCGAAGCCATGCTGCGCCGCGCCTGGGAGGCGGGCGTGGGCGCGGTGCTGTCCATCGGCATCGGCGAAGAGCCGGCCCAGATGCACCAGTCGCTGGAAATCTGCCGCCAGTTCAACGGGCGGCCTGAAATTCCCAAACTCTACTCAAGCGCGGGAGTCTACCCGCACTACACGCCGGAGATCAACGACGCCATCCTCGCCAAACTCGACGCCTTGCTGGCCGAACCGGAGGTGATCGCCTGCGGCGAGATCGGCCTCGACTACTATCACGAGGGCGCGCCGCACGCCGTGCAGCGCGAGGGCCTCGTTCGTATGTTAGAAATAGCCGCGGCGCGCAAGCGGCCCATCCTGATTCATTGCCGTCCGAAAGATGGAACCACCAACGCGTGGGATGATTTGTTCGAGATTCTTGAGGCCCATTGGCGGTCTACCGGACTCGGCGGAATCATGCACTGCTTCGGCGGCAACTACGAGCAGGCCCGCCGCTCGCTTGACCTGGGATTCCTCGTCTCCTTCGCCGGCAACCTGACCTATCCCAAGGCGCAGCCGTTGCGCGACGTGGCCGCACGGCTTCCCTTGGACCGAGTTCTGGTGGAGACCGACGCGCCCTGGCTGGCTCCGGCGCCCAATCGAGGTAAGCGCAACGAACCGGCCTGGGTGAGCCTTACGGCGCAAACGCTGGCTGGGTTGAATGGCGTCTCAGAGGCGGAAATTGCCCAGGAGACCACGAAAAACTTTCATCGGCTGTTTGATTTTGGTGCAGACGTGGGAAACTGATAGTTGGCATTGCATGCAGCAGCCTTTCAATTATTGAGGGGGATTAGAGCCATGGCCCAGGACAATTCATTCGACATCGTCAGCAAAGTGGACATTCAGGAGGTGCGCAACGCCATCGACCAGGCCTTGAAGGAGATTCGCCAGCGCTTCGATCTGAAGGACTCCCACTCGGAGGTCAAGCTGGAGGGCAACGACGCCATTCAGCTGGCATCCGACGGCGAGTACCATCTGGAAGCGGTCAAGGACATTCTGTGCCAGAAGCTGGTCAAGCGCGGCGTCCCGCTGAAGAATTTGACTTACGACAAGCTGGAGCCCGCGCTGGGCAAGAGCGTGCGCCAGAAGATCAGCCTACAGCAGGGCATTCCCGTAGAAAAGGCCAAGGAGATTGTCCGCATGGTGAAGGACGCAAAAAAGAAGGCGCAGATCACCATCATGGGCGATACCGTCAGAGTATCCAGCAGGGACCGCGACGAGTTGCAAGCCGTGATCGCGTTGCTGCGCGGCCGGGAGATGGGGCTGGAGCTGCAGTTCACCAACTACCGCACGAATTGAGCATCTGAATTCTAGTCGAGGAGTTCAAAGAAGACAATGAAGCTCGTTCGATCTGATACACCGGAGGTAGCACACTGTATTGCCTCGACCAGAACTCGGGCCAGCCGGCATTTGCCTGTATTTCTTCTCGGCCTTCTACCAAACCTAATAATCCTATCGATCACGCTCATCAGCCTCATTATTTCGGTTCGAGTAGCGGTTTGGATCGGCTTGCCGGCGTTTCTTGCATGGAATGCATGGGTGCTTTGGCGGGCGAGATCTCCCCGCCTCAGCTGGGTCATAAAGGCTCGTCCCGAGCGAGTATACATTCGGCTCTTTGTTGGGTTTGGAAAGTCCTGGCGCGAACTCGATGCGCCGGATGTCATAGTGCTCGAAGCCTCGGAAATCGCTTCGATAGCGGTCAGAACTGTCGATGTGTTTTTGTACGGACCCAAGCCCAAGATTGTTGAATGGCTGATGATCGAACCGGCTCACGCGGTCGCGGAGAGTGTTTCCGATCAGATTCCTTTATTTCTCTGGGACACTAGAATGACTGATTTAAGCGAGCGGGTATATTGGGTAAACGAGGAGCGGCGTCTCGCCATTGGATGGGAATGGTGTCGTCCTGCTTTGCGGATCTTCCTTCAGCAAGTAGTACAGGAATGTCCATCTATTATCATAGCCCCCGAAGAACGTTCTGAGTTGGATTTGAATGGGATTTGGAAAGGGAGGGCAAAACCTGATGCGCAACAGCGCCAGATGCTCCTTCAGGCATGCCGCCTTGGTTTTTTTTGCGATTGCGCACAGCGGATAAGTCAGTATAAGCACATGTCGTTCCGAAAGGCTGGGGCATACCTAGCTGAGATTAAGCGAGAGGAAGCCGGGACAGGACACCCCACTGTTTGACCGCCTGCGGTTGGGCAGAATTTCCAAAAGCTAACAAGCAGATGGCAACAACCGCATTGTAGGATAGAAAACGGGACGCGGAGAGCTTTTGAGCACACTGGCGATAGCGACGGCAAAAGAGGTTTTCGAGCTGCTGCGGGACGACCTCGTGTCCATCGAGCAGGAACTGGGCCGCGATGCTGCCTCCGGCGTCAGCACCATCACCGAGATTGCCGAATACCTACGCGGCGGCGGCGGCAAACGCATCCGTCCATCGCTGCTCCTGCTCTCCGCGCACGCGCTTGGATACTTCGACCAGAGCGCCATCCGCCTGGGCGCGGTGGTGGAGATGGTTCATACCGCCACGCTGGTTCACGACGACATCATCGACGGCGCCGACACGCGGCGCGGACGGCCCTCGGCCAACACCGCCTGGGGCAACGAGAAATGCGTGCTGGCCGGCGACTGGCTTTACATGCAGGCCTTCAAGGTGGCTTTGGAAGAGAGTAACCTGCGCGTCCTCGACCTGCTCATCGGCCTGACCCAGCAGATGGTCGAGGGCGAGCTGTTGCAGATTCAAAAGCTGGGCCGCGCCGTCAGCGAGGCCGAGTACTACGACCTGATCTATCGCAAGACGGCCTGTCTCTTTTCGATTTCCATGCGTCTGGGCTCGGTGTTGGCCGGGGCCTCTGAGGCAGTGGAGACGAGCATGGCCGCCTATGGCCGCGCCGTGGGTCTGGCCTTTCAGATTGTGGATGACGTGCTGGATTTGACTGCCACCGAAGAGGTTCTGGGCAAGCCCGTGGCCAGCGATCTGCGCGAGGGCAAGGCCACGCTCTCTGTGATCCACTCCATCGACCACGGTACGGCCCAGGACCGGCAGACCATTCAGCGGGTATTAGATGACCGCAGCTTCGAGCGCGTGAGCCGCGAGCGAATTCAATCGATTCTGGCGCGCAACGGCTCGGTGGAGTACGCCATGAACGTCGCCGACCGCTACGCGGAGCAGAGCCGCCTGGCTCTGGCCTCGCTGCCTGACTCCGAATACAAGCGCGCGCTGCTTTGGGTGCCGGATTTTGTGGTGGCGCGGGAGAAGTAGCCGCTCTGCGCCAGCAATTCTACTCACGCATCCTGCACAATCGTTCCCTGGTGGTAGACAATCTTCCAGCCGTCGGCGGTGTTGCGCCAGATGGTGGCCCGGCGGGTGAGCCGCTGGTTGTCCTGGAGCAGCGTGTAGGTCAGCAGATAGGTATCCACACTCAACTGGTGGCAATGAAAATCCCGCGTCTCCCAGACGTCGGTGTGGGGGGCGGAAAAGCGTTCCACCAGGCCATCCAGCACAGCTTGCCGGGAATAGCGGCGACCGCTGGCTCCGGTCTCCCAGTAATCCTCCGCCGTCATGCGTTCGAAATCGGCCCGCGTGGTTCCGAATTCCGGGCGATGAAAGATTGGCTCGCGGAGGGAGAGTTCGGCGAGTACGCCTTCGAGTTTAGGGGCGGTCGAGAGAGTGGGTTCCATCTTTTGAATCCATGATTCCTGCGCCTTTACGCGGACCGGCTCGCCGGAACGGGCGTCGATCGCGTCGTCCTTGACCAGATGCAGCCAAATCAACTCGGGCTGCACGGGTGCATTTTTAAAGTGCTGGGCCGCAGCCGCTCGAGCATTGTCGCGCAACTCTTCCCACGTGCCGCCTTGCGCCACAATCGAGTGACCCGGCGCTCGCGCCACGTAGCCACCCTCTTCCGCATCGCGTACCTCGAAGATCAGTTCCATGGGAAACAGCATAGCGCGGTTGCCCACCCTAGCCGCAATAGAACGAAACGCGGGTCCTTCGACTCGTTGCACTCGCTCAGGATGACAAGCGAGAATGTGGCGCCCAGATTTTTACTCTTTATGTTGTGGCTCCATCATGGCCCGCAAGGCGGCGGCGTAGTGGGGTGGCAGTGGCTTTTTGTTCATCTGGTCGTCGCAGACGACGTGGGTAGTTTCGCCCTCGGCCAGGAGCGCCGGCTCTTCGCCTTCTTTAGCTTTGCGGAGGATGCGGTAGGCGAACTTGAGCACCGAGTTGCGCAGCAGGGCGGGGCGGGTCTCGATGAGGATCCGGTCGTCGTAGCGAGCGGGGGAACGATAGCGGCAGGTAGCCTCGACGACGGGCAGGATGCACTCGTGCTCGGTTTCCAGCACGCTGTAAGAAAAGCCGAGGGCGCGGAGCAGCTCCACGCGGCCCACTTCAAACCAGACCAGGTAGTTGGCGTAGTAGACGATGCCCATCTGGTCGGTTTCGGCGTAGCGGACTCGAACTTCGGTGGTCACAGGCATGAAACGGTCTCTCCGAGTGTCTGATAATGAACACATTGCGTCCCCGGTTTTCCACGTGGAACATTGTTTTTTCCACATTTTACCGGGTTTTGCCGGGTTTTATCCCTTACCCCCTTCATTTTGAGGACGTGATGACAATTCACAGTCTCACATTTAAGGGAGAAGAGACGGCGAATCAGACCCCCGGGGGGGAGGGTATGCTTTTCGGGGGTATAAACGGGCGTATGTCCAACAGATTGAACAAGTTCCCTCTCGATTTTTGTTTGCACTTGACCACATTTTAAACTTTTTCCCTTCAGGACCACTGATTGATATTGTGCGCCGAATGCAGATAATTATCTGCAAACTTAGAGCGGAACCAGAGTAACAGTGTCCTGTTGAGTCTTGTTCAGGGTCGCCGCTTCCACCACCCCAGCGACGAAGACCTGTCGCTGGGGACCCCGTCCCTGATGGTCACGTCGACTTGAATGCTTTGGTTTCGGGATACATCGACTCTGGTCCCGCTATTGGCCACCCGTTCAAAACAACCCATCTCATGGCTTCAGGTGCGTGAAGATGGGCAGCTTGGTGATGTCGTTGTACGTAATGAAAACAAAAAGCGTGACTAACATGACAAACGCTGCCTGGTAGATGCGCTCTTTGACATTGATGTTGATCTCATGGCGCAAAATTCCTTCGATCAACAGAATTAGAATCATGCCCCCGTCCAGGATGGGAAAGGGGAGCAGATTGAGGATGCCGAGGCTGATGCTGATCTGCGCGGCCAGCGTAAACATATACTCCAGGCTCTGACTCTCGGCCGCATCGCCGGCCGCACGAGCGATGCTCAACGGACCTCCTAAGGCGCTGGAGGCAGCGATTTTGCGCGTAAAGATGCGCTGCAATACCTGCAACAAGAGTGTTGAGTTATCCATGAAGAATTGATTTGATTCCACTACAGAGGTTTTTAGCGGCAGTGGATCGCGGCGCATAGGCGGTGGAAGAGGCTTAAAGCCAAGAAGCCAGTCTGACCCGATTTGTGTGGGATGAGCGATAACAGGCGGGAGAGTAACGCCGTTGCGCACCACGACTAGCGAAATCGGCTTGCCCTTACCGTCCTGCATATAAGCCCGCAATGAAGTTACGTAATGGAATGGATGGCCATCGACAGATTGAATATCGTCACCGGGGCGCAGACCGGCCTGCGCGGCGGGTGTTCCCGCTTGTACCGAGACCACACCGATGGGACCATCTGTATACTGAATCAGCATTCCCGCGATGCTCCCGCCCTTCAATTCTTCGGGAACGCGGAAGGGGAGTTGAAGCGGTTTTCCCTCACGCTCCACCATAACCGGAATCGTCTGGTTTGGATTCAGAGCAATCTTCTCTATAATTTTCTCCCAACTGGGATTGTCAACTTCGGCAAAATGACGAATGATGTCGCCGGACTGAAGACCGGCCTGAGCAGCGGGCGAGCCAGGGATGACCCATTCGATGGTGGCGGTTTTGACTTCTACAGCAGGAACCTCGTTGATCCAACCGAAGTAGCCCAGCATGAGCACGAAGGCCAGAACGAAGTTGGCCACGGGACCGGCTACGCCGATCAACATGCGCTGCCAACGGGGATGCGATGTGAGTGCTCCGGGGTCATCGGGCGGGGCGACGGTAGCTTCGCCTTTGGCGGCGTCGCTGAGCTCGGCGAAGTTCTCGCCGGCCATCTTGACATAGCCGCCCAGAGGCAGCAGGCAGACCATGTAGTCGGTGTCGCCGTACTTGACGCCGAAGAGACGCGGGCCGAAGCCGAAGGAGAAGGCCTCGACGCGGACACGGCAGAGCTTGGCAACGGCAAAGTGGCCAAATTCGTGGACCACAACCATGACGCCGACGAGGATGATGAAGGCGACGACATCGCGAAAGCCAGTAATCAGAAAATCATGCATAAGTAAGTTGTCAGTTCTCAGTTCTCAGTTGTTAGTTCACAGTTCACAGTTCTCAGTTCTCAGCATTGGCCATTAGCTTTTAGCTAAACAGCGATAATCACAAACCGCTGGTCACTGACAACTGAGTACTGACTACTGAGAACTAATTTGCCAGCAGCGCACGCGCAGTTTGACGCGCCTCTCGATCCGTCGAGAGCACCTCGGCGATGGTGGCTGGGTGGGCCTCGGGCGTAGCTGCGAGCACTCTTTCAATTGTACGCGGGATGCCGGTGAAAGGGATGCGGCGCGAGAGGAAGGCCTCGACGGCGACCTCGTCGGCGGCGTTGAGGGCGATGCAATGTGCTCCGCCTTTTTGGGCGGCCTCGAATGCCAGGCGCAGGCAGGGGAAGCGCACGAGATCGGGCGGTTCGAAGTCCAGGTGCGAGAGCGCGGCCATGTCGAAGGTGAGCGTGGAGGCGGGCCGTTCCGGCCAGGCCAGCGCGTAGAGAATGGGCAGGCGCATGTCGGTGACGGAGATCTGCGCCAGGATGGAGCCGTCTATGTACTCCACCAGCGAGTGGACAGTGGACTGGGGGTGGATGGTGACGCGGACTTGAGAGGGCGTCACGTCGAAGAGGCGGCAGGCTTCGATGACTTCCAGGCCCTTGTTGAGCATGGTGGCGGAGTCGATGGTGATGCGGCGGCCCATGACCCAAGTGGGGTGCTTGAGGGCCTGCTCGGGAGTGATTGAGGCGAACTGATCCAGGGAGAGCTTGCGGAAGGGCCCGCCGGAGGCTGTGAGCCAGATGGTTTTGACCTCAGAGTGCGCGCCGACTCTCATGCATTGGTGGACGGCGTTGTGCTCGCTGTCAATGGGCAGGATGGGGACGTTGCGCTCACGGGCTGCCTTGGTGAGGATTTCTCCGGCGGCGACCATACATTCTTTGTTGGCGAGGCCGACGGGCTTGCCGGCCAGGATAGCGGCGTGGGTGGCCTCAAGTCCGGCGACGCCAACGATGGCCGAGACGACAAAATCGGCTTCAGGCAGCGTGGAGCAGGCGACGGTGCCCGCCGTTCCGTGGACAACCTCGATGCCGGTGACGCCGGCCTGCTTGAGCCGGGCGGAAATCTGCGCGGCCAGCTCTTCAGTGGCCAGCGAGAGGAGCTTGGGCCGCCAGCGAAGGGCCTGCTCAAAGGCCTCGTCCACGTTGCGCCCGCAAGCGAGCGCGGCGACGGAGTAGCGCTCCGGGAACTGCTCGACGATGGAGAGAGTGCTTTGGCCGATGGAGCCGGTGGAACCGAGAATGGCGAGTTTCTTCATAGGATGATTCAGGTATCCATGGAACTTATTTTGCAGTTGCCGACTTGTACGATGACAGCATTTCACGCCTGAGGATGGCGTTCATGCGCGACTGATAGCCTCTGCCGTGAGACTTCAGCCATTCCAGAACATCTCCGTCCAGACGCGCAGTGACGATGCGTTTAATAGGGCGATAGAGATGCCCGCGTACACGCCTGGTCTTCGCCCATTCCGCGTCCGTCAGGACAGGAATATCGCTGGTGTCAATATCGCTCGCCGGTCGCGCCGAGAGTGCTTTAAGATTTGCGCGCTGCGCGTCGGTCAGCGGCGGCAAAGTCTCCAGTGTGTACCTAACCATTTTCTTTTTCATAGCGTCGCCTTTCCCTTGGTTCAGCTCTTCTGGCGGAGATGATGCGCACCACTTCGATTTCGTTTCTGTCCTCAATTTCTTCTCTGATCATGTGCGCGACGATCAGCAGGGATAAGCCCTCGACTTCACCGCAGGCTTGCCAGCGTTCTTCGCCATCCTGAACACGCTCTTTCCAGGACAGATAGAGAGGGTTTCGGAAGACCTGAGCAGCTTCCTCGAAGCTCACGCCATGCTTGCGGCGGTTAGCGAGATTTTTCGCCTCATCCCACTCGAACAGAAAATTGCTCACGACTCAATTGTAATACATATTTGTAAATATGTGAACTACCATCGGCGAGGGCCGCCAGACGAGCCTGTACTGCTGGTTCGAGTTGGACAAGAATCGATTTTTGCGGCATGAATCACACCATGCGCAATTATGCACCAGAATAGAAATCATGCGCGAAATTCGCACTCTTCTCTTCTAAATTCCGTATTTTCTATCCCCTGTCTCTTCGATGCCGTAGAATCGGCTTGTATGAAATGTCCTTATTGCGGCTTCAGTCAGGATCGGGTAGTGGACTCGCGGGAGAGCAAGGAGGCGGACGCTATCCGGCGGCGGCGGGAGTGCGAGAAATGCAATCGCCGCTTCACCACGTATGAGCGAATCGACGAAATTCCCTACATGATGATCAAGAAGGACGGGCGGCGGGAGCGCTTTGACCGGCAGAAGATTCTGAACGGCCTGCTGCGCGCCTGCGAGAAGCGGCCGGTAGCGGCGAGCAGCCTGGAGGCTATCGTCAACGCCGCCGAGGCCTTTCTGGCCGAAGCTCCGGAGCGGGAGCGCACCACGGCCGAGATCGGCGAGCTGATTATGGAGCGCCTCAAGGGAATCGACACCGTGGCCTACATCCGCTTCGCCTCGGTCTACCGCGACTTCAAGGACGTGCGCGAATTCAAGGAGGAGCTGGAAGGGCTGCTGGGCAGCCACACCGGCGGCAAGGGGAAGAAGTAGGGGATAGGGAGCAGGAGACAATTGTGGCCGAGCAAAAGACGCACAAGGTAACACTGATTCCCGGCGACGGCATTGGGCCGGAGGTGACGCAGGCGGTGGTGCGCATTCTGGAAGCCACCGGCGTGCGCTTCGAGTGGGAGCGCTTTGCCGCCGGCGCAGAGGCCTTCGAGATCTTCGGCGAGTACATTCCCGCCGCGCTCTATCAATCCATCGAGCGCAACGGCGTGGCGCTGAAGGGGCCGGTGGCGACGCCCATCGGCGGCGGCTTTAAGAGCATCAACGTCACGCTGAGAAAACGATTTGACCTGTTTGCCAACTTCCGCCCCATCAAGAATCTTCCCGGCCTGGAGACGCACTGGCCGGGCGTGGATTTGATCATTGTGCGGGAAAACACGGAGGGCGAGTACCTGGGGCTGGAGCACGAGGTGGTTCCCGGCGTGGTGGAAGCCATCAAGGTGATCACCGAGAAGGGCTCCACGCGCATCGCCAAATTCGCCTTTGAGTACGCGCGCAAACATGGCCGCAAGAAAGTTCACTCCATTCATAAGGCCAACATCATGAAGCTGTCGGACGGGCTGTTTCTGCGCTGCGCGCGCCAGGTGGCCGAAGAGTTTCCCGACATCTTCTATGGCGAGCACATCATCGACAACACCTGCATGCAACTGGTGATGAATCCCTACCAGTACGACACGCTGCTTCTCGAAAATCTCTACGGCGACATCGTCAGCGATCTGTGCGCGGGGCTGGTGGGCGGGCTGGGGCTGGTGCCCGGCGCCAACCTGGGATTGAATTGCGCGATCTTCGAAGCGGTTCACGGCTCGGCTCCGGACATTGCGGGCAAGGATATCGCCAACCCCACGGCGCTGCTGCAATCCGCGGTTCTGATGCTGCGCCACCTGAACGAGGAGACAGCGGCCGACCGGGTGCACAAAGCTCTGGAGACGGTCTACGCAGAGCGCAAAACGCTCACCCGCGACGTGGGCGGCACGGCGGGAACCAGCCAGTTCGCCGACGCGGTGCTCAAGGCCATGGAATAACGCGGCACTGATACAGTTTCCGCCCATCTTCATGCCGCAGGAGCCTGTAGCGTTGTTCATGCAAATATTGTTCTGGGAAAAATGTTTCTGCTGGATTTTCATAAGAATTGACAAATAATCATAGAAAACTAGACAAAGCCTATCCAAATACTGTAGCCTTTTCTTCATCACTACAACACAAGGTGCAGGTAATTACGAATTGAGGAAGAGTTCATGACGAAGCACATCTCTGGTATCACGCGGTACGGCGCGCTCGCGCTCGTCGCCATCCTGGCTTTCGCTGTTTCTTCGGCGATGGCCCAGACTGCCCCAGCCACACTCCCCGCCGAAGCCAGCCCCGTGGTAAGCCATCCGGCCACAAGCGGACCCATCAGCCACAACTACACACTGAAGAAGGTTGACGGAACCCTCAACATCCTGGTCGATCCCGATGGGACGTGGAACTTCTCTGGCAACACAAAGGCCTTTCCGGGCAAGGATTTCGACGTCACGCTGGCGCTGAAGAACACAGACGGCGCGGTGGTACTTTTCCAATACGTCGGAGATGCAACGCACGGGATTCAGTTCAGCAAGCAGGGCCAGAACGATATTCTGAAGGAGAACTTTGCCTCCTTCGCGAAGAGCCACAAATCTGCCTGGGAGTATCGTATCTACGAGAACGCCGCCGGCAAGAGACAGCTCTATGAAGAGCGGCTGAGAAAGAGAGAAGAACTGCTGAAGGCGGAGAAGGAAGCCAGAAAACGGCATGACGAGCAGGTAGCGGCTGAAAAGAGGAAAGAGCTGAAGGCTGAAGAGCAGGCCGAACTGAAATGGGAGCAGCAACAGCAGGCTCAGCAGCATCAGCAGCAAAGCAGCGGCGGCGGCGGCACGAGCGTGGGCAGCGTGCTGAGCACTATCGGCTCGGTCGCGGGCGCCATTTTGTCGTTCCTGTAAAGCTGGGCAGACTGGGTTTCCACTGCGGCAGCAGGGCGGCTGGGACTTAAGCTAACTAAACAGCACACAAGGCTGGGCGGCTTGCTCAGCCTTGTGACTTTTTGCACCATGCGCATAAAGATGATTTGGCGTCCCTGCCCGGTCCGATTCCTGCGAGAGCCCGTGAGCAGGTTTACTCCGCCTCCGAAGTCGACGAACGGCCCAGCCCGGCCATTTGCCGCAAGCCCATGGTAGAGACTCCCGTTTATATTCATCGGCTGGAATCCTCTGTTTCAACAGACATTCGCGGGCTGGCACGAAATTTCGAGCGATTTGGATTAACCAGGCTGCTACAGGGCGCTCCGCGGCACTGCCCGCACTGCCTGCTCCACTATTCCATTCGAGGAGCGGGCCGGATTTTTCTGGCTTGAAGAGAGTCGTGCCACTGCTGCGCGGCCTGTTACTGCAGGGCCTTCTTGATTTGGTCAGACGCATCATATGCGCTATCTATTGCGACGCCCAAATCGGGGCTAGTTTGCGCCCGGCCGACTATACAGACGTGGGAGACGGTTGTGATCAGCGAATGATCATTTTTGCGGTAAATTTTAATCTCGTAACCTACATTCCCAGCATTCGACCTGCCGTAGCCGGGCTTCTTGTACTCTGTGAACTTGCCTTCCACCACAATGGAATCAGAGGCATCTGCTTCGGGCACAGCGGCTCCCTCATCCACTGTCTGGGTAACCACCTTGTCCTTCACCAGTCGAACTCGAAAGAGATCATAGAACTTGCTGGCAAGAGCCTGCGGCATTCCAACAGCTTCCGCATTTGTGAAATGCTTCACTTCCGCATATTTGTACTTCGACTGGTTATCCTTGGCCGAAAGGTTGGCAACACTGCAAAGCCCTAGTAGAAGTGTGATTAGAAAAAAACGACGCATGGCATTCCTTTCATAGCGATATCAACACGTATCCCTGTTCAGACCGAATTATATCGCTGTTGCATGTTGAGTGCCTCCGCGCTCCAAACTGGTTCAGGCGAACCGTTTTCCCAGTAGATGACGCGCCCGCGCGCCGCGTCTGTCCGGAAAACGCTCAATTTGCGCCTGTCTTCCTGTACACTGGAGTGAATACGGACATGAAAAACAAATTTCCAATCGGCATTTTAGGCGCTACCGGAATGGTGGGCCAACGGTACATTCAGCTACTGGAACGCCATCCGTGGTTCGAAATTACGTGGCTGGCAGCCAGCGACCGGTCTAGCGGCAAGACCTATGGCGAAGCCGCCAAGTGGCGACTGGACACACCACTGCCCGAGCGCATCGCCAAGATGACTATCTCGCCGGCGGAGCCTGAGGGCGCGCCGAAGATTATCTTTGCCTCGATCGATGCGGCTATTGCCCAGGAACTGGAACCCAGGTTTGCCGCCGCCGGCTGCGCCGTGGTCTCCAACTCCAGCGCCTTCCGCATGGCTCCCAATGTACCCCTGGTGCTGCCCGAGGTGAACGCCGAGCACCTTCACCTGATTGAGGAGCAATCCTGGCGCAAGGAATCGGGCGGCTACATAGTCACCAACTCGAATTGCACGGTGATGGGCCCGGTGCTGGCGCTCAAGCCGATTGTCGACCGCTTCGGAATCGAGCAGATCTTCGCCACGTCCATGCAGGCCGTGAGCGGCGCGGGCTATCCCGGCGTGTCCTCGATGGACATTCTGGACAACGTGGTTCCCTACATCAGCAGCGAAGAAGAGAAGATGGAAGCCGAACTGCTTAAGTTGCTGGGCTCGCTCGATGGCCACGTGGTCAAGCCGCTCAACGCGCGCATGAGCGCCAGTTGCAATCGCGTCCCGGTCGTCGACGGCCACACGGTCAGCGTGAGCATCAAGTTGAAAAAGCCGGCCACACGCGAAGAGATTCTGGCGGCGTGGGCGGAGTTTCGTCCGCTGGCCGGCAAGCAACTGCCGTCGGCGCCGGAGCAGCCCGTTGAGTGGGCGCCGCAGCCGGATCGCCCACAGCCGCGCCTGGACCGCAATCGCGGCAACGGCATGGCTGCGACCGTGGGCCGCCTGCGCCCTTGCGGCGTGCTCGACTGGAAATTTACCGTGCTCTCGCACAATACGATTCGCGGAGCCGCAGGAGCCACTATTTTGAACGCCGAACTGCTGGCCAGCCTGGGGAAACTCGCATGAGCCTGGTCGTAATGAAATTCGGCGGCACCTCGGTGGAGGATCCGGCAGCCATCCGGCGCACGGCGGCGATTGTGGCCGGGCGCGTGGCCCTGGGCAAGCAGCCGGTAGTGGTGGTCAGCGCCATGGCCAAGGTTACCGATCTGTTGCTACGCGCCGCGGAGACGGCCGTGCAGGGCGACCGCGCCGGGGCCCTGGCCATCAGCTCGCGGCTGCGGGTGCGGCATCGCGATACGGCAGCCGAGCTGGTGAAGGACTCCGCCGCGCTGGTCGACGAGATCGACCAGAAGTTCGACACCCTCGATGAAATTCTGCGCGGGCTGGCGGCGCTACTCGAACTGACCCCGCGCATCTCCGACCTGATTGTCAGCCACGGCGAGGTTCTGTCCAGCCGCATCGTCACCGCGACCTTTCGCGAGATGGGCATCAACGCCGCCCACGTGGACGCGCGCCAGGTCATCATTACCGATTCGCAATTCCAGAAGGCCGTTCCGCAGGACGCGCTCATCGAAAAACGGGCCGCCGAAAAGCTGCTGCCGTTGCTGGCGGAAGACCATGTGCCGGTGATGGGAGGCTTCATCGCCGCCAACGAGGCCGGCATCACAACAACGCTGGGCCGCGGCGGCTCCGACTTTACCGCCGCGCTGATCGGCGGCGCGCTTGCTGCTGAGTCCATCGAAATCTGGACCGATGTGGACGGCATCATGACGGCCGATCCGCGCGTCTGCCCCGATGCTTATCGCGTGAAGGTCATCAGCTTTGAAGAGGCCGCCGAGCTGGCCTACTTCGGCGCCAAGGTTCTGCACCCGGCCACCATCCTGCCCGCCGTCAAAAAGAACATCCCGGTCCTGGTGCTCAACAGCCGCAATGCAACCTGCGAGGGCACGCGCATCATCTCGCTTCCGCCGCACTGCAAAAGCCCCTTCAAATCCATCGCCGTGAAAAAGAAGCTGAGCATCATCGACGTGGTGGCCGGCCGCATGTTGATGACCCACGGCTATATGAAGGCAATCTTCTCTGTCTTCGACAATCACAAGTGTCCGGTGGATATGGTTTCGACCAGCGAAGTCTCCGTCTCGCTCACCGTGGACTCCAACGAGAAGCTGCCGGTCATCGCCGCCGACCTGGGCAAGCTGGCTGATGTGAAATATGAGGGTAAGAAGGCGCTGATCTGCATGGTGGGCGACGACATTCGCGGGCAGAGCGGCATAGCTGCCCAGGTTTTTGGCGCCATCCGCCATATCAACATCCGCATGATCTCGCAGGGCGCCAGCGAGATCAATATGAGCTTCATGATCGACGAGGACGACGCGGATGAAGCAGTCCGCTCGCTGCACGCAACCTTCTTCAAGAATCCCGACCCGGCGATTTTTGACGTTGAGGCGCGCAAGACATAGGCTGCAGAATTCCCATGTTTCAGAATCGAGACATGAGATATCCGGCCGCTTAACGCCGTGTAGAGGCCGGGGTGATCATCGAAAAACTGTGGAAAAACAGGCAAAACTGTGGAAAAACAGGCGTAGAAAGTGAAGGTTTCACCGCAGCAACTAATGACTCTATAGTACACAATCGTTTTAGTAAATGCAAGAGTGATTAACTCAAGTACTTAATCGTTTTAAGAAGCACAAAGACGCCGAATCCTCGAACTAAAGCCTTTTAGTAAATCGATAATAATATTTCTTGCAACAGGGTAAGAAATTATTTTACATTCCTTTTTAGTTCGTCAAAGGAACGAACATTGGTCTTGAAAATCGCTTACTCGAGCAGCGTTCAAGCCCGTCACAGGCAGTGTGCAGTTCAGGAATCGGTATCTGCACGCGCCTCGTTGTTTCTTAGCATTCCTCCCCCCAAAAACAGCGTAGCGTTGCGATCCGTACCTGTTTGCCTGTTCCCAAGATGGCTGTTCCCCGGAATGACCGTGGGTGACGGCTACAGGAATCGCACCAGTTTGACATTCAAAACCAAAACCCGAAACCCAAAAACGAAAAGGAGATTCGTATGCACTCAGTGAGGTTAGTATCGTTAGTAATCCTCTGCGCTCTCATCGCGGCGGGTTGCGTAACCATGGGGGCCAACGCCCAGACGGTATACAACAATGGAACCGGTACCAATTGCGGCTACTGGTATTCGTTGTATTCCAGTGGCGGGTCGGCAACCATGACATTCAATTCTTCATGCCCGTACGGCGGCGGCAATTACGCCCTTTCCTGGTCTGGCGTCAACGACGTGGTCGGCGGCAAAGGCTGGAGCACCGGCAGTTATTCTCAGTCGGTAGGCTACAATGTCGGCTCCGCCAGCGGCTACAACAACATTTCCGTCTATGGGTGGCTGACCAACCCGCTCGTCGAGTATTACGTCTGCGAGCTGGGTTCGTTGTATACCGGGAATGCGACGTATAAGGGCAGTGTTTCCAGCGATGGGCACTCCTACAGCACATACGAGCATCAGCAAGTCAACCAGCCTTCCATTCAAGGCACTGCAACTTTCGAGCAGTACCTGGATCAATGGGGCGGGGCTGGGACCGGATCGAACCACACAGTCACCATGAGCAACCACTTTAACCACTGGAAGAGCCTTGGGATGACGGTGGGTTCTCAAAACTATCAAATCCTCGGGACAGAGGCATATAACGGCGCAAGCGGGTCCGTTAACGCAACAGTGTGGTAACGAATTCCTCTGTAATCGTTCGCTATCGCCAGGGCCGGACGGTCTTACAGCCGCCGGCCTGGCGTTATGCATTTAAATAAAACGATTCGGAAAAGTTAAGGAGTGCAGGCGGGACTGCTTACGCGGACAAGCGGATTTTGAGGTTGTATGAATATATGCAACCCGGACGCATGTGATATTTTGATCTGGATAGAGGAGAAATTTCGATGAGAAAACTTTTTATTTTATTGACGCTCATGGCGGCTGCCGCCGCTTGCTCGGGAGCGGTGCCCGATAACTTTGTTTTCGTCAAAGGCGGAAGTTTCAAGAACACAAAATCCAACTACTATGGAAAAAATGTAACTGTATCGGACTTCTATATCGGCAAATACGACGTAACTCAAAAAGAGTGGATTGAGGTAATGGGAAGCAATCCCTCTAAGTTTAAGGGCGATAATTTGCCGGTGGAAATGGTCAATTGGTACGACAGTATCGAGTACTGCAACAAAAGGAGCATCAAAGAGGGCCTGAAGCCGTATTACAACATCGACAAGAATAAGAAAGATCCGAATAATCTACCGGACCCGAAATTTGGCGATCTCGACGATGTGAAATGGACGGTAACGATCAATGCGGGAGCCAATGGATACCGGCTGCCGACGGAAGCGGAGTGGGAATATGCCGCGGGCGGAGGCCAGTTAAGCAATAGTTACACTTACAGCGGAAGCGACGATGAGGACGAAGTAGCATGGTATTGGAGAAACTCCGGAGATCAACACTTATCAGGGTTTTGGAGCTGGCCCGCACTGGTACAAAATCACAATCAATCGAAACCTGTCGGCAGCAAGAAACCCAACGAGTTAGGGCTTTACGATATGTCAGGTAATGTAAGGGAATGGTGCTGGGACTGGCACGGGGAGTTGGAGGCCAATGTAACTGACCCTAAAGGAAGTCAGAGCGGCTTTCGCCGGGTTTGGAAGGGAGGCGGTTGGATGGGCGCCGTCTACTGCACCGAGACGGCTTTCCGGAGCAGCCTGGCTGCCAATGGCAAGGGCCCCGACCAGGGTTTTCGTGTCTGCCGCAATAAGTAAACCGGATCCAGACAAACCAGGCATGATCGAAAGAATATTTCAACGGATTGTGATTGGCAAATTCGCGCTCCGGGTTTGTCCTGAAGCCATCGGTTCCGATCAGGTGGAAGAAGCTCAAACCTCATCATTCCACGGAAAACACGAACCAAAGAACAGAGAATAAGGGGCCTGGCCCCGCCGTTAGAGCAAGGCAGCTTCAATAGTGGGTCAGAATTTCAGGACAGGAGGTTTCCAATGCGGCAAGCAGTAATTCTCATTCTCGCAGTTTTCGGATTATCATCAACCGCTTTTAGCCAGGCGGCGCCAAACGACCCGCAGACAATGCAGGCTCTCTTAACGGAAGTCCGCGATCTTCGTCAGGAGTTGAGGTCTTCGTTGGCAAGAATACAAGTTGCCCAGATTTTGCTCTCACGCCTGCAAACTCAGCAATCAGTCGTTACGCACGCGTCAGACCGTTTAGACGACGCACGCGCGAAGTTAGATGCAGCGCAAAACCGCCGGCAGCATGAGGCAAGCGAGTTTAAGCGGCTGGAAGATTCGCTAAGCAGCGAAGAGAATCCGGCGCAACAGAAAATGCTTCAGGATGAAATCGTCCACTTCAAATCCGAACTTGATGCATCGACGGCCGCGGAGCAGCAAGCCCAGGCGATAGAAAATGAGTGCGAACAGCAACTGCGAAATGAACAGGACAAACTCGACGCGATCAATGCTCAGCTGGATAAAATTATCAAGAGCATAAGCAGTTCCAACGAACAGGAGATTGGCGCTCCGCGGTAATTCCGTGGTAAGCCAATCCTGGAGATGGTTCTCGCGGGTGACCCATCCTTGCACGTTCATATTTGTTCCCATCTCTCAGAATCGAGAGCCGGGGCGCTCGGCTGATTAATCCCCACCGATCGCGAAACCTATAAGACCGAGAGTAGCCATAACCACAGCGGCCACCAAACCAATCTTTAAAAAATTCGGACTCCGGATCGGCTCGTCACGTAGACTGCGTTCTTCCTTACGCTCCGCAGAGAACTTGCCAGACAGATTGATAAGGATTGGCCTCCCAGAGTGTAGTTCCCGCGCCCGGATCGTGACACTACCGTCGCGATGCATCTTATGAGAGCCGCGTCTTTCATCCGTGATGGTCACGATCACAGGCGTTCCCGCGCGGATTGCCGTGACTCCATTGACCACCACATCGCTGGCCACGGAAAGACGAATCGCTGAGCCGGTGGTTACCGCCGCCAAGGACTGCGGCTCCCGCGCAATCAGATCGATCTTCGTGTTTTGGGGAATTGTGGATAACTCCGGCAAGACACGAGGCGCTTCGGCTGAGAAATCTGGCACGGAACTCTGTTGCGTATTGGTGTTCAAAGCTGGCGTGGGCATCTGCTGCGCAACAAGCAGCGGGCAGAGAATGAAACATAACACGGATTGAAATAGCTTTCGAATCATGGTGATTTTCCTTTCAACGAACTTATTGGTGAACACAAGATTGGAACGCCGAGTTCCCAGCTCCCAGAATCGAGATCTCCACCCCATGGACAAAGACCTGTCCATGGGGACCCCGGAGCAGGGAGAGCCGTATTCGTTACACACTCAAAAGCCCGGATTGCCATTTGTGGACGGCGCTTGCAGACGCGCCGCGGAGAGGATCTTCACGATCTGCTCGGCCATGGGCGCTGCAGCCACGACTCCGTCTAAGGCTCTGACCCTGCCCGAGGCGAGCACGACGCCGGACTTCCTGTCCGTGAGGATGTAGGTGTGTATATGAGTGAAGACGAGGCGATTGATCTGGAGTTCCAGATCAGCGTCGCTAATCTGGTTGAGGATGTTCAGGCCCAGCTTCTCCCAATCCTTTTGATTAAACAACGCCCGCTGCATGGTGCTGTTGGTCAGAAAATCTGTCTGAGAGCAGATGAAGATTGTCCGGGCATTTTTGAGGGCCGTATCGCGGTTGAAGCCGTCGGTGTAATGCGGCCGTTCAGCCTCGCGCTGTTTCATCAGTGCAAGCCGTTCAGCAGCGATGGCGGCGGTTGAGGCATCTTGAGTGAGCTGCAGTGAGCCGGTGATTTGGACGGATTGCGCGGGCTGCGGGGCGGCGGGGGTTGAGGCATCTTGCGCCGGCTGCTGCGCCATCAGCAGCGGGCAAAGGGCGAGGCAAAAAACAACGGAAAGCATGTTTCTGTTCATCGGAACTCCTTGTGGGTGCTACAAGGACCGATGTTAGGGAGGTTGCAGACGAGGGTGTGGGCGATTGGGACACTTTCTCAAGTGTCCTAATCGCTATTCAGATTCCGTAAGCGGCTCTTCCTGCTTGCGCAACTCGGCCAGGGTGGGTGAGTCGAGAAGCGTAAAGCGCAGCGGGAAGACCCCCGCCGGCAACTCCAGCGCGGTGAGCGCATCGCAGACCACGCCCACAGTCGCATCCAGTCCGCGCTTCCAGCCTTGCTCGGCCACATCGCGCACCAGCAGGCTCTCCGGCGAGAGGCCGGCGGCGATCAGCAGCGTCTGGGCGATGCGCTGAAACTCCTTCCAGCGCGAGGCAATGCCCACCAGATCCCGTGCATGCTCGGGCATATAGCGCTGCAAGTGCGCCAGCAGCTCGAGCGAGACAGGGTGCACCTGGAGCACGGTCAAAGAGGTTCCGGCGGGCAGCAACTTGCGCACTCGCTCGGCCTTGCTGGGCGCAACCACCGGCAGCGAGCCTTCCAACAGGCTGGGCCGGGCACATTCTTCGGGAGCACATCCGGCCACCGGCAGCTTCAATGCCTGCCGCATCTCGTGCATCAGAATACGGCGCAGTTCCTCGTCCGGCTCAATCACCAGCCAGCGAGAGGGCGGCGCAAGAGAGAGCCAGCGGCGCAACCGATCCCGCACGAGAGAGTCTGCCGCGCCCAGTTTGCGCGCCTTGGCCATCAGGTCGCCGATCAGCTGATCGAGGGCAAACTCGGCGGCAAGCTCCGGAGAGAGCGGCGCAGCGGGGCGCCTGGCGCGCACAAAAACTCCGCTGCCATGGCGGAATTCAAGCCAGCCCTCGTGCTCCAGTTGCTTGTAGGCGGCGCTGGCCGTGTTGGCATGAATGCCGTAGCGGCGCGCCAACTCGCGCGTACTGGGCAGCCGCTCACCCGGTGCAAGTTCGTGGCAGAGAATGCCCAGCGTCACCTGCGTAACCAACTGCTCGCGCAGCGAAACCTCGCCGGTACGGTTGAGCCAGAGCCGCATAGACTATCCAGCGTCCTCTATTGCAAACGGAGTGACTAACGCCGCAGTCCTCTTGCGGCCATAGATTGCCAGCAGCGCCGCCAGCAGCAGCAGAATGACTCCCAGGACCAGCAGGCTGCCTTCGGGGCCGTCCGCGCCGCCGCTCCACAGCGTGTTGCCCGAGGGGGTGGCGCTCAGGTAGTGGCCGGGGGCGACCATACCGCTGTCGGCGGTGCCGTAGAAGAAGGTTTCTGCCCAATCCCATGCGGCGTGGCAACCGATGGCCCACCAGGCCGAGCCCGTCACCCGCACGCTGACGCAGAATACAAAGCCGATGAGCGCCGCGGAAAAGATGCCGATCCAGTTTTCGCCGTGGTTGCCGATGTGGATGTATCCGAAGATGGTGGAAGTAAGCCAGGCCGCCTGCCAGAAGCCACTCTGTGGGGTTTTGCGAATGTGCAGCATCAGACAGGGAAGAAGTCCCAACAGGGCCAGGGCATAAACGCCCCATGCGCTGTTACCCACAGCTCTTGCGTACAAACTCAGGCAGAGCAAAACGTTGGCGCCCAGCGCCCACCAGAAGTTGATACCGCGGGTAAAGGTGAACTGGAAATAGCAGCGAAACATGCCTTCTTCCACACAGCCCACCAGCAGAAAGGCGGCCGCCCAAATCGCGCCGAACTTGACGATCTCCGCCCCACTGAGAACGACCGGCCCGAAGTGCAGCCAGCCGCCCCATGCCATGGCGCCCACCAGCGCCGAAAGAGCCAGGAATCCCGCCGCGAGGCCGCTGAAAAAGTTAGAAACACGCCGCGGCCCCGTCAGGTTGTAGGCCAGCAGGTTGCGGCGGCGCTCAAACCACGCCATAATTGAGGCCGCCCCAATCAGCGCCAAAAAGGCAATCAACTCTCCGAAAAAAGCCGAAGAGGCGGTAGGAGCGTTCTGCTTGCTGAAATCAACAAGGTGGAATGAAACAAATGCAAACCCGACGGCGGCGCCAATAAGACCAAGCAGGATAAAAAAGATCAGCGCCGACCAGCCGGCGCGCAGGCCCTGAGGGCCGTAGAAGGTCCAGTTCATCCAGTAAAAGAACCGCTCTGCCAGAGAAGGGGCAACGGTTTCAGGCGCATGTGCAGCGTCGTTGCCGGCGAGCGGCGCCTCCGGCTGTGGGGGATGAATCTCCGGCTCCATTGAGCCTCCTTAAAAAACAGGTTTATGTGCTAAATTGCCCTGAGGACAAGATACTCTACGCAGACGCCGGCGAAGGGGTTCCGCGGCAGAACTGACGGCAGATTGGAGCGAGCCTGAGGAAATAGTTCACTTCACAACTTGACACAATCGTCCGCTACCTTGATGCTAGACAGTTCTGGTTATTGAATATTTCCTCGCACAGGAGAGCCCAGGTCTTGCAAGTTCGCGTTTTTTATCATGACAGATGCTTTGATGGAGCCTGCTCAGCCTCGCTCTTTACGCGCTTTCATCGCGCGTGCATCTCGCCAGCGGCCAGCTACACGTATCACGGCCTGGTCCATCGCGCCGGCGCCCTGTTCGACGAGGAGGAGTTTACCGGCGACGAAAATGCCATCGTCGACTTCAAGTACTCCGCATCTCCGCGGATTACCTGGTGGTTTGACCACCATCTATCGGCCTTTCTCACCCCGCAGGACCAGGAGAATTTTCAGGCCTGTCAGCAGGATCCGGCCTGCGGCGGCCGCAAGTTTTTCGACCCGGAGTACACCTCCTGCACCAGCTTTCTGGCGCACATCGCCTCCACCCGTTTTGGCTTCGATACGGCGCCGGTGGCCGAGCTGATTCAATGGGCCGATATTGTGGACGGAGCCAAGTATGAGAGCCCCGAGGCAGCCGTGGAAATGGCTGCTCCGGCCATGAAACTGACCCTCATCATCGAGTCCTCGCAGGATGACGCCTTTGTTCCCCGGCTCATTCCGCTGCTTACTGAGATGCCCCTGGCCGAAGTGCTCTGCCAGCCTTTTGTGGCCGGGTTGCTGCCGCCCCTGCTGGAGCGCCATCAGCAAGCCATCCAGCTGATCCGCCAGCGCGCCGTAGAGCGCGACGGCACCATCTTCTTTGACATCACCGACCAGCCGCAGGAGGGCTACAACAAGTTCATCCCTTACTATTTGCACCCGCAGGCGACGTATTCCATCGGCCTGTCCAGCTCCAGCTTCCGCACCAAGGTTTCGGTCGGCTCCAATCCCTGGACCAAGGCCGAACCGTCGAAGATGACCAACCTGGCGCAAATCTGCGAGCGCTACGGCGGCGGCGGCCATGCTCGCGTGGGCGCCATCAGCTTCCCGCCCGGCCAGGCGGAGCAGGCACGTGAGGCAGCGGCCGAGATTGTGGCCGAGTTGAGGGCGAAGAACCCGATGGGGTGAGGCATCCAGGAAAACTGAAAGTATTGATTTTACAAATGTTGGCAATTTGGGCTACAATGTAGCTCAGAGGTCTTCTATGCCTGCCAATGCCGTTGTCCGAGCCAGGATTGACGCTCGTGTCAAGGAAGAGGCTACGGCTATCTATGCCGCCGCCGGTCTTACCCTTTCCGACGCTTTCCGCATGCTGCTCATGCGAACAGTGGCCGAGCGCGCCCTGCCCTTCGAGCCTCTGATGCCCAACGATGAAACTGTGGAAGCCATGAAGGCCGCACGACGGGGAGAACTAACCACGATTGGCAGCATCGACAATCTTCTGGCTGATCTACATGCGAACGATTAAGCGAACCAGCCGTTTCAAGAAGGATTACAAGCGCGAGGCAAAGGGCCAACATCGGGCGACGCTGGATGCGGATTTGCTGGCGACCGTTTCTCTTCTGGCTGCGAATAGCGCTTTGCCGGAAAGATTCCGCGATCATGCCCTGACCGGCGACTGGGCAGACCATCGTGACTGCCACATCAAGCCAGATCTCGTACTCATCTACCGTATGCCGGACGCCGAAACATTGGAACTTGTAAGGCTCGGATCGCACAGCGTTTTGAGTTTGTAAATCTCTGTCCGGATATTCGTCACACCTTGCCCTTCAAGCTCGGCCACTCGGGCCGGCGTTGCTCCAGGAATGCTTTGACGCCCTCTTCAAAGTCCGCCGTGGAGCGCTGCTGGGCGTTCACCTCGATAGCATCCTCGATGACTTCGTCGAGTTGTCGATGGGCGTGCCGGGCAAGCAGTTGTTTGAGCGCCAGCATGGCCTGGGGGCTGTTCAGCTGCAGCGTCTGGGCCAGGGATTGGGCGGATTGCATCAGCTCCTCGGCGGCCACCACCTCGGTTACCAGCCCCATCTGCATCGCCTCCTGCGCTTTCAGCATCCTGCCGGTCAACAGCAGTTCGCGGGTGCGCTTTTCTCCCACCTGGTGCAGCAGAAACGAAGCCCCAACCGCCGGCACAAAACCCATCCGCACTTCGTTCAACGCAAACCGGGCCCAAGGCGTGGCCAGGGTAAAAGCGGGGATGGTGGCCAGGCTCATGCCGCTGCCGATGGCCGGGCCGTTCACCGCGGCAATGACCGGCTTGGGAAAGTCATAGAGCATGCGTAATACATGAGCTATATTTTTAGCGTCTTGGCGGTGATGCTCAGGCGGGAGGGCCTGCGAGGCGCCGAGGTAGTCGATATCCAGGCCGGCGCAGAAGGCCGGGCCGGCCCCGGTAAGGACCACGGCGCCACAATCGCCGCTTTCGGCCTCCTCGAGAGCCGTAATCAGTTCCTCAATCAGCGCCGGCGAAAGCGCGTTGCGCTTCTCAGGCCGGTTCAGCGTGATGGTTTTGACCCCATTTACAAAATGGATCAGGATGTGCTCAAAGCGGGACATGGGAACCTCCTGCATGTGTCGGACCCAGAACGCGCAACTGCGCTGAAAGGCTTATCGTAGCGCAAAATTGCATTACCTGGCAGGCTATTTGGATCACCGCCTGTTTAAAATACGCGAGCAAATGGCCGGAAAACGTGGCGGGAAGATGTGTTTACAGCCTCAATTCGCTCGCCCGTTTCTTCATCGCCTCCAGGCAAAACGCGATGTGCGCATCCAGCTCCACGCCCAACTCTGCGACGCCCTGCACGATGTCCTCGCGATTCACACCGCGGGCGAAGGCCTTGTCCTTCATCTTCTTGCGCACGCCTGCCACTTCCACGTCGGCGATGGCCTTGGTTGGCTTGACCAGCGCGCAGGCGGTCAAAAACCCGGCCAGTTCGTCGCAGGCAAAGAGAGCCTTGGCCAGATGCGTCACGCGCGGCATCTGGGTGTACTGCGCGTGGCCCAGAATGGCGGTGCGCAGCGCTTCGGGCCAGCCCAGCCTCTCCAGCTCGCGGACTCCAACGTAGGGATGCTCTGCGGCCGTGGGATGGCGCTCGTAGTCAAAGTCGTGCAGCAGGGCCGTCGTCGTATAAAGCTCGATGAACGCAGCACGTTCTTCCCCGGCCAGCCCCAACCGGTCGGCCTCCGCCTCGCCCATAGCCGTGACGCAGGCCTCCACGGCCAGCGCGTGCTTGCGCAGGTTCTCGCTCTGGGTCCACTCGGTCAGCAGTTGCCAGGCTTGCGCGCGTCCGTAGCTGGAACTGCTTTCTTTTGCATCATTTCCAGTGCAGGTATTCATGGTTTCCTTTACCTCGATGTTTACTCACTTGATTCGTGCATTTTAAGGTTTTTCAGGCCTTAACCGGGTCTAATCCCGGAAAGTTGGGCTTGCATCCAACTTTTCACTTGACAATTATGGTTCACACCCCCGAAAGTATCACATAACGTGGTGCTTGATGCACTGCGGGGGTTCCTGCTCTGGCACCCATCCGCGCACACCACACATGGCAACTACGCTAGCAAGCGTGGAAACACGCGAAGTTGTGCGCTGCACATACGCCGACTGCAACATCATCCAATTCAAGACAGCCAACTCCCTTTGCCGCAGGTGCCACAGGCCCTTGCATGTCGAGGACCCGGTTCGATCAGAGCCCATCCCGATCAATCGTCAACCCGCGGACCCCGCCACTGAAGCCGGCCTTAGAGTAGCCGGCCTGGTGAAGGAGATTCGCCGCGCGCGCCACATGAGCCAGCGGCAACTGGCCGGGCGGATGCAGGTGCCCCGCACCTACATCTCAAAGATCGAGAACGGCAAGGCCATTCCTACCCTCAGCTCACTCGAACGGCTGGCCGGCGCGCTGGGCGTGGATGTGCGCCAACTGGTTCGCGATACCCGCAGTCTCCGCGAGGAGGAGGAAGCGATGATCCTGGCCGACCCGTTGCTGGCCGAGATTGCGGCTTCGCTGCCTTGCCTGGACTCGCTGCACCGCTCACTGATCGTGAATGCGGCGCATGACATGGCCCTGGGGCACCGGCGCATCGCGTAGCGGAGTTTGAACCGGGAAGTTATCGTTTCCGGTTTTGGGCCGGATAGCGCCGCGCTCTCCGCCGGCAGGCTGGCGTGCGACTAGCGCCCTCAGCCCCGGTTGCCAAGGAAATTGCAGCGCAGGTGCGCTTGTGCTACGGTCAAGGGAGAGACGCCTCGGCTCGCGGCGCCGGGATTTCCGTGTGCCGGCCCGAAAGCTCGAATGCATTTTGTTGAGGCAATTCCCTTGTTTCCTGCTGCCAAGCTGCGCATCGAAGATTTGAGCGCCGAGGAGCGCGCCCTCTACGCGACCCTCAAGCCGGAGCGCCTGCCTCAGCATGTGGCCATCATCATGGACGGCAATGGCCGCTGGGCAGGGCACCGCTCACTCAAGCGCTTCATTGGCCACCAGCAGGGGGCAAGCACCGTGCAACAGGTGACCGAGACCGCCGCCCGCATCGGCCTGCCCTGGCTCACCCTCTACGCCTTTTCACTGGAAAACAACCTTCGCCGCCCTCGCGCCGAGGTCAGCTTCCTCATGCGGCTGCTCAAAACCTACCTGGAGGCCAACCTCCAACGCATGATGGACAACAATATTCGCATAAGATACATCGGCCACACCAACGAGCTGCCCGACGATGTCCAGGAGAAGATGCGCTGGGCCGAGCAGGCCACAGCCGCGAACACCGGAACCACACTCACCCTGGCTCTCAACTACGGCGGGCGCTCGGAACTGGTGGATGCCTTCCACGGCCTGGCGGCAGAGATGAAGGCCAGACACCTCAGCCCCGCCCAAATCACAGAAGAAGATATTCACCGCCATCTCTACACCGCTGATATGCCCGACCCCGACCTGCTGATCCGAACCTCGGGCGAGATGCGGCTGTCTAATTTTCTATTGTGGCAGATTGCCTACACGGAGATCTTCGTTACCGAACGGCTGTGGCCGGATTTCAAAGGCATACATCTGCTGGAGGCCATCGCCGAATTCCAGCAGCGCGAGCGCCGCTACGGCGGATTGAGCGACAGCGTCGGCGAGGTGGAAGAGGACGCCGATCAAATCAAGATCGTGGCCAGCTGAAGTCTTCTTGGCCCCACCTTTCTTCTCTTTTGCACAGATCCAAACTTCGCAAATTGAAGCATTTGTCCTACTTCCTGCATCAGACGTATACGGTAATGTCGCCGTTGAACTAGCATTATCATCTGGAAATCCGCTCGCTGCCGCTCCAGACGGTTCGTCCCCGATCGAAAAGATGTTTGTCCACATTCCGTGGCAACCCAGCCGCTCCTGAATCCTATATTCCTGCAAGGTTCAGAGAGAAATGGAAGACTAGTCCCCTTCCCAAGGAGAAAGCAATGAAGAAAGTTCTGGTAAGCATCTTGTTTGTGGCAGCAGTCTTGTCGCTAAGCCATCTGGCATCCGGCCAGGCCGGTTCTAACAGCCACAATGACCAACTGTTTGGATCCAACAGCCCGAATGACCAACTAATCGCAGCCGCCAAGACAGGCGACACAGCAGCGGTGCAGCAACTGTTGGCGAAGGGAGTCAACATCGAGGCCAGGGATGGATTATTCGGCTGGACGACACTGATGTGGGCAGCAGGACAAGGCAAGACTGCTGTTGTGAAGATGCTGATTGAGAGGGGCGCATACATCGATGCCAGGGATGAATCCGGCATTACGGCACTGATGTTGGCGGCTTCCCATGGCATGAGTGAGGTTGTGAAGCTGCTGTTGGACAAAGGTGCCAACATTGAGACCAAGACTAACGGTGGCGGCACTCCGCTAATGTGGGCGGCTAGAAATGGAGAGACCGAGGTTGTGAGGCTGCTGCTGGACAAAGGCGCCAACATCGATGCCAAGGACAACAAAGGCGAAACGGCGCTGACATTGGCGGTAAGCAAGAGCAAGACTGAGGTGGTGAAGCTGCTGCAGAAGCATGACGCTCACTGAAATTTGTAAGGACGGATAACAGCTTCCCAAGGAGAAAATGATGAAGAAACTTCTATTAAGCAGCTTGTTTCTGGCCACTGTTATGTTGTTGAGTCATACAGCGACGGGCCAGGCCGGCTCCGGCAGCCTGAATGACCAACTGTTTGCAGCCGCCCTGAACGGAGACACGGCAACGGTGCGGCAATTGCTGGACAAAGGCGTCAACATTGAGGCCCGGGACATGTTCCAATTTACGGCACTGATCAAAACGGTCGTTGCGGGCAAGGTTGACACTGTGAAGCTGCTGCTAGCGAGGGGCGCCAACATTGAGGCCAAAGGATACGACGACTACAACGCACTGATGGGCGCGGCCGGCGAAGGCAATACAGAGATTGTGAAGCTACTGTTGGACAAGGGCGCGAACATAGAGGCCAAGGACCGCGCTGGCTGGACAGCGCTGATTTATGCATCCAGCCAGGGTAAGACTGAGGTTGTGAAGCTGCTGCTGGACAAGGGCGCCAATATTGAAACCAGAACCAATAACGGCAAAACGGCGCTGATCATGTCTGCCTCCTTGGGCAAGACTGAAGTTGTGAGTCTGCTATTGGCCAAGGACGCCAACATCGATGCCAAGGATAATATTGGCGAGACAGCGCTGACATTGGCGGTAAGCAAGGGCAAGACTGAGGTGGTGAAGCTGCTGCAGGAGCATGACGCTCATTGAAATTTGTAAGGACGGATAACAGCTATCCAAGGAGAAAACGATGAAGAAACTTCTGTTAAGCATCTTGTTACTAGCCACTATTTTGTCGTTGAGTCATACAGCGGCGAGCCAGACCAGCTCCAGCAGTCTGAATAACCAACTATTGGAAGCCGCCGAAAAGAGTGACGCGGCAACGGTGCAACAAATACTGAACAAGGGCGCCAACATCGAAGCAAAGGACGGAATGATTGGGGAAACGGCGCTAATTGTTGCTGCTGAACACGGCAATACCGACGTTGTTCGACTGCTGCTGGCGAATGGCGCGAAGATTGAGGTCAGGGACGACATTACAGGGAGCACGGCGCTGATCCAAGCAGCCTACAACGGCAAAACTGATGCGGTGAAGCTGCTGCTGGCTAAGGGCGCAAAGATTGAGGCTAGGGATGATGACGGCAACACGTCGCTGATGGGAGCGGCCAAGGAAGGCCATACCGAGGTGGTGAAGCTGCTGTTGGACAAGGGCGCCAACATCGAGGCCAAGGACAACAAAGGAGAGACGGCGCTGAATAAGGCGGAAAGAAAGGGCTCTATCGAGACGGTGAAGCTACTGCGGGAGCATGGCGCTCACTGAGCCTCGGAGAACGGCTTCTTTCGTCGGAAAATTCGTGCGTTTGCGGTTCATCCAGGGATACAACTCCCTCCCCGGCGGTGTATCCTCATCCGTAATGAAACGTGTCTACACCGCGCTCATTCTGATCCCCCTGGTGCTGGTCCTGGTCTTTATGGGGCCGTGGTGGCAGTGGCTGTTTACCCTGGCGGTTGCGGCGGTGGCCGCATTGGCCGCATGGGAGTTTCTGGGTCTGGCAGAGAAGGCCGGCGCCACCCCGCCGCACATAGCGGTGCTGACGGCCATTGTGGCGCTCTTTGCCAGCAACTTCGAGTGGCCCCTCCAGACCGCGGCCACGCTTGGCATTCTGAGCCTTGGCCTGCTGGTCTACTGCACTTTCTTCAGGCCCGTGGAGCAGATCATAGCCGACGCCTCGGCCTCTATCTTCTGCCTGCTCTATATCGGATTCACCCTGATTTCCTTACCCGCCTTGCGCGAGAACCCCGAGGGCAACGGTCCTTCGCTGGTCACCTTCCTGCTGTGCGCGGTGTGGGCCGGAGACACGGCCGGCCTCTACGTGGGGCGCGCCTGGGGACGCCACAAGATGGCGCCCACGCTAAGCCCCAACAAAACCTGGGAGGGCGCGCTGGGCTCGGTGGTCGGCAGCCTGCTGTCTACCGGCTTCCTGCTCGGCCTTGCGCAACTACTGCAACGGTGGGACGTGGGCGGGCTCTCCTACTCCGGCGCGGGATGGTGGTACTGGCTGGGGTTGGCCGTGGTGGTCAATGTGGCCGCCCAGGTGGGCGATCTGGCCGAGTCCGCACTCAAGCGCTCGGCCGGTGTCAAGGACTCCGGCTCGCTGCTGCCGGGGCATGGCGGCGTACTGGACCGCATCGACGCGTTGCTGATCGCTGCACCCGTGCTGTGGTACGCCCAGATGATTCACTAGAGAGGCGCTAGTTCAAGCAGGTACATTTTGCTCGACAAGAATTCTGCCGGCAGAGAGGGCAGGATTCTCGCTTCGAGCCGGTCTCTTCAACCATCTGCATCAACCAGTGAAAGTTAAGCTCCCATTCGCCGAATGAATCCAGAGTTGCTACCCTAAAAAGATTCCGGCAATTGAAGCGGAGATAAGGTTGGCCATGGTGCCGGCGAACATGGCGCGAAAGCCGAGCCTGGCCAGGTCGTTGCGGCGCTCGGGAACCAGTGCGCCGATGCCGCCGATCTGCATGCCGATGGAGCCGAGGTTGGCGAAGCCGCAGAGAGCATAGGTGGCGATGGTGAAGGAGCGCGGCGCGAGTGCGGCTTTCTGCGCGCCCAGCGAGACGTAGGCGAGCAGCTCGTTGAGCGCCATGCGCATACCGAGCAGGTTGCCGATGGCGCCGCAGTCGTGCCAGGGAACGCCGATGAGCCAGGCGACGGGAGCAAAGAGGAAGCCGAGAATCTGGCCGAGCGAGCCGGGGACCCAGTGCATATAGGCGAGCGAGTGCGTCCAGCCGAGGAGGCTGTCGAGCAAGGCGACGAGGGCGATGAAGCTGATGAGCATGATGGCGACGTTCATGGCCAGCTTACCGCCGTCGATGGTGCCACGGGCGATGGCGCCGATGAAGTTTTCATCCTTGTGCAGTTCGTCCTTGGGAATGACGACCTTGCCTTCGGTGGCGGGGATTTCGGTTTCCGGAACCAGTATCTTGGCCAGCAAGATGGTGCCGGGCGAGGTCATGATGACGGCGGCGAGCAGATGTCGGGCTTCGACGCCATAAGCGATGTAGGCCGCCATGATGCCGCCGGAGACGTGGGCCATGCCGCTGGTCATGATGGTCATCAGCTCGCTGCGCGTGGCCTTGGCGAGAAACGGGCGGATGGTGAGCGGGGCCTCGGTCTGGCCCATGAAGACTGAGGCGGCCACGTTCAGGCTCTCCGCGCCGGAGATGCGCATGGTCTTGAGCATGACCCAGGCAAAGCCGCGAATGATGAGCTGCATGACGCCGATGTGGTACATCAACGCGAAGAAGGCAGAGATGAAGATGATGGTGGGCAGGACCTGGAAGGCGAAGATGGCGCCCGCGTTGGGCGGCAGCAGATTGCCGAAGGCTCCGGAGTTGGGCAGACCGAGCTGGCCAAAGAGCATCTTGGTACCGGCGAATGTGCAGGCGAGCATGGAGTTGACCACGCCACCGGCCCAGGACATGGCGCGCTGACCGTAGTCGAAGCGCAGCACCAGGAAGGCGAAGGCGAGTTGCAGACCGAGGCCCCAGGCGACGGTGCGCCAGCGGATGCGCTTGCGGTCGGTGGAGAACAACCAGGCCGTCAGAAGGACGGCGAGAATTCCCAGCACTCCGGTGTATCGAACCACGGTGAATCTCCTTGAAAAGCAGGGAATAGGGATTAGGAATAGGGAATAGAAAAACTTGCCTTATCCATGTATCGCCTAACTCCTAATTCCCTGCTTTCTGTCAAAAACTACCTTACAACATCGCGCAGGTGGGCTTCCGCCGATTCGCGGGTGAAGATTCGGCTGATCAAAGGCACCACCGGCGGTGGGGCCGGAGACAGAACAATCGCCTGATGAAGAATCTCCGAAGGTTCAGCCAGAAGCTCGGGGCTGGTGGCGTAGAGGGTGGCGAGGGGCTGGCCTTTTTCGAGATGAGCGCCGCGGCGGGCATGGAAGTCGATGCCGGCGTGGGGATCGACTGGTTCACCGGCTATCTCGCGTCCCGCGCCGGTGCGCTGCACGGCCCAGCCGAGGGCGGTGGTGTCCATGGTGGAGATAAAGCCGCTTTCCCAGGCCGGGAGCACCTTAGTAGCGCCGGGCGAATGGAAACCGGGTTTGTCGAAGACCGAAACGTCGCCGCCCTGAGCTTCGACCATGGCGAAGAAGGCGCGGAGAGCAGAGCCGTCGGCGAGTGCTTTCTCGGCCCGTGCGTAACCTGCTTCAGGAGTGGCGGCCTGGCCGCCGAGATGAATCATCCAGCCGGCCAGAATCAGCGACAGCTCGCGCAGGTCTTCGCTTTGCGAGGGGCGATGGCCGCGCAGCAGCTCGACCGACTCGACCAGTTCAATCCAATTGCCGGCTCGATAGCCGAGCGGCTGGCCCATGTCAGTCATGAGTGCGACGGTGCGGGTTCCGGCGGCCTCGGCGGTGGCTACCATCAGGGCGGCGAGATAGGCGGAGTCCTCCGGCTTGCGCAGGAATGCGCCGGAGCCGGTTTTGACGTCGAGCACCAGGGCGTCAAGGCCGGCGGCGAGTTTTTTGCTGAGAATCGAGGCGCAGATGAGGCCGGGGCTCTCGACGGTGCCGGTGCGGTCGCGCAGGGCATAGAGGACGCGGTCAGCGGGGACAAGCGACTTGGTCTGGCTGATGATGGAGGCGCCGCACTTCAACAGGACAGCCTCAAATTCCTGGAGCGAGAGGGCGGTGCGGTAGCCGGGGATGGATTCCAGCTTGTCAAGCGTTCCGCCGGTATGGCCCAGCGCACGGCCACTGATCATGGGCACGGCCACGCCGCAGGCCGCGGCCAGAGGGGCAATGAGGAAGCTGGTCTTGTCGCCCACGCCGCCGGTAGAGTGCTTATCGACGGCCGTTTTGCCAAGGCGGGCGGGCGAGAACTTTTCTCCTGAGTCGCGCATGGCCAGGGTCAGCGTGCGCGCTTCCTCGAGCGAGAGGCCGCGCAGCCATGCGGCCATCAGCCATGCGGCGAGCTGATCGTTGGGGATGGACTCGTTGGCCGCGCCGGAGACCAGGAATCCGATCTCGCGGGCGTCCAGTGCGCCACCGTCGCGCTTTTTGCGGATCAGGTCGATCATGTGTAGGGGTGCGGGCGGCGAAGCGGAAGCGGAGGAAGACATCGCGAAATGTGCCTCGAAGTGGTAGGTTTTTCAGATTATCACAAGGGCGGGTATTCCTGGAGGCTGCTTCCTGTCCAAAGTCGCGGTATGATGAGAGGAAGTTCGCCAGGGGGTGCAAAGCGCATGAAGGAACTTGTCTTTGAAGTGATGCAGGAGGCCGATGGCGGTTACACCGCCGAAGCTCTCGGCGAGAGCATCTTCACCCAGGCCGATAGCTGGGATGAGTTAAAGGCCAACGTCCGCGAGGCCGTGCAAGCCTTCTACTTCGACTCCGCCGCCCCGGACTCCATCCGCCTGCATCTGATTCGCGACGAGGTGTTGGCCGTCGCATGAAACTCCCACGCGATTTGAGCGAAGAAGAGCTGGTCAAGCATCTCTCGAAACGCTGGGGTTACGTGAAAATCCATCAGGTCGGCAGCCACATCATCCTGCAAACTCAGCATCCGACGCTCCATCGCGGCGGGCGGGCTGATTACTATCGGCACTTTGGAAAAAACGGCGCGTTGAACCTGCAAGGAAAGCGAGGAATTCTATGTTTTGTCCAGATTGTGGAAGTGAAGTTGCGGAAGGCCGCAAGTTCTGCGGGAAATGCGGCGGGCAGATGCATGCGGCTGCGGGGAACGTAGAGGTAACACAGGGAAATGTATCTCAAGAGACAGCGGCTCCGGTTCCGCGGCAACCGATCTCGCCGCTCCAGAAGCTCACCTACGCGATTGTTGCTCTTTTGGTGATTCTGGTTGGCGTGGGTTGGTGGTGGTTCCACCGGCCTGCTCCGGCCTACAGGGCGCAGGACCCTGGAATTTATCCATTCGATGGCCTGAGCGCGGATGGAAAGACTGCAAAGGTAGGATTTATCGATGCCGATGGCAAAGTGCTATTGCAGCCGGAGTGGGACGCGGCCAGCCCTACAATTGTTATGAGGCAGTTGGTTTTCTTTAGTGAAGGCCTTTGCGGAGTCAAGAAGGATGGGAAATGGGGCTTTATCGACACTAGCGGACACCTTGTGATTTCCAATCAGTTTGATGCTGTAGGCCCGTTTATTGAGGGGCTTGCAAGGGTCAACCTGGGAAATCAAGCTGGCTTCATCGACATGACCGGCCAGTATGTCATCAATCCGCAATTCGACTCGGCGGGCGACTTCCATGGCGGACTCGCAGCAGTGCATACAGATAGTGGCTGGGGATTCATTAACAGGGCGGGAACCTTTGTTATCGAGCCTCATTTTCAGACTGCCAACGTCGATGGTTTTTCGGACGGTCTGGCGGGGGTTTGCCAAGGTAAATGCGGCTATATCGACCACAGCGGAACCTTCGCGGTCAAGCCCCAGTTCGACAGTGTAGACCCTTTTTCCGAAGGCATGGCTTCAGTAGGGATCAACGGCAAGTTAGGCTTCATAAACACGGCAGGGAAACTCGTCATCATTCCTCAATTCGACCAGTCATCCATGTTTTCCGGTGGCCTAGCCTTTGTAGTAGTTTCCGGGCATCAGGGCACTATCAACAAGCAGGGTAAGTATGTTTTGAAACCGGGGCAATATAACATGCAGCCGGTATCAAATGACATTCAGCGAGTCACAAGTAGCGACGGAATGGGCCTGATGACCCGAAACGGCCAGTGGGTTATGAAACCTTGTAAGGCTCTTTCTGGGATTGGTGCGGTTATCGGGAAAGTTTTCTACGGCGTTATAGGCGGGCAACAACCAGTACCCATATCCATCTCCGGCAAGGTGCTCGTCGGTCCCTACAAGGGAGCGATGCTGGATACACTGACGCAGGACAGTGCAAATACAAGAGCCAATGTTCCCAAGAAAATAAATATCGCCGCCAGGCTCGCAACAAGTATGTTGCTTGAGAAATCCGAGCCTGTCTATCCACCGATGGCCAAGGCTGCCCGCGTCTCCGGCACGGTGGTTCTGAGTGTTCATATCTCCGAGAAAGGGACTGTCGAAGAACTTCATGTTGTAAGCGGGCCAGCCATGTTGCAACAAGCTGCCCTAGACGCTGTTAAGACCTGGCGCTACAGGCCCTTCCTTGTCAATGGCGAGCCGGTTAAGGTGGAAACGACGGTGAACGTGATTTTTAACCTTGGTGGCTGAGGACTCCTTTGTATCGGACCAGAGTCCGGTTTGCAATTCCCGGGCCGTTACGCTATGATTCTAATAACTGTCCGGGGGAGATCCCTGGGCCGTCAATAGCACCACGGTTTCTGGGCTCGACTGCCTGAGACGCGGCGACGCAAACGTTGCCCCTCCGGCAAGGAGTTCTCCGCAAAGCGGGGCTGGCAGAGGCGGTGGGAGACGAGGGATGAATGGCTAAATCCAGCAAAAATATTACGAAGGCGCGCGCGGCTGTGGTCAAGCCCGTGTATCCGCTGCCCGAGGCGGTTGGGCTGCTGAAGCAGGTGAAGTACGCCAAGTTCGACGAGACCGTGGACCTGACGATGCGGCTGGGCGTGGACACGCGCCATGCCGACCAGATGGTGCGCGGGACAGTGGTGTTGCCGCATGGGCTGGGCAAGACCAAGACGGTGGCCGTGATTGCCGCCGGCGACCGCCAGAAGGAAGCCAAGGATGCCGGGGCGGACTTTGTGGGCGGCGAGGAGATGGTGGAGAAGATCCAGAAGGAAAACTGGACCGCCTTCGACGCGCTGATCGC